>Ga0209804_1000337_pt1 | contig 40343 bp, 36 predicted proteins | sample GraSoiAngelo_139_FD_185896 | JGI IMG/M metagenome (GOLD analysis project Ga0209804, IMG submission 185896) | Grasslands soil microbial communities from the Angelo Coastal Reserve, California, USA - 14_0929_12_20cm (SPAdes) (version 2) | ecosystem: Environmental > Terrestrial > Soil > Grasslands ... | reverse complement strand
CTGCTGCGCCGTGCGCTCACTTCCAGCGTGGTATCGGAGCCAACGGTGGTCCAGTTACTGTTGGTCTCGCACAGGTTGCGATTGTCAACCGGTTCGTGGGACTAAACTGGGTCGCGCCGTCCAACTGGGTTTCGAGTCCGCCTACAGGCATCATTCCACTGAATCCAGTGCTATACGAGAACACCATAACGCTCAATCCGGCCAGCGTGGCTGGATGCACATCCGCATACCCGACCGGCGGATACGACTGCTAGAAAACGGCAAGCCTCAAATAAACCCCCTCCTTTTATTTTTCTCTTGAACAAGGCTTGAGTCTCCGCTCGTTCCTCGTGAAGCGTATACTCTACACTATCGTCCTAATCTTCTTCGTAATCATTCTCAACTGGATTATTTTCGAGGCGATGCCCGGCGTAAACGGTGCGCTCTATGCCGTACTCGGTCAGTCTGGGCGACTGCCTCCCGGCGAGTACCAGCGCCAGCTCGAACTCTACGGCTTGAACAAGCCCTACTGGGTACAGTTCTACGACTATGTCAGGAATATGCTAACGTTCCAGTTCGGATTCAGCTCCCGCAGTAACCTCGACGTTACGTCTGAAATGATCCAGTCAGGACGACTCGTCAACACTCTGCTACTCTTGGGCACATCCACAATGATGGCGCTGATAATTGGAACAGTCGCAGGAGTTTTTATCTCGAGACGGCGAGGGTCGACCGTGGACACTTTCGCAACCACCACATCCCTCGCTACACTGGGTCTTCCAGTCTTCTTCACCGGGACACTGCTCATCTACGTTTTTGCTGAGGCAGTAAACTGGTTCCCATCTGGAAGCAACTACCCATCCGTCTGGGACGTCTCGGGATACCCGACATGGTGGGCCCAGATTCCTGTCCGTCTGGAATACCTCTTCCTCCCGGCACTGACCCTCACGATCTTCTCGTTGGGAGCCTTCCTATTGTTGACAAGGGCGACTATGCAGGAGGCGCTCAGCGAGGACTATATTGTCACGGCGAGGGCTAAGGGTCTAACAGAGCGAGCGATTCTTTTCAAGCACGCTTTCAAGAACGCTTCTCTTCCACTCATCACCAATGCAGCCCTGTCTTTTGCATTCATACTCAGCGGTGCTATCATAACCGAGACTATTTTCGACTGGAACGGACTCGGGCTCTGGCTGTTCAACTCTATCGGCTACAAGGACTTTCCCGTAATGGAGGCCATGTTCTACATCATCGCTCTCTGTGTAATCGCCGCGAACCTCGTTTCAGACATACTCTATGGCGTCGTCGATCCCAGAATACGATACGAATAGATCAAAAGGCTCAGGATTCACTTTGGTTACCAAAGAAGGAGTCAGGTTTAACCTAAACAGGATTTCAGGCACATTCAAGCTTGTTGTCAGGAACAAGATGGCCCTCGTCGGCCTCATACTACTAGTAGGATTTGTGTTCGCAGCCCTAGGCGCTCCCCTGCTGACCCCGTACGGGCCTAACGAGAAAGTGGCGGGTGTCCTAGCTCAGCCAGAATGGGTGATGAATTATCCCGACGGCTATTATCTAAGCAAGAACGTCGTCGTTCCATCGAGCTCGATAATCGCCTCACCTTCAGACGTGCAATCTTGGAATCTCGTTGCCTCGCCCTCAACACTGGCGAATATTCAAGAGTCCTATACTCCCAATGTCGTCTCGAGTTCCACCTCTAAGGGTAGCATCCAGCTCATTTACAGCGGCCAGGGTTCTGCGACTGTTCGTCTCAGTCAGACCTTCCAGTTTCCCTATCATGGTCCACCAGAAGACTTTCTCGCGACGGTGAAGTATCTGGTGACGAATTCCAGCCTGCCGTCGCCGGTCCACGTTAGCCTTTTCGTAGAGAGACAGCAGCCTATCGTTCAGGATTTCTATCTCCCGTTGCACACAAGCCAGCTTCCGAACGGAAACCAGATCGGTGTTGACGCGAACGACACTGGAAGCAAATCATGGTATCCCCCAGTATCTCTCATTATTAACGGCAAGAGTCCAGCGGTCGAGAGCTTCCTGGGCACGTCGACCTCATTCCTACCTTCGTCGATCATTTTCTCCGACAGTGGATCATATTCTTTCGGGCTCCAGGTAACCTTCTATGGTCCAGGTAAGGTTAACGTTGACGATATGCAATTTGAATTGTTCGGGACCGCCTGGGGAATCCTTGGAACGGACTATGCCGGAGTCGACGTGTATACCCAGTTCATTTACGGTGCTAGAATCTCTCTCCTGGTCGGTCTACTCTCAGCAGGAATAGGAATCTCGCTTGGGCTAGTGGTCGGGCTTCTCGCCGGCTTTCTCGGCAAGTATGTAGATGAGGTGCTGATGAGATTCACCGATATGATGCTCGTCATTCCAGGTCTCCCTCTACTGATAGTGCTTGTGGCCGTGCTTGGGCCCAACATCTGGAATCTGATTATCGTCATCGGATTTCTAGGCTGGATGGGCTTCGCCAGGATCGTCCGGTCCCAGGTGCTTACTATAAGAGAGAGGCCGTTTGTCGAAGCGTCTAGGGCCTCGGGAGCAGGAACAGGTAGAATTATTGTCAAGCACATTTTCCCCAATCTTGTATCTTTGACCTACGTGAATTTGGCATTGACGGTTCCAGGAGCGATTCTCTCCGAGTCGGCACTTGCATTTCTAGGCCTATCAGATCCGTCTGTCGTCTCATGGGGACACATGTTCGCGAATCTCCAGCAGAGCAAAGATCTAGTAAGGTTCCCACCAGTCTGGTGGTGGGTGCTCCCTCCAGGACTGGGCATAGCCCTCGTGTCGCTGTCTTTCATTCTGATAGGATACGCCTTGGACGAGATCTTCAATCCAAGGCTCAGGAAGCGCCGGTAAATTAGAGTAGTCTCTCCGCGAGTGATAATCCGAGCAGGGTTCCGACCAGGTCGACAAGGAGTGCTATTGGAAAGATGGCCTGGAATGTGTGTAGAATCGCGAACTCCTGCAGTATGCCATTGGTCTGGACTACTCCAGTGAGTTCGGGTAGCGCCAAGACTAGGAACGTGAGGAATGCGGAGAAGCCGTACGAAACGAAGAAGGCGACAATCGCTGGCCCTGGTTCGGCGATCGTCATAGCCGCGAGAGTTGATGCCCCCAAGCATCCTAGATAGAAAATCGACAACACCAGTGGGCCCGCGTTATAGACTTCAGGTAGAAGTCCGCCGCCGGTTGTCGGGAGGAGGAACCCTTGGAATATTGTACCAACCGTAAGCGCGGCAAGTACGGTTCCCCAGCCAGCAGTGACGAGAGGAGTCTTGAGCCATTGAGGGAAAGTAATATTCAGCAAAGTATCGCCCTACCCGGTTGGTGAGGAGAGAATGAGGTGGAATCGGGAACAGTTGGTGGCCGTCGCGTTCATTCTCCTCAGTGTTGGATCTGCCGGTTATCTGTCATCTATAACTCTGAACTATCTTAACTATTACCCCGCGCTTGCACAGCTTACCGTCAGGGTGGACAGCGTGTCTATCGTTCAGGGTTCGAACTGGTCGACAATTGATTCGCGGATCTCCATATCGAATCCCTCGGATTACTCTGGATTCAGTCTCGGGGACGCTGTGTTGTCCATGTTCTTCGAAGCCACGAACAGCAACGATACCCTCTATCCTGGTGGGGCCTCTACAAACGTCGTACAAACGGTCGGAGGCCAATTGGCAACCCATTCGACGGTTTCGGCTGTCATCGTGACCCAGCTCAGCCCAGAACAGGCCAGCTCCCTTCAATCTTTCGATACTACTCACAGCGGCCAGGTTCTGGCGAAAGGCACTTTGACGGTTCAGGTCATAACCTTCCTGGATCCGCTGATAGGACGCTATTCTATCAGTGCCATGTACGCTGTTCCTGTGCAAGGTTAGGTTTCTTCTTAGCCCCAAAGCTTAACTTTACCGTTTCGATTTTCAATTGCGGCCAATCAGTATTGCCATTGCTGGAAGTTCAGGGTCTAACGACTCACTATCGCATTCTGCGAGGATGGGTGAGGGCTGTGGAGAACGTTAGCTTTGGTGTTGAGCAGGGGGAAGCTCTGGGTATCGCTGGAGAGTCGGGTTCTGGCAAGAGCACTGTGGCCCTCTCTCTCTTGAGAATTCTGCCTCAGGGAGGCTATATTCGTAAAGGAAAGATCATGTTTCAGGGACAGGATCTGGTCGCGCTCCCTGAGGGTGAGATGAGAAAGATTCGGTGGAAGGGGATCTCTATTGTTTTTCAGGGTGCTATGAACGCGATGAACCCGGTCTACAGGGTTGGGGATCAGATTGCTGAGGCGATTAAGCTTCATGAGAATGGAGTCACTGACTCTGACGTCAAGGAAAGAGTTGCAAAGCTCTTTGAAACTGTGGGAATCGAGCCGTCGCGGGCCGCGAACTATCCCCATGAGTTCAGCGGCGGGATGAGGCAGAGAGCACTTATCGCGATGGCCCTGGCGGCGAATCCTATCATGCTGATTGGCGACGAGCCTGGAACAGCGTTGGATGTGATTGTTCAAGCTCAGACCTTGAGGCTTCTCAGGGATCTTAAGGATCGACTTGGGCTTGCAATGATCATGATCAGTCATGATCTATCAATCATAGCAGAGACATGTGAGAAGGTCGCGATAATGTACGCGGGCAAGATTGTAGAGTATGGCGATGCCGTCTCTATCTTCAAGAATCCGCTCCACCCGTACACCCAGGGGCTCATCAAAGCATTCCCCAGCATCAAAGGTGAAAGGGTCCGCCTGAGCTCCATTCCCGGACAACCGCCTGATCTTCTCAATCCTCCTCCCGCTTGCAGATTCAATCCTCGCTGTCCGTATGTGATGGATGTCTGCAAGCATCAAGAGCCTATCTTGAAGGAGCAGGAAAAGGGGCATCTGGTTGCCTGCCATCTATACTAGGAGGACGGCGATGCAGGCTCCTTCTGAATCACTGGGACAAGTTACGGACTCCAAGGTCGTCGCGGAAGGGCAGAAGTCCGGGAAGAAGAAGGCAAGGAAGGACCTTCGCCTTGTTCGGTTTGGTGCTGCGGACGGGAGTGTCATTGTGGGCATGGTTCCTCCGAGCCACATGCTTCCCGATGGGAGCGTCAAGGGCTGGGAGTTCAACAGGTGCTATCGGATCAAGGATGTGGATAAGGTGGGAAGGTTATCGGTCGTTAGAGAGATCAGAGGGGACGAGGAGGATCTGCCGCCTGACCTTCAACGCTTTGAACAAGTAGAGGAGGTCGAGGACGATCCGAGGATTCCTGCGGCTCCTGTTATGTCGATAGAGAATCTAAGAAAATGGTATCCGCTGAAGCGCGGATTCTTCGAGACTGTTTTCAGTAAGGAAGAGATGAATGTGAAGGCTGTTGATGATGTGAGTTTCTCTCTGTCGAAGGGAGAGATTTTTGCGCTTGCGGGTGAGAGTGGTAGTGGAAAGACGACTCTTGGCAAGGTTCTCCTGAGACTAGTCTCCCCTTCGGGAGGGAGAATCGTCTTCCTTGGAAGGGACATTACGGAGCTTCCGGACAGTAAGATGAAGCCGCTTCGTAGGGAGATGCAGATCGTGTTTCAGGATCCGTTCGAGTCTCTCGATCCGCGTATGATCATCAAAGAAATTATCGCGGAGCCACTTCGGGTTCTGGGTAATCTGGAATTTGATGCGAGTGGTAGATCGAGGGTTCGGAAGATGGGGGAGCGAGAGGTTGAGGAGCGGGTGAAGAAGATGCTGAGCGAGGTTGAGCTTGTGCCACCGGAAGAGTTCATGTATCGTTTTCCTCACGAGATGAGTGGCGGTCAGAGACAGAGGGTGGCTGTTGCTCGCGCTTTTGTTCTGACCCCTAGCTTTGTCGTCGCGGACGAGCCTGTCTCCATGTTGGATGTGTCCATCCGGGCTGAGATAATCAATCTCATGGTTGACCTCGTGAGGAAATCTCAGGCCTCGATTCTGTTCATCTCTCACGATATCGCGCTCGCCAAACACATCGCGGATCGTATAGCCGTCCTCTACTTGGGTAAGATGATGGAGCTCGGGTCTGCTGAGCGTGTTGTCGATCTGCCCCTCCACCCGTATACTCAGGCACTTATCTCCGCGGTGCCGGTGCCCGATCCGGAGTCGAAACGGGCGAGGGACGTGATCAGTGGAGAGATTCCCAGTCCTGTGGATCCGCCTTCTGGATGCAGATTCCACACTAGGTGTCCCTATGCCCATGAGAGGTGCGTCAACGAACAGCCTCCTCTGGTAGAGGTCGAGAAAGAACACTACGTCGCCTGTCATCTCTACACGTGAGTGAGCATTCTACCCAAAAAAAGGGCTGCTTGGACTCTATCTATAGACGCGTGAGTATTCTACTGTTTTCTCTTTCTGACTCGAAGTGCGCTGGTTAGTCTCCGGTCCCAGAGGACCACGATGATCAACGCGACTAGGGAAGCTCCTATGATCAGAGGCATGGTGGTCTCCGAAGGTGTCGGGGTATCGAAGGATATCGTGTTTCCGTCGACCCATGCGTTCGCCGGGACGGATATGGTGAAGGTTGGGTAGTAGGTTGCCATGTGTACGTTGATGAGTGGGCCTTCGGGGGATTTTCGTCCATATGTCAGGTTGTAACGGGGCGAGCCGAGATCGAGGGTCCATGTGGTGGTCTGTTTGAGATGGTCTTGGGTTTCGGGCCATGACGAGATAGGGGGGACCCATGTGAGGTCGAGCAGCCAGAATGTGCTTGTGGTCTGAGCAGGGATTACTGCTGAGAGGGTCTGGTGGCCATCAATGAAGTAGCTGGTGATCTTCGGGTCTTGTGCGTTCAGTGGCGTGAGTAGGTATGCTGATCCTACCGCGTTGATTTCTTGGTCTAAAACCATTAGCGGTTGGGATACGTTCATTGCGATGAAGGCGAGGTTTGATCTGATGCTGCTGCCTAGGTTCGTGTTTGCTCCGGTTATTACGATGGAATAGTTCTCTTCGAGACGCCACGTTCCTGACGAGTTGAGTGTCTGCGCGTCTAGCTGGAAGCTTGTGATTCTGGCGCCGGGGATTAGCCTGTTGAGAGAGCTGTTGATTGGCTGGAGAATCGGCTGGAGGACAGTTGACGAGTTCGACTCGCTAAGGATGGTGTTGATAGAAGGGAGACTGGTAAGATTTTCCTGGAGTAGGAGTTGCATGTTCATGGTGATGGACGATTGTCCTATAGTGACTTGGACTGCTAACGCGTTTGAGAGTTGGATGAGAGAGCTGGGCAAGAGGGTCAGCACGATCAGTAGAAGTACCGTCAAGCGAAGGGTCATTGCTGATACTGACGGGACTCGATTGTATAACGCCGCTATAAGAGTGACCTCACACGAGCAGTAGCGAGGTGAAGGTGTCTGGTCTGTTCTCGCGATCATGACCTATGCGGGGCCGGGGGTTGGCACTGGTGCGGAGTTGAGGACAACATCATAACTCCAAATCACTTACCGTCAGCATTTGCGCTGCTACGAATGCTGCTTGCTATCTTGCACCTTTTTTGTACATTTGTGAACTAGACCTGGCGCTAATCGGAGGGACGGTTTCATCCCATTGGTGCACATTAGCCTTGCATCGTTCAGTATGCTTTTTCAGAATCGCATCAGATAACAGAAACGGTGCCAAGGGCCATTGAATCAGATAGGGTGACTCTCTCATAGTAGAGATAGTAATGGACGATTCCGGTATAGGTGATGGTGAGGGAGGAACCTGCAATTCCTGTCAAACTAACGTTAGCGATCATGAGATTGCACGATATGAAGTCATTCGGGGTGATGTAGATGCGGTCGGTGAAACAGGCAGAGACTGGCGTTGGGGTCTCGTTGAGCATGGCAGAGTAGGTTGGGTCACCAATCTGTTGAAGTCCTTTAGGGGAATCCCAGTCAGTTCTCCCCGTGAACTCCAATTCTGCATCGACGAGAATATTACCGATTGTGGAAGATGTTCCTGGAGCAAAATACACGGATAGGATCTTCAACGAACTTCCGTTCACCATTTCGTATCCTACGAGAAGATTCGATCCGACTACAAGCGACACGACGATGATTACCGTTGAAGCAATTGCTATTTTTCTCCACTTTTGTGCCCTTCTTCGAGCCGCTGCCACTCTTCTCCTCTTGTCCTCGACACTAGAGCGGCTCGGAGGATTGGTCGGCGGGTTCCCAGAGTGCCAGAGAGGGGTGTTACAAGCTTGACAGAAGAATCCATTTTGCGGATTTTGGTATCCGCATGAAGGACAGTCAACCAATTACGTCAGGTCGTCTAACAATCTCACTTCTCAAACTTAAGACTTATCCGATAGAAATTGCCTGTCAATATTCTTCTCATGTCTCTCCAAAGTAACGAATCATTCTCCCCGTCGAAACTCGCCATCGGTCGAAATACTAAGGGAGTAAACGTTGCGGCGTAGAGATCGCACCCGGCTTCATGGTCAGAGAAAGCTGTGATATGGGCCTCCTTGCGAAGACTTATTGATTCGGCTTCAATGGGTGTCAGATCCAGACTAATAGAATAACATGCCATTCGAAGTGGTTAGCTTGGCTTGGCAGGATTCTTCGTTGGACTTGCCGAGTGTTTCTGTCGTTGCCTTCGTCAGGGGATAATCAATGGAGTTCAATGAACGCTACACTATTCTGGCCCTGGGAGGAGTGTGGGGAGTTTTTCAGGGACTGGTTGTTTGGAACATTCCTCTCGGGGTGGACACGTGTATCTCATGCGCTAGTGGCGACATCTACTTCTCAGCGATTGTGGGCTTTGCAATTATTCTGTCAATTGGGGTCGCGGCGATGGTGGGCTACATGGTGGACGATTTCCGCGCGACTATCTACTGTCTATTCCTGGCCCAAGCAATTTCTGTCGTATTCTATCTCACATCGTCTCAGAATTCCCTTCTATTGGTAGGTTTAGGCCTGTTTCTCTTCTTCGTCGGATTAGTCTTTGGAGTGGGAGGGGCTAGCCTTCGAGAGCGGTTTTATCCGCGATCTCAGTTTGGAGTAAGATGGGTTCCACTACTCATAGCCATAATCACTCAATCTTTCACTGTCATGATTTCAATTTGGCTCCTTCAATCTCTGTCTCTCAACTGGCTTGGATACTCGGAAAATCTGTACCTAGAGCTGGCTATGCCTATCCTATTGGCTATGGGAGTCTCTGCTGTAGTATTCGGGTTGATCTCGAAGGGACATGCTTCGACGCTTGTCGCTGGTGGACTAATAATCGCTGCTTTCGTCGTCTTGGGTCTAACATTCGTTTCCATAAATGTCGTGGATCAGGTGCTGGCAATTTGGACTAATGCCTCGGGCGCGGATCAGGGTCAGGTTCTGGCACAGTTCCAAGTTGCGATCTGGTGCCTCTATCCAAGCCTGGTCGTTCCTATACTTGTTCTTCTGCGAATCGCATTCGCCCGAGAGGACCGATCGTAGAGAGAGTTTCATCGACGGGAGATCACATGATGCATGCTTGGACGTGGTCTGCTTCGTTTTTCTTTTGAGGCGGGTGGGGCCTCTTCCGCGACCGCGTTTCTGCTGGCGAGAGAATCTTGAATCACAGATTGCGCCGCGGCGAAGATGTGTACTAGTGCGATGGTGCGGGGGGTGGGATTCGAACCCACGAAGGCCTTCGCCACAGGGTCCTAAGCCCAGGGCAGGCTATGATCACGCCTTCTGCCCATTAGACCTGGCTCTGGTACCCCCGCATAGCAGGATGCTGCGGCTACAATGCAAGACCGTGGGCGAATAAAGACTACCCTGCAGCCCACATCGCCACAATCTCTTTCCGAGGACCCACCGAGGATAAGGGTGGGTCCCCGCGCGTAGAATTGGAACAACGTGGGGCAGAAGATAAGGAATCCCAAAACTGTTCTCTCAATCCTGACATGCGCAGAACAAGCCCTGATCAATAATCTGGGCAGGCGATTTGAGATCACGCAGTTTGCACGTTGACCTGCACGCTGAGCTACACGATGTCAAAAACCGGCGACCAGCTGATTCTGCGCCCTAATTCGCAAGACTCGCCCGGTTCAGTTTCAACTGGCGAGACCCCTCGCCAAAAAATGTCAAAAGTAGTTGCTCCCCGTGACACAAAACTCGACTCTGCGAGGGAATTAACAAAGAGTAATCCAACCCTCACACGCTCTTCGAAACCGAAAAAGCCGCAGAATCTTCTTCATCAAACCCGGCAGGGGCAGAACAAGCCTGGATCAGAAATCGGGATAAGCGATTCTAGATCCCGAAATTTTCATGAAGGGCCGTACGCTTGATTTCCACTCTGGAAAAACAGTCGACCTTTCCATTCTGCGCGCCAGGATGCAAGAATCGCCCAGAACAGCTTCAGCTCGCGAGACCCCTCTCGGAAAAAAGGGCCGAAAATTTTTTTCTCGCGGCACGAGACTGCCTTTTCCGCGGTTGATTCTAACTGTTGCTTGGGACTGTGATAATGTGACAATCCTTGGACAGTCTTTCTTGCTAGGTGAGTGGTTTTGAGCTCTCCCAGAGATACTCGAAATAGCTCTTACCAAACCTGACCAGTCCGATATGATCCGAGGAGATGGCCAGCGTCAGTCCCTTCAGGGGATCTTCTCCTAGAAGAATTATTATCTGATCATCATCCGAGATTATTCCGCCTCCGAACATTTGCTCTCTAGTACGGACCTGGACAAGCGGTTTCAGTTTTCGAAGCGTCTCACGGCTCGTCGTCTGCGGAACCATCACCGACACCTTGACCCCTTTATCCCTCATCAACGCGAGTATTGGTAGTGCGATCGAGACGATCGGGTCAGGCGCCACCGGCATCGCCACGAAAAGCTCCCTCCTCGTCCGTCCAAGAGTCTCTCTAATCTTGTCCAAGATATTGTTCTGGCCTCTAACTATCCAGATGTCCGGTTTCTCACGGACCCCCTTCTTCTCGTAGAGCGGCTGAAGCTCCTCCATCGCGTCTGCCTGGCTCGATTTCAGCGTCGTCTCTAACCTGGCCTTTGATGATTCTAGAGCGGTCGAGGGAGCCTTGGGATAGTACTTGCTAGGCCTACCTTGCTCTGTCTCGACCCATCCCTTCCTCTCAAGATTTCCCAGAATCTCGTAGATCTTCGAGTAAGGGATTGAAGCGGTACGGCTGAGCTCGCTAGCAGTCTGAGTGCCCGATTCGACTAGTGAAACGTAGACCTTGGCCTCGTATTCCGTCAATCCAAACTCCTTCAAGGCCCTTCTGGTCTTCTCGCTAACAGACATTTCTTCCCGTGACGACCCTAGACCGAATCGACCCCTAAAGTCGTGCAAGTTGACAGTTGAGATTCCTCAAGGAGAGGAATCGCAATCTTGTACAAGGTCAGACTGTAGACCAAATTCTCACAGGGATCTGTCGTTCTAGGGCAAGAGAGTGTAAATACCTTCCCCGCCCAATCAAGGCCAGAGTAACTCTCCCGGAGATCACCTAGGCTTTGATAGACAAGAATTCAGTTGTCAATAGTCTCCGCGGAGTTCTTGACCCCGAGATCGGTATTAGCATAGTCGATCTCAACATGGTCCGAGACGTGTCGATAGACGGTAGCCACGTCAAAGTCACCATTGCACTTACAGTCGCTCATTGTCCTCTCGCCAAAACTCTGCAAGCCGACGTAGAGAAAGCCTTGAAGAAATCGAGTGAAGTAGAATCCGTATCCGTGGAGACGACGGCAATGTCCAAGACTGAGCTGAACGAACTCAGAACCCAGCTCCAAAACCGGGCCACCCAGACCCAACCACCGCAGGGAAACAGTCCGGGCCCGGGCATTGATCGACTGGGAAAGCGCGACCTGAGAAACATAATCGCCATCGCGTCAGGCAAGGGTGGAGTCGGAAAATCTTTCGTCACCAGCATGTTGGCCGTCCAGCTGCGAAGGCTCGGATACGAGGTGGGAATTCTAGACGCGGATTTGACAGGGCCCAGCATAGCGAAAGTGTTCGGGCTCAAGGAGCGCCCTTCCAAGAGTTCCACCGGTGGCATAACCCCTGTCCTAACTAGGACTGGGATCAAAGTGATGTCGATCAACCTGGTTCTGGATGATCCGGAGATGCCTGTCATATGGAGAGGCCCAATCGTGAACAGTGTCATTCGACAACTCTACTGGGACGTTGACTGGGGATCCCTACATTATCTCCTCGTTGACCTTCCTCCCGGAACTAGCGACGCCCCGCTAACAGTCCTCCAGTCCTTGCCATTAGACGGAGTCATCGTCGTATCCTCTCCCCAAGAACTAGCCTCCCTAATCGTCACCAAGGCGGTCAACATGGCGAAGAAGATGAACGCTCAACTGCTCGGTTTGGTCGAGAACATGAGCTATCTAACGTGCCCTCATTGCGGTGAAGCTATCAACGTGTTCGGCGAGCCGCAGGGAGAGAAACTGGCCAAGCAGTTAGGGCTACCGTTTCTAGGTTCGGTCCCCGTCGATCCGGTAATCGCTCGATTATCAGATCATGGCCAGATTGAAGACTATTCGGCGCCAGTCTTTCAGACCGTCGCGGACGAGCTCCGAAACCGAACGTCCCAGCACGCGCAACAGCTTATGCAAGGTCTCCCAATCGCATGGTCTGTTCAACCCTAGAGAGTCGAATTGAATCATCATCCGAGCGTATTAATAGTCGGAGACCCCTATTAGCAGAAGTCTAGTGGGCCCAGTTCGGCTCGCAGGCGACACCGTGAAGATCATGGCCAAGAAGACTCGAAGCGATAAAGCAAGATCAAAGAAAGGCTCGAAGAAGCTCAATACCACCAAGCGTGCTCGCTACAAGAAGCCTCAAACGAAATCAGCCCCTAAGCCTACCAACAAAGGCGCAATGGCTCAGACAATTCCATCGCTGGCTCAGTCTTCGACACCTCAGACCTTCGATGATTCGCGTGTTTTCACCATAGAGCTAGATTCGATCCGCGCCGAGACAACCATCGGAGATCTGATAGTTGCCTTTCCGAGGACGAGGGGCGTCCTGATGAAACACGGACTAAGGTTTGACGTTGAGGAAGCCGGTTATCTATACATGACACTAAACGTATTTTCTGCGATTCATGGTCTCGTTCTAACCGGGCTCCTCCAAGAACTAGATGTGGCTTCGAAGGAACTGCCTCTTCCCCCTCTTGCTCCACCTCTTCGTCAGATTATCCCTCCTCCTACAACTTGACCACACGAATTTCCTCAGAGCTCATCTTCTGATCAGCTCAAAGCAAGAGAGAAAAGCGTCAAGCTTCTCTCATTAGTGGATGGAAGCTCGAGCAAGAATTCTGGTTTCAGGCCTGGTACAGGGAGTCTTCTTCAGAAAGGAAATTACTGATCACGCCCGAAGACTAGGAGTCTCGGGATGGGTCAGAAATCTTCGGGATGGCAGAGTAGAAGCGTTGGCTGAGGGCGAAAAGGCGCGATTGGACGAGCTGATCCGATTCTGTCACGTCGGTCCTCGAGGAGCAGTTGTTCGAAAAGTTGAGGTTGAATGGTCGGATTATGCGGGAGAGTTCAGAGTCTTCAAGATCACGAAGTGAAAGAGCGCGCGCAGCGTCAGTAAGGTTTGAGCTATGAACAAGATTTCAAGATCACGAAGTGAAAGAGCGCGCGCAGCGTCAGTAAGGTTTGAGCTATGAACAAGATGGGCCTATGGTTTCGGGTTTTCGTCTGTTACCAAAAGGTAAAAGAAACCGCGTTCAAGGTCTTCGGCCGCTCCGGTGGTGTAGCCCGGTTTAGCATAGCGGCCTTTCGAGCCGTTGATCGCGGGTTCGAATCCCGCCCGGAAGGAGGCAAAGAGTCCCTTGCTTCCCGGGAAGCACCATTATGACTCGCGATCCACCGGGGTTTTTTTTTCAAAGCTTCGTATAGTCGATGTTTTCTTGAGGGACGGTTAAACCCGATAAGTTCAGCATATCTGGATAGATTCTTTTTGGAGATCGTCAAGGTAAATCGGTCCAAGTATGGTCGGCGATGGTATGGGCCCCTCAGCTTGCTGCTAATCCTGAGGGATTGTAAAAGATCCTGAACCTGTTCTAGGCCCGGTCGATTAGTAGAGTCGAAGTCTACTTCATATGGCCTAGCGGGTTCCATCTCCGTCGGCATATCCTCGGCACCAGGCTGCTTTCACCTTTTCATCTTTGCTTTTCAAGACTTCGGAGGGAACTTGCCATTGAAGGCTGCCGAGTCTGCTGTGATGCAACAGATCTGAAACCATCTGCTTTCGTCTTATTCTGATGCGGTATTTACTGCCGAAGGATGATTTCTGTTTTCCATATACCTTGACTAAAAGGTCATAGAATCTTTGTTGGATAACCGGTTCAACATTTGTGAACTCAATGGCGTTCTGACGATAATTGATACGATACCATTTGCCAGCTGGGCCTCTGTCCAGCTGGGCCTCTGTCGGGAAAGAAGCGGTCATGGCTGCGAGAGTAGTGGTACTCGTTGCCTTCAGCAGCGAGAAAGCCGAGCAGCTCTGCCTTCGCAGGATCGAAACGCGTGCTACTGTGTTAACTCGGAACAGTCGAATAAATGATAGAGGTTGCCGAATCAGTGCTCCTGCCACCGCTTGTGGGGCTGGGTTCGAGAAGACCTTGAGAAGAGTGTCGAGGCGATCCTGATTCTCTATATCCTCCGGATTTTTGCACTAATAGTTCTTGGCAACTTTGTTGACGGACTCGTGGTGGTGCGGTTCGCGACTCTGTGGTCCCCGCCCGGAGCACCATCATTTTCGACTCCTATACGCATGGCCGGACCTGGTTTCTTACCAGTACTTCTTACTATATACTTTCATAGAATTTTCTGGCGACGTTTACTGCGTCTTGAGATCGGCTTGAGATGGTCTTGTATTCTGGTCGTTTATCTCCAGCAATTGAAGAAGCCTTCTCGAAAAACTTTCTAACGCCTTCGGGATCTCCCCGGTAAAGCGCAATGCCGCCCGCAATTCTGTACCACACCTCCGCCCTGGTTCTGTTGCCGATTGACTCGAATGTGGTTGCCTGGCTAACCGCATCCTCCAACGAAGTGGTGATTTTTTTAGGGTCGAGAAAGAGGAGTCTGGCGAGAGACTGATACATTTCAGGGTCGCCCCCCGTTATTTCCTGAAGCCTGCTAAGAAGGATCGGCTCTTGGTTTTCAGGCGGATTCCCCGCGGAGGAAGTCTGGTTTTTCTTCCTCCCAAACAGACCGAGCATCAGTTGATCACGTCTCGTTACCCTGCTAGTCGTCAGCCCTCGGGCCCAGCCCATTTAAGAGTTCATTCGCGAACGTTGATATTTACGAGCAACTGAGGGCGGAGTGATCGGCAAGATGAGTGTCGAAGACAAGCTAGTACGACGACGCGAGCTAAAGGAGAAGTCTCGTAAAAGAAAGAGAGGACCGTACCGAAAGGCCTCGAGCGGAAGGCTCATCAAGTATTAGCCAACCTCACCGCGTCTGAGGAGTTTTGAGAGTTCGGGTCGTACTCGTTCTGAAATTGAATTGATGAGAGTGTGGTGCAGGGATAGGGCTCGGGCCTAGCCTTGCTAACTCAAGAATAATGAGCTATTGGAATCCTTCAAGAGAGTACAGGAATGCGCCTATACTTTCCAATGCTACTGGGTTCAATAGTCACCAATTCAGAGCAACTGTGGTTTCCGAAGCATATCGTGCAGTGCTCTACGTCCCAACTCGGATCTACCTTGCGGCATGTCTCGCACATCAAACCGAGTGCCCGAATATCCGTGCAAGCTTGGCACAGTTTCTGTGACACTGCAAGTGGGTTAGGGTTTCGCAACAGCATCGATGCAATGTCTTTACTCATGGCCCTAACTTCAGAGGCGGCTTCAAGCTCGACAGCTTCTCCGCGGACCTGGTGCTGATACTTGCTTACGGCTGCCTGAGTTACCCCTAGTTTCGTCGCGACCTGTTCCTGCTTGAGTCCATATTCTTCTATGAGTTCCCTTGCCACAAGAGCACGCAGTGCTGGGATAACTGACTTCGAGGCCACTTCGCAGGGAATTATCAAACAGAAACGGTGATTGAAATGGACGAGCAGCCTATTTAAACATGACCTATGTCATAATCAATTCGTGCGTTCACACGAATGCATAAATGAAATCGTGACCGATTTGATTGAGGAGAACAAGATGGTAACAGTGGATGAGATCACAAAGGAGCTTGAGAAGGTTGTGGATCCCGAGATCGGACTTCCGATAACAGAGATGCACCTAGTGGACGAGATCGACATCAAAGAAAACGGAGTGCTGTTCATAAAATATCATCTCACCGCCCCGTTCTGTCCTCCGATTTTCGCGGAGGATATTGGGATGAACATTCGCCAACTTACATCGAAACTTGATGGGGTAAAGAAGGTAACAGTAATTCTTCACGGCCATGCTCTGGCGAACGAGATCAATCAGAGAGTCAATCCTGACTACACTCCCGAAATGGTCATGGTCAGACTTTGCTCTGAGTCAGACATTGTAGAGAACTCTCGGTCCGCCTCTTCGTAGTCGAAGGAAGAGAGATTCTCTCAGGAAGATTTTCGGGAAATTACTATGCTCTTGACGAGAGGTATACGCATTGCGGTGGTCCCCTGTCAGAAGGGTCTCTGGACGGTTCATTTGTCAAATGCCCTTGGCATTTGGGTCAGTTTGACCTCGAAACTCGCGAGGTGAGAGGTTCACTTCCAAGCGAACCGTTGAAAACATATGAGATTCGGGTTGAAGGAGCGGATATTCTCAGATCGACGCCGTAGCGGACTTTACCGGACGAGTTCGTAACTTCCAAGCGAACCGTTGAAAACATATGAGATTCGGGTTGAAGGAGCGGATATTCTCAGATCGACGCCGTAGCGGACTTTACCGGACGAGTTCGTAAAGAAACCCGCCCAGTAGCCCTCCGAAGATTGGACCGACGATGTATATCCACAGGGTGGCGAAGGGTGTGAGGCTGAACGCTGCAGAAGCGATAGTAGGGCCCCATGTTCTAGCGGGGTTCAGTGACGCTCCGGATATGGGACCGAACATCCAGATCGACGCAGCCAGAACCAGTCCTATGGCGACCCCTGCCCATGACTGATCAGCTTTCTTGTCAGTCGCGCCGAATATTGTGAATACGAGAATGGCCGTCGCGACGACCTCGGCGAGCAACGCAGCCCCGATTGTGAACCCGGACCCAGGAGTAGTATCGCCGAGAAATGTCGTTTTTGCAACTTCATAGGTCCCGCTCGAGGAGGACCAGAGAGCAAGTTGAACGAGTCCCGCTATCGTAGCGCCAACTAGTTGGGCCATGATGTATGGGGCGACTCGTCTGGGCTCGAGCCTTTTGGTAGCCCAAGACGCGATTGTAACCGCTGGATTGATGTGCGCTCCTGAGATATGTCCTATCGAGTACACTGCAACCAGCAGTGCGACTCCGTGGGCTAGTCCTATGAATCCTAGCGCAGCGGCTGTCGATCCAAACCCATCCGCTAACCTCGTTGCAGTAATGGTTGCAGGACCGACGAGGGTTAGAAGAAATGTTCCATAGGCTTCGGCCGCTGAAGCGCGTCTTATCCCGTTCAAATTAGAGCCTAAGTTCCCCGGGCTTAGGCTATATAGTGCTTGTTTTTAGCCGCCGAAACACGCAAGCTAGACCAGTGGATATTCAACTGCTTTGCCGACACGGTTGTGTACAAGCAAGATTATTTCTATGGTTTCAGCAATAATAGTGTTGAATAATCGTTGAGCATGGTTAACAGTTTCACCTGGATGATTGGCGGTCCTCAGGGTAGCGGTATCAATTCCGTCGCAGAGAATTTCGCGAAGGCTTGCATCCGTGGAGGATTGCATGTCTTTGCAAATATTGAATACCACTCGAATATCAAGGGCGAACACAGCTATTACCGGTTGAGGGTTGATTCGAGGGAGCCCCGATCCCACGTTGACTGGGTAGACCTTCTGGTCGCGCTAGATAGGGAAACAATGTTCGGTGACCTCAACAAGGTTCATCCTACTCATCGGGGTCATCGCCATGAGGTCAGCCCGGGGGGCGGGATAGTCTACGACTCCAGTCTCAAATTGCAGCCTGAGTCCTTTGGTAGAGACGACATCAAGCTCTTTCCTGTACCCTACATGGACCTCCTGATTGATGCTCTCAAAGAATTCGGGAAGGACAAGGAGCTAAGCAAGTATCAGGTCATGGTAAACACAATTGCGCTGGGTGCTTCGATCGGACTAGTTGACTACGATTTTGACCTAGCGACTGAGGCAATCAAAGAAGGCTTCACAGGACGGAAAGCCGCTCTTGGAGACTTGAACATCAGTGCAGCTCGTCACGGTTACGACTATGCGAAGAAAATGTTCGGGCAGAACGCTTTCCCGATTCGGCTGCGAAAGCAACCGTTAGGCGCGAAACGGATAATGATACGCGGAGTACAGTCAATCGCAATTGGCAAGTTGAAAGCGGGATGCGGGTTCCAGACGTACTATCCTATCACTCCGGCCACAGACGAGAGTGAGTATCTCGAGTCTCATCAGCCGGACTACAACATGATCGTGGTTCAGGCAGAGGATGAGATATCGGCGATAAACATGGCGACGGGTGCCGCTCACGCGGGTCTACGCTCGTCAACTTCAACCTCGGGTCCTGGGTTCTCGCTGATGGCTGAAGGACTGGGATGGGCAGGAATAACGGAAGCACCAGGTCCTGTCATTATTCTTTGGCAGAGAGCTGGACCCGCAACAGGGCTGCCAACGAGGACGGAACAGGCCGATTTGCGGTTCGCACTCCACGCTGCCCACGGTGAGTTTCCTAGGATCATCATTGCGCCAGGAGATGTTGCGGAGTGCTTCTACGACACGTTCGATGCTTTCAACTATGCCGAGCGCTACCAGGTTCCAGTAATCATTCTGGCCGATAAGTTCCTGGCGAGCACGTACAAGGACATTCCGCTCTTCAACACGGACGGGATGAAGGTCGATAGAGGAGACCTAGTTCAAGAGGCGGATCTTGCTAAGAGCCCGGACTACAAGAGATACCAGTTTACGGATCTCGGAATCTCTCCTAGAGCTAGACCGGGTCTGAAGGGTGGCGTATTCTGGACTACTGGAGATGAGCATGATGAGTACGGCCACATCACGGAGGCGGCTGACCTCCGGGTCCGGATGATGAAGAAGAGGATGAACAAGATCGAGCTTGCTGGTCAGGTCATCCCCAACTCGAAGAAAGCCACCCTACTTGGGCCCCCGTCTGCATCTATTACCTTGGTCGGCTGGGGATCGACGAAGGGCGCGATCCTGGACGGGATGGAGGATCTCAGGGTTGATGGAATCGAGACGAATTTCTTACAGGTACGATATGTGAATCCGTTCCCGACAGACTTCGTTCAGAAGATTCTCTCAAATTCCCGACGAACGGTTGCCGTTGAGAACAATTATTCTGGGCAAATGGCCGGTTTGATCCGCGAGAGAACCGGGATAGCCATAGACAGCAAGGTCGTCAAGTTCGACGGTCGACCCTTCTCCCAGAACGAGGTTTATGAGGGCGTCAAGGAGGTTGTTAGAGATGGTGCCAAGGAGGTCACACTAAGCCATGCTTGAGCTGAAAAACTACCGGACCCAGGTTCACAACGACTGGTGCCCCGGCTGCGGGGACTTTGGCATCGTAAACGCGATCCAGATGACTCTCTTGGAGATGCAGCTTGAGCCGCATCGGATAGGATTATTCTCTGGCATCGGATGCTCTGGCAAGACTCCCCATTTTGTGAACGCGTACGGCTTCCACACTTTGCACGGTAGAGTCCTGCCTATCGCGACGGGAGCCAAGTTGGCGAATCCCAGCTTGACTGTCATTGCGGTCGGTGGAGACGGTGACGGGCTGGGAATTGGGGCGGGACATTTCGTCAACACGGGACGAAGGAATCTCGACTTCACATACGTGCTTTACGACAACGGCGTCTACGGTTTGACTAAGGGACAGGCCTCGCCGACACTTCCGAAAGGTTTGAAGACGAAGTCAATGCCTGCCCCTTCGATTGTTGAAGGTATTAACCCGATCGCGATGGCTATTGCTTCCGGATACACGTTCGTCGCGAGAAGCTACGCGCTTGACGTGAGACACTTGAAGGCGACTCTCCGCGCGGCAATTGAGCACCGTGGAAGCGCGTTCGTGGACGTTCTCCAGACTTGTCCGACCTACAATGACATCAACACCAAAGAGTGGTACGCAGGCGATGATCTTCCATCAAAGGCACCACGGTTGTACAAGCTCGAGGAGACGGGTTATGATGGTAGAGTCGCGGACCCCACCGTAAGAGATGAGGTCAATTCGAAAAAGGGAAACGCTCTGCTGAAATCTTTCGAGTGGGGCGAGAAGATTCCGATCGGGGTCTTCTTCAAGATGGAAGTTGCAACGTTTGAGGACCAGCTAGCCAACCGAATGCCGGCCCTGAAGGAGAAACCCTTCGTGGAGCATGACATTTACAGTCGAGACATTTCTCCCCTACTAGACGAGCTAGCGTAGGCAGACGATCCCCGGCATTCTCATCGCGACTGCTCACGCATTTGAGAGCCACCCCCCTGGGAGGGGGGTTGGACCAGCGACTCTTCCAGAATGGGCTTGTTCTTCACGTCCATCATTGATTCTGCCTTAAATGTTGAATCCGTCGAGCGCCGAGAACGAGCAGGTGCCGCAAGGAAAACGAGCATTTACCGACAAGCGGAATACAGAGTTTGGCATGTGTCTCTAGCGTTTTGGAATGTTCTCCTGGGCGGGAAATTGTTAGCAGGAATGGTAGGGTTGGCTTAGACTGTCAGTGTCATTCGGGGCGACAAACTTGTTCTACTTCAGGTCTTAGAGGCTGTAGGGGATCCGTAGGTCCTGGCCTGCGGTTCTAAAACCGAGCTTGATGGATAGCGGCGGGCGTCTCTTGTGCTCGGATTTGAGCCATCGAATTCGGACTTTTTCCACGGTGCGCCGCGGAATCCGTAATTCATCGCTTATTTCCCGTGAGGGCGTCCATCTCTCAAGCCTCCATAGGATTGAGTCCAGCTTGCTGTACCCTAATCCAAGCTCATCTTCGGCGATCTGTCCAGGCCAGAGCTCAGGGCTAGAGGGCTTTGAGAAGATTCTTCGGGGAAGTCCCAAGTGTCTTGCGAGATCTCTCACTGCACTCTTGTACAGGTCAGCTATCGGTTGGATATCACATGCACCATCGCCGTATTTTGTGAAGTATCCGAGCATAATCTCACTCTTGTCACCGGTGCCCACGACAAGCCCTTTGCTTGTGTTTGCATAGTAGTAGAGGATCATTGCCCGTAGACGAGATTTCACATTCCCGTGAGCAATGACACTGTACACCATCTTTGACGGGCGAAGTACAGTTGCGGCGGCCTGTACGAGAGATGTCATGTCCAGAGTCTTGAATCTGATTCCGAACTGTCCCGCAACCTCCTGTGCGTCTTGAACGCTCTTCCGGCTCCTAGTTTCGGCCTCGGGAAGGCAGAACCCAAGGGTCCTCTGTCCGCCAAGAGCCTTCGAGCATAAAGCCGCCGTGACGCTTGAATCGAGCCCGCCGGACATACCGATTACGAGATGTCTCGCGCCTATTCTTTCAGAATGTGTTCTGAGAAATCGTACAATTCTGTCAACAGTCTCGTCTGGTTCTCCGACTGAAAATGGATTGGCTCCCGCCCTCGCGCGCATAGTCGTTCCCCCGAATAGAGGGAGGATAAAGCCCGAATGGTCTAGCTGACGATGCGTGAGTCTCGTTCTTCGGAGCCCAGGTTTCGGAATAGAGTCGTAACTCGATCTATTGTCACGAAGGGCTCTCCCTGGAATGATGCTTCGCTAGCCGCCTCCTGCACGATGTTCTTCATGTCTCGCGGTGTAATCACGTACTGGTCCTTCACTATTATTCCGCGATCAGGAATCGATGCCTCGTACACTTGGCGTCGCGAGCGGATGATACGCCATATCTCATCGAACGCTTCCTCTGTGAGTCCGCCGTCATACTTCGAGATTGACGGGTCAACCTCGACCTTGGACAAGTAGAAGTCGAGTATTCTCTTGACCTCTTCCCTGGTCTTTGGTGGCGGCACATAGATTATCCGTTTCATTCTGTCCATGAGGGCAGGGTCGATGACGCTGGGATAGTTAGTAGCGAAGATTACTGCGACGTTCCGGTTGACGTGGAATCCTTCACCGAGCTCTGTCAAGATCTGGTTGAGCATTCCTTGAACGTCCCGTCCCGCATCAGTAGTGGCCTCCATTCTCGCCCGGCCAATAGCGTCTGCCTCGTCGATGAACAGGACGGTTGGGGCAGATTCTCTGGCCAGCTTGAATACCTCTTTGACGTTCTTCGCAGATTCTCCGAGCCACTTCGAGACTATTTCGTAACTCTCTATCTTTAGGAAGCTGGTGTGCTGCCCGTGTTTGCTGATCGTTCCCGCCACTGCCTTAGCCATGTAGGTCTTGCCTGTGCCTGGCGGTCCGAATAGGAGAACTGATCCCGCCTCTTCCAACATTCGGGGATCCCGAATAATCTGTTCCCTCCTTGTCCTCGTCTCCGGGTCCAGTATCCATTCGATGGCTTGTCTCAGGCTGAGCAGTTCCTTGCCGAGACCAACGATGTCTTCATAGAAGACCTTCGGAGCTTTCTCAACTTGATATTCGAGGAGACTGCGGTCCCTCATTCGTTCTATAACATCAACTATAACGCCCTTCGTTGGGGATAGTACCGCGTCGACGCTTGTGTTTACCTTGTCTCTTACTTCGGGCGGGATACTCACTTGGAATGCTTGACCGCCTGAGAGTCGGACGAGAGCCGTGTCCCCTTTTACCTCTTCCACGGTGCCGATGGGTCGCATTCCCTGTTTGAGCTCCTCCATTAGATTGTGATAGCGACGGAGTTCAGTTTGGAGATATTCTATCTGGCGTTCCTTTCGCGTCAGCTCTTTCTCAAGTTCGAGCGCTGGAGGATATTCTGGCGCGTTTTGCTCAGCCATGCCAGGGTCTTACTACGGATAGTCCGACCGGAGATAAATAGATATGGGCTATCAGAATCAGAGCAAATTATGTGCTTGGTCCTATGATCACTACATGAGACCTGCTATGGAGACGGGAATATGCCCGATTGTCCAAGTTGGTTGTTGGAAAGCAAAGAATGGAGAGAACCTGTGGATTAGACACTAAGGTGTCTTGGTAGTAGCTGTCGAGAGCTTATTGTGAGACGCTAGGTTTTCTCAAGAGAAAGCCAAGTCGGGGTAGTTTGAGTTGAATTCCTCTCCCGCCGACGATGTCGAAACGTACTAGGCGGGGAATTATCTGACGCCTGTCCATCTTCCGGACTAGTAAGTATCTGTGAAGCATCTGGTTTTCTTCAACCATCCTCAATTCGACTACTCCGTCGACCAGGCTCTCCACTTTTCTGAACAGCTCTGGGTGGACGCTTCCTGTAGAAAGAGTGACGATTAGTTTTCCTCCTGCTTTCTTGACTTTGGCTGCGATGCTCTGGATGAAGCTGATTGCATGTTTGCTCTCTGTTTCGCTGAATATCGGAATTAGAGAGTCGAGCAGAATAGTTACCTGTCGGTAGCCAAGTTTCTCCATTACAGTTGTCAGGTATATGCTGACGTTGGTCAGGTCGTACGGCTGTGGGACTACTCCTTCAGTTACACCTGCGGTGGCTGAATAGCAGTCCATTATTTCTAGCTTGTTCATCAACTGGTATTTTCTCGGGTCCCATCCGAACTCGTTCATTCTCTCCGTTATGTTTGCAGGGAAAGTGTCATAGGCCACGATGATGCACGGCCTGGACCGGGTTAGCTCGTCGTAGAGTATCTGTTGGGCAAGAGTTGTTTTCCCGCTGCCAGGGTCTCCTGCGATCAGGATTGAGGAGGCGTCTGGAAGGCTTCCGCCAACTAGATTATAGAAATCTTTGAAAGGTGTGGATATCTTCTCCAGTATTGATTTGCACCCCGTGTAGCCGACTGGTTCTTCCCAGTCGCTATTGCCTTAGTTCAGCGGCGGCGGGTATGAATGGGGATTGTAACTACCTTCAACTTCGTTGAAGTACACTTCCCTCGGCAAGGTTACCGAAGAGAGTTCTGTTAACTTATCGTCGGACGCCTCTCTCACGTAAATGGATTGTTCTGGCTCTTATCGGTTCGTTGTTGGCTGTCAAATCTGTCTGGCAACACTATACTCCGACACGGGACGTTCTAGGACTACTGGAAGTGTTCAGGAGGATGGTCAACGAGTCCTTACGGATAGGCATAGCCAACGACGCGTCCTCGCTGAGAAAGCTCTCACTACTCTCATACAACCAGCTCGCACAGTACGATTCTCCCAGCTACTACAAGCTCTGCGCCATATCCCGGGCAGCAGGAATACTAGCGTCTAGGAAGAAGTCTCTGAAGAGAGGATTCCCCACGAGAGAGCCCTATACTCTCAGACCACAGCTCGTCTCCTGTTACGGTTTCAGGGTTAGGAACGGATGGTTAGAGATTCCAGTGGCAAGAGGGAAACGGTTCCGCCTAGCCCTGACCAAGCACACGTTAAGCGTTATTTCCCAGCCAGGAGTCAAGCCTCGCTCCTTCACACTCACCAGGAACAGGCTGAGCCTCTCTATCGCCAAAGAGTCTCCCAGCATAGAATGCGCATCCACGGTAGGTGTGGACCGTAATCTTCGTAATCTCACTGTTGGAAACGACGAGGAGACACGTGAGTACGACCTCTCAAAGACTATGCGTGTAGCCAGTACTACGATGCGCATAGTCGCATCTTTCAAACGAGACGATGCCAAGATAAGAAGAGCAATAGCGTCGAAGTATGGAGAGCGTAGAACCGCTAGGACCGGTCATCTGCTCCACACTGCTACAAAGACGATTATTGCAATGGCAGTCCAGAGGAGGGAAGCAATAGTTCTCGAAGACATTCATGGGATCCGCGGCCTCTACCGTAAGGGTAACGGTCAGACCAGAAAGTATCGTGGCAGGATGAACGGGTGGAGCTTCAGTGAAGCCCAGCGACAGTTAGAGTATAAGGCTAGATGGGCTGGTCTTCCAATCATTCACCTATCTAGACGCGAGACCAGAGGTTCTAGTGTGACTTGTCCGAGATGCGGGGAGAGACTCCAATCGGACAAGAGACTGAGACGTAAGCTCTGGTGCGGTAAATGTAGAATAGTAATGGACCGGGACAGGGTAGCTGCAGTTATCCTGGCTCGGCGGGGACGGGTGAGGTTCGCACGTTCCCGGCCTCCCATCATGATAGAGGCGCAAGGCGGAGCAGTTGAAGCTGTGAAGGGGAACCCGACGCCTACGGTAATCCCTGGAGTCGATGCTCCGAAGCTAACTCACAACAAGAGTTAACAGAACCAAGATGGCTCATGCTGTGACGGGACCATTTGATGTTATCGTGTTTGCTGAAGTTCTCGACCTAACTGGACTATCCGAACTGGTTCTTGCGAGGATTCAGAATGTGGAGGGTGTCCAGAAGACCCAGACGGCCGTAGTGGTGACGCCGGAAGTCCTCAGACCTAGTTCTTCACGAACACGAAAGTCCAGATCTCCTGACCCAGCGTAGAGAATTGGCCTAGGAGACGATTCACGGTAGTGTTCGGACAGGTCACGCAATTGTGAAGACCCCTCTTAATCTATTGAACAGTGTCATGGAGGACGCGAGTAGTGGGCAACTCTCTTCCGATAATTACGCCTACTCAGATTCGGGTACTCATGAGTAAGGAGGAAGGCTCGTGTTGAGAGGAACGGGACTAGTCTGATCCGTTTTCCATCGAATCGGTCTTTGATCGCAGGCGAGACTGAAGTTCGAGCAGGTTTCGGAGGATGCGTATGTCGCCCAAGTCTTCCTTGTCCGTTGAGCTCTGATCGTTCTCGTCTGGTCGCATAGAGGCTCTCTTTTCGCCTCCAGTATAAGCGTTATCAATACTCAAGCGGCGTGTATTGTTTGATCCAAAATGGGTAAGCCTCGGCAGACTAAGAAACCTAAGAAAAAGAAAGAGACGTAGTATCTTTCGCTAGATGGTTGGCGGTGGAGGGGGTTTCCTCACCTTAATCGCGAGGAGTATTAGGAAGAACGCTAGTCCAAATATTGTGAGAAGAACGATCGCGGACGTGGTAGTACTGGTTGCTGCGCTCCCGATGTTTAGCTGGACTGTTGCTGTTGGGCTAGTGATGGCATTCTCTATCAAACCAGTAACCTGTTGATTCTGATACATCACGCTCAACGAGTATGTTCCCATAGGCACATCGCCGAGCTGAACGTTGCCCTTGCTATTGGTGAGGAAACTTCTGCTCGTAGAATTGATGAAAGTAACTGTGACGTTGGCTCCCCCGATTGGATTGTTGTTATTGTCAACTACGTGGACTGAGGCTGGGTAGGCTTTCAGCGAGACTGTCTTTGTTGCTGAGCCGCTGGTAAGGTCGATTTGGACTGAGCTCGTCGTCCCGAGAGTCGATCCCTCCCAGTTCGCTTCCGTCACTGTGTAAACGTCATTGGACAGAAATCCTGAATATTGAGTAATCGTGGTTGTCGTGCCAGCTGTTTGTGCGGAAAGACTGACTGATGCGGGAGCTGGACTCAATGGGTTGCCTGAAGCGTCGTTGAATGACAACGTGTACTGGAATTGTTTGTCGAACACGGCAGTGAACCCGGCTGTGCCGGTATAGTTGTAAATGATCCCGTTAGTCGATGGTGGCGGAGGGATGACCAGCATCTGATTTGTTGTCCAACACGCGCCGCTTGCATGGACATTCGGGTTGTCCGGACACACACTGGTCCCAGCTCCGTAATAGTTGGCCCAATTCTTCCAGACATAGTGGCCTCCCGTTGACGCCCCGGTGAAGCTGGAGTTCATCACTCTGATCGTAACAGCTGTATTATTGGCGAACGTGAAGGTCGGTTGGGGAAGGGGGAGGCGGCAGGTGTGTGAACCGCAGTAGAAGCCGCTGTTGGCTGTGCTCGTGTTGTTGTCGATCTCGATCCAAACTGTGCCGTCGCCTGATGAAACATTCGAGCTGACAGTTACTTGGCAACCTGAAACACAGCCGGATGTAGCGTATACGTTTCCGATGAGGATCGGAACTAGAAATGAAGCGAATAATGTGAAGATTATGACTGGGGCTCTTGCTCTCACTGTAAGCCTGGCCTCGACGTTGGCCGAGAAACCGGAGTTGTAGGCTTAGAAGCTCTTGAACCATCAGAGGTGACGGAGGGGTAACATGGAGCTTAACCAGGTTCGAATTCCCCCTCAGTTCCAGCGATTAAGGGTGCCGTAGCCTGCCTCGTCCTTCCTCCAGGCTCTTTTGGCGGCGTTGTTTTATATCGTCCATCGGAAAAATCATCAGTGAACGTTATGACGGTTCAGCTTCAGAAGATGAAGATGCTGATTGGGGGAGATTGGAAGGACAGTTCCACGGGCGCCAGATCATCTGTTATTAATCCATCGAGCGGGGAAATTATCGCCGAGGTTCCGAGAGCGTCCAAACAGGATGGCAAAGCTGCTGTTGATGCGGCTCGAGCTGCTTTCGAGTCGCCTGAATGGCGGGACATGGATTCCGGGAAGAGGGGGAGAATTCTCACGAAGCTTGCGGGGCTGGTTCGGGAGAATTCCGACGAGCTTGCGAGGCTGGAGACGTCGAATGAGGGTAAAACTCTCCGAGAGTCAAAGGGCGATGTGGCCTGGGCAGCTCGCGCTTTCGAGTATTTTGCGGGGCTTGCGGACAAAATTGAGGGCGAGACGATTCCTGTGCCGCCTAAGCGGTTGAATTATACTTTGAAAGAGCCGTTGGGAGTAACAGTCCATATTGTTCCTTGGAATTATCCGATCGCCTTGGCCTCGAGAAGCCTAGCACCCGCGCTCGCAGCGGGCAACACTGTGGTGATGAAGCCCTCAGAGCTTACGCCTCTCACTGCCCTAAAGCTTGGAGAGCTGGCAGTAAAGGCCGGGACTCCGAAGGGCGTCGTTAACGTGGTGACGGGATCGGGTGCCGATGTAGGATCGGAACTGGTTTCTGACAAGAATGTCGACGGAATCGTGTTTACCGGCTCTGGCGACACTGGGCGTCAAGTTATGGAGGCAGCGGCCAAGAACATTACACATGTAGTAATGGAGCTCGGGGGGAAGAATCCTCACATTATCTTCGCGGACGCGGATCTTCCGAGGGCAGTCAAGGCCATGAAAGATGGGATCTTTACCAACGCTGGACAGATGTGCTGGGCAGGATCTCGTGCGTTCATACACGAATCCATCTACGATGGCTTCGTCAAGGACCTGGTGGCGAAGACGTCGGCGATGAAGATTGGGCCTGGAAGCGAGGAGACGACGGAGATGGGTCCTTTGGTTTCAAAGTTGCGGCAAGAAACCGTTCTGGGCTATGTCAAGGACGGAGTCGCAGAAGGCGCGAAACTGCTGTGTGGAGGCAAGAAACCTAGCGATCCACTGCTCGACAAAGGAAGCTTTCTCGAACCGACGATCTTCTCTGACGTGACGGGAGAGATGAAGATCGGTTGTGACGAGATCTTTGGTCCCGTTTTATGTGTGACGAAGTTCAAGAATACTGACGAGGTTATTGCGATGGCCAACGAAACGGACTACGGTCTGTACGGAGGTGTCTGGACGAACAATCTGAAGCTGGCTCACGAGGTGGCGTCGAGGCTCGAGGTCGGCGGAGTCGCGATCAACGAATACTTGGTTACCTTTCCCCAGACGCCGTTTGGAGGCTACAAGGACAGTGGCATTGGACACGAGAACGGGGTTAGAGCGATCGAATACTATACGCGGACTAAGAATGTCTCAGTAAACCTAAGCTAGCAATTACTTCGATTCCAGTTGATAGAAGACTCCTTCTCCCGCGTGTTTGGCCTTTAACACCAGTTCCAGACCGGGCTTAAGATCTTTACGCTCGACTTCGTTGCTTATAGGCGCGAATACCCTCATTCCATCATCGAGCTCTGCTAGTCCGAGCAGGTAAGGGGTCGCGTCTTGGAAGGCTGGGGGAGCGAAGTAGACTTCCGTGAATGTTACGAGTTTTCCTTTGCCCTCGATGGGAACCCATACGATCTCGCTGCCTCGGCATTTCGGGCAGTCAGCACGGGGTGGAAAACATAGCGTGCCGCATTCTTTGCACCGGGTTGCCATGATCTGGTTCTTCTCCAGATAGGATACCAACGGTGTGATCTTCGCCTGGGAAACGTAGCCGAATCGTCCGAATTTCTCGAAACCCAAGAAAACTACGCCCTCAGAACTGTGACTCCGACTCTTGGTCTCCCGTCAGTTCTTCCCTTCGAGTCCAACCCATTCTATTGTGCTGTGGCGACGGTCTTGGGTTCAGCTTTTGGTGGAAAATGTGTTCTTCCACATTTCTTACTCCTGGTTGCAGCAATCTGCCCTTTCTCCAGGTATGATATTAGGGAGCCGATCTCGGTCTGGGACATCTAACTGAATCTCCGAAACTTTTCGAAACCCAATTGCCTAGTCCACACTTTTCTTGAGAGTCCACTCACCCTTACGGTGTTCCCAGCGACGGGTCCACTCTTCTACTGCGCCCTGGCCGGATCCAAATCTTTCATGGACGGCGATGGCGGCGTCAAGCTTCTTTTGTTTCCGAGCCAATTCGAAACCGACAACCTGGGAAAATTTTTTCACATCAGAAAAGCGCGATATCCTAAGGTCGAAGACCTTCTTTCTTGAATGGAACAACCTGTTCTTGTACACACTGGGTCGTGGCTTGCCTTTGTATACGAGTGTTGCTTTGAGTCCCAGGTATTTCCCGAGAATCGTCTGAGTATATCTCAGTAGGCGAATGCTTGTAGACGTTGCGACTACAACTTGAACAAAGAACCAGGGTTTGCCTCGTTTTTTTGTTGTTGTCACAGCCGGGCATCCGTCGCTGTCTGCCAAGCCCCTCACAAAGCCAGACGGATGCTCTCGCACGTACTGATCTAGCTCAATGAGGCCTCGCGTGAGAAACTTGCAGAAAGACACGTTTGCAACGTTCGTCTCGTATCTATCTCGATCCTCGACATACCTCACAGAATATGGTTCCTTTCCGAGAATCTGAGCACAGGTGCAAGAAAACTTATCGGCGAATTCTCTGTCTTTGACACTTAGCCGCAGAAAATAGCGATTTCTCCATCGGGAAATCGAACCATCTCCTATGTAGACCCCGATAGCATATGACAACTGATCAGAGGCTGTTGGTTTGAAGAGTTCGTAACGAGTCCAAGGTCTTCGTCCATTTACAAGCCACTCTCGAATGGTCGCGTCGGGCATTCCCGTCTCACTCGAGATTTCAGTGATGGACTGACCTTTTTGTGCAAAGTGTACAGCTCTGTCATACGCCCTAATCCTTCTGCCCAAACTATGAGTAGGAGTCAACTTTTGCAGGTGGTCCGTCTGCAACTTTAGGTTCGCACTCGCTTTTTTTTTGGGTCATAGAGCGACGAGAACGTATTCATGATCGCAATACAGCAACAGAACAGTACATTCCTATTCCTCCGATGTTCTGGGCGAGTCCTATCTTCGCACCGTCGACCTGTACGTCTCCAGCCTCTTTTCTAAGCTGATGGACTAGGCTGGTGATCTGGGAGGCTCCAGTGGCTCCTACCGGGTGTCCTTTGGAGATTAGCCCGCCATCAATATTGGTAGGGATTTTTCCTCCAAGGTCGGTCTCGTTGGTCTTGAGAAGCTTGGCTCCTTTTCCAGGCCGTGCAAATCCGAGGTCTTCGTAGTTCAGTATCTCCGTGATCGAGAACGAGTCGTGTACCTCAGCAACATCAACATCGGTGGGTTTTACTCGAGCCATTTGGTAGGCCGACCTGGCTGCGTTCTTGGTGACTTCGAAGCTGGTCAGAGGACCCTGTCGCCCTGCGAGAGACATAGGACTGGAAGCGAGCCCGAGGCCCGCAATCCAGACAGGCTTGTCAGTTATCTTCTTGGTCATCTCAGAGTTGGCGATGATTAGACATGCAGCGCCGTCAGCGTTTGCGCAACAGTCGTAGAGTTTCAAGGGTTTGGCGACGGGGCGTGAGTTCATTACCTCTTCGGCGGTGATGGGTTTCTGAAACATTGCTTGGGGGTTCTTGGCGCCATATTTTCGATTCTTCACTGTGACTAGTGCCATGTCCTCCTCGGTGGTTCCATACCTTGCCATGTGGGCGTTTGCGTACATTGCGTAGTAGGCTGGCATGCTTGTGCCGAACGGAGATTCCCACATCACATCGCCAGCCCTTCCCATCAATTCCTGAATCTCTCCGGAGGAGAGCTCAGTCATCTTCTGAACTCCAACCACTGCGATTACATCGTGCAGGCGGGACGATATTAGCGACCATGCGATTCTTAGTCCTACGGCACTAGAGGCACACGCGGCTTCGACGTTGAAAGTGGGTTTAGGACTGAGACCAAGATATTCAGATACAACACCGGCGGGGGATCTTTGTTTGTCGTAATGTGTCGCTGAGCAGACTACCGATCCATCTATCGCTGGAGACTCTAGTTCCGCATCGTCGAGCGCACTGCTGTACGCTTCGAACGCGAGCTCTCGGAGGGAAGCATCGCTTCTTTTTCCAAACTTTGAGTGCCCCACGCCAACAATTGCGATTCGGCCCATAAACTGGATTCCGAGACTGATTCTGGCTCGTGCTCTAAAAGAAGGTTACTTGCTGTTAGGCTGCATTGCTTCCTTGGACTCCGCGTAGAGGAAAGTTATTCCTCCAGTGGCGATTTTCACGCCATGTCTTCCAGAGTCTCTCCCAGCTTCTGAGCTAAGCGCGTTTTTCAAGCTGTTCATATTTTCAAACTCTAGCTCTACGACCTGGTAGTAAGTAGGATCGCCTCGTGGTGCGCCAACGACCTTGTGAACAGTGTACTTCTTGAGTCCTGGCATTTGCTTGGCCATAGGAACGTGATCCTCCCAGTACTGTTTGTCGAATAGTTCCGGGTCTTTGGGTTTGCCAAACAGTACGATAATCTTCGCCAAGGGTCTCTATCCTCTAAAAGCTGGTTGCTATGGCCTCGTTTTTCCTGATCTGTACGTCGATCCCTTCAACTTCTATCTCAGGGATTGCGGGAACCTTGATGCCCATTCCTTCTATCTCGCCTCTCTTCTTCTCAATCGCCTGCCTCCAATACCTTACCTTCTCCTCCATCGTCAAGCATCCTAACCCTGAGTCTCGCGCGATCTGCTCGAGTTCATGATCGACTTTGTCAAAGTCTGATGGTAGCCGCCAGAATTCGGACTTGTGTTCGTAGAGGAGTGGAGATAGGAAGATGAAGCCCTGTTTCATCTGACGTGTAACGGTGAGTTTCTGTTCCTCGGTAAAATCTTGCGACATTGCCCGCAGGAGCGCCATTGTGGCCACCAAGTGCCGGGTCTCGTCCCTGGTTATGTTCTGGAAGGATTGTCGATAGACTTCGAGTTTGCTTGTTTGACGCATTGAGTTGAATATAGTCTCGGCTCCGATCTCTGCAAAGAAAAAGCCGGCAAATAATAGCTCTGGGGAGAGGTATTCCCACGCACCGACGAATCCCTTCCAGTACCTTCGTCCTTCGTCGTACAGGGTTTGTATGTTCCTCAAGGCCTTCTGTTCGAAATCTGATTGGGGTTTGTATCCGTACGGCCAGTTGGGGCATAGTTTGTCGCAGGCTCTGCGGCATACTTCATCGTGGCGGCATTCATCATAGGTGATTGATGCGAGCATCTTCTTCGTTGGATCCTCCAAGTTCAATTCTGCTGCTCTTACTATGCCGAAACCAAAGGCTCCAATCCCTGACTTCTCGAAGAGTGCGAGCTTTGACATCCAGTAGGCTTGAGCTATTCGCTCTTTCGGATCAAAGTTCTTTCCGTCGAGTTCGTCCCAGGGAAGTGTTGAAGGATTCCAGTTTTGAGCGAAAGATAGGTCGAAAGCTCGGAACATCATTTCGTTCTTGATGGTCCAATTCCCAGGGAAAATGTTCAGGTCCGTTTTGGACTTGTCCTTCTGGGCCTTTGGCAAGTTATGCTCGTCTCCGCGATCTTCTCATTAGGTTACTTAAACATGAAATCTTGAGAAACAGTGATGGATTCAATTTCCTGAGAACTTGGGTTGACGCTTCTCAAGGAAGGCCCTAACTGCTTCTAGATGATCTTGAGTTTTCCCTGCGATGTCTTGGTTCTGAGCCTCATATTCAAGGGCCTCGTGTAGATCGAGTCTACTGACATGATTCACAACTCTCTTTGAGAGTCCGAGTGCCTTCGTGGGGCCATTTGCGAGTTTTGCAGCAACATTGTCTACGACCTTGTCCAGTTCTGCAGCTGGGGCTACTTGGTTTACTAGCCCCATGGTCTCCGCCTCCCTAGCTCCGACTGTTCTCCCAGTCATGATAAGTTCGAGGGCTCGACCCGGACCCAGTGCTTTGGTGAGGAAATAGCTACTTCCAGAATCTGGTACTAGCCCTACTCCGATGAATGCTTGTTTGAGGCCTGCCTCCTCGGAGGCTATTCGAATATCGCAGGCTAGAGCAATGCTTGCGCCGCTGCCCGCCGCTATGCCGTTGATTCGTGCGATGACGGGCTTCTCCATGTGTCGGATCCGAAGGATAATCGGGTGGTATTTCTTTCTGAGATGATCCCCGAGGGAAGGATGGGACTCCCCACCGTATCGCTCTTTCAGACCTGAGACGTCTTCCCCCGCTGAAAAGGCCCTACCTGCGCCGGTGATGATTAGACAACGAGTGTCCTCATCCTTTTCCGCCTCTTTCAGAGCAGTGGAGAATTCTTCTCCCATCTTGTCGTTGAGGGAGTTGAGGGCTGCAGGGCGGTTCATGGTGATTCTTGTTATCTGATCCCTCTTTTCCACAAGTATGGTTTCGTATGCCATTCTATCGACCTTTGAACTGGGGTGGTCGCTTCTCGGTAAAGGCCTTCATTCCCTCTTTCATGTCCTGCGTTGAGAAGAGTAGGTAGAAGTTTCTTCTCTCGAACTGTAATCCTTCCTCAAGGGGAGTGTCGAAGGCCTTGAGCACGGCCTCCTTTGCCAGTCTGGTCGCGACCGGAGCTTTCTGTGCAATCTGCATGGCTAGTTTCTTCGCCTCCTCAAAGTATGCCTCTACCGGGACGATTCTGTTGACGAGTCCGTGCTTCTCTGCTTCCCTAGCAGTGATGGGTTGGCCGGTGAGGATCATTTCCATGGCGCGGAATTTTCCGATGGTTCTTGTCAAGCGTTGGGTTCCACCGGCTCCGGGCATTATTCCTATGCTGATCTCTGGCTGTCCAAATCTTGCTGTTTCTGATGCAATGATGATGTCACAGTTCATTGCTAGCTCGCATCCTCCGCCTAGGGCGTGCCCGCTGATTGCTCCGACGATCGGTTTGGCTGTTTTCTTCAGCTTGTCCCAGAGTGCGAATTGGTTGCGCTGGATGAGGTCGACGGGTGTTGCCTCGGATAGCTCTTTGATGTCTGCTCCAGCTGAGAATGCATCGTCATTCCCGGTCAGAACGGTAGCTCTAATTCGATCGTCTCTATCAAAGGCTTCGAGAGCTTCGACGAGCTCTCTGAGGAGTTCGAAGTTTAGTGCGTTGAGAACTTTGGGTCTGTTAAGTCGGATTATTCCGATGGGTGGTTCCGTCTCAACTAGTATCTGACTGAACGGCAAGCGAGATCAGTCTTGCCGGTGGTGGAGCGTCTATAAAGCGTTGGGAATTCTCAGCGAGTCGTCTGGAAGAATTCAAAGTAGCCTCCCTTGCTCCCTTTTCTTCGCGAAGGATCGCCTAGATATCCTTGGTTCACCATTTCTCTGAGGGCGTTAGGCGGAATCCACTTTTCGTCTCCGGTAGCTTGGAAGAGTGCTTCGAGGTTTCGGAGTCTCGTGTCAAGGCCTACAAACTCTGCGAGTTCGAAGGGTCCCATTGGGTGATTGTATCCGAGCTTCATTGCCAGGTCGATATCGCGAATCTTGGCGGTTTCTTCCTCCAGAAGCTTGGAAGCTTCCATGTACAGAGTGAGTCCGAGGCGGTTGGCTATGAAACCGGGTTCATCATGAGCAATGATTGGTGTTTTTCCGATCGTTTCGACGATTTTGGTTGCTTCCTGAATTGCTCTTTCTGATGTCTGGTCGGTCTTGACGATCTCAACGAGTTTAGTAATTTGTGCCGGGTTGAAGAAGTGCATTCCAAGCAATCTGTCTTTCTTGGAGAGTCTTGATCCTATCTTGCTGACTGTTAGGGTGGACGTGTTCGAGGCGAGCAAGGCACTCTGTGGTGCATTTGATTCTAGTTTTGCGAATAGTTCCTGTTTGAGGGGTAGGTTTTCGTACACGGCTTCGATGACAAGATCTGCGTCATGGCACGCGTCTCTTAGGTCTGCTGCTGGTCGAATTTTTTGAAGAGTTTTTGCGCCTTCCTCCCGGGTTATTTTCGCCTTAGCAACCGCCGATTCTACGCCGTAGAGTCCGTGAGCGACCTCGTCAAGTCCTGACTTGACTGCGACAGGATTGTCGTCGGTCACCGAAACTTCGTTGCCGTGTTGTGCGAAGACTTGAGCTATCTGGCGTCCCATCATCCCAAAGCCGATTACTGCGACTCTCATTTCGAAGAGTTCTCTGCGGCCCTTTCCTTCTTGACCAACGCTACCATCCTGAGACGTTCTTCTCGTCTTCTCTTCGCATCTCTCCATCGGCGTTTTTCCTCGAGAGTCTCTGGAACAACGTCGGGGATCTCGGTGGGTTTTCCGCTTTCGTCGATCGCAACGTAGGTGAGGTACGAGGATCCTGTGTGAGTGACTTTGCCGGTCTTGAGTTCTTCCGCTTCAATTCTTACTCCTACTTCCATTGATGTGTGGCCTGCGTAGTTTAGTGACGCTTTGAGTGTGAGTAGGTTTCCCACGTAGACTGGGTTGTAAAAGTCCATCCGGTCGAGGCTGGCGGTGACGACTGTCTTTCGGGTGTGGCGTAGAGCCGTGACGCCTGCTGCGACGTCGACGAGCTTGAGGATTGTTCCACCATGGACGAATCCCATCGGGTTGGCGTCGCTGGGCAGCATCTGGGAGGAGATGATCGATTTCGATTCACTGGCCGGCTTCGAGGGTCTCATAGCCTATCGACCGCCTAGTCCTCGGAATTTAGCCTTGTCACGAAGAGACGAGGGCTCTGACTTCCATCGGAGTTAGTCTTGTCTTTCGGGGGCGTGAGATTCGAGTAGGCCCCGGGGTCTAGAAAAGATCTTGCGCTAGAGTCGAGATTTCTTTTTCGAAAAAGATTTCAACGTGAACCCTTTTTTTCAAAAACTGGGCTTCAGAAGTGATTCAGCGAACCGGTCTCAACAGTCGATCCCCTAGGCTGTCTTCAGTCTCTGATTCCTACCTTGGTGTTCCTTCACGTTCATCGTGCTGTTCTCACGCGGAGAAGGATTCCTAGAAGTATGAACTCTACTGCCTTGTCAACGTAGGCTAGGGGAATGTTGGTGTTTGGGGCGTTGACGGCTGCGGATGCTGCCCAGAGAACGATGACTATTATTACCCAGTAGATGCCTATTTTGAGCCAGCGCTCTCGCCGATCGTTTACTGCTATGAGACCGATACCTCCCAAATATACCAAGGCTATCAGGATTAGTGGGACGCCTAACGGTATTCCATAGACCAATATTCCGATGTACAAGTGGAGGACCGCGGTGACAGCTGCCAGAACAAGAGCAGTCTCAAGCAGCCTCTTCGAATAAGTTGTAGGCCTATTTGTCGCTGCCGAGGTCGATTTTTCGTTCATCAAAACCTGTCCTAGACGCTACGTCGATAGTTGAAGTATTAAGATTAGGCCCCCTCTTAGCTCGATACCAACTGATGCGTTATTTTGGTAGGGGTCGTGATGTAATGACATCCGCTGGGTCTTTCGACTTCGGGTATCTTCCCAGGTTCCTGAATCTGATCGTCCATCCTTTAGGATCAATATGCTTGGACAGGTACGCTTAGGCCTTAAGGCGCGTAATGTTCGTGCGGGTGTTTGTGAGGGTCGACTACTGGTACGGGCGTTACAACTAGCCTTCGTAGACCTGTGATTCTGGTTTTGACCGAGGCTTCCAACTGAGTTGCGACTTCGTGGGCTTCGTTCAAGGTCATGCTCCCCTCAACCTCGACTTCTAACAATCCTACTACGAAGGGGCCTGCTCTGCGAAGCCTTAGGTCCCTGATTCCCTTCACATCGGCGTGAGCTCTTATGAGGTGTTCTATTTCCCGGGAGAGATCTGGCTCGTGGAACTCGTCTAGGAGTACGAGGCTCGACTCTCGCAGGGCGACGTAGGCGACCGTAAGGATGTAGATGGCTATCAGCATTCCTCCAATGGCGTCCGCATGCTGTATTCCGAACGTTGAGACGAGGACGCTTGCAAATGCCACAAAGGACGAGGATGAATCCTTGATGGAATTTCTCGCGTCAACTTTGAGGGACAGTATGTTGTACTTGTTCGCTACTCGCCGCATTTGGATTGCACGGTAAAGCGATCCAAGACCCGCAGCTAGGAGGACGATGAGAGCTGCTAGGGGAAGGTGGATGGGTGCAGGGTTCTGGAGGGCCCTATAGGATCGGAGGAAAATGTAGCTCGAGACTCCTACAAGTATAATGGCTGTGATCAGAGCCGTGAAGCTCTCGACCTTGTAGTAGCCGAACTGGAACCTCCGGCTCGGCCGTCTACGGATTATGCGGAGCCCGGTCCAGACGAAGAAGCTTACTACCGCGTCGGAGACGGAGTCTATACCGTCGGCGAGGAGCGAGATGCTACCACTAACTAGGCTAAACACTATCTCAACGAAACCTAGGGCCAACAGGCTCCAGACCGAGGTCTTCGCAATTCTTTCTCCCTCTTGGAAACCCCGAGTCTCGTCGTGCAAGGCCTTACTCTCCGCCGCGACTACAGCTCCGTCGTGATTGTTACGTGCAAGTTGATTTAGATTTTCATTGAGTCTCGCTGATGATCTTAGTCGAAAAATGAGCTGGCGAATCGCGTGTTCCTTCAAGATCTGGCCAGCTCCACTGCTGAATTCGTAATTCACGCGTGAGCGAAAGGTGGTGGGGCCGGTGGGATTTGAACCCACGACATCCGCCGAGTCTTTCGTCTACGGGTATCTTCACGCGCTCCTGAATTTCGTCATCCCGCCAACTGGAGGTCTGCTTACCCGTTGTAGTATATTCTGGAGCCCGTCCTAATGCTGAGGAGGCAGACGCGTCCTCAGTGTCATCCCTGGCTAGACTACGGCCCCTCAACTGATTTGAAGGCTCGAGGCCCCACCAAGCGGCCGGCTCGGAAATTCTCAGTATAAAGCTAACTGAATTGGGGAGTGCCCTATTCGACGCTCTTTGCAACGCGACGGTGTCGATAGATCTACGGTTGTTCTTTCTGAGCGATGTACGTCCTAGTTTCAGGGACATACCATCGGGTTGTTTCGCGGAACCTATGCCAGAAATCGTGGAAGGCGGAGAGATCCCGGGATTCGACCGTGATCATTCCGTTGTATGTGGTGCCCCAGATATGGGCGTATTCTGCGACTATCTCCACGTCTTTGGACAGGTTCTTCTTGAACTGTTCCCAGCCAGCAGTCGCCTTCTTCTTGTCAGCTTCGGTCAGGGGTCTTACGCGATAGAAGATCAGGAATGCGAATATCAGAGAATTACACCTTAGGTCGCGCGTATCAAGCGGTTAGGTTAATCTTGTTTTCGCCCTGTGGGAGCTAGACCCGGAAAGAGGCGTGGTTGGGTTACATGCCTCTTTTGTGAGGGGATTCGCCACTAGCTCTCAGTGATGATGGGTCTAGGTGTCTAGGGGATTCTATTGCGGAAGGCAGTTGTCATTGTATTCCTCTCTCTAAGCCTTCTCGTATTCTTGCCAACTGACGCTTCAACGAATCATAGCAATCCGCTCAGTTTTCTCAACGCAGGACCCGTGGGGACCACGGACTATCCTTGGACGATGTTTCATTATGATGCTGGGCGTAACGGGGCTACTCCTGCTTCTGGTCCTACCTCCGCGAGCCTGATGTGGAGCTACACTACGGGGGGCATCGTTTATGCCTCGCCGATTGTGTCTGATGGATTTGTATTCATTCCCTCTTACGATGGTAAGCTGTACGCGCTTGACGAGTACACCGGGTCCCTCATCTGGTCCTTTACGACTGGATCAAATATTGTTGCAACTCCGGCAGTGGGAAACGGCATCCTCTACCTATCTTCCAAGGACTTTACTGTCTACGCTCTTGACGAAGGTACTGGTTCAATGCTCTGGCGAATATCGAACGTTGCGGCAGTCGTATCCTCTCCCGTCTTGGCAGATGGCAAGCTGTTCTACGGCACGTTGTATTCTCCATCAGCAGGCAGGGCTGAGTTTCTAGCACTCAATCCTCAAGATGGAACAGTCTTCTGGAGAGCGACTATTTCCGACTACATCGAGGGTTCGGCCGCCGTAAGCAATGGGCTCGTATTCTTTGGGATAGGCGCTATCAGCAACGCCGTCGTTGTCGCCTTGAATGAGACAACGGGGAAGTCTGTCTGGAATTACAATACAGCGGTCCCGACTCTGATAACCACCGCTCCCGCTACAGCGTACGGTAATGTCTACATTGGCCTTGACAGTACCCGGGTCCTTGTTCTGAAACAAATCACGGGTACCCTAGTATGGTCGTTCAACACCCCAGGTGGTTCCAACGCGACTTCTCCCGCGATCTATAATGGCGTAGTCTACTTTGGGACGGGTAAAGGTATCGTGTATGCTCGTAACGCGACTACTGGTGTCCAGATATGGTCGTATACGACTCCTACTGGCGGGGCGGTGGCATCCTCTCCCGCCCTAGCTCTTGGATCCAAGGCCTTGTTTTTTGGCTCTAATGATCGCTACTTGTACGCGCTGAATATGGTTACCGGTGCGTTCTTGTGGAGTAGATTAGTTGGCGGACAAGTTTCGTCTTCGCCTGCTGTGGCCGATAGCCGGGTCTTCTTCGGCGCTAAAGACGCGAAGGTATACGCCTTTGGCGTAATCATTCCCCCACTGAGCTCTACGCTAACCGCAAGTCCAGCTACTCTGAGATCAGCAAGTGTGTCAAATCTTACGGTGATCGTTAGAAACAGTACCGGCCCAATCTCAGGAGCCAATCTAACTCTTACCTCCTCAGCGGGCGGAACATTCAGCCAGCCAGTGATGACTATTCCCGGGACCTATGTTGCCAACTTTACTGCGCCTACAGTAAGCTCGACCCTTAGTGATGTAATCCAAGTTATTGCGAGCGCACCTGGCTACCTCAACGCTGTTGCAAGGACGACTATTACCGTGAATCCGTATCCCCCTCTGACAGTCGCGGTTGCCGCGAAGCCCGGGACAACCACCCCTGGGGCGGAGGTTCTCCTGATGATCATGGTGACTAATGGGACTGACTTGATCGCAGGTGCAAGTCTCACCATGACCTCGACATCG
>Ga0209804_1000334_pt1 | contig 40516 bp, 37 predicted proteins | sample GraSoiAngelo_139_FD_185896 | JGI IMG/M metagenome (GOLD analysis project Ga0209804, IMG submission 185896) | Grasslands soil microbial communities from the Angelo Coastal Reserve, California, USA - 14_0929_12_20cm (SPAdes) (version 2) | ecosystem: Environmental > Terrestrial > Soil > Grasslands ... | reverse complement strand
GTGAGCGCAGCGGCGACCGCGGCCTCCACCTCACGCGCGCCGGCCTGGTGGACGACCGCCACCACCGTGTCGGCCTGCGAGGGGTCGAGCGTCCGAAACGTCTCGCCGGTCCTCACGGCCCGGCCGCCGATCAGCAGCGGAAACTCGCGGCCCAGCGCCGCCCCGACGGAGCGCAGCGCCTCCTCCATGGCCTGGCGGCCCGGGCCCTTCGTGAACTCCGCGAGCGGCTCGTTGCGGAACTCCGGCGGCGTCATCACGGCCCGTGCCTCATGACAGCGCGGCGAGCGCGCGGGCGATCCGGTCGATGCCCTCCTCGATCCGCGGCAGCGAGGTGGCGTACGAGAAGCGGAGAAAGCCCGGCCCCTCGAACGCCTCGCCCGGAACGGCGGCGACGTGCGCCTTCTCGAGCAGGAACTCGCACAGCGCGACTGAGGTGGCGGGCCCGCCGGGCCGGCCCAAGAGCCCGCGCACGTCCGGGAACGCGTAGAACGCGCCACGAGGCGTTGCGCACCGGACGCCGGGAAGGGCGTTGAGGCGCGCGACGATGGTCCGGCGGCGTTGGTCGTACTCGGCGACCATCTCGGACGGATCCACTCCCTCCTGCAGGGCCGCCAGGGCCGCCCGCTGAGCGATGGAATTGGGGTTCCCGGCGAGATGCCCCTGCACGTCCGTGAGGGCCTCGGCCATGGGCCTGGGGGCCGCCGCGTATCCAATCCGCCACCCGGTCATGGCATACGTCTTCGACATCGAATTGAGCAGCACGATCCGGTCGCGGGCTTCGGGCCAGGCGCCGGGAAGGCAGTGATGCCTCGCGCCGTCATAGACCATGCTCTCGTAGATCTCGTCGCTCAGGAGCGTGAACTCACGCCGCCGGCTCAACTCGACCAGGCCGGCGATCGTCTCGCGGGTGTACACGACGCCGGTGGGGTTGTGCGGAGAGCAGATCAACATCGCGCGGGTGCGCGGGGTGACCAGCGGAGCCACCCGGTCCACGCGCGGCTGAAAATCCTCCTCCGCCCCGGTGGGGACGAGCACCGGACGGGCCCCGGCCAGCTTGACCTGCTCCATGTAGGAGACCCATGCCGGCACCGGCACCAAGACCTCATCCCCGGGCTCGCACAACGCGCGCAGCGTGAAATACAGCGCGGGCTTGCCGCCGGCCGTGATGACGATTTCTTCGGGCGCGTACGCCGCGCCGTAGGTATCCTGAAGGTGCTTGGCAACGGCCTGCCGCAATTCGATGATGCCGGCCGGGCTGGTGTACTTGGTGAACCCCTCCTGGATGGCCTTGATCGCCGCCCGCTTGATGACCTCCGGCGTGTCGAAGTCCGGCTCGCCCGCGGCGAAGCTGATGACGTCGACCCCCTCGCGCCGCAGCTTGCGGGCGCGGTCGTCCATGCCGATCGTCATCGAGGGGGTGATCGCACGAACGCTTGACGAACGCTGCATCGAACCGCCTCCGGTGCGCCCCGTGCCGCCCCCCGGCCGGGCGGGGACCATGCCGGGGATCGGGCCGCGTTCAGCGTCTCCTATTCGCCGCGGGAGAGGCCGCCTACTGCACCGCCACAAAAACGAAGACGCCCCCCGACGGTTTTCGTCGGGAGGCGTCTGGGCCGGCTCCGACCTGTTTTTCAGGCCTGCGCGGCCGGCGGAGAACTCCTCTCAACAAGCATCAGTGCAGACGGCTTTGGAGGATCATCGAGACCAGCGTCTGCGCGCCAGATTCGGTGGTCCCCTCGGTGACCACCGCGTCCACAACCTCTCCCGCGCCCACAAGCGCGGCTGCCAAAGCGTCGCGCGCGTCCAGCGCGTGCTGGATCCGCACCGTGACCACGACTGTGTGTGGCCGTCCCTGCCGGGAACTGTCCTCAGACATAGCCATCGCCTACAGAGTAGTCCCCAAGCGCTTCCAGCCGTATCGGGTAAAAGCCCGAAGCATAACGGGGGAAACCGCTTATGTCAATTCCGCCATCCCCTACCCGAACGGTCGCTGCATCCTTCATTTGAAGGAGGGCGCCCTCACCCGACATCGGCGCATCCTTCGTCTGGAGGAGGGCGTTCTCCATTGGCCGGCAGGGGGGGCGATCGTGCCGCGCGCCGCCATCGGCGGCTGCTGCGTCAGCCTAGAGGGTTGCGGCCGAAACGTCGAGAAGAGGCGAGCAAATCCGCGATTCAGCGCGCCCGGCGGACGGTTCGCGCCGGGCGGTACCTCGAGATCGCGACGGGGGGAAGAACCGAATGGTCTACGAGCTCCGGGTCTACCGCTGCATGCCGGGCCGCAAGGCCGACGTGCTCACACGGTTTCGGGATCATACCATGGGGTTCTTTCGAAAGCACGGGATCCACGTGGTCGGATTCTGGGAGACGGCGGTCGGCGAGCTGGACGAGCTGATCTACATCACCCGCTATGAGTCCTGGGAGGACCGGGACAAGAAGTGGGGCGCCTTTCAGGCCGATCCCGAGTGGCACCGCGTCCGCGAGAAGAGCCACGAGCGCGGATGGATCGTGGAGCACATCCGCACGGCGCTGCTGACCGCCACCGACTTCTCCCCCAAAGTCTAAGGCGGAGGCGCAGCCCACCCGCCGGGCCGGCGCGTACCCGCTCCGGAGGAGGCGGCATGCGCCGCCGTCGAAGGAAAATTTGAGCGCCCGGGCAATCATCGGGCGCTTCCGCGGCGGCGGCCACCGCCGGGAGGTGGGGACATGGTCACAGTGCTCTCCAAGACGGGCGCGCAGGTCATCGTGGACCGGCTCCTCTGCGAGGGTGTCTCCTTCGCGTTTGGCTTGTGCGGGCACGGCAACATCGGCCTCCTGAACGCCCTGTACGACGTGCAGGGGCAGATCCACACGGTCTCCGTCCACCACGAACAGGCGGCCGGCCATATGGCGGACGCGTACTGGCGCGTCGCCCATCGCCCCGCCGTGACGTTCACCTCCTGCGGGCCCGGATCGACGAACATCCCCGTCGCCGTCGCGTCGGCGATGATGGACTCATCGGCGCTGCTCGCGATCACGGCCAACATCCCGAGCGTTCAGTTCAATCGCGGCGCGTTCCAAGAGACGTACCGGCATTACCAGGCCGACTTCCCGTCCGTGCTCCGGCCGTACGTCAAGCGCAGCTTCCAGCCGACCCGTCCCGACCAGCTGCCGCTGGTGATGCGGCAGGCGTTTCTGGAAATGCTGGGAGGCCGGCCCGGTCCGGTGCAGGTCGACGTCCCCCTCGATCTCTTTGCGGAGACGGTCGACGTCGGAGGCGAACGTCCGCAGGCGGTGGGGGACAGCGTGCGCATCCGCAGCGCCGCGGAGGCCGGCCGGCTGCAGGCCGCCCTCGAGACGCTCCTCGGCGCCGCGCACCCTGTCATCCTGGCCGGGGGCGGGGCCGTGCTGTCCGAGGCGGAGGCGGACGTCCGGACGCTGGCCGAGCGCCTCGGCGTGCCGGTCGTGAGCACGCCGCTGGCGTCGGGCGTGCTGCCGGCCGATCACCCATTGTATTTCGGCAACGTGGGGCGGAACGGGACGTTTGCGGCCAACGAAGCGACCCGGCACGCCGACGTGATCCTGGCGCTGGGCGTGCGGTTCGATGACCGGATGAGCAGCAGCTGGATTCCCGGGTATACGTTCGAGATCCCGCCGACCAAGCTCATCCAGGTGGATATCGACCCCTCCGAGATCGGGCGCAACTACCCGGTCGCGGTCGGCGTCCTCGGGGACGCGCGCACCGTCGTCCGCCAGTTCGCGGCGGAGCTCGAACGGCGCCAGCAGCCGCGGGCCGGCCATGCCCAGTGGGTCAAGCGCCTGGAGGCGGCCCGGCAGGTGTGGGAGAACGATCGCGCCCCACTCACGAAGACGGAGGGGCTGCCGCTCCATCCCGAGCGCGTCGTGGCGACCCTGTCGCGCGCCTTGCCCGACAACGCCCTCGTGCTCTCGGACGTCGGCGTCCACCACAACTGGCTGGTGCAGCGCCTCAGGGTGCGGGGCCCCCGCTCCTTCCTGCAGTCGTGGGGGTTTGGATCGATGTGCTTCGCCGTGTGCGGCGTCCTGGGGGCGAAGCTCGCGGCCCCGGACCGTCCCGCCGTGGCCGTGTGCGGGGATGGAGGCTTCCTAATGGCCGCGCACAGCGTGGCCACCGCCGTCGAGTACGATATCCCCGCGATCTGGGTGGTGTGGAACAACTGCGGGTACGCCTCGATCTACGATCTCCAGGTGGGGGCGTTCGGGCCGCGTGAGCTGGCGACGCGCTTTCGAAAGCAGCGCACGGGCGAGCCGGTGAGCGCGGACTTTGCCGCGCTGGCCCAGGCGATGGGGGCGGACGGGTATCGGGTCACCGGGCCCGGCGACCTGGACGGCGCCCTGGCCGCCGCGCTCGCCGCGAACCGTCCCGCGGTGATCGACGTGCCGGTCCGCTCCGACGAGCGCCCGGTGCCCACCGGGGGGTGGGTGCTCCCGCCGCTGCGGCCCTTTGCGCCCGCCTACCGGCCGACGCCGGGATAACATGCATGGCTTCTTTGTCGCCCTGGGGTTCGGCCTGGTCACCGCGGCGATCCTGGCGTTTTCCGCCGTGGCGTTCTCGCTGCAGTACGGCGTCAGCAACCATCCGAATTTTGCCCACGGGGAGCTGCTGACGGTCGGCGCGTACGCCGCCTACGTGTCGCAGAGCCTCACGACCAACCTGCTCGTCGGCGGTCTGACGGCGGCCGCGGCGGGGGGACTGGTCGCGTGGGGCATGAACCGGGGGATCGTCGAGCCGTTCGTCCGGGCGCGCGCCCGGAGCCTGGTCATCTTCATCGCCACGATCGGCGTCGCCATCATCATCCAGAACGTCCTGCTGGCGGTGTTCACCGGCACGAACGTCGTGTACATCCTGCCCCAGGCCGTCCCGCACCGGGTGGGACCGTTCTTGTGGACGAGCCGTGATGAGCTGATCATGGCGGCGGCCGCGGGGACGATGGTGCTGCTCCACCTCCTGCTCCGGTACTCGAAGTTCGGGAAGGCGCTGCGGGCGGTGGCGGACAGCCGCGACCTCGCCCGCGTCAGCGGCATCGACGCCTCCCGCATCATCCAGCTGACCTGGGGCCTGGCCGGCCTCATCGCCGGGCTCGGCGGGTTCGTGCTGGCCGGGCGGGTCGGCAGCTTCGCCCCCTCGTTCGGGTTCAACTTTCTGCTCGTGACCTTCGCCGCCGCGATCGTCGGCGGGATCGGCAAGCCGTACGGCGCGATGGCCGGCGCGCTCCTCGTCGGCGTCGCCATGGAGACCAGCGCCTTCTACGTGGCCGCGGACTACAAGCTGCCGATCGCGTTCGCGCTGCTGATCGCGACCCTCCTGGTCCGCCCGGAAGGGCTGTTCACCACCACGCCGCGGGTGGGAGGCGGCGCGGCGTGATCAACTACCTCGTCTCCATCGCGACCCAGGGCGTGATCTTCGCCATCTTTGTCCTGGGATTGAACGTGCGCTGGGGATGGGAGGGAGACCTCGACATCGCCTACTACGGGTTCATCGCCATCGGCGCGTACATCGACGCCGTGATCACCCTGCCGCCCGCCGGCCTGCGGCCGCCGACTGAGTACATCCTGGGGCTCCAGTGGCCGTTCGCCGCCGGCGCGCTCGGCGCCATGCTGGCCGGCGGGCTGCTCTCCCTGGTCGTGGGAGCGATCGCGCTGCGGAAGCTGCGGGGCGACTACTTTGCCATCACCACGCTGGCCACGGCGCTGATCATGCAGGCCGTGATCAGCAACGACGCCCGGATCTTCGCGGGGTACAACGGGCTCTACGGGCTGAGCCAGCCGTTCAACAGCGTGCTGCGCCTCAATCCCCACGTCTACCCCGTGTTCTATCTGGCGTTCTGCCTGGCCGTCCTGATCGCCGTCTACCTGTTCCTGGAGCGGCTGTTCTGGAGCCCGTTCGGGCGCGCCCTGCGATCGGTGCGGGAAGACGAAACCGCCGCGGCGGCCTTCGGACGGAACGTGTTCGCCCTCAAGCTCAAGGGCTACGTGATCGGCGGGGTGATCGCGGGATTGGGCGGAGCGCTGTTCGTCCATTTCCTCGGCGCCTTCAATGTCTCGGCATGGTCGCCCGTGGAGACGCTGCTGCTGTACGCCGCGATCTTCGTGGGAGGGACGGGGAACAACCGCGGAGTGATCCTGGGCATCTTCCTGGTGTTGATCTTCTTCCAGGAGGTCACCCGGTTTCTCCCGGAGATCCCGGGGCACCCCGATTTCGGTCCCGCCGTCCGGGAAATCCTGATCGGCATCCTGATCCTCGCCGTCCTGCGCTGGCGTCCCCAGGGGTTCCTCCCGGAGCCCCGCGCGAAGGACCGGGACCCCGCCCCGTCGGCGGGGTATGGCGCCGGCTCCGCGGTGGCCGGGACCCAGGCGGGTGGGTAAGGGATGCCGGCGCTGCTGGAAGTGCGTACCCTATGGAAGAGCTTCGGCGGCGTGCATGCCGTCCGGGACTGCAGCTTCGACGTCGAGGCCGGCAGGATCACCGGCCTCATCGGGCCGAACGGCGCCGGCAAGAGCACGGCGATCGACCTGATCTCGGGCTTTCTGGAGCCCGACGCCGGCGTGATCAGGTTCGCCGGCCTGGACGTCGGGGGCCGGCCCGCGCACCGCGTGGCCCGGCTCGGGCTCGTGCGCACGTTCCAGTCGCCGCGCGTCTGGGCAGGGCTCACGGTCATGGAGAACATGCTGCTGGCCGCGCCGGAGGAGGGGCGGGAGGAGGTCTGGCGGGCTGTGTGCACGCCCGCGCGGCTTCGCGAATCAGAGGAAGCCGACCGCGCGCAGGCGCGGGCGATTCTCGGCGAGTTTGGCCTGCTGCCCCTCAAGAATGACCCGGCAGGGAACCTGAGCGGCGGGCAGAAGCGGCTCCTGGAGATCGCCCGGATCTTCCAGGCCCGGCCGCGCATGGTGCTCATGGACGAGCCGCTCACGGGCGTCAACCCGGTGCTGGGGGCGCGGATCGGCGAAGGCATCAGGCATCTGGTGGCGGCGGGGATGACCGTGCTGATGGTCGAGCACAACCTCCCGTTTGTGGAACAGGTCTGCGGGACGGTCATCGTCATGGCCCTGGGGCGGTCGATCGCCCACGGGCCCCTGGCCGCGCTCCGGTCGGACCCCGCCGTGGTCGATGCGTACCTCGGGCAGGTGCTCGCCCGTGTCTAGCCCGCCCCCAGACGAAACGGGGCCCGGACGCGCTCCTGGTGCTCCCGTCCTCGTCACGCAGGGCCTCGCGGCGGGATACGGCGGCCCGCCGATCATCCAAAACGTCAGCATCGAGGCGGGACCCGGCCGGGTGACCGCGGTCGTCGGCCCCAACGGGGCCGGGAAGTCGACGCTGCTGAAGGCGATCGCCGGGCTGCTCCGGCCGGCGGCGGGCCGGGTGCTGCTCAACGGCAGGGACGTGACCGGCCTGGCGCCCGAGAAACTGATCCGCGAAGGCATCGCCTACGTCCCGCAGGTGCAGAACGTGTTTCCCACCTTGACCGTGCAGGAAAACCTGGAGATGGGCGGATACACCCGGGCCTCGGGGCTCCGGGACCGGATCGAGTTTGTCTACACGATGTTCCCGGATTTGGGCGCGGCGATGAAGCGGCCGGCGCGGACGCTGAGCGGTGGCCAGCGCAACATGCTCGCCATGGCGCGCGGCCTGATGGTCGACCCCGCCGTGCTGCTGCTCGATGAGCCGAGCACCGGGCTCTCGCCCCGATTCATCGCGGCCGTCTGGGAGCACATCCGGGCGGTGTGCCGCTCCGGCGTCGCGGTCGTGGTGGTCGAGCAGAATACCCGGCAAACCCTGGCGCAGGCGGCATGGGCGTACGTCATGGTGCTCGGCGCGACCCGCCTGGCCGGGCCGGGTCCCGAACTGCTCCGCGACGAGGAGGTGGTGGATCTCTACGTCGGCCGGTTGACCTAAGGCCCGCGCCGCGAGGCCGGCACGTCGGTGGGGCGCGGATCCGTGTTGGGGAAAGGGGGACATGCTGGTGCGCGCAACAGGCAGGCGGAAGTGGTTCACGCTCTCAACCGGCGTGCTCGCGGCGGCGCTGCTCGTCGCATCGCCGGGGGGGACGGCGCCGGCGCCGGTCTCAGTCGGGGTGCTGGCCGCGATGACCGGGGTCCACGCCGACGTCGGCGCCGCGATCCTGGAGGGCGCCCGGGTGGCGCAGCGGGCGATCAACGAGGCGGGCGGGATCCTGGGCCGGACGATGGAGATCCACCTCGCCGACACCCAGAGCGACGCCGCGGACGCGGTGCCGGCGGAACACAAGCTCATCGGCGCCAACCGCATTGTGGTCCAGATCGGGCCCACGAGCACGGAGCTCTTCGCCGTGCGGCCGATCATCGACACCAACCGGATTCCGATGATCTTCCTCGGCGGCACGACGGTGTTCGACACCAACGAGGACCAGTGGATCTGGCGGCCGAACCCGTCGGACTCGCAGCTGAGCGTGGCCATGGCGCTGTACGCGATCAAGAAAGGCTACCGGAACGCGGCCCTGGTCTTCTATACCGACATCACCAACGAAACGCTCAAGGCCCCCATCGTGAAGACCTTCCAGAAGCTCGGCGGCAAGATCGTCGCCGACGTGAAGCTGACCGCGGGGCAGACCTCCTACCGGTCCGAGGTCGAGCGCGTCGTCAGCGCCCACCCGGATGTGATCTTCACCCAGACCGACCCGGGCACCGCGGCGGTGATGTACGCCAACTTCAAAGAACTGAACAACCTGGCCGTCCCCCTGATCGGGACGGACCTGACGGCAGGCAGCAACTACCTCAAGTCGGTCACCCCCCAGGTGGCCAACAAGGTGCTGGTGTCCCTCGTCGGGTCGACGCCGCCCGGCGCGGCCGCCGATGCGTTCGCCGCGCTGTATGCAAAGTTGTACACGCATGAGCCGCTGGAGAGCTCCAACTACGCGTACGATGGGACGATCGTCATGGCGCTGGCGATCCAGAAGGCCGGCAGCACGGATCCTGAGAAAATCGTGGCGTCCATCCCGCTGGTCACGAACCCCGGCAGCACGGTAGTCTACACCTACCGGGACGGGCTCGCCGGGCTCACGTCCGGCAAGAAGATCAAATATTATGGAGCGAGCGGCCCGATGGTCTTTGACAAGTACCACAACGCCTACGGACCGTTCGACGTCGTCCAGGCGGGGACCGACGGGAAGCTGCGCACGCTGGTGACGATCTCCGCGGACGAGATCCAGAAGGCCGCGCAATAGACAATCGGTTCGAGTCCCGCCCCCGGGCCGGTGCCCGCGAGGGCCGGCCCGGCCGCGGCGGACCGACGAGACCAGACCAACGGGAGGAAGCCACCTGATGAAGACAGGAACCGCGGTGAAGCGAACGGGACCACAGCGAGCGGGCACACAGCGGACGGGCACGCAGCGAACGGACACGCAGCTGAAGAAGGATCTCGCCTTGGGCTACCGGATCATCGCCCACGAGGGCCAGGCGCACGCCATCATCGGCATCCTGGCCGCGCGCGAGCCGGGGGCCGACACCTTCTGGATCAAGTCGATGTTCCACGGGCTGGACGAGATCAAGCCCGGCGTTGGGCTCATGCGGATGGACCTGGACGGGAAGGTGCTGGAAGGGGATTATCCCGTCCACGGCGAGTGGTCGCTGATGGCGGAGATCTTCCGGGGCCGGCCCGACGTCGGCGGGATCGTGCACACGCACGCGCCGTACATCTGCATGCTCATGGCCGCGGATCGGGAGATCGAGCCGTACGATCAGTTCGGGGTGCTCACCCGAAAGGTTGCCTGGTTCAAGAAGACCCCCAACCGGGTGTACGCTCCCGCGCTGGCCCGGGAAGTGTCGAAGAGCCTCGGCCAGACCAACGCCCTGTTCATGAAGTACCACGGGATCATCACGGTGGGGCCGGACATCCGCAAGGCTGTGCTCGCGGCGTCGTTCCTGGAACTGGCCGCCAAACGGCAGATCATGAACGCGCAGGTGGCCCACGCCCGGCCCATGGACAGGGCGACGGCCGACGATCTGGCGACCGACACCAACTTCGAGCGGATCGGCGCGGCGATTTGGTCCTACTATGAGCGGAAGCTGGGACCGGGCGTGATCTCGTAGCCGCCCGAGGCCGATCGAAGCGAAGAGTGGAACAAAGGTAAGGGGGGGAGTCGGCATGAGGAAGGGGCCGAGGAAACAGAAACCGTCCATCTCGCGGCGCCGGTTTCTCGCGCACGCAGGTCTGGCGGCCGCCTCCGCGGCGGCGGGGGGCGCCCCGGGGGCCGTGCGCGACCTGCTCGCGGCCCAGGCGGCGCCGCAGACTCAGCCGAAGCGCGGAGGCACCCTCACGATCAGCCAGTCGGTGGACATCAACACGCTGCACCCCTGGGTCGGGAACCTCAACGTCTGGAAGGTGACCAAGACCGGCATCTACGATCAGCTCTCCTATCAGGATCCGGTCACCTTCCAGGTCAAGCCGAAGCTGGCCAAATCGTTTGTGTGGACGGACAACAATACGAGCCTGGTGATCGCCCTGCCGGGCGGCGTCACGTTCCACAACGGCGAGAAGCTGACCGCCGAGGACGTCAAGTTCACCATCGACAGCATCCGGGATCCCAGGGTGGGCTCGTGGCTGCGCGGGTTCATCGGCCCGATCAAGGAGGTCCTGGTGCTCGACGAGACGCACCTCAAGATCAAGACCGCGGCGATCGAGAACCAGCTGATCCCGGCCTTCACGTACGTCGATATCGTCCCGCGCAGCGCGGGCACGGATCTGGCCAAGCGGACCCCCATCGGCTCGGGCCCCTACAAGTTCGTGGAGTGGATTCCGAACGACCACGTCACGCTCGAGCGAAACCCGAACTACTGGAACGAGGCCAGGGCCGGGCACGTGGACAAGATCGTCTTTCGCCCGGTGACGGAGCTCCAGACCCGGATCTCGCAGCTCCTGGCAGGGGACGTCGACCTCGTCTACGACTTCAGCCTGCAGGAGGTCCCGCGCCTGCGGGCCGATCACAGCGTCGTTGTGGCCGTCGTGCCCCCGGCGGACCAGATGTTCGTCGTCTATCTCAACCAGCGCAGGCCTCCATTTAATAAGGTCGAGATGCGGCAGGCGATGGGCTGGGCGCTCGACCGCCAGGGGTTCATCAAAAATTTCCTCGCCGGGCTGGGGCGTCCTGACAACAGCCCGTTCACTCCCCAGCACTGGGCGTTCGACCCGAAGACCGAGGATGCGTACGCGTACAATCCGGACACCGTGGCGAAGCTATTGGAGCAGGCGGGGTTCCCCCGCGGACGCGGGCTGGAGTTCAGCTTCCTCGTGCCGTCGGGGTACCCCGAGTTCAAGGTCATCTCCACGCTGCTGCAGGCCACTTTCGCCTCCGCCGGATACCGGCCGGCGATCGAGGAAGTCGACATCGCCCAGTGGGCGGCCCGCCTGAATCAGAGCCATGACTTCTACGCCGCGGTGGATTATCCGCCGCGGGGGTCGACGGATCCGGCCCTCACGTATTCGGCGGGGCTGCTCTTCCCCCCCAACCCCGCGAACGTGGGCGGCCTGACGCCCGAGACGATCCCCAGGTACGTCGACGAGCTGCGGAAGGGCGCGACGACGCTCGACCGTGGGGCGCGCAGGGCGGCGTATGCCAAAGTGCAGGAGTTGTGGCTGGAGTACCTCCCGGGCCCGATCTACTGCCATCGGTCGACGGCGCATGCCCACCGGCCGCACGTGCAGGGATTCGTGCCGCACCCGGCCTTCCAGCAGAGCTTCGCCGATGTCTGGCTCGCCTGAGCCCCGGACGGCCGCCCCGATGGCCTGACCGCAACCCCGACGGCCATGACCCGGTACCTCATCTGGCGCGGGCTGAGCGTGATCCCCACGCTCGTCGGCATCACGGTCCTGGTCTTCCTGGTGACGTACTTCATCCCCGGGGATCCCGCCCGGGTCCTGGCGGGCGCGGAGGCCCCGCCCGAGGTGGTGGCCGGCCTCCGCCACCAGTGGGGGCTGGACCGCCCCGTCCACGTCCGGTACGGGGTCTGGATGGCCAATATCGCCCGAGGGAACCTGGGCGAGTCCTACTTCAGCCATCAAACGGTCCTGCAGCTGGTGCGGAGGGCGTTTCCGGTCACGTTCGAGCTGGCGATGCTCGCCCTGTTCGTCGCGCTCCTGATCGCCGTCCCGAGCGGGATCGTCTCGGCCGTCCGGCCCAGGTCCTGGTTCGATCTGGGGGCCACGGCGGCCGGGTTCGTCGGACTGTCCGTCCCCGGGTTCTGGCTCGGCATCATGCTGATCTACCTGTTCGCCGTCGAGCTGCGCTGGCTGCCGGCCGGCGGGTTCGCCCCGCTGTCCGCGGGCCTGGCCCACAACCTGCGCAGCATGATCCTCCCCGCGATCGCGCTCGGGACCTTCGCCTCGACCCAGTTGATGCGCTACCTGCGGGCGGGCATGCTCGACGTGCTCAACGCCGACTACATCCGCACCGCCCGCGCCAAGGGGCTGGCCGCCGCGATGGTCCTGGTCCGCCACGCCATGCGCAACGCGCTGATCCCGTTCATGACCGTCCTGGGCGTGCAGATGGGATACCTGCTGGGCGGGACGGTCATCACGGAGTCCGTCTTCGCGCTGCCGGGCATGGGCAGGCTGGTGCTGAACGCGATCCTGAACCGCGATTACCAGGTGGCGACGGGCATCATCCTGTTGATCGCCACGTCGTTCGTCCTGATCAACCTGGCCGTCGATCTCCTCTACCCGCTCCTCGATCCACGCGTCCGGCTCGGCCGGGCGGCGGGCTGGGAGTGAGGACCCAGGTGCGGACCGCGGCGCCGGGCGTCGCCACCGGACTCGATCTCGACCGGGGGAACCGCGCGGTGCCGCGCGCGGCGCGGGCGCGGGGAGCGCGGAGAGCCATCGGATGGGCGGCCAGGCGGTGGAGCCTCACGCTCGGCCTGGGCGTGGTGCTGCTCCTGTGCGTCGCGGCCCTCGCGGCCGGAGCGTTTTCCCCGTATGCTCCCGACCGCCAGAACATGGCGGCCACGCTGCAGCCGCCCTCCCGGCTGCACCCGTTCGGCACCGACGAGTTCGGGCGGGACCTCCTGAGCCGGATCGTCTTCGGGGCGCGCCTGACGCTGCTCGCCAGCAGCGCCGCCGTGCTGCTCGCCGCGCTGATCGGCAGCGCCGTCGGGCTGACCGCGGGCTACTTCGGCGGCGCCTACGACGCCGTCACCGGGCGCCTCATCGACATCTTCTTCGCGTTCCCGGTGGTGCTCCTCGGCATCGCCATGGTGAGCGTGCTCGGCCCCGGCGAGCCGGGCGTGGTGGCGGCGATCGCGCTGGCCTCGCTGCCCAATTTCGCGCGGGTGTCGCGCTCGGCCATCCTCCGGGAGCGCGAGCTCGAGTACGTGGTGGCGGCCCGCGCCGTGGGCGCCTCCACCCCCTACATTATTGTCCGCACCCTGCTGCCCAACCTGATCGGTCCGCTCGCGGTCCTGGTGTCCCTGGGCTTCGCCTACGCCGTCCTCTACGAGGCGTCGCTCAGCTTCCTCGGCCTGGGGGCCCAGCCGCCCACGCCCGAGTGGGGGGTGATGCTGTCGAGCGCGCGCGACTACCTGTTTCAATCCCCCTGGTACGCGTTCTTTCCCGGCGTGTCGATCGTGGTGCTGGTCTTCTCGCTCAACCTGGTCGGCGACGGCCTGCGCGATCTGCTCGATCCATACCGGCACAATCGTTAGGGAGGGATGGAGCCGTGACCGCCTCTCGACGCGTCACCGTCGGCATCGTCGGCGCCGGTTTCGCCGCGAACCTTCATCTGGAAAATTATGCCGGCGTCCGCGGCGTCGACGTGCGGATCGCGGGGATCGCATCGCGCAGCACGGAGCGGAGTCAGGCGCTGGCGCGGCGGCACGGGATCGAGCGCATCTACCCGACGGTGGACGCTCTGCTCGACGAACCAGAGATCGATCTGGTCGATCTGTGCGTCTCCAACTACCAGCACGTGCCGCTGATCCTGCGCTGCGCCGAGGCGCGGAAGGCGGTCATCTGCGAGAAGCCGTTCACCGGGTTCTTCGGCGACGGGGAGCCCATGGTGGGGACGCGGTACGGGCGCGCCGAGATGCTGGCGGGGGCGCTGGACAATGCCGACCGTGCGCTGGCCGCGATGGCCCGCGCCGGGGTGCGGCTCCACTACGCGGAGAACTGGGTGTACAGCCCCAACGTCCGCAAGGCGGCCCGGCTCGTCGAGCGGACCGGCGGGGCGATCTTGAGAATCGTCGCCGAAGAGTCGCACAGCGGCACCCACTCCGACTACGCGCGGCAGTGGCGCTACAGCGGCGGGGGGAGCGTGATCAACAAGGGATGCCACCCCCTCGGCGCCGCCCTCCAGCTCAAGTACGACGAGGGCCGCCGGAAATACGGCGCGCCCGTCCGGCCGGCCGGGGTCCTCGCCTCCGTCGCCCGGCTCACCCACACGCGCGGGTTCCTCGCCGACGAGGAGAAGTTCATCCGCGAGGGCTGGGTCGATTCCGAGGACTGGGGGGCGCTGCTGTTGACGTTCGATGACGACACCGTCGCGCAGATCACCGCCTCGGACATCGTCCTCGGCGGCATCCAGAACGTGCTCTCGATCTACAGCAGCAAGGCCGTCGTGCATGCGAACAACGTCCCCAACACGAGCGTCGTCGCCTACGCGCCCCGCGCCGGCCTCTTCGGCGGCGAGTACATCCGCGAGAAAGTCGAGACGTCCGCCGGGTGGCAGTTCACCAGCGGAGACGAGCACTGGATGAACGGGTTCCCCGCGGAGCTGCAGGATTTCTGCGAGGCCGCGGCCGGCGACCGCGAGCCCATCAGCGGCGCCATGCTCGCCCGCGATGTCACCCTCGTCTGTTACGGAGCGTACCTGTCCGCGGAGCAGGGACGCGCCGTCGACCTCCGGCCGTACCTACGCTGAGGGGCTTCCCCCGCGGCGCCGCGCGCGTGCGGCTTCCCGGGCGAGGCCGGCCAGCCCGGGCGGGTAGAGGCGCATCACCCCGAGCACCACGAGGGCGAACAGGACCATCCGGATTTGCCCGTAGGCGCGAAGCGCCTCCGAGACGGTCTCCACCAGCAGCGCGCCGATCACCGGCCCGGCCAGGGTGCGCTGACCGCCGAGGATCACCATGATGATGATCAGCGCCATCTCGTCGAACCTCATCCCGACGGGGCTCAACAGCCCGATGTAGTGCCCGTAGGCGGCCCCGCCGATCCCGGCGATGCCGGAACTCGCGGCGAAGACGAAGCGCTTCCACCGCACCGTATTGACCCCCGCCGCCCGCGCGGCGCCTTCGTCATCCCGGATCGCCCGCAGCCGGTACCCGATCCGCGAGCGCAGCAGGAGCGCCAGGCCCGCGACCGTCGCCGCGGCCAGCAGCAGAAACACCTCGTAATATCCCCGGGGGGAGGACGTGTGGAACAGCCTGGGCACGGGGAGCCCGAGATCACCCCGGGTAATCCCGTATTCCATCGAGACGAAGACGCGGGTGGACTCCGCGAACGCCCAGGTCGCCAGGGCCAGGTAGAGGGCGCGCATCCGCAGCGTGAGGGCGCCGATCACGTACCCGGCCGCGCCCGCGAGCACGCCCCCGCAGGCGATCCCGACCGGCACCGGCACGCCGGTGCGGATCACCATCAGCGCCGACGCGTACCCGCCGATCCCCGCGAAGACGTGGTGCGCGAGCGAGAAGAGCCCCGCGTAGCCCGCGATGAGGTTCCAGCTCGAGGCCAGGATGACGTAGTACCACGCGACGGTCAGCACGTGGACCGGGTAGTCGGTCAGGGCCGCGGGCGCCAGTGCGGCCAGCAGGAGGCCGCCGGCGGCGATCGCCCAGCGGACGCCTGAGCCCGGGAAGCCGCCGCCTACGCCTCGCGGGTCTGCTCGCCCCACAGCCCGGCCGGCCGCAGCGCGAGAATCAGCAACAGCAGCCCAAATCCGTAGACATCGCGAAACGAGGGGGAGAAGAAGACCGACCCCAGGCTCTCCACCAGACCCAGGAGGAGCCCGCCGACGATGCTCCCGGGCAGCGAACCGAGGCCGCCGATCACGATGATCTCGAATCCCTTGACGGTGCTCAGCGCCCCGCTCTCCGGGAACACGAGAAACACCGGGGCCAGGAGGGCCCCGGCCGCTCCGGCGAGCCCCACCCCGATGCCGAAGGCGAGCGTGTCCACCCAGGGCAGGTTGATCCCCGCCGACAGCGCCCCCAGGCGGTTCTGCGCCGCCGCCCGCAGGGCCCGCCCGAACCATGTCCACCGGGTCCCGACCGCAAACACGCCCAGGAGGACGATCGCGCCGAGCAGGGCGACGAGCCGGCTGCCGTTGAGCGGCAGCGGCCCCAGCATCACCGCCGGGGCGTAATCACGCGGGGAGAACTGGTACGGCCCGAAGAGCACGATGGCGAGGTTTCTGAACAGGACGGTCAGGCTGATCGTCACGATCGTGGCGTACTCGTCCAGCCGCTCGACCTGCCCGACGAACATCGGCCGGAGCAGCACCCGCTGGATCAGCATGCCCAGCAGGCCGGCGCCGAGGACCGCGAGCGGCAGGGCGAGATACCAGCGGGACGGGCCGAGCCAGAGGGTGATCAGGAGGTACTGCAGGTACCCCCCGATCATGTAGAACTCCCCCATCGCCCAGTTGATCATCTTCATGACGCTGTAGATGAAGGTGATCCCCACGGCCATGACGCAGTAGATCACCCCGATCACCAGGCCCGCCAGGACGTACTGGGCGATCAGGGTCGTGTCCATCAGCAGCGGCGGTCAGCGCGGCGCCGTGTAGGTCCCCGTCTTCATCCCCGCCGGGTACAGGATCGGCGCCTGATCGTACGTCTGGTCCACCTGTGTATATTGAAGGATGATCATGGGGGGAGACCACTGGTGCCAGTACACTCCCTCGGCCCGGGGGAAGGTCACCCCGCCGCCGATCCAGGTGTCGAAATGGCCGCGCTCGAGGGCGGCGATGATGCGCTTCGGATCGCTGCTGCAGGCCTGGTTCATCGCCTCGGCGAGGATGACCGCGTCGCCGAACGAGTTGAGGTTGGCGTAGATGGCGACGTCCTTGTACCGCTTCGCGTACTCGACGGCCGCCCATCGGCCGAGCGGGGACAGCGCCATCCGCGGGTGGTAGTAGGAGATGAACGCCAGGGAGTTCCCCGCCGGTCCGAGGTTCTTCCAGTATTCCGGCCGCACCGGGAAATCGTAGGACCCCAGCATCGGCGTCTCGGGGAACAGCCCGATATCGTGAGCCTGCTTGACGATCAGATAGGCGGGGGTCCCGACCCCGACGTTCAATACCAGGTCCGGCTTTTCCGACTTGAACTTCAGCAGCTGGGGGGTCAGATCCGAAGAGGTCCGGTCGAAGACCACCGCGTCCAGGGTGACGTTGGCCTTCCCGGCCGCGATGAGCGACCTGGTGGCCTCGACCAGTCCGATGCCGTAGTCCGTGTTCTCGGCCAGCATCGCGACCTTGTGCCAGCCCTGCGCCTGGACAAATCCCAGCCACGCCGCCGCCCGGTCGGGGTCGATGGGGTGGGTCCGGAAGACCGCCGCGAAGTGCTTCTTGGTAATGTCGGCCGCCGAGGCCGCGGTGCTGATGTACGGCACCTGGAACTCATCCGCCAGCGGGGCCGCCGCCAGCATCGCCGAGCTGTGAAACGCCCCCCACACACCGACCGCCTGGTCTTCCGAAACGAGCCGCCGGAATCCCGCGATCGCCTTCTCCGGCACTCCGCTCGAGTCTTCGACCGCCAGCCTCACCTGGGCCGCGGGCGCCGCGCACCCCGCCTTGCCGCCGAACACGCCGCCCATCACGGTATTAATGTACTGGACCCCCAGCTCGGCGCCGCGGACGATCAACTGCCCCGCCGAGGCATCGCCGGGGGGCGAGAGCGGGGTGAGCACCCCCAGCGTGACGGAGACGGAGGCCGGCCATCCCACGGTCCCGCCGCCGGCAAGCCCGGCGACGAGCGTCCCCACCGCGATGTTCACCGCCACCCTTCTCTTCATACCGTCCCTCCCCCCACCAGCGTCTCCTGGATGATGGCGCGGAGGTCTCGCGCGAAGACCTCTCCTGAACCCTCCCGCTCGACCCGGCCCATCACGATCAGGTAGACATCATCCGCCACCCCAACGGCCTCGGAGATGTTCTGATCCACGAGCAGGACGGCGATCCCGAGCGCGCGGCTGCGCACAAGGAGGTCGTAGACGTCACCGGCCACCCGCGGTGCGAGCCCGGCGGTGGGCTCATCGACCAGGAGCAGCGCGGGCATGGCGACGAGCTCCTTCGCGATGGAGAGCATCCGGAGCTGCCCTCCGCTCAGCACCGCCGCCCGTGCCCTCCGGATTCCCGCAAGCTGGGGAAAGAGCTCGTAGATGTGCTCGAGACGCTCCCGCAGCGCCGGCCGGGCCCGCCGGATCGTCCACCCCCCAACGAGCAGGTTCTCCTCCACCGTCATCTGGGGAAACGTGCTCGGTCCCTGCGGGACGTAGCCGATTCCCAGCCGCTTGCGGGCGAAGGCGGCCAGCCCCTGGACGTCCCGCCCCTCGAACACGATGCGGCCCGCGCGAGGGTGGATCAGCCCGAACACCGCGCGCAGGAGCGTCGATTTCCCGGCGCCGTTGGGCCCGATCACCGCGGTGATCCGGCCCGGCGTCGCCCGGAGGGTGAGATCGCTCAGGACGTCGATGCCCGGATAGTATCCCGCGGAGATGCGGTCGACCCACAGCATGCCCGCGGTCCCCGGGTCAGGCATCGCCCGCGCCACCCGGGCTCCGCCGGCTCCCGAGATAGGCCTCGATCACGCGCGCGTCGCGCGCGACCTCGTCGAGGGTGCCTTCGGCGATCCACGCGCCGTTGTGCATCACCGAAATCCGGCCGGCCAGCCTCCGGAGAGTGGCCATCTCGTGGCTGACGATGAGAAAGGCGACGCCTTCCCGCCGGTTGATCTCGAGAATCGCCTCCCCCATCCGGCCTTTGATCGCGGGGTGTACTCCGGCGAATGGTTCGTCGAGCAGGCACAGGCGCAGCGGCCGCTGGACGAGGCAGCGGGCGAGCTGGAGCAGCATCGCCTGCCCGCCGGACAGGATCCGGGCCTCCGCATCGGCCAGCCGGTCGAGCCCGACGAGCCGGAGGATCCGCCGGGCGTCGCCCAGCCCCTCGGACCACGGCGCACGCCGGTGGTCCGCGCACACCGGGAGCAGGAGGTTGTCCAGGACCGTCATGTGCCGGAAGACCCGCGGCAGTTGAAAGGTCCGCGCGACCCCGAGCCGGGCCACCGCGTCGGGAGGCAGCCCCTGAATCGGCCGGCCGTCGAGGTGGACCTCGCCCTCATCCGCGGGCAGCTGGCCGCCGATGACATTCAACAAGGTGGTCTTGCCGGAGCCGTTGGGGCCGATCAGCCCGCGCACCTCGCCGCCCCCGAGCGCGGCGCTGACACCTCGCACGGCGGCGATGCCGCCGAAGGATTTCCCGACGTCATGGAGCGTGAGCAGCGGGTCGGGCACGCCGGTGAGTTCGGCGGGGTTCCTCCTCCGCCCTGTCCCCCGCGGGCCCGGAGGCCGCGCCCGCGCTCTCGCGCCGCAGGAGCACGTTGAGCAGGATCAGGGCCGGGACCGCGTACATCATCTGGCCCATCACCCACATCAAGGCTCCGCCCAGGTGCAGGTCTTCGAGCGGGGAAAGGCCCCACAGCCGGGGGACCCCGGTGTAGTGGCCGTACAGCGGCCGGCCGGCGAACGCCAGGCCGAATCCCAGGAGAAAGTTCACGAGATCGGCCACGACCACCAGGCCGAGCCGGAGCCCGAATGACGCGCGGACGAGCCTCGGGGCCGGAGAGACGATAACCCCCCAGAAGACCATCCCCACGGCGACGAAGCTCGTGTGCTCCACGGCATGGACCCAAGGGGTCCGCAGCGTGGCGTCGTAGGCAAACGGCAGGTGCCAGAAGAGAAGGACCCCGTTGAACATGACGAGCGAGGCGACGGGCGACCACATCCTGTGCAGCAGGCCGGCCAGACGCGGCTGCCGGTACAGCCGGCCGATCAGGGCCGGAGGGACCGCGAGCGCGAGCAGAGGCGGCGCCACCAGCAGGAGGAGCATGTGCTGCGCCATATGGAGCGTGAACAGGAGGTCTGCTCCCGCATCGAGCGGAGACACCAGCGCGGCGGCCAGGGCGAGCACGCCCGTCCAAAAGCACGCCCACTGCCGGCGCCGCGGAGGGAAGCGACGGGCGACCCACAGGTAGCCGAGGACCGTCAGCCCGAGCCCGAGCACGATCGCCGGGTCCCAGTTCCAGTCCGACCACCAGAAGATCGCTCGGCCGGGCCTCCCCGGTCCGCCCGCCGGCGGGTGCGCGCCCGCCCCTGGGGGGAAGAGGAGCACGGCGCACATCGCCGCCAACGCCGGCAACACCCCGCGGCCTGCGCTGCGCATCCTCGCGATCCCGGGCCGGCCTATCGGGCGAGCCGGCTCGCCGTCCGGTCCACCGCGCAGGTCAGTTTCAAGAGGCCCATCCGGACGTACATGCCGGCTTCCGTCTGGTCGAAGATGATCACGCGGGGATCCGCATCCACCGATGTCGGCAGCTCGCTGTGCGGGCCTTCAACCCGCGGCAGCGGGTGCATCACGATCGTGTTCGGGGGGAGGTGCGAGAGGATGTCCGAGGTGACGGAGAACGCGTCCCGGATCCGTTCGTACGCCTCCATATTCTGGTTTTCGAACCGTTCCTTTTGGATCCGGGTCACGTACAGCACGTCCACGTCCCGGACGCCCGCCGCGAGGTCCTCCGTCTGGACGAACGGCACCCGGTGGCGGCGCAGGTAGGCCAGCAGGTCGTCCTTCATCTGGACGGGGCGAGGGGCGATCAGCTTGAACGATACCCCCGGGTACTTGGCCAGCAGGTAGCACAGCGAGCGGGCGGTCCGGCCGTTGAGGAGATCGCCCGCAACGGCCACCGCCGCCCCTTCCAGGGTGCCGCGGACGCGCCAGATCGTGTAGGCATCGAGCAGCGCCTGGGTGGGGTGCTGCCCAGGCCCATCCCCCGCGTTGAAGATCGGGATCGGCCGTCCGGTGCGCGGGTCGGCGGCCACGGCGGCCGCCCGCTCCGCGGCGCCTTCCTCGTAGTGGCGGATAACGATGGCGGCCGGCCGGTAGCGGCAGACCACCCGGATCGTGTCCTCGATCGACTCCCCTTTGGCGGCCGAGGAGAACTCCCGCGCCGCCTCCGAGGACAGCACCCGCCCGCCGAGATGGTAAGTGGCAAACTCGAAGGACAGCCGGGTCCGGGTGCTGGGCTCGTAGAACAGCGTCAGGACGATCTTGCCCTTGAGGAGGTTGCTCCCCCCGCTGTTGATGATCTCCTCCGCGAGCCGGGCCTCCCGGAAGACACGGTCCAGGGCGGCGGGATCGAATTGCTGGGCGCGGAGGACGTGGGGCCACCCGGTCCACAGATGGAGGGCGGCGGGCGCGGCCATACGGTGTCCTTCTTCGCGCCCCGCTGGGGCCGGCCCTGCCCATGTCCAGAAGCGCGCGGCAGGGGTTTGTCTTTGCACCGACGTACAAGGGCTCCGTGCGCGACGCCCTTGGACCCCTCCGTCCGTGACCGCCGAGCTCAAGATCAGCATCCGCGGCCTGCGCAAGGACTTTGCCACCCGCTTCGGCCGTGTCGAGGCGCTCGGCGCCGTCGACCTGGACGTGCGGGAGGGGGAGTTGTGCGTGCTGGTCGGGCCGAGCGGCTGCGGCAAGTCGACCCTCCTCCGCATCCTGGCCGGGCTTGAGGGGGCGACCGCGGGCACAGCCGAGATCCGCCGCGGCGGCGGCCGGCGGGCGCCGACGGCCATGGTCTTTCAGGAGCCGTCCGCGCTGCCGTGGCTCACGGTGCGGTCGAACGTCGCCTACGGGCTCCGCATGCAGGGGGTGGACGCCGCCCGCCGCGACAGCATCGCCGCCCGGTACATCGAGAAGGTGGGCCTGACCCGGTTTGCCGGCGCGTACCCGTACCAGCTCTCCGGCGGCATGAAGCAGCGGGTCAGCGTGGCCCGGGCGTTCGCCAGCGATCCCGAGATCCTCTTGATGGATGAGCCCTTCGGCTCGCTCGACGAGCTGACGCGCCTGACCCTGCAGGACGAGCTCCTGTGGCTGTTCGAAGAGACCCACAAAACCATCGTGTTCGTCACCCACAGCATCGACGAAGCGCTCACGCTCGGCGACCGCGTGGCGGTGATGTCGCCCGCGCCCGGGCGAATCTTGAGCACGATCGACGTGCCGTTCCCGCGGCCGAGAAGGGCCATCGCCCTGCGGGAAAATCCGGAGTACGGCCGCCACGTCGCCCGGATCTGGAACCTGCTGGGCGTCGGCAGGGAGCGCGATGCCGCGCCGTCCGCCTAGGGGGCTCCCCCTGCTGTCGCCGCTCCTCATCCTGGCCGTCTGGGAGGCGCTGGCGCGCGCGCGCCTCATCGACGTCCGCTTCTTTCCGGCCCCTACCGCTATCCTCGCTGCGGCCTGGGGGACGGCGCAGAGCGGCGAGCTCTGGGCGGATCTCGGGATCAGCCTCGAGCGGATCGGGGTGGGGTTCGTCCTGGGGACCCTGCCCGGCATCGTCCTGGGGGTCCTCATGGGCCTCATCCCCTTGGTCCGGCTGACCTGCATGCCGGTCGTCTCCGCCATCTATCCCATCCCGAAGAGCGCGATCCTGCCCCTGATCATGCTGATCTTCGGGATCGGCGAGCTCGCCAAGTGGGTCTTCATCGCCATCGGGGTGTTTTTTCCCGTGCTCATCAACGCGATGGTCGGGGTCTTGACGATCGACCGCATCTACATGGACGTGGGACGGAACTACGGAGCCCGGGGGCTCAACTTCCTGCTCACTATCGCCCTCCCCGGAGCCCTGCCGGTCATTTTCGCCGGGATCAAGCTCGGCTTTGGGCTGGCCCTGATCCTCGTCGTCATCGCCGAGATCGTCGCCAGCCGGGCCGGGCTGGGCTTCCTCATCTGGAACGCCTGGCAGATCTTCGACGTGGAAAAGCTCTACTCGGGGCTGGTCGTCATCGGGATCCTCGGCTACCTGTCCAGCGAGGCCATCGATGCGCTGGAGCGGGTGGTCGTGCCCTGGCGGCCGCGGGCCTAGCGGAGGCTGCTCGGGACGCTGATGATCATCGACGTGCACACCCACTTCTTCCCCCCGGGATACCTCGAGGCGCTTCGCCGGGGCCCGGAGCCCTATGCCTTCGGGCGGGACGCCGAAGGACGCACCCTCCTCACGCTGCACGGCGCCCGCATCGTCACGCTGACGCGGGAGATGACGGCCCCCGAGGATCGCCTGCGCGACATGGAGCGGTTCGGCGTCGACCTCCAGATCGTCTCGGTCACGACCCCCAACGTCTACTTCGGCCCGCCCGCGCGCCGGCGGGATCTGGCCAGGATGGCCAACGACGGCCTGGCGGACCTCGTCCGGCGCTTCCCGCAGCGCTTCGCGGCGATGGCGAGCCTGCCGCTCGAGGAGCCCGAGGCGGCGATCCGGGAGCTCGACCGGGCGGTCCTCGAGCTTGGGATGGTCGGCGTGATCCTGGGCAGCAACGCGGGGGGCCGGTACCTCGACGGCCCGGAACTGTACCCGCTCTTCGAGCGCGCGCAGGCCCTGGAGGTCCCGATCCTCGTCCACCCGATGCCGCCGTCGAACGCGGACGCCACCTTCGCACGCGGGCTCGTGCCACTCCTGGGCTTCGTGTTCGACACCTCGACGAGCGTCGCGCGGATGGCGCTCGCCGGCGTCTTCGAGCGCCTCCCCCGGCTCAGGATGGTCCTGGGGCACCTCGGCGGAACCCTCCCGTACCTGATCCAGCGGCTCGACAACGGCTACCGGGCGTACCCTGAGGCGCGAGAGGCCATCCCGCATCCCCCCAGCCACTACCTCAGGCGCCTCTTCTACGACACCGTGTCGTTCTCCATCCCCTCGCTCGAGTGCGCCTTGGGCGCCGTCGGACCCGAGCACATCGTCATGGGCACCGATTATCCCCATGTGATCGGCGACACCGGCGCGGCCGTGCAGACCGTCCGCGCGCTCGGCCTGGCCGATGCGGCGGTCGCCGGGATCCTCGGCGGGACCGCGGCGGCGCTGTTTCCCCGCCTCGCCGACCAAATCAAAAAAATTTTCCCGGAGCGCTAGGACTTCGGCCGCGCCTCTCGAATGAATGAGTGCCCATCACAGAAGCCATCTCGACGATAGGGCACACGCGCGCGCGGCGCCTTCAATTGAGGACCAGATCAGAGGTGACGGGGCATACGCGCTTGTGGGCGGCTCGGGACCAGAACACAAAGAGCGATGGTCGAGGACATCGAATGGCGGCCCTGAATCCTGCCGACCTTCTCCTGCCGGAGCGTCCGCCGGCCGAGCGGCATCCCGCCGACGCGTACCTCGCGAACCGAACCCCGCGCTCGCGCGACGCGACGCGGAAGGCGCTCGACACCATCGCCTCCCTCCTGACCTCCGGACGAGGCAGCGCGCTGACGCTCGCCTGGCACCTGCTGAGAGACGAGCAGGTCACCGACCTCCGCAGGACGCTGATGGAATGCTACCCGGTGGCCGTCGCGAACGGGATGCTCGCCGCCCTCCGCGGGGTCTCGAAGGCGTGCTGGCGGCTTGGACTCATGGATGTCGAGGCGTACCGGCGCGTCCGGGAGGCGGCTGCGCCGCACAACGGTGCCCGGTCTTCCGCTCGCACCCTTCCACGGGGGGAGCTCCGCTCGATCTTCGAGTCCTGCGCCGATGATGGGCCCCCGGCGGTCGCGCGGGTCAGGGTGGTCCGGGCGCTGCTGCACGGCGATGGTCCAGGGTCAGCCCGCGTCGTGAAGACGCTCACCCCGCCGCACGTCCCCGCGCCGGTCGCGAGGGGGAGGGCGATGACGATGGCACAGTTGTCGCTGCGGAGGGCGGCCCCTCGCGAGGCGATCGCCCATGCGCTCTGGGAAGCCGATGTCTGCCTCAGGCAGCGGGCGTTCTGCGCCTGCCTCGCCATGCTGCGCAAGGCCCTCGACCTGTGGAGCGCGGAGTACCGCGACACACACGGGCTCACCGTCAACCGGGGAGGGGGCGAGCGAGACGACGTCTACTGGCGCCTGAGAAAGATCGCTGACGAGAACAAGCTGTTCCAGACGGCGATCTATACGATCCTGGACGGCCTGACCTTTGCTCCACCCTCTGGATCGATCGGTCCTCGCGACGGCGCGCACGACGGCGAGGGAGATGCCGTCGTCTGCCGCGGAGGATCCCTGTGTGGTAACGACGGCCTGCTGGCCGTCCGAACGAAGGAATCCTACAGGCGGCTCCACGACCTGGTGGCGCACCTCATCGCTTCGACCACGGCGGATCTGCCCATCTGACCGGGCCCAGGCCCGGGTCCGGCCCGATGAACGACCTGACGAGACTCCGGGCCCACCTCGCGACCATCGCAGACCTGCATTCGGCGACCGCACTGCTCCGCTGGGACCAGGAAACCTACATGCCGCCAGGCGGCGCCGGGATCCGCGCACAGCAGCTGGCTACGCTTTCCCGTCTCGCCCACGAGCGCTTCACCTCGCCCCTGACCGGGTCGCTCCTGGAAGAGACCGAGCCCCTGCTGAGCCGCCTGGACTCCGACTCCGACGACGCGGCGCTCCTCAGGGTGACGCGCCGCGACTTCGACCGCGCCCGCAAGCTCCCCGCCGAGTTCGTCGAGGAACGCGCGCGCGCGGCGTCGGAGAGCATCGACGCGTGGCGCACTGCCAGACCCGGCAACGATTTCTCCGCCTTCCGGCCGCATCTCCAGCGGATGGTCGAGTTCGCCCGGCGCACGGCGGATTACCTCGGCTATACACAGCATCCCTACGATGCGCTGATTGACCTGTACGAGCCGGAGACCACGACCCGCGACGTGGCCGCGCTCTTCGATCGTCTCCGAGATGCCACCGTCCCGCTCGTTCGCGCGGTCGTCGCCCGGGGGGACGTGGTGGATGCCCGCTTCCTCGACCAGGAGTACCCGGAAGAGCAGGAGCGCGAGTTTGCCCTTTCCATCATCCGGTCCTTCGGGTACGACATCACCCGCGGGCGGCTGGACACATCCGCGCATCCGTTCTCGACCGGATTCGGCCGCGACGACGTCCGCATCACCACCCGCTATGCTCGCCGTTCCCTCGGCGCGCTCTTCGGCGCCTTCCACGAAGCGGGCCACGCGCTGTACTCGCAGGGAAGCGCGCCGTCGCTCGCGCGCACCCCCCTCGACGACGGCGCCAGCAACGGTATCCACGAATCGCAATCGCGCCTGTGGGAGAACCTGGTGGGCCGGAGCCGCCCGTTCTGGCAGTACGCCTTCCCGGGGCTGCGGCAGCGGTTCCCGGCGAAGCTGGGGTCGGCGGATGCGGAACTGTTCTATCGCGCGGTAAACCGGGTCCGGCCGAGCCTGATCCGGGTGGAGGCGGACGAAGTGACCTACAACCTCCACATCATCCTCAGATTCGAGCTCGAGCAGGCCCTGACGGCGGGCGACCTCGACGTCACAGATCTCCCCGAGGCCTGGAACGCCAAGATGGCGGAATTTCTGGGCGTGACCCCGCCGGACGACGCGGACGGCCTCATGCAGGACATCCACTGGTCCGGTGGGATGATCGGCTATTTTCCCTCGTACACCATCGGCAACGTCGCCTCGGTGCAGTTCTTCGAGGCGGCCCAACGGGCGCACCCGGGCCTGGCGGAGGACATCCGGCTCGGCCGGTTCAGCACGCTGCTCGGGTGGCTGCGGGACCACGTGCACGCCCACGGGCGGAAGTTCCTGCCCAGAGACCTCCTGCTCCGTGCAACGGGCAGCCCGCTCACGCCGGAGCCATACCTGCGCTATCTTCGGCAAAAATTCGGCGAGATCTACGGCCTCGGCGGCGGGGCGTAGCCGCCTCGGCCGGCGCGGGGGCGCGCCCGGGCCGCGGCCGATGATTGACTCGGAAGGCCTCCGGGGTTATGGTTAAGGCGTTTGGACTGGACCTTGGCGCTTATTCCGGGGAGGGGAGAGCGATGGACGAGAAGATGAAGTCCTGCTTCACGCCCCACGTCATGATGCACAGTCTGTTTGGTCTCGGATTGGGCATACTGGCTGTGGCGGTGATCCCCGGTCTCAGAAGCATCTGGCTGGGACTCGTGGTGATGGCCATCGCAGTCGTGCTGGACATGACTCGGAAATCCTAGGGCCGGCTCGGGACCTCCCGGGCCACCGGAGACACCCGGGGCCGTCGGGGCTGCGTCGACGCAGTCCGGCGGCCCCGGCTCGTTTGGCTACGGCTCCGGCGGCCGCTTCGTGGCCACCTGCAGCCGGTCCTTCGCCTGCGGAGGATCCGGGGTCCGCGCGAGGAACGCCTCCACGACCCTGGGGTCAAACTGCGTCCCCGCGCCGCGCTTGAGTTCGACCGCCGCTTCCTCCGCCGACCGGGCCTTCTTGTAGGGCCGCTTGCTGATGATGGCGTCGAAGACATCCGCCAGCGCCACGATCCGGCCCGGCAGCGGGATCGCCTCCCCTCGGAGCCCCTGGGGATACCCCTTCCCGTCCCAGCGCTCATGGTGCGACAGAGCGATCTCCTCGGCCATCTGGAGCAGCGGGAACTTCCCTCCCGAGAGGATCTTGGCGCCGATGGTCGTGTGGGTCTTGATGACGTCGAATTCCTCCGGGGTCAGCGGGCCCGGCTTCAGCAGAATGTTGTCCGGGATGCCGATCTTCCCCACGTCGTGGAGTGGGGCGGCATGCCGGATCAGCTCGACCTGATCCCGAGCCAGCCCCAGGTTTCGGGCCAGAATCGCGGCCGTCTCGCCCACCCGTCTGGTGTGCTGACCGGTCTGATCGTCGCGGAACTCGGCGGCCACAGCCAGGCGCTCGAGCATCTCGAAGTGGGCTGCTTCAAGTTCCTTCGTCCGCTCCCCCACCCGCTGCTCCAGCAGCTGATTGTGATCCCGAAGCGCGAGATGGAGCAATCGGGTTTCGAGCAGGTTCTCGATGCGAAGCAACACCTCGATCGGATCGAAGGGCTTGGTGAGGAAGTCCTTGGCCCCAATGGACAGCGCCCGCTGCTTCGCCTCCGGGGTGATATCCGCCGTGAGCACGAGAATGGGGAAGAACGAACTCGGCGGGATCAACGCCTTGAGCCCATCCATGACCGTGAAGCCATCCTGGTGAGGCATGTGCAGGTCCAGCAGGAGGAGGTCGGGCCGGAATTCGTTGTACACCGCGGGGACCTCACGAGAATCGGTCAGGCCCGTGAGGTTAGTATACCCCCGTCGCCCCAAGATGCGCTTGAGGAGCTCGACGTTGGCTTCCTGGTCGTCGACGATCAGGATCCGGGCGTTCCGGATCTGCTCTCTTTGCATGATTACATGCGCGCGGCCCTACGCGTTGCTCCCGGCGCGGCCGGTCTCTGGAGTCGCCAGGGCTTCATCCAGTAAGGCCAGGCATTTCTTGACGTCGAGCGGCTTGGTCAGATACCGCCACGCTCCGGCGGCGACCAGGCGGTCGATCTGGCCCGGGGTCGCGTCCGCGCTGATCACGATGATCCGGGTGTCCCGGGTCTCGGGAGCTTCCCGCAAATGCCGCAGCACGTCGTGCCCCGAGATGTCCGGAAGCTGCAGGTCCAGGAGGATCAGGTCGGGGTGGTGCTCTCGCGCCAGCTGCACTCCGAGGCGCCCCTGCATGGCCGGGATGAGCCGGATCTCCGGCCGGCGCGCGAGGAGCCGCTCGATCAGCCTGAGGTTGGAGAAGTTGTCTTCAATATAAAGGATGACCCGGGCCGCCGCGGCGGGCGCGCCGGCGGCCGGAGCGGTGATGGGCTCCGGCGCCTTCTCGAACCGCTCCAACGGGCTTTCCACGAGCGTCAGTTCCAGCCAGAAGGTGCTCCCCAGGCCCGGCGTGCTCTCGAGGCCCAGCGTTCCGCCCATCGCCTCGGCGAGGCGTTTTGAGAGGCTGAGGCCCAGCCCGGTGCCTTCGACCTCGCTCTGCTCGGCGCCGAGGCGGTCGAACGGGGTGAACAACCGCTCTATCTTGTCCGCCGGGATGCCCGGGCCAGTGTCGGTCACCTTGACCCGCAGCCGGCCGTTCCCCGTTTCTTCGCAGGAAAGGGTGACCGCGCCCCCGGTGCGGTTGTATTTGACCGCATTGGAGAGGAGGTTCAGCAAGACTTGCTTGAGTCGCTGGCGGTCGGCCAAGACGTACCGGTGCCACGTCTCTTGTCGATCGCTGTTGATCAAGACGTTCCGGGCGGTGGCCATCGGCTCAATCAGATCAAGGGCCTCCTGCAGCTCTTCGCTGATCCGCACCGGCTCTGACGAAAGCGCCAGGCGGCCCGCCTCGATCTTCGCGATGTCCAGCACCTCGTCGATCAGACCGAGTAAGTGCCGTCCACCCCGCAGGATCTGCTCCACACCCTCATGCTGCTCACCGGACAGGTGGTCCATCTCCAAGAGCTGCCCGAAGCCGAGGATGGCGTTCAGGGGAGTGCGCAGCTCATGGCTCATCCTGGACAGGAACTCATTTTTCGCCCGGTTCGCCTTTTCGGCCTCGTCTTTGGCTCCGCGCAGATCCTGTTCCCGTTGCCGCAGAAGGACGCTGGAGCGCTCAAGCGCCTGGCCCAGGCGGCCGATTTCGTCCTGACCGGAGGCCGCGGGCGCCAGGGGGAGTCCCCGAGCCAGCAGCGCGGCGTTTTCCTCCAGGCGCGCGATCCGCCGCGTCACCCCGGCGGTGAAGAGGAACGCCGCGATGATCCCGCACGAGGGCCCCAACACCAGTGAGAGGACAATGGCGTCCGAGATCTGCCTGTGCAAACGCTCCAGGCGCGTCGTGCGCGCCGCCAGCAGTCCACTCTCGCCATCCCTGAGCGCGCGGAACTCCGTGCGCAGGGCGTTCATCAAGGTCGTGCTCGTCGCCAGGGACTCCCGCTGGCGCGCGGTGAGCGTCCCTTTCGATGACGAAGAGTAACTGATTGCGGTGAGGGTGTCGAGGTCCCGCTCGACGATGGCGATGATCCGGTGCATCCGAACGGCCTGCCCCGGATCGTCCTGGACCAGGCGCGCCAGCCGGGCGATCTCCTCGGGAAGTGTCGTGACGGCGTCCTCGTAGGGAGACAGGAACCTTTCCTGCCCGGTCATCAGGTAGTCCCGGGCCCCGCTGTTTGCGTCCACGATCTTGTTCGACACCTGCTCGATGCTGGTGCGGACCTCTTGGGTGCGCGCGACCCAGGATGCTGCCTGTTGGGAGGCGCGTTCACTGACCAAGTGGGTCAACGCGCCCGCCAGCATCGCGGCCATCGGGATGGCCACGACCACCAGGCCTTTGCCGCGGAGGGGCAGGTTGGCCCAGGCCGCGGAGGCGCCGTTCGGGAACCTGCGGACCATGTCGCTATTGTAAGTACCCAGGGGGAATTCCCCTTAGCCGGAGGCACGCCGCGGCCGGAGGAATTTCCCACGCCGGCGGGGTAGTGAGCAGGTGCGCGGTTTGCTATACTTGAGACGCCAGAGGGGAAATTTGGCGAACGCAGGCAGGCCGGACGCGGGGGATTCGATGGAGGCCGGGCAGGAGTTTCATTACGGCGGTTACAAAATCAGGGTGAAGTCTGAGAAAATCCGCGCGGACAATCCTGGCGGATGGAAACCGGTGGCGGAGGTCTGGATGGATTCGCCCGACATGCCATCCGCCACCCCAATCGTCCCCGCCAACATTCGATTGGTCTCCACCAAGGAGGAAGCCGACAGCATCGCGCTGCGGGCGGCGCGCCAGTGGGTGGAAAAACGGGAACTGTTCGGGGAACACGTGAGCGAGGCTGCGCGTATACTGAAGGAATGGGTCACGAGACGCTAGGATCGCTCCTGCATGCCTGAAGACCGTTGGCGCGTACGGCTGATTCTTGTCGTACGCATCGTGATCTCCGGTGCCGCCCTCCTTACCGCCCTGTACGTCATCATTTCCAATAAATATCCGGACGCGCACGTGAAGTGGGCGTTCGGCATCGTCGGTCTGGTGATCGGGTACTGGCTGCGATAAGCGGATGGCCGCGGACCGCAGCGAGCGCCATGGGCTCGGGGTTCTGCTGACCACCGCCTCGGCCGTCGCCTACAGCACCGCCGGCTTTTTCACCCGCCTGATCCACCTCGATGCCTGGACCCTCTTGTTCTGGCGCGGCATCTTTGCGGGGCTCTTCATCGCGTCCTTCATGGTGTGGCAGAACCGCCGGGGCACGCTGGCCGGGATCCGGGCGATCGGAGGCGCCGGACTGGTGGCCGCCGCCCTCTCGGCGCTGGCGACGATCCTCTTCATCAATGCGTTCCGCCGAACGTCGGTCGCCGATGTCACCATCATCTTCGCGACGGCGCCCTTTGCCACGGCGGCGATCGGCTGGCTCTGGATCGGCGAGCGGGAAGCCTGGACGACGCTGGCCGCGAGCACGGCGGCGCTCGTGGGAGTGATCATCATGGTCGGCGGGGCGTTCCGGGAGGGGCGCTTCCTCGGAGACCTGCTGGCCTTCGGCATGACGCTCTGCATGGCGCTGATGATGGTCATCATCCGCAAGCACCGGGACACCCCGATGCTCCCGGCCGCGGCCCTGTCCGCGTTCCTCTGCTCCCTCGCGGTGTCGCCGCTCGCCCGCCCCGGCGCCGCGGCGCCCGCGGAGTTTGCCTACCTCGCGCTCTTCGGCACGACGCAGTTCGGTCTGGGACTGCTGCTCCTCACCCTGGGCACGCGGCTCATCTCCGCCACAGAGTCCGCGCTGATCAGCGCGCTCGAAGCGCCGCTCGCTCCGGCCTGGGTCTGGGTGGCCTTCAAAGAGGTGCCGCCGCTGGCGACCTTCGTCGGCGGGGCGGTCGTCATGGCCGCCGTCTCGGCGCACATCCTGGCCGGCCGCCGGTAAGACTGAGGTCTGTTGTCGTTCGGGCCCCGTGCGTTGAGGCCCGCCCGCGCGGATTTCCCCGCAAGAAACGGATAGATCCGGGCGCCTGGATTTCTCATAATCGGCATGACGCCACAAGCCCGGGAGGTCATGCCGTGAGTTTCAACCGCCTCGTCTGGTCCAATCTGGCGGCGCAATCGGCCGAGCAGGTCGGTCTGGCCGCCGCGCCCATCGTCGCCGTGCTCGCCCTCGGCGCCGGCCCGGGCGAAACAGGCCTGCTCCAGACCGCGCAGACGCTCCCGTTCCTGCTGCTGTCCATTCCGTCAGGCATCCTGACCGACCGCGCGTCCCGACGCCGCCTCATGGTGTCCGCCGAAGCCCTGCGCGTCGCCTCCCTGATCAGCATCGTGGCGCTCGCCGAGCTCCACCGGCTGACGGTGCCCCTGCTGGCGCTGCTGGGTTTCATCGGGGCGAGCGGGACGGTCGCCTACGGTGTCGCCGCGCCATCCCTGGTGCCGGCGCTGGTGCCGGTCGAAGCCCTTGCCGCCGCAAACGGCCGGCTCGAACTGGCCCGCACGGTGGGCTTCGCCGCCGGCCCGGCGCTGGGTGGCGCGCTCATCGGCTGGACCGGCGCCGGGCCCGCGTTTGGGTTCGCCGCGGCGCTCTCGACCTGCGCCGTGTTCCTGCTCGCCGGTCTGCGCGAACCGCCTCGGCCGGCGCTGCCGCCTCGTCACCCCCTTCACGACCTCCGAGAAGGAGCCCGGTTCGTGTTCGGGCATCCGCTGCTCCTGCCCATTGCCCTGACCCAACTCGTCTTCAACGCGGCATTTTTCATCCTGCAGGCGGTGTACGTTCCCTACGCGGTCCACACGTTGGGCCTCTCGGCGTCAGAGGTGGGGGCCACGCTCGCCACCTACGGGGTGGGCATGGTCGCAGGCGCGCTCCTGGCCGCCCGGATCACCCGTGCGCTGCCGCCCGGCGCCGTTATCGCCATTGGGCCAATCGCCGGCCTCGCCGCCGCGGCCGTGATGGTGCTCACGATCTGGACCCCGTCCGTCCTGCTCGCGGGCTTGAGTTTCTTCCTGATCGGCGCCGGCCCGATCCTCTGGGTGATCAGCACCACGACGCTCCGTCAAACGCTCACGCCGGGAGACTTGCTCGGCCGGGTATCGGCCATCTTCACCACCGCAACCGGAGCCCGGCCGGTCGGGGCGGCCATCGGGGCGTGGGTGGGCGGACGCTACGGGGTGGAGACCTGCCTCGTCGTGGCGGCGCTCGGATTCCTCATCCAGGCCTTGGTGATCCTGACATCACCTGTGGTCCGCCTTCCACGTCGGCCGGAGACGGCCGGGTAGCAGCAGAGACGTCATTGGAAGGGCTGCCCGAACCGCTCGCGGTGCGCCACCTCGGCGAGCGGCCTTCGCTGCTTCTTGCCCCGGCCGACGGCGCGGCCGGGATAGCCGAACGGGATAATCGCCAGCACGTCCAAATCTTCGGGGATGCCCAAGAGCCCCTTGACCTCGGTCATCCCCAGAAAGCCCACCCAGTTCGAACCGACCCCTTCCGACCAGGCGGTCAAGATCATCGATTGGACCGCGCGGCTCGCGTCGGACACCGCGAACCTTGTTTTCTCAATCGCCACGACAATCGCCAGGGGGGCCTGCGCGACGTACGGCCCGGACCGCGCCAAGGTCCCCAGCCGGCGCAGCGTCTCGCGGGCCTCGACGACGATGAAATGCCAGGGCTGACCGTTCATGCTGCTCGCCGTCAGTCGCCCGGCCTCGACGATCCTCCGGACGAGGTCGGACGGCACGGGCTTGTCCTGGTAACTGCGCACGGCCAGCACGGTGCGCACGGCGTCGAACGTCTCCACCTCGAGACCCCCCTTCGAGCGTCTTACAGGCGGCTGTACTTCTTGTCTCATGGGAATGACCGGAAGCGCGTCGAGGCGGTGGTTAGGTTTCCAGCGGGACGCTGCCTTCGGCCAGCCGAAGATCCCCTTCGTCTCGGAGGCCGGAGACCGCGGCCAGACGCTTCACGTCAAGGAGGAGGATCCGTTCGCGCTGCGCATCTGCGATGCCCAACCGCCTCCAGTCGGCAAGGATCCGGCTCACGGTATACGGCGTCGTGATCACCAGCTCGGCCAGATCCTGGCCCGAAAGCGACACGTCGATGGCGAGACCGCGAACCGTCTGGCGTCCTATCGATTGGGCGAGCCTCAGCAGGAACCGGGCGAGCCGCTGTTCCACGCCCGATGTTGCAAGGTCCTGGAGGCGAGTGCGCTCCTTCTCGATGAGCTCCTCCAACACCCGCACGGCGTTCAAAGAAACCGCGGGGCGTGTCGTGATGGCTTGAAGGATCGTCGCGGCATCCCAGGCGAACGCTCGGGATTCTTCCAGCGCCTGTGCGGAGACGTAACGGGTCGCGTCCCCTAAGGTGAGACGATCTCCGAACGATTCCATCGGTTTGACAATGCGGATAATGACGCTGCGCCCATCCGGATCCGTTCGAACGAGCTTCACCGTCCCGCGCGTCAGCACGTAGACCTTGAGAGGCGACGCCGGATCTCCTTGATGGTAGTAGAATCCTCCCTTGGGTACGCGATGCTCGCGCGCAGACTCCACCAACCCTTGCAAATCCACGCGGGCAAGGTTTTGGAACAAGGCGCTGAGGCTAAGGACCACCAAGTCGTCCGCGGCCACTTTCGGGTGACTGCGAATCATCTGCTGGAGCACCGCCGGGTCGAATCGGTCTCTTCGATACATGCAGGCGGCCGTGAACGGAACGGGGCCGGTAGACTGTTCGACGAGGACCTCATACTCCACAAGCGCGCGGTCTGGAACACCCGCCTTGAGTGTCCAGGTCATCTGCCCCGCAACCCTGAGACCGGTGAACCCGCCGGAGGCGGCCGCTGCCGCCCTCCTTCGGAGGAGCTCCACGATCCGCAGGGGATCGAACGGCGGAGGCCCGGCATACTCCTCACCATTCATGAACATCAGAGCGCCGCGCCGGCTCTCCCGATCCACGTCCACGCCCCCGGCGGAGAGCGCTTCGGTGATCTCCGGGAGCTCCTGATCGTCAACGACGTACAGACATCGTTCCCCCTTGGTCAGACCCTCCTTGATGAAAGGCACGACGAACGCGGTCAGTTCAGGGGTATCCTCATAGATGAAGACAACGTGATCTCCCGGGGAAACCTCCCCGGTTCCTTGCCGGCGAACATCTGCCATTACCACCCACCATTTCCTTTAGGTGGTCAACTGGCCACTCTCCACCCGAGGGGTGTAACCCCTTTCAGGGCAGGTTCATTCCCCTGACATCCATGTGGGCAACAGCGGCAATGCGCTCCGGGTCCAGGAGGAGGATCCGATCGCGCTGCGCATCCGCGATGCCGAGGCGCCTCCAATCGGCAAGGATTCGACTCACCGTGTACTGTGTGGTGAAGATCAGCTCAGCCAAATCCTGGCCCGAGAGGGACACCCCGATGGCGACGCCGTGGACCGTCTCGCGTCCAACAGAGTACGCGAGCCGCAGCAGCAGCCGGGCCAGCCGCCGCTCCACGCTGGACGTCGCAAGGTCCTGAAGCCTGCTCACAAATTCTTCGACCCTCTCCCCTGTGGACCGAAGCGCGTTGACGGAGACCGCTGGGTGAGTCAGCATGGCCTGAAGAATCGTCGGGGCGTCCCAGGCGAGTGCCCGAGAATCGTCCAATGCGTGTGCCGAGATGGAGGCAAGGCGCGTCGTATCTTCCAGCACAGCGGGATCTCCGAGGAACAGTTCCATCGGTTTGACAATCCGGACAATGACACTGCGCCCATCGGAATCTGTCCGAACGAGTTTCACCATCCCGCTCATCAGCACGTAAATGTCGGTGTCCGCATCCCCCTGGCGGAAATAGCATCCTCCTTTGGGCATGCGGCGCTCACGCGCAGACTGGGCCAGCCCCTGGAGAATCGCCCGATCGAGATTTTGGAACAAGCCGCCGAGGCCCAAGACCACAGAGTCGTTGGCAACCACCAGTGGATGGCTGCGAATCAATTGCCGGAGCGCAGCCGGGTTAAATCGATCTCGTCGATACATGCAGGCAACCGTGAGGGGATCGGCGCCGGTGGCCTTGTCGAGGAGCATCTCAAACTCAACAAGGGCGCGGTCGGGGATCCGCGTCTTGAGCGCCCAGGTCATTTGCCCGGCAATCCTGAGGCCGGCAAACCCGCTGGACCTGGCCTCTGCGGCTCTCCCGCGGATGGTCTCTACCAGCCGCATGGGATCGAAGGGGGGCGGCCCGGCATGTTCCTCGGCGTTGACCAGGAGCAGCGCGCCACGCTGGCTCTCCCGATCAACGTCTACCCCGCCTGCGGTGAGCGCCTCGGTCACCTCGGCGCGTTCCAGGTCGTCGACAATGTACACACACACTTCCCGTCGGGCCAGGCCCTCTTTGATGAAGGGCGCGGCAAACGCCGCGAGTTCGCGCGTCTCCTCATAGATGAAGACGATGTGGTCCCCTGCTCGCGCTGCTCCGAACCTCGGCCGCTGAACCTCGGACATGGCAGCACCCTTTCCCCTGGGGTCTGATGCGACTTCAGCCCCTCCTCGGATTCACGTGCTTCACGACAAATCTCATCGAAAGGACGCCACCACGGCAAAGATGTTCGCGCGTTCTCTTCCCTCCCCTGTCAACGCGGCGTCCACACGTTCGGCGGATTCCAGGCCCGGCGCAACGGGGGGGCGATTGCGCTAGCGCAAAGACCGATGTATGGCCGCTGTGTTAGATTGGGCAATCGAGCGAATGCGGCGCCAGCGTATGCGTCCTCGAAACCCCGGCTGTCTGCCGGATGACGGCGGGTGTGAATAGACCTCGATGACGCGCGCACCTGAGCAGCCTTCGACCGGACATGGACGCATTCCGCTCCGAGTGCTGATCCTCGAGGATGAACGAGCTCATGCGGAATTGATGCTCCGCGAACTCCGCCGGGGCGGATTCGCCCCGGACTGGCAGCGAGTGGAGAGCGAGGAAGATTTTCTTGCCCGCCTGGACCCGACCCTCGACCTCATCCTCTCCGATTACCGCATGTCGCTGTTCGATGCCCAGCGCGCTCTTCAGTTGATGCAGGACCGGGGAATGGACATTCCCTTCATCGTGGTATCGGGGACCATTGGCGAAGACATGGCGGTCTCCATCTTGAAGCAGGGAGCCGCGGATTACCTGCTCAAGGATCGGTTGGCGCGTCTGGGAGAGGCGGTGCGGCGTGCGTTGGAGCAGAAACGCCTGCGGGCCGCGGAGATGGCCGAGCGCAATCGATGGAAGGCCATCGTGGAATCGTCGTCCGACGCCATCCTCGAGGTTGACGTGAACGGCGTCATTCTCAGCTGGAACGTGGGCGCGGAGAGGATCTACGGCTATACGAGCGAGGAAGTGGCCGGCCGGCCGGCGACGTTCCTCGCGCCCCCCGACCGGCCCGACGAGATCCCCCAGATTCTCGCGCGCCTGAACCGCGGCGAGCGGGTCGACCACTTCGAGACCGTGCGCGTCCGCAAGGACGGCGCGCGGATCGACGTCTCGCTGGCGATCTCTCCAATCAGGGACGCCTCGGGGCGCATCACCGGCGCCTCCTCGATCGCCCGTGATATCACCGAGCGCAAACATGGTCAAGAAGCGATCCTGAGGGCCCAAGAAGCCGACCGCGCCAACAAGGCCAAAAGCGAGTTCCTGTCTCGCATGAGCCATGAACTCCGGACCCCCCTCAACGCCATCCTCGGCTTCGCGCAGGTTCTGGAAATGGGTCCCCTCCGACCTGACCAGCGCGAGAGCATCGACCAAATCCTCACAGGGGGGCGCCACCTGCTCGCACTGATCAGCGAGGTGCTGGATATCGCCAGGATCGAAGCGGGCCAGATGGCGATCTCTCTCGAGCCGATGCCGCTAAACAAATCGGTGCAAGAAGCGCTGAGCCTGGTCAATCCCCTCGCCGCCAAAGCCAATATCCGACTCCACGCCGAGGCAGCCGGCGCCCCTGAGCGCTACATTCTGGCCGACCGGCACCGCCTCCAGCAGGTGCTGTTGAACCTCATCTCCAACGCGGTCAAGTACAATCGTCCGGGCGGCAGCGTGACGTTGTCGTACGAGGATGCCCCCCCGGGGCGGCTGCGCATCAAGGTGAGCGACACCGGCCTGGGCATTCCCCACGACAAGATGAACCGCCTCTTCGCTCCGTTCGACCGCCTGGGCGCCGAGCAGACGGAGATCGAGGGCACAGGCCTCGGTCTGGCCCTCTGCAAACACCTGGTCGAGGCCATGGGAGGCACGCTCGGCGTCGAGAGCGTGGAGGGCAGAGGCAGCACCTTCTGGGTGGAACTCGCCCCGGCGCCGATTTCGGGGCGGGACGCGCTCGCGGGGTGAATCAAACGACGAGCGCTCTAAGGCCGCGCCGTCAACCCCTCCATCCGCGCAGCCTCTTGCAGACGGCACCGTCACTGTATGACTATATATAGTCAAGTATGTTGCGCCTGTCAGTCCGGGCGAGAGACGGGAAGGTGATTCGAATTCTTTGCGATGGTGGAGACGGCGGGATTCGAACCCGCGACCCCCTGCTTGCAAAGCAGGTGCTCTCCCACTGAGCTACGTCCCCAACGGGGTAAAGGCTTCAGGGAGGGAAGCGAACTCATCGCGTATTCTAGACTGTTGCCGCTTCGTTGTCTAGCAAAGAACGTGGTGTCGAGGGGCGCTTCCCGCGCGGGGCTCAGGGTCTCAGGATCGCCGGGTCCGCGAACCGTTCTCCAATGACCTGCACCAGCGCTCCCGCGCGCTCCAGCAACTCGGCCGGCAATGTCCCCGGGCTCTGCTCCAGCCAGCCGCCGACCAGCCGCCTGGCCACTTCGGCTTTCCAGCCATCGGGCAGCGCGATTCCCTGACGGGCTGCCGCCTGCCGGATCCGATTGCAGAGGGGTTGCGTGGCATCCGTGCCCGCAATCGACAGCGATTTGCCCAAGAGCCGTGAGAGCGGGGGCAGCAGCAGGCTCTCCCCGACCAGATCCTCCATCTCGCACTGCCCCAAACCGAGCGCTTCCCCAAGGAGGATGAAGCTCGTCTGCCTGCCCGCGTACAGCTCGCTGAGCAGCGACTCCTGGCAGGTGCGGGCGGCATCGTCCGAATCGAGGAGGATGACCGGCCTCACCCGGTGCCCGAGGAACAATGACGCCAGGTAGCCAAGGTGCTTCGTGCCGCCGCAGGGCGTAATGGAGATATCGTCCGGCAGGGTCTTGCGCCGCGCCGCCGCCAGGATCATGGCGAACCCCTGGATATATACGTAATCGGAGAAGTCTTCGACCAGCAGGTTCTTCTTCCCATCGAAGAGATTCCTCACCATCGCGTATCCCGCCGCCGCCTGCAGGGGAAACATCGTTTCCCGATCGTCCGGCCACATCCCCACCATCGAGACCTCCGAGTGGCCCAACGCGTCCTCCCGGACGGCCCTCACCCACTCCAGGTGCTCGCCGGGGACGAGGAAGGGCGAGTGGGTGGTGTAGAGCAATTGGTGGAAGTGCGCCAGCTCCTCGAAGAACCCGACGAGCTCCTGCTGGGCCGTGGGGTGCAGATCCAACCCCGGCTCATCGAGCAGGAGAACGGCGTCCTTGTGCCCTTCCTCCGATTCCACCAGAAAGATGAGATTGAAGGAAAAAAACCATTGAAATCCCTTGCTTCTCGACTCGAGTTCGATTTCAACGCCGGGGAGCCGGTCGTCGGCCACCCAGATCCGGAAATACGACCCATCGGCCTGATACCGGATCTGGTGGCGGCGCTGGTGCCAGCGTGTCGAGAACTTCGCGGTGATGTCCAGCGAGGCCGAGTTCAACTTGAGCTGGCGCAGTTCTCGCTTCGCCATCTCCGCTTCGAGCATCTGGGCGGTGACCGACAGCCCCATCCGGCGCCGTTCGTCGACGCTGTCCCGGCCCAACTCGAAGACCTCCTGCGCGGTCAGCCCCGCATGCTTGAACATGGCGTAGATCGTTCGGACGCGCGGGTTGTTGGGATCTCGCCGGAGTTGATCGAGGAACTGGGGCAGGTAGATGGCGCTGTTCAGGATCCCGTACTGCTCGAAATAGATGAACACCGGGATGCGGCCGGCCGCCAGTTCCTTCCATCGGGAGAGCCTGGACGGCTCCCGGGCCTGGTCCAGGAGCCCCCGGGCGGCGGCGGCCAGCTGCTCGTGGAGATCCTCGGCCGGCGCGGCGCTCAGCTTCGGGGCTTCTTCGGCCACCCTGGCCAGGAGCGCGAGGCCCTCCTCGGATCTCAGTGACCGCAGGAGCCGCGCCTCCGACTCGATCTCCACCGCCCAGTCGATCACTGTGCCCTTGAGCGCCTGGTTCTCCGGCGAGGTCCCCGGCCTCGGTTCCCCCGCGTGCGGCAGGAACGCGTCCGCGAGGCCGGTCGTGAACCGGCGGAGCGCCTGGAGGAGGGCGTCGGGGGCAAGCGGCGCCTCGGCGACCTGCGGGCTGAACTCCACCGTGAGATGCCCATCGTAGTACCGCGTGCACGTGAAGTGGGTGGGCAGTTGATCGCTCGCGTCTTCTGTCAGCAACTGGGCCCGGAGGGCATCGTCTACCTCGAACTCCACCTGGCAGACCGGCCAGTCCTGGGCATTCTTGAACTC
>Ga0209804_1000332_pt1 | contig 40643 bp, 34 predicted proteins | sample GraSoiAngelo_139_FD_185896 | JGI IMG/M metagenome (GOLD analysis project Ga0209804, IMG submission 185896) | Grasslands soil microbial communities from the Angelo Coastal Reserve, California, USA - 14_0929_12_20cm (SPAdes) (version 2) | ecosystem: Environmental > Terrestrial > Soil > Grasslands ... | reverse complement strand
TCCTGCGCTTCTATCGCCGCTTCAACCGCTTCCAGATGAAGTGTTTCTTCCACGAGGCTCTCCGGTTCTGGGGCTACGCAGCCAAGATCTGCATTATCGACAACACCAGTCTGGCTCGTCTGCGAGGAACTGGGGCGGATGCGGTGTTGGTGCCGGAGATGGCGGACTTCGCCCGCGAACACGGGTTTCAGTTTGTGTGCCATGAGAAGGGTCACGCCAACCGCAAGGCGGGGGAAGAGCGGAGCTTTTGGACGGTGGAGACAACTTTTTTTCCTGGACGCAGTTTTGCCAGTCTGGAAAATCTGAATCCTGTCCCGAATGCGGAACTTCGAAGACCCAGCTCATTTACGCCAGACCGGAATCACCTCAACGACCAGTCAGGCAGCACGCGAGCGACTGGGCGGAGTCGAGTTCGCCGTCTCGTCTTGACGCGTGGGATGCGACGCTTCCAGTTGCGCTATTTCAACCAAGAGTTCCTGTTGCCTTGTCTCGCGCATGGCGCACGCATGAGTGTCATTTGGCGTCTGCTCAGTTCGGTTATCGTCGAGCCTGTTCAGCAGAGCGATGGCGGTGAGTTCTTCGTAGAGCCGCTGCAGTTTTTTGCGCTTCCCCCACATGGTGGTTCCTCCACGCTGATTCTTCTTTTGGAAGCGAAGCAAACAGCCTCGGTGCGGGACATCGGAGCTATTTCTTCCGGCTGAAAATGAGCCTCCGCGAAGGTGCTGGAGTCAGAGGCTTGGCTAAAGACGCGCTACAAATGATAACACTTTGGGTATAACCTACAAGTTAAATATTGACCCGAGCATCAAATCAACATAGAGTTCGCGTAGGAGCAACTCCCCCATGACAAACCCTTCCTGCGACAGGCACAAGAACGTGCAGATGATCCCTTTTGCACTCGAATACCCCGGCGGCAAGATTTCTGGGCATGTCTGCCCGGTTCCCCATTGCGCTCGTCACCATGCCGAAGAAGGTTATTTCGACGTAGTCGAAAGCGATCCGTTAGGAATACAGAACACCACAACAAGCAAGCAGCCTTCGGTAAGAGAGGAAATCCTCAAAGCGATCCGCGCAATGGCAGGAGTGTGAGTAGAGCCGCGAGGCTACCTACGGATTACGCACTCGTCTGCAAGATGGTCCTTGAATGGTTGCGCCTCAGTGGTGACCTTAAAACCGGCCAACGAGAGTGGCCAGGACAGCTTTGCTTCTACGTTGCTGTCCGCGAGCAAGTTCAGTCCTTGCCTGTACGTGATGTGCTAGTCAGATTCTGTAACGGCGAATCGGTTTGCCACGATCCGTAGATAGGACTTCGACTCTTCCTGTTCCGGTTCATCAAAGTACCAGTTAAGGAAGTCGTAGCGACGTAACGATTCTGCGTCGACATCTGCCTCGCTGAGTGCATAGAGCATCATGTCCTGTGGCGAATGTGATTCCACAGCACTGACGCCATCGAAACGGACCGTATAGTGCCTGCCGCTAGAACCTTCGATGGTGACAAGGAGCTTATCTTCGCTTTGAGACACCGAACGAATTTATCCATCATGAAAGGCCGGGTTGCCTACGTACCGAGCAGGTTTATCGGTCACGCCGTCATTTTAGCTCCCGACAGTGCTTTCGGACTCTTTGTGTACCACTTTGTAAAATTGCTTCCGGTGTGTCTATCCGACTCCGCAGCCCCAATTAACTGGATGACGCGGAAAATTCAATCCGAAAGTGGAGTCCACATTTTCAGAAGCCACCGGTGTCTTTCGGGCAGTCGGCCGACGCCAGAAATACTACACCGACGCTCGTTCATTGGTACAATTATGATGTAGGCGAATGTAAGGCGAAGGTAGTCCCGTCCCAAGCAGCCCGAAAACGCAATCTGTTGTCCCGCCGAGCCAGCGTATTCGCATGGTCTGTGTCGCAAGCACTACGATGGCGTGCGCTTTACCGGACGCTTGACCGGCGTTAGCACCCAAATTCGCGAAGCGCTCGATGCTGAGATTAAGTCAATCCCGCGTGCCAAGCGCAAGTATGAACGCGACGCGACGAGAGTGCGTACGGAGCGTCCACAACCGAGTTCCGGCTGGATGTTTGCTTCCAGCAGCAACGACACTCCCATTAGCCTGAACAACGTCCGTACGCGCCTGATCCAGCCTGCACTGAAGAAAGGCCGTCTTCAATGGACGGGCTATCACGCTTTCCGGCGCGGGTTCGCGACTGTGCTCTATTCGCTCGGAGTGCCTGATAAAATCATTCAGCGGATTCTCCGGCACAGCAGCCTGAATGTAACGATGTCGAGCTACGTGAAGACTGCAGCCGAGGATGTGAAGCAAGAAATGAAGAAACTGGAGAAGGCGTGGAAGGAGACAAAACCCAAAGCTGCCTCGCAGGTTGCCGTGCCTGTTGCCGCTGCTCCAAAACGGGAGCTTTACTGCAGGTGGCTTACTGGCGTTCTTCTGATAAGCTCTTTGCAATCAACGAAGTACCTTCCAGCGGGCCCGTAGCTCAGCGGTTAGAGCAGTGGACTCATAATCCATTGGTCCCAGGTTCAAATCCTGGCGGGCCCACCAAACCTAAGCCCATAACCTGTAATGGTTTACTAAATTGTAGCTGCCTTGCATTGTTGGCCACAATTTGCCCGGTGGCAGTAGTGGTGGCAGTTGGCCGAACCGTACGCTTACGCCGTGGTGCTGCTGATTTTTTGACCAGCATCTCTACTGCAGTCTGCTCATGTCCGGGAGCCAGGTGAGCATAGCGGCAGGTCATTTGGATACTCTTGTGTCCCGCGAGTTCCTGCACAGTCCGGAGATCAATCCCTTTCATGACTAGGCGGCTGATGAACGTGTGACGCAGGCAATGCGAGGTGAAATCCTTCAGGCCAGTAGCTCCCAACGCAGCTTCAAACCAGCAGCGGGGACTGTGCAGGGAGAATACACGCCCTACTCCCAGGCTGTGATTCTTCAATCCGGACAGTATCGCCGTCACTCGCGAATTCATACGCACATGCCGTGCATCCCCGTGCTTGCTTTTTGGGATCGTGATGACTTGGTTCTTGAAGTCCACGAACTCCCAAAGCATCCCATATTGCTCGCTGAGGCGCATTCCAGTATGTAACGCAACTTCGAACTCCGGTAGGCGCTTCGGACAGTCGCGTCGAATGACCCTGCGCATGGCGGTTTCTTCTTTATCACTCAGCCACCGGATGCGGGCATTGTTCTCCTTCCTCTGGTGAACCAGTCGGGCGGGGTTTCCATCGGGCCGCGCCAGAACATCGGTGCTGGCCAATCACATTACGCGAGTCACCGTTGAGATGAGTTCCTGGAAATCCTTTTACTAACGCTCGGATCAGCGGCATCGCCTTTCTTGCGTGAATCGCAACCGCACTTTTCGGTAATCATTTCTTCAACTGTTTCTAGGATGTCGTGCGTACTTATAATAGCTGCGTCGTAGGAATGGTTTTGAGGACAGCTTCTGCCTCAAGTGGCGGGCCTGAAGCACGAGCCGCATCAATTTGAACGTATGTCTCGCCGACTATTCCTGCGGTTGTCAGCGAGGCAGTTGAGTCGTTTGGGATTTTTAGTTCGTATGAAGGGGTGAGCACACCGAGATGGTGGGATGGGCTGTCTTCAACCTCTTCCTGAATCAGCTTCGCTGCCAGATGAACGATTTGCTCCTCTCGATGATCGTGGAATCGGCTTGGGTACATCGGCTTTGAAGCGCGGCATCGAGGAAATGGTCAACGATCCTGAGATCCAGGAACGCATCGCACAGGAAACCGGAGATCCCAATCTGCTGGCTGACTTTCAGCACGGTCAGGCCCCGCTGGTATCCCGCGAATTTAGGCGCATCAACCCTTCCTACTTCAAGTCACGACAAAATTGGGCACGACTTGTCCTACTTGTCCAGTGCGTCGCTTTTAACTGCCTTCAGATGGAGCCCGACGAGGCGAGCGCGGCAGAAATGCAGGAACTGCTTTAACCGAGCGATCGCGTTGCACGCGTCTTCGGATGTAGACGGGGCAATCCTCCGTTACATGCACCGCGCTTACCGGAGCAAGCTGCCGACGAGATATTGCAAACCTTCGACACCCACGAAGTCTACGATCGCCTCGCTGATCCCGCCTTGAAAGACGTTGTTCATGAAGCCGTCTGGTTCTGCTGGGAGCATGGCCGGGCGAATTATTCTCCGAGCGCTGAACGCCGACGCTTTATGGAATCGTATGTCGCGGGCCGGATACCAACTGCGAAGCTACTGGACGAGGCTTGGATCGCATGTCAAGCAGCTGAGAAGGACGCGCTGCGTGTTGGTCTGTTGCAGCAGGTCAGGGAACCGGAGCAGGCCCAATCAGGTGCGCCGGACCTGGACGCCCTCCAGGATGACGAGATTGACCGCTTGTACCACGGCACTCTACGGAAGATCGCGGCAGATTCACGTAAGTCAATCGTCTAAACTCCAATGAGATTTCAATCGTGGCAGCGGCAGACCAGACGGAAATGAACCAAGCTGGTCCGCCCCGACACGAAAATCCACGCTGAGGGAAGTCAGAAGTAACAAGCCAGGTCAGACAGGGGCAACGATCAAAGTCGGGTCGCTGCCCCTTTTTTCCCCCGCTCTACGCAAGAATCTGACGGAACCCGCGATTTTGGCGGGTTTGATCTTCAACGGACACGGGATTCCCACATTTCCCCAGCCACGACGGCGGCTGGTACCGTTTACCCCTGATGGACTTTTCCACGGTTTCCACGGCGCGTCATTTCCACGGCCAAGCTCTGGAGTTTGGGCCATTTTGGCTAGAATGCCGTCCTTGAGCCACAACTGGACGTTCAATTCCTCATTTTTCAGAACCCGCGACAGATGCACATTTTTCCAGATTCTTGCGTAGAGCCTTTTTTTCTTCAACACCGCGCGGTGATCTCTTTCAGTCAATACCCATTCGGAATCAAGCAGGAATCGTGATCGGAATCACCCAGGAGTGCTGATTGGCTTCAGGTGGAATCCGCATCAGCTTTGTGCGCCTTGGACATTAATGGGTAAAGAGCGGCCCAGCTTACCGACCAACATCGGGATGCGATTTTGATGCGCCAGGCAGAGGCGGAATAGGCCCTTGATTCTTTCGTTTCGATGCCGCAATCTGACGCATAAGGCCCCACCAGATGGCCGAGAGAAGAAGCATAAGAGAGATATCCATGATCGCCACGGCTCGCCATGATGGGTAAAGCAGCCTTGGCTTCCCGGTTATAATGCGAAAAGCTGCATAGTCAATCCCGCGATATAAAACGGTGGCAGGAAGACCAAAACGAAGAACGGACTGCCAATAGCTACTGCACCTAAGACTGATCTGCTCTAGAGTCCATGTACGCGGTCTCTGCATCACACCCCCCTCGAAACCTATTTGTATATTTATTTCTAGACTAGCTTTCACCACAAAGTCCATTAACGGGGACACGCCGCAATGTCCCGAGAGAGACTTGTAACTTACATATGGTATTCATCATGGCGGGTGAGCAGTGTCCGAGTCCGTATACAAGGGACCTAGCGCCCGGGGGCGCCGTGGACGGCTCAGGCGCATCGGCATCGGCTCCCTTTCCTGCGAATTTCCGTTTTCAATCCGTAATAAATAAGTAAAGTACATCCGATGGAGCTGGACACGTGTACCACGATTCATTTGGTACACCACACAACATTGCGGGGCACTATCGTCGGAACCGACTTTTTCGACAAGCCGGACACGCTACGCAATCTCTGGCCGAAGCTCATCCGAAGCTGAAGTATTGACGCACTGGAGCGGCTAACACAAAATCCAGGATCAACGTCGCCGCAAGAGATTTCGAGCTGGCTGGAAAGTAGCGCGAGTGCCACGCAAGAGCCGTTTCCGTCCCCCGGAATGGGGATGGACGTGCGAATTGAGGGTAAAGATGTGATCGGCGCCAGTTTGGTTATAGATGATCATCCGATTCACATGGAATTGTTTCGCCGCAAATTGCCACAGCAACATCGACGGAGCGAAGGCCCGGAACCGGTCACGCATTGCCAATCAGATTTGGAGCGGCCTATCGCTGATGTCGGGCGTCCTCCCACTGAGACACGCAGCCGGGCGAAGCGTTGGTTAGATCGCATCCTTTTATGGAAACTGCGATGATCGGCTGCCCTTCGAGATGGGAGCCCCGACTCTCAACGTCCATCTGGAGTGGAGCCTTATAGCACGTACTCGTCGCTGATCATCAGGTAACCACCGCCGCCAGGCTTGCGGCGGCGGTTCACCCCTCCTCAGTTTGCAATGAAGAGGTTTTCCGCAAAGCCCCACTCATCGTCGATCCACTGGGCGCGGCACCGGAAGCCTGCGGCCATGGCGATCTGGAGCAGTTCGTGGCGAGAGTACTTGTGGCTGCTTTCGGTCCAGATGGTTTCGCCTTCTTTGAAACAGACTGAGAGATCGGCGGCGGGGATCGCGACCGTCTGTTTGCGGCTCGAGCGCAGGTGCATTTCTACGCTGCGGGCTTCGGGATTGAAGCGGGCGACGTGCTTGAATTGCTGCAGGTCGAAGTCGCCGTCAAGTTCGCGGTTAATGCGTGCCAGGAGGTTAAGGTTGAAGGCGGCGGTGACGCCCAGCGGATCGTCATAAGCGGCAATTAATTGCGGGACGGGTTTTTCCAGGTCGGTTCCCAGCAGCAGAGTGTCACCGGGTTCGAGAATGCGGCGAACCTGGCGTAGGAACTTGGTTCCGGCGGGCCGGTCAAAGTTTCCAATCGTGCTGCCGAGAAATAGCACCAGCAGGTGAGCGTGGTCCTGGCGGCGCGCCGCGACTTCGAGCAGGCCATCCAGATACTCGCGCTCGAAGCCCACGATGCTGATTGACTCCAAATCGCTGAGCTCGCGGCGGCACATGGCCAGCGCCGTGGCTGAGATTTCAATCGGACAATAATAAGTTTGCTGCCGGCTGCAGAGCGCTTCCAGCAGCCAGCGCGTTTTCTTGCCGCTGCCGCTGCCCAGTTCGGCCACAATCACCGGGTCGTCGATCCTGTCGACGATATCGTTGGCGTGGCGCCTTAGAAGCCGCTCGTCGGCGCGCGTCAAGCCATATTCGGGGAGCACGCTGATGACTTCAAACAGCGCGGTGCCGACATCGTCGTACAAGTATTTCGACGGGAGTTCTTTCTGGCCAGGGTGGGTGAGACCGGCACGGACGTCGGCGGCGAACTGGTACAGCGGATTGGGACTAATTGCGTGGGTGAGCATCTTTCCTCAATTCTCCACGCAGCGAAAACCCGCATAGACGTACTGGTAATGAGCCTGAAACCAATTGCGAAACGAACGGCGCAACATGCACGCTGCGGTTCGGGCCGAGCCGCCATGAATCACGTAATGCTGCCCATCAAAGAAATTGGCGGAATATCCGGGATAGAACGAAAACGGCTCAAAACCGGGAAACGGTCCGAATAAAGAGGAGGTCCACTCCCAGCCGTTGCCTAGCAGGTCGGTGACCCCAAAGGCGCTCTGACCTTGAGGGAAAGCATTGACCGGAGTTGGATCCCAACTCTGAAAATCGAAATTGCCCAGGGTCGGGTCAGGCGGGTCAGCACCCCAGGGGAACGGTCGCTCAGAACCATCAGGGGTGCCGTAAGCGGCGCGGTGCCATTGGGCTTCTGTGGGCAAAGATTTTCCAGCCCAGCGCGCGTAGGCGCTGGCTTCCGCGTGGCTTACGTAAACCGGGGAAGTCAGGGAAAGAGGTAGTGCGGCAAACATGCCTCGGTAATGCCACTGGTCGCCGGCACGTCTCCAGAACGCGGGATGAGCGATGTTGTGCTCGGTTTTCCACTTCCAGCCGGCTTCCGTCCAAAGATCGCGATTCTCGTATCCGCCACCGGCGATGAACTCGAGATATTGCCCGTTGGTGACCGGGTACTGATCCATCGCAAAAACCGGAACGTCTACGACGTGGGATTCGTATTCGTTGTCCCAGCCGAAAGCATTGACGTCGGAGCGCGAGAGCCCAAGAGTCGCACAGCCGGCGGCAATTTCAACCATCCGTGGCGTGAGCGCTGGAGTCGGACAATCAGGTTTGCGCGCCTGCCGAATCTTCTGATCGAGCGGCAACTGATGCAGCATGTAGGCGAGGGTTTCCGCATGCATCAGCCGATGTTCAACGGCCACGTTGAGCAACTGGCTGAGGCTGAATCCGTTGTTCGACTCCGCCAAGGCCGCTACGTCCAGTCGGGCGTCGAGCGCTTCGCGAATGCGGCGAACGTAATTGCGCACGGCTTCCACAGATGGCCAGTCAGTCGCCTGATCGGAAGGCAGTCCGCCATCCACAGGATCAATGCCAAAGGCAAACAAGTGGTCGAAATCAGGATGGAAAGACTGCAGATTCAGAATGCGTTCGCGCAGAAGGTTCCAATCGAAGGCTTCGAGGTGACCAATATAGAAGACGATGCGGTGCCTCTCCGGGATGGGCCGATAGTAGAGAGCTTCGGGCGGCACCAGATTGAAGAGTTGGTCGGTGAGGGCGCGAGCGTCTGACAGGCGTTCCAGCAGGGGTGGTCGAACCGCATTTTGCGCGACGAGCATATCTGGCCCCCTCGTGCGAAAAACGACTCTCCCTTCGATGAGGGAGCAGAGCGTCTGGTTACAGCATTTAGTTCAGCCCGCTTGGGTTGGATAAGGGGCGATCTTCGAGGAGCCGATCAGTTGGGCTCATCCCATTGAAAGCAGGCAGTTTGCCCGGGGGCGAGACGGCAGGGAGCGCCAATTTCCACATCCCGTCGGGCCATCCGTGCCTCCGGGCGCTCGATTCATTGCGCATTTACACGCTATTCATCTGCTGTTAACAAAGCCGCTCTAGGATCAAACGTTCTCGAAATAAGTGGCAGAGACGGTCACGGTTCGGGTTCAGGCAACATTGACGGAGGATTCACGGAGGCGCGATGAAGCAAGTTACGGCTGTCGTACTGTCGCTGGTGCTCACCGCAATTGCATTTGCGGAGCCGCAGGCGACTGGCGCAGGCAAAACCAAGAGTACCAGGAAGAAGTCCACTAACGTTTCGGCGGAGCTTCAGCAGCTGAGACAAGCTCTGGAAGCGCAACAGCTGCAGATTCAGCAGCTCAGTGACGAACTCAAGAGCCGTGACCAGGCCTTGCAGCAGATGCAGCAGCGCTTGGACCAGAGCCAGGCGGTCGCAACCCAGGCACAGAGCAAGGCGGATGTCGCGGCTTCTCAAGCCAGCCAGCAGGAGCAGACGGTCACCGCTCTGAAAAACGATGTGACTGATCTGAAGGCGAATGCGGCCAATGTCGCGGTCAATCTCCAGGAAACGCAAAAGAGTTTTCAGGGGACGCCGGAAAGTCCCACCGCGCTTCGCTATAAGGGGATCACCATCACTCCCGGTGGATTCTTGGCGGCTGAAACCGTGTGGCGCAAACGGGCGCTGGGAGCGGATATCAACACTCCCTTAAACTCGATTCCCATGTCGGGGGCGTCGGCGAGCAATATCTCCGAGTTCTACGGTTCGGGGCGTCAGTCGCGCGTCTCCATGTTGGCCGAGGGGAAGGTGAAAAACCTTAAGCTGACGGGCTACGTAGAGGGCGACTTTCTATCCGCCGGCGTCACTTCCAACAACAATCAAAGCAACAGCTACACATTCCGGCAGCGGCAAGCGTGGGGACAAGCGGCACTGGACAACGGCTTGACCGTCACGGGCGGTCAGATGTGGAGCCTGGTAATGGAGAACAGAAAGGGTCTTGAGCCACGACAGGAAGCATTTCCGCTCCAGATCGACGCGCAATACATCGTGGGCATGAGCTGGACGCGGCAGTATGGATTCCGCGTGGCTAAGGGCTTTAACAACAAGGCCTGGCTGGGTTTCTCGGTCGAGAACCCACAGATTAACGGCTTGGGCGGGCAGGGTTTGCCTAACCAGGTCATCCTGGGCGCCCCCGGTTCGAGTGGTGGCTTGTACAATCCCAGCGCAACCTATTCCTTCAACGTTGCGCCTGACTTCGTCGTGAAGGCGGCCTTTGAGCCGGGCATCGGACACTACGAAGTGTTTGGCGTAGTGAGTCAGTTCCGGGATCGCATTTATCCGTGCTTTCTCGTGTCGGCCACAACCAGCTGCCAAGGCGTGACGGGTCCCTCGGCCCGCGGGGCCTTCAATGACATGAAAACTGGCGGTGGGGTAGGGGCGAACGCGCGCCTAGTGGTCTTGAATAAGCATCTGGAATTAGCTGGGCATGCTTTGGCCGGAAACGGCATAGGCCGCTATGGCAATGCCGGGCTGCCCGATCTGACCCTGCACCCGGACGGTACGATCGCCTTGATCCGGAATTATCAAAGCCTGGGCACGATCGAATACCACAATGCGAAGTGGGATCTGTATGTGTACGGCGGCGGAGAGTACGATGGTCGACGAGCCTTCCTGAACGCTGCGGGGGCCGGAATCGGCTATGGCTCGCCGTTGCGCAAGAACACAGGGTGCTCCACCGACGTGGGTCCGGGAACGGCTACAGGCGGACAGTTCCCGGTTTCCAGTGGCGGTTTCCTGCCTACGAATCCTACCAATTGCGATGCTAATACTCGTTTGCTATTGGAGGGTTCGACCGGTTTCTGGTACAGAATTTACAATGGTCCGAAAGGCAGGCTGCAACTCGGAGGCCAATATGCCTACGTGACCCGCAACACTTGGTCTGAGATTGGCGGCCAGCCGAAGGGCATCGAAAACATGTTGTTCACCTCGGTCCGCTACTACCTGCCGTAATCTGAGTGCTCCGGTGTGGCTAGACTGCACCGGAGCGCTTCCTCTTCGTTTCGTCTCCTTCCCTTTCTTCGCGAATTGTCATCCGGACTTTACTGTATTGACCCTTAGCTCCGGAAGACTTAACGTCCACCTTATGATAAGGGCGAAGTATTGGCGAAGAGTTTGACCCCGGAATACTGCCGTAAGCGGCTGCACGGAATAGGTCGTATAACGACACCACGCTTTGTGCGCGGGTGCGCCTTTGCGACTATGCTAACCGTATTTGCGGAGAAGGGACCTGTTGATAATTGTGACCTCCGAAGTTCAACCGATGAAGGTGCGCATTCTGATCGTGGATGACAGCGCCCTGCTGCGCGAACAGCTGCGCAGACTGCTGCAGCAGAATCCAGAGTGGGAGGTGTGTGGCGAATCGGAAGATGGATGCGACGCCGTCCAGAAAACGCGAGAGCTGAACCCGGACCTGATCGTCATGGATTTCGCAATGCCGCAGATGAACGGCGTGGAAGCCGCTCGCGAGATTACCCGGAACTCACCGACACTCCCCATTTTGATGTTCACCATGTACATGTCCAACCAGCTGGTCGACGAGGCGAAGGGATCAGGAATTCGCGGGGCCGTGGACAAGAACGAAGCCGGCAAGGTGGTCAAGGGCGTCAAAGCTCTACTGCGTGGTGAATCCTTCTTCGACGAAAGCGCTGCCTGAACCAGGCCGAGCCCAATCGGCGCCGCTGTGCCCCATCCAGAACTGAAGGCCAGCCCTGAGCACCGATTCGCGTGTCATAATACAAGGATCTGTTACCGGAGGACGGATTCATGAGCGGCCGCAAAGTGTTCTGTGTGAAGTTTCAAAAGGAGCTAGCCGGCTTGGACGAACCTCCTTTTGACACGGAGCTGGGCCGGAAACTTTACGAGCACGTTTCCAAGGACGCCTGGAACATGTGGATGGAACACTGCAAGATCCTGCTCAACGAGTACCGGCTGAATCCAGCCCGCAAAGAAGACCAGCAGGTCATCGTGCAACAACTGGAGCAGTACTTCTTCGGAGAAGGCGCGGCACTGCCCAAGGAGTTCGTTCCCCCCTCGCAAAAGTAGGGTCGCAGGTATCAGGTTCAGGTTTCGGGTCTGCCAAAAAATCACTTGCCTGAGACGCGCGAACCGGCACCTGTACCGTGGAAGCTCAAGAACGGTGAGCGCCCAGCCTAGAAGCGAAACACAATTCCGGTGGTGAGCCGAAAATTGTTTTGCGTACTGTTGAAGAAGCGGGTGTGCAGATCGTCTCCCTGAAAGCGCCAGGCGAGACCTTTGACTAATTTGTAGTCCAGGCCGGCGCCTACTGCCGTGGTGAAGACCGTATCCGAAGTTGAGAAATTACCACCGCCGGGGATAGTGCCACTGGAACTGATGTGTCCGGCACCCAGCAGGACGTGGGCAAATGGGGTGAATCGGCTGATGGGCAGGGAGACTCGCGGCCCGAATAGGAATGTGTTTACGTGGGTAGTGGCGTCAAAAGGGCCGCAGGGTGGCGAAGGGATCGCTTCGCAGGCGGGAGTGACGCGCGGGGTTCCGTAAGTGCCGCCGAAATCGGCCACCCCTCCTAACCAGGGTATCAGTTTGAACTCAAGCGAGCCGTCCCAACCATTGAAGTTGGAATTGCTGAAAGAGGGTGAGAGGGGGCGACTCGTCGAAAGATCGGCTCTGACATACGAGTAGCCAAGGGAAATATTTCCGGACGGCACGAACTGGGCATTCGCGACCGCTCCGAGCAAGAAAAATGAGACAATTCCAAGTGCGGCTGCGCTGCGCATAGCGAATCCTCCTTAATGGTCGAAAATAGGAGTTAGTTTCGCGACAGAAACTAGTTAGATGCTTGTCCGCAGCAAAGACTTTGCTTGGCGCGGAGAGCTCTCCCTTAACGCTAACCGACCGACACGGCGAGATCGTGGACAGCGTAACAGTTGATGGTTTGACGCGTAGAAGCCGGCCCTCATTGCATGAAAGCGAGCAAATGATGAGACACGTTCCTTTCTTGATCAGCGCGGCAGTCATTACGGCAGGCCTAATTCTGACCAACCCGGCGTTAGCGCAACCGTCCGCGGGGTATCACCTGCTGAAGACGTACAAACTCGGCGGCGAGGGCGGCTGGGATTATCTGACCCTGGATAATTCGACTCGCTATCTGTACATCTCACGCGGCACGCACGTTATGGTCATCGATGTGGACACTGGCAAGCAAGTCGCAGAGATCGCAGACACACCCGGCGTGCACGGTATCGCGCTCGCTCCGGAACTCGGACGCGGGTTCACCAGTAACGGCCGTGAAGGAACCGTCAGCATCTTCGACCTGAAGAGCTTTGAGACCTTAAGCAAGGTGAAGGTTGGACAGAATCCGGACGCGATTCTGTACGATGCGGCCAGCAAACGTGTCTTTACCTTTAATGGCAGAAGCAGCGATTCGACGGTAATTGATGCGGCGAAGGGGACTTTGGTAGGCACCATCCAGTTAGAGGGGAAGCCGGAGTTTGCGGTTAGCGACGGAAGGGGCGAGTTGTTCGTCAATATTGAAGATAAGAACCAACTGGATGCGCTCGATTCGAACAAGTTGGAAGTAAAGGCGCGCTGGCCGCTATCGCCCTGCGAAGGCCCGAGCGGACTCGCCCTGGATCGGGAGAACCGGCGGCTGTTCTCCGGATGCGAGAAACTGCTGGCCATTGTGGATGCCGACAGCGGGAAGGTCGTCAGCACTCTGCCGATTTGTGACGGGGTTGATGCGACCGCCTACGATGAGGAGACGAAGCTGGCATTTGCGTCTTGCCGCGATGGCAAGCTGACCGTGATCCGCGAAGCGTCACCCAACCAGTTCAGCGTGATGGAAAACGCGACGACCCAAGAAGGGGCGCGAACCATGGCGTTGGATCGAAAGAACCATCAGGTCTATACAGTCACGGCCAAATTTGGACCGCGGCCCGAGCCAACCGAACAAAATCCGCACCCGAGGCCTTCGATTACTCCGGATTCCTTTGTGGTGCTGGTGATGGGAAAATGAACGGCATTCTTGACCCAACCCAGACAGAAGATTGCCAGCGATTGCAGGGCGCCTTTTGCACGAATTCCTGTACCAGAACAGTCTCCAGCTTTTTCCAGCCGCGACGCCACAATATATTCCCCAGAACGGACATGAACCTGTGAGGTAAAAGTCAATCGGCAGATTTTTCAATAAAAGCAGGGTCGAGGAACCTGGGCAACATCCATCTTCGATAAACTAGGGAAGAATTCATTCGATCAAGCTTAGAGGAAAATCATGCCCACGTCGGACGAGAAGTTTTATAACGCCAAGATTACAAAACGCGTAGATTACGCCCCTGATCTGTGGAGTATTCGGGTCAATCCGGGAGGCGAGTTCCGTTTTCAACCGGGGCAGTACGCCACCTTGGGCGTGCAGGGACCGGAGAAGCGGAGCGAGCGAGCATACTCCATCGTTTCTTCGCCCTACGAAGACGAGATCGAATTCTTCTTTGAACTGGTGCCCCAGGGAGAGCTCACTCCGCAGCTCTACAAGTTGCAACTGGGCGATTCGATGCTGATGCGTAAAGTCCCGAAAGGCCGGTTCATGCTCGAGATCAAGACCTTGCGCACCAACCACCTGCTGGTATCCACGGTCACTGGACTGGCGCCCTTTATCAGCTACATGCGCACTCTTAACAAAGACTATCGCGAAGGCAAATTTCCGCAAGGGCACAAGCTGTATCTCCTGAACGGGGCCAGTCGTTCCTGGGAATTCGCTTACTATGAAGAGGTGCAGAAGATCGCGAAGCAATCTCCCTGGCTGACCGATGTGTTTACGATCAGCCGTCCGTGGGAAGACGAGAAGTGGACGGGCGAAACCGGACGAGTGGACGACTTGCTGCGCAAGTACGCTGATATGTGGGGTCTCACCGGCGAAAACTGCATGGCTTACCTGTGCGGTCATCCCGATATGATCGAGCACGGCAAGGGGATTTTGAAACGCAAGGGATTTCCCAAAGAGGCTTTGAAGGAAGAGATTTACTGGATTCCCGCGAAAAAAGCAGTAGCGACTTAAATCCTCACCGCCGAGCACACCGGAGGCGGAGAAAAAACAATCCTGGCCCCGGCGTTCCCGGGGGGAAGAACTGAGCCTACCGGAACGCCCCGGAGAAAAAGATTTCGGTGTACTGCTGAATCAGGTCCTCCTCCTGCAACAGCCCTTCCGCTTTGTACCACTGATAAATCCAGTTGATCATTCCTAGTAGGGCAAATGCCGCGGCGCGGGCATTAAGACTTCGGGCATTTCGAATTCGTTGCACCTCTCCGATCAGGCTCTCCACAAATTGGATGTACTCCTTCTTGCGGGCATTTACCCGCTTGCCTAGGCTTGCAGGGAGCGGATGGTTCTCATGAAGGATCACCGTGATCTCGCGATCGCGGGCGCGCAGCACCAGCTGAATATGCAATCGAATAAGGGCGCGCAGCCGCTCCTCCGGATCGGATACCTTGCGAACCGGCACCAGGACACGCTCCTCGGTGATGTCCATGGCGTGGTTCATGATGTGGAACAGAATCTCGTCCTTGCTGCGAAAGTGGTGATAGAGTCCGCCCTTGCTTAGCTTAAGGGCGGCGGAGATATCGTTCATCGAGGTGGCATCGTAGCCGCGCTCCCGAAAAAGGCGTGCAGAGGCGCGCAGGATTTCCTGGCGGGAGTCGGGGACCAGTTCTCGGGGCATGGACGGAAACAGCATAACAGCAGGCCACGAAATGCCAAATGCTGGCGCCGCTTGTGTGGAGATCGATGGTTGCTATTAATATCTGGATTAAGGACAAGCGGGGTTTACTCTTGACTTGCCACGCCGAACCTCGTAGGATTTTCTAAACAGACCGACCGGTCGGTTTGTAGGTTATATGTCAAGCCTGGAGCGCTGCACCCGGGGTCCTTGGGAGAGCGGTGCTCTCCTCCGAGTTCGCGATTTTTTGGGGCTTAAGTAATTTTTCCGATACGTAAGCTGCCTGTTGCGTCACTTGGTGTGTGAAAACGAAACCGGTCACAAAATCTCAGGATGACGACGCATAGCAGGAGAAAATCAGTGCCAGCCAAAGTTTTTTATGAACGCGAGGCCAATCCCAGCGCCCTGATGGGCAAAACCATTGCCATCCTGGGCTACGGCAGCCAGGGACACGCCCAGGCGCAGAACCTGCGCGACAGCGGGTACCAGGTCATTGTCGGGCTTGATCCGCAAAGAGGGTCACGACAGCAGGCTCGGGCGGATGGGATGGCGGTCGTGAGTCCGGCCGAGGCGGGCAAGCGGGCGGATTGGATCCAGATCCTCACCCCCGATGAAACTCAGGCAGAACTTTATCAGGCTTCGATCAAGCCATTTCTTCATGCCGGCAAAACCCTGGGCGTCTCGCACGGGTTCACCATTTCAAAACTATCGAACCAGCGAAGGATGTCGATGTCGTGATGATCGCTCCCAAGAGTCCGGGCCACCTGCTGCGGCGGGTTTACAGCCAGGGCAAGGGAGTTCCTTCCCTGCTGGCGATTTATCAGGACGCCACTGGACGCGCCCACGAGCTGGCTCTGGCCTATGCCCACGGGATCGGTTCTACGCGGGCCGGTGTTCTGGAAACCACTTTTAAAGAAGAAACTGAGACTGACCTGTTCGGAGAGCAATCCGTGCTCTGCGGCGGGCTGACTTCTCTGATCAAGAAGGGCTTTGAGACTCTAGTCGAGTCCGGTTATCAGCCTGAGATTGCCTACTTCGAATGTTTGCACGAGATGAAGCTCATCGTTGACCTCATCTATGAAGGCGGGCTCGGCCGGATGCGGCATTCCATCTCCAACACCGCCGAATATGGCGATCTGACGCGTGGAGAGAAAGTTGTCGGCGAAGCTACCCGCACCGCCATGAAACAGATCCTGGCACGCATTCAGGATGGAACTTTTGCTCGGGAATGGATCGAAGAAAACCGCAAGGGCGGCAAGAATTTCGCTGCGCTGCGCGAAAAAGAGAAGCAGCACCAGATTGAAGAGGTCGGCGCACAGCTGCGCGCGATGATGTCGTGGCTGCCGCAGGACCGAAAGAAATCGAGCACCCAACCGGCAGATCTGAAACAGGCGCAGGCCGGCAATGCTTAAGGGAGCGCAAATCGTCCTGCGCTGCCTGCGGGCAGAAGGAGTCGACCTGGTGTTCGGCTACCCCGGGGGCGCAATTATGCCGCTCTATGACGCCCTCGAGGGCAGCGGAGTGCGGCACATCCTCGCGCGGCACGAGCAAGGTGCCGTGTTCGCGGCGGAAGGGTATGCGCGCTCCACCGGCAGAGTCGGGGTAACGATTGCCACCAGTGGTCCCGGCGCAACCAACCTCGTTACGGGAATTGCGGATGCCAAAATGGATTCGGTTCCACTGGTCTCGATCACGGGACAGGTGCGAACGCCGCTGATTGGGACTGATGCTTTTCAGGAAACCGATGTCTTCGGTCTTACCCTCGCTCTGACCAAATGGAGCCGCCTGGTTCGCACCGTCGAGGAGATTCCGGAAGTGATTGCCCAGGCATTCTACTGGGCGCGCAGCGGACGACCGGGACCGGTGATGATCGATATTCCGGTTGACCTGCTGAAAGCCTCCAGTGAATTTCGCCGCCCGGTGGGATTCCAACCCCATCCCAGGCCGGCCGATAGGGCGACGGACTCGACATTTTGCGATACCGCGGTCGCTCTGTTACGGCAGGCGAAGAAGCCGGTCGCTCTGGTGGGTGCGGGAGTCAAGCTGTCAGGCGCGGTGGCCGATCTTCGCCGAGTTCTGGATTGTTTGCAGGTCCCGACTTTTGCGACCGTTCACGGCTTGGGCGCGGTGAGTCCGGAAAAGCCGTATTACCTGGGAATGGTGGGAATGCACGGCACGCGGGCGGCGAATTTGGCACTGAACGAGACCGACCTGTTGCTGGTTTTTGGCGCCCGCCTCGATGACCGCGTGACCGGGGAACCTGCTCGCTTTGCTCCTGATGCGCGCATCGTGCATTTCGAAATTGATCCCGGACAACTGGATCGCGTTCGCCCCTGCGAGTTGCCGGTCATTGGCGATCTGGCGCATACGATCCCGACTTTCCATCAAGCCTTGAGCCGGGTTGCTCTGCCGGACTGGCGTGGCTGGCAAGCTATAGCTTCCGGACCGGACCGCGCAGAGCCGGATTCATTAGGATTGGCGCAGCCCACGATCCGTTTTATCGACGAACTCTTCCGCCAGTTGCCGGCGGACAGTACCGTTGTGGTGGATGTCGGACAGCACCAGATGTGGGCGGCGCAGCGCTATCGTTCCAATTCTCCGCGATCCTTCATTACCTCGGGTGGCTTGGGAGCGATGGGCTTTGCTTTGCCCGCTGCCATTGGCGTGCAATTGGGCAATCCGAACAAGAATGTTGTCTCGATTTCGGGCGACGGCGGTTTCCAAATGAATATCCAGGAACTGGCCACCGTGAAGCGGTTGGGACTGCCGATCAAGATGGTGGTCGTCGACAACAAGTATCTCGGCATGGTGCGACAGTGGCAGGAGTTGTTTTACCAGCGCAACTACGCCGAGACCGACCTGAGCGACAACCCGAATTTCGTGGCAATTGCCTACGCCTACGGAATCAACGGGCAGAGATTACGGGCAGACTCGGTCAGCGGCTTGGAGATTCCAATTGAGACAAGCGAGCAGATCGAGAGATTTCTCGCCTCTTCGCACCCTGAGTTATTGGTTTTCGAATGTCCGCCGGAGGCCAATGTTTATCCGATGGTGGCGCCGGGAGCAGCTTTGTCGGAAATGTTATTCGAAGAAGAGTAATTCAAGATGCGGGCGTACTCGCCCGCATGAACCGGGGAGAAAGTCATGCACGTATTTCAGATTCGGTATCGTAATACGCAGGGGACGTTGATGCGTATTCTGACTGCAGCATCACGGCGCGGGATTGACTTGCCTTATGTTCAGGCGGAACCGGTCGAGCATACTCACAAAGTTACGCTGCTGCTCGAAGTGAATCCCAAGCAGGTAGGGCAGCTCTGCCGGGATTGGAACGCCGTCGTGGATGTGATCGACGTGCGGGCCGGCGCGCAGTTGAAGGAAGTGTTCGACCACGGTGTGGCCTGGGAGTTGGCGCCACAGCCTGTGGCCTCGGCTCCTTTGCAATCCTCTCGGCAAGCTTTGGCCTAAGTTCCGCGAAAGTCTCTAACCGCAAAGAACGCCAAGAAACTCCGCAAAATGCGCGAAGGGTGGATGCCGCACGCCACGTCTACCCACATTTCATCTTAGGGGCGTAAGCTTACCTGCTATGGATCTCAAACATCGCAGCCGTGGAATTACCGAGGGGCGCGACCGGGCTCCGGCTCGCGCCATGTTCAAGGCCATTGGGTTTTCGGATAGTGATCTGAGCAAGCCGCTGATTGGCGTGGCCAACACCTGGATTGAAACCATGCCTTGCAACTTTCACTTGCGGCGTTTATCGGCCAAGGTGAAGGAAGGCATTCGCGCGGCAGGCGGCACACCCATGGAGTTCAACACCATTGCTATTAGCGACGGCGAAACCATGGGTACGGAAGGGATGCGGGCTTCGCTGGTCAGCCGCGAAATTATTGCCGATTCCATCGAGCTCGTGTGCCGGGGGCAGATGTTTGATGCCGTGGTTTGCGTGGTTGGCTGTGACAAGACTATTCCTGCAGCAGGCATGGCTCTGGCTCGGTTGAATATTCCCGGACTCGTCTTGTATGGAGGCACGATTGCCGCCGGCACCTACCAAGGCAAAGACGTCACCATTCAGGATGTGTTTGAGGCGGTGGGCGCCAACGCCGCAGGTAAGATGAGCGATCAAGAGCTGCGCGAGTTGGAGAATGTAGCTTGTCCCGGCTCCGGGGCATGTGGCGGCCAATACACCGCGAACACCATGGCGACGGTAATGGAATTGATCGGGCTCTCGCCCATGGGATTTAACGGGGTGCCCGCCATGGAGCCGCGGAAAGATGATGTCGCCTTCCGTTGCGGCGAGATCATTTTGCAGGCGCTGAAGAAGGGAATTCGTCCGAAAGACATTCTCACTCGCGCTGCATTTGAGAATGCTATTGCCGGTGTTGCCTGCACGGGGGGCTCCACCAACGCAGTTCTTCACCTGCTCGCGATTGCGCGCGAAGCCGGAGTGGTCCTGGCCATGGATGATTTTCAGAGAGTCAGCGAGCGGACGCCATTGCTGGCTAATCTGAAGCCCGCCGGAAGGTTTGTCGCGGCCGATGTAGACAAAGCCGGCGGAATTCCCGTCATTGCCAAACGGCTCCTGCATGGAAAACTTGCACACGAGTCAACCCTGACGATCACGGGGAAGACTTTTGCCGAAGAAGCCAACGTCGCCTTGGAAACGCCTGGGCAGCAGGTCATTGCACCGCTCGATCGCCCCTTGAAGAAGACTGGCGGACTGGTGATCTTGCACGGGAATTTGGCTCCCGAAGGATGTGTGGCCAAAATCAGCGGACACGAGCGGCTGACGCATCGTGGTCCGGCCCGCGTCTTCGAGTCCGAAGAGGATGCTATGACAGCGGTTACCAGCAAGCGCATCCAGCCCGGCGATGTCGTGGTCATCCGCAACGAAGGTCCCAAGGGCGGGCCAGGAATGCGGGAGATGCTGGGCGTCACCGCAGCTATTGTCGGAGAAGGATTGGGTGAGTCGGTGGCGTTGCTCACCGATGGGCGCTTCAGCGGCGCAACCCGCGGGCTGATGCTTGGGCACGTCGCTCCTGAGGCCGCGCTGGGCGGCCCCATTGCTGCTCTGCGCGACGGTGACACAGTTCAGATTGACGTCAACCAGCGGAAGATCGAAGTCGAGCTGAGCGATACCAGTCTGAAGCAGCGCCTAGCAGGATGGCATGCTCCCCAGCCGCGCTACGCCAGTGGTGTGTTCGCCAAATACGCGGCGCTGGTATCGTCGGCATCGGCCGGGGCAATCACCCGGCCGCCCGCGGTTGAAACCGAAGTACCGCTCCTGCACAGCCCTGGTTAGACGTCTTTTCCACTGAGATCGGCATCCCATGCCGTTTGTGATAGGGATGACATTCCTCCAGGTACTGATCGTCATATGATGAACTCACGCCGGGAGTCAGAGTCAGTCGACGGGCGGTCCAGAACGTCAAGGCTGCGAGGGAGCCTTGCCGGCTGTGCGGTCGGGAAGTCAGGTTCTGCCGAAGATCGAGAAAAGCATCATCCCTGCAGCAGATGCCTTGCGGTCGTAACCATCTGCACGCGGCTGCCATAAGCATTCTTGCTCAGGGGGTGTTATGCCTCAGGTGGAGCAGCAGAATGAGTCCCGGGAGATCAAGCAGCTCAAGCGCGCTCGTCGCCGTTACTCTTTGCGCGGTAAGGTACCAGAAGCACTTGACCAGAGCAACGGCCCGAGCCTCGCCATGCACGCCTAAGGCCTAAGGCCTCTAGCCACATCCCAACGACTCGGGTTGACCGATCACGCCGTTCCAGCCAGATAAGCCAGATACCAGATAAGCCCGATAAGCGACCAACTGTTCCTGCAACCCGTACGATAAGTTCATCATGAAGGACAACGCGCCTGCATTTCGCGCGCCGAGCACGGGCGAGCGGATCTTTGATCGGCTCTTTGGATTCTTGGTCGGTCTTGGCCTCGGGTTGCCGCACAACTACCTGGGCAGGTCCGAGGCCGCAAATCCGGGCGAATTTATACCCTATCGATCTCGTCGAATTGGATGGCCAACGCTTTCTGGTTGCTCCGCGTGGCCGTACACCATGGGCGCGAAACGCGGAAGTCGCGGGAGAAGTCACACTGAAGAAAGGCAGGACCTGTCTGAGGTTTCCTCTGCGGCCGGTTTCGGATGAAGCGAAACCCGGGATCCTGAACGCGTATCTGGACCGGTTCAAGACCACCGAGCCACGCGTTATTTTCGCCTGCAGGCAGGGTCGCTGCCGGATGCATTTAGGGAAATCAGCCCAAATTATCCGGTCTTCGAACCTATTCCTGTATACCGTCGTTAGCCGAGGATGTTGGCTTCCGGCTTTTCCTCGGCAAACTCAACAGCAGCTTTCACGAAACCCGATATCAGCGGATGCGGCTTCTTGACTGTGGAAGACAGCTGAGGTTGAAAAAGAGTGGCTACAAAGAAGCGGTGGGTAGGAGACTCGATGGCACGGACCTCGCCGTTGGCTCCGCGCGCGACGGTGGGCAGGCCAGCCTCCATCGTGCAATATTCGTATTCAGGATTGATCTCGAAATTACAGAAAAACTCCTCCTCGACCACGTCTTTTCCATAAAAGGATTGTAAGAAAGAGCCGGGACGCAGGCGGATCTCGCCGACGCGGCCACTCAGCTTGGGCCCATTCGCCGCACGGTTAGGCGCTTCGCACGCGACAGGGCGGATGACGATGTGCTTCGAGCCGGAGTTGTTTTCAGCGGAGTCGGCATCGGCCAGCCCAATGACGTTGCGTGCGACTTCAAGGAGGGTGTACTGGAAGCCGCCACAGGTGCCGAGGAATGGCCAGTCCTGCTCGCGGGCGAATTGGATGCCCCGGAGCATCCCGTCCATGCTCTGATAAGGGCTGCCGGGCGAGGCCCACAGAGCGTCAAAAGTGGCCAAGATTTCTGGGGCAGTGGGATTCACCAGCGAAGGAGTTGACAGCCACTGGGACTCCAGCCTCACGCCCAGCCTGGCAGCCGCATGTTGAAGGGAGTCGTTGGTCGCATGGTGAGAGCGGAATTCAGGATTGAAGTCTCCCAGAATTCCTATGCGGAGAATACCGGCGCTCATTGCCAGCATTCTACAGGACGGAAGAGACAGGAATTGGCGATTGTCGAATGTTAATTGCCGAACCGTGTTGGTTTGCTAGTTCCGGGAATCAGCAATCAAAAATCAGAAATCAGAAATCAACAATTTCAGAGCCAGCCGAAATGGGCGACGAGAACGTAGGCGCTGAGCAGGGTCAGAACGGGTCCGCCCCAGATCAATGCGGCCGATTTCCAGCCTAACCAGCGAACTACCTCCCGCTCGCTGCGCCACGAGATCAAGAACGCGGGATTATTTTCGCCTTTCATCATCACTACTTTAGGCTGAAGATCGAATTCGAGCGCAACCCCGGCGGCTACGCCGGTCGCATCTGCCGAGACAACGGTCTCACTGACATTCGCCATTCGAGCAGCGGGATTGGCAAGGCCAGCGGCCGCCCAGGCCGCCGGATGGGTGATGCCTGCCTTGACGAGTGCGGCTGCGACCTTGCTCTGCCGGGTCGGTTCGGCCGGCGTTGCCATATTGCTTTCGGAGGAACATCGGATCACGTCGTGGGGTGCTGATTCAGCAGAGCTCGGCATGGATGTCTTGAAGTTCACTGACGACATTGCCGAGCCAGGGGTCGATTCCAAGGCAACTCCGAGCTTGGGTGCACCGGGTAAATTGAAACTCAGTTGAGCCACGGCGGCGTGCCGGGTCTGGGTTGGCCGTGGATCCACGGATAGGCCTGGGTTCTCCGCCAGAGTGCCCAAGATGAAGAGAAAATTCTTGGGCTTGATGCCGTACTCGTCGATTCGTATCTTGTGGTCGCCAGTGACGCTGTGGCGGGTCAGGAAGCTGCGCACGTTGGGCGGCATGTCGTTGCCGAAAAGGATGGAGTTGCTGTACTCCTCGTGGAAATCGCGGTGAATGTCCATTTCGGCGCCCTGCGGATTCACCAGCAGGCGACCGGTGTTGTCGTCAAGGTAAAAGGGCACGTGCTGGCTTTCGTCGGCGACCTGGTGCCATTCCTGGCTCTTTCCCGACTTGCGCAGCTCCCAGGCCAGGGTTCGGTAGTAGAAGCACGGCACGCCGGTGATCGGAGCATTCATGGTGTACGGACCAACGGCAAGGCCGTTCACTTCCACTAATCCGAGCGAGGCGCTCCGAATCTTCGACGTGGGTGTGTTCAGGATGAGGCGTTTACGCTGCAGAATGCGGAAACCGCGGTAAAAGAGAAAAAGTCCTACCCCGACGCCTAACGCGGCGGCGATCCATGAATTATCAGTGCTATGGGGGAACAGTAGTGTCAGATGAGCGTTCATGCGGTCTTCAGCGTGCCTAACCAAGCGCCGCTCCGAGCGTAGCGAACCCCGGGCTGGGCCGGCAGCAGGAAATCGTGGCTAGGGCTTACCGAAGTAATACCGTAAGGAGGAGTTGGAGACGTAGAAGCGGCCGATTAGACGGACAAGCACGGATCGGAGTCAGCGTGCCGCTACTTGCCTGTCCTTCAGGATTTCTTCGACCGCGCGGATTAGTGTCTCGAGTTCCTGGTCGCTGTTGTAGAAGTGTGGCGACACGCGCACGCCCGCCTGGGGACGCCAGTCCACCAGGATTTCGCGGCGGAGAAGTTCCCGACAAACTTCTTGCGAATCGGGCATAGCAATGGATACCGTGCCGCCGCGCTCCTCCGGATCTCGAGGAGTATTCACGGGCCAACCGTTCTTATCCGCCAGATCGATCAGCGTGGCAGTTTGCCGTTTGGACTTCTCTCGAATGCGCCGCACCCCGACCTCGGTGATGATTTCGAGGCCTGGTCTGGCCGCTTCGAGGGCGGGCACATGCGGCGTGCCGTTCATGAAACGATATGGCGGATCGGTGTAGCGGATCGGCCCGGTCTCGAATGCGAACGGATCCTGATGCGCCGTCCAGCCGGTAAAGGTGGGTTCGAGTTTGCCGCCGAGGTCCGGCCGTACGTAGAGATAGGCGACTCCCGGTCCACCGCAGAGCCACTTCAGCACGCCACCACAGGCGAAATCAACGTCCAGGGCTTGCACGTCAACCGGTAGAGTGCCGAGGGATTGAAACGTATCGAGCACGACATGCGCGCCGACCTTGTGTGCCTTGTCCACAATGGCTTTGGCATCGTTGATAAAGGCGCTTCGAAAGATGACGTGGGATACAGGCACGAGCAGGGTCTGCTCGTCAATGGCGTCCAGCAAGTGGTCAGTGGGCACGGTGATGCCATCATCGGTCTTCACCATGTGGACGCAAGCACCGCGCTTCTTTTGGGCCTCCCAGAAATACATCACCGAGGGGAAATTCATGTCGGTGTAGACGACCTTGTTGCGCTTGCCCGAAAAATCAAAACACGAGGCCACGACGGCCTGGCAGGTGGTTACGTTCTGGTGAGTAGAGACTGATCGCTTGGGCGCATTCATCAGGGCGCCGACCTCGTCGCCGACTTCGGCGGCCAGCATCCACCAACGTTCCTCCCATGCCCGTACGCCGCGCCGCGCCCAGGTGTCCGCGTAGCCCTTCATGGCTTCATAAACTCCGCGAGGCATGGCGCCAAGGGAATTGCTGATTAGGTAGGTCGCGCGCTCCAGGATGGGGAACTCGGAACGATAGCGGAGAAGCTGGTCGGACATGGCGTCATTGTACTGCTCCCCCACCTGCGATTGAATCGACGGTGCCGATCTTTACCAGGGGCTTCGCGGGTTTGGCTGCGGTTTAGGTTCCTTGTGCAAGGCGCAGGGCAAATGGTCTACCCGATAGTTTGCCTGCAGTTGGTAGATCTAGCTGTTTTGTCTCCCCACTTTGATCCTCAGAAGCTCATTTCTGCTATGTGCATTCGATTCCCAGTCTAAATCGGAACCGTTAGTGAACCGCTCGAGTTTGCCGGATGAGGAAATAAGCCAGTGTGAGCGCAAGGAAAAGTGTCAATCCGCTGCACAGGTTGACACGCGAATCCCACCAGGTTTTCAGGACGGCGGCGGTTAGCACGGCAAAGCCGAACGCTGAGCCCCATCCACCCAGGGGTGAACGCATGGGAAGTTCAGCTAGTTGGCTGGCAGTGAGCCGACGACGGAAGCAAACGTGGGCCGCCAGCGACACCAGCCAAGAGAGAATCATGCCGAAAAATGCTCCCCGAAGGATGTATTCGAAGGCTACGCCGGGCGCCCATTTCTCAAGCACCAGGGCAGCGACTATGCCATAAGAAGAGACGAACAGAGCCAGATTCGGCGATCCCGCCCTGTTCAAGTGACCGAGCCGGGCAGGCGCCCAGCCACTCCGCGCCAGGGAAAACAGCATCCTCGAAGACACATACAGGGCCGCATTCGCGCCCGATAGGGCAGCCGTCAGCACCACGAAATTCATCAGGTGCGCGGCTCCCGGAATCCTGACTAGGCGGAACACGCTCACGAACGGACTCTCCGTCACTCCAGCCCGATTCCACGGCATGGTGCCGACCAACACGGTAATGGCGCAGAGATAGAGCAGAGCCAAAGTCACGAATGTCATCTTTACGGCCTTGGCAACTTCGTAGGCGGAACGCGATTCGCCTGAGCTTACGGCGACGAATTCGATACCTCCGAAGGTATAAATCGCGAAGGTAATTGCCAAGAGCGGGGCTAATACTCCCTGGGGGAAGAATCCGCCCTGGCTGGTGTATTGTGCCGGGACGCGGCCTGCGAGGAGCAGCGCGGCGCCCAGCACGACGAAGGCAGCAATCGCGAGCGCTTTGATCATGGCGAACCAGAACTCGAATCGGCCGTAATGACCTACATCCCACAGGTTCACCAGCAGTAGCAGCGCGGAGAAGAGCCCGACCCAGACCAGGGCAGGGATGGTTGGGAACCAATAGGCCATGTAGGTGGCGGAGGCCACCAGTTCGGCGCCTATGGAAATTGCAATTGCCGCCCAATATCCTGCGCGCGAGATAAACCCTGCCCATTCATTAAGATAGAGGTCGCCGTAGACACCGAAGGACCCAGCCGCCGGGTGCGTGCTGGCCAACTCGCCCAATGCCATGGTGACGGTCCAGTTAATGAAGGCGGCGAGCAGGAAAGTGAGGATTACTGCCGGGCCGGCAATTTCGATGGCGGCTGCTGAACCCAGCAGCAGGCCGGTACCGATGGAGCCGCCGACGGCCACCATGGTCATCTGCCCGGCACTAAGTTGGTGATGCAGGCCGTGTTCCTGGTCGGTTTCGGTTCCCGCAGGCACGCACGGCGCTTATATCAGAAACCGCCTTCATTCCAAAAGGTTATGCGCTGCATGACCTTCGTAACCGGCGCTAGTCGTTACTCGATTGCTGGTCCGAGCGCCCCACCCTAAAATTCCAAGCGGGCTACTCTGCACGTTTACCAGTCATGCCAGATACCGCCAAGCGGCCGGATCGAGCCGAAATCGCTAAGCGCGTCGAGCGCGCGGAGAAGTATCTGCAAAAGGGCAAGACCCCCGATGCCTTGGCGGAGTTTCTCGCTATCCTAAACGAGGACCCGGAAAACGACAGTGTGCGGCAGATGGCGGCTGACCTCTGCCTCTCTCTCAACCGCACTTCGGAAGCCGTAAAACTGCTTGGCCAACTCTACGATCGCCAGTTGGCGAGCAGCGACGCCAGTCGAGCCACCCTCACTTACAAGCGGCTATCCCGGCTGGTGAATCCCACCTGGGAACAGAAAATGCGCTTTGCGCAGCTGGTGGAGCAATCCAACAAGAAGCTGGCGCTGGAAACCTATGAGGCCGCCTTAGGCGAAGTGACGAAACTGGGGCGGAAGCAGGAGTCGCTCAGCATCGTCAAGCGTGTCGTCGAACTCGACCCCAGCCAGGCCAACCTGCTGCGATTGGGTGAATTGTGCTCCCAGATGGCCGACCACAAGGGCGCGGCTTCGGCGTTCGCACGCATCGCGCAAATCCAAGAGGCCGAAGGCAAGAATGCCGGGCCCTGGCATGAGCGTGCGTACACGGAAGACGCTTCGGACCCTGCGATTGTGCTGTCCTACGGTAAGAACTTGTTGAATGATGGCCAGGTGGGCGCGGCCATTTTCGTCCTTGAACCGCAAATATTGGCCGGGAACGCTCTCGAGGGCCTCCGTGAGGCTTACGGGCGTGCCTTGCTGGCTGCCAACCGTCTCGTCGATGCCGAGCCCATCATCTGGCCAATTTTCGAGCAACACCCAGTCCGAATTCAGCAAGTCCTGGAGCTGATCGGGTCCATGATTGATTCGGAACTGGACAAAGAAGCTGTCGCTCTGGCTCGCAAGCTTGAACAATTTCAGCGGCGGCGCGGAGAACGCAAAAGCTTCATCAACCAGATGCAGGAGCTTTCCGCCAAGCACCGGGCATGCCCCGAGGTGCTGGAATTCCTGAGTGAACTATTCAACTCTTCCAACAAGGAGAGCGACTACGCCCTGACGCTGCTGAAATTGTTTGATCTCTACTGCAACACGGGCAATTACCAGAAAGCCGGGGAGTGTCTGGACCGGGCGGCCGAAGTCGATCCTTATGAACCGGGTCATCAGAAGCGGCTTGAGATGCTGCGCGGCCGAATTGACGAAAACCGTTTTCAGGTCATTGCTTCCCGCTTCACCAGTGCCACGAAGACGGAGCAGCAGCGCAGTCGGTCGGAAGAAGTCACCCTGGGAACCGCCGCGCTGCAGGACCTGATGTTACAGGCCGAGATCCTGGTCCAGTACGGGATGAAAACCAAGGCCATCGAGCGGCTGCACCGCATCCAGGAACTGTTCCCACACGAAGAAGACAGGAACGAAGACCTGCAAAGGCTCTATATTGCGGCGGAAATGACTCCGAAGTACGGGGCCACCCCCGCTTTGCCTGCCAGTGTTCCATCTAAGACACCCGCTGCTGCGTTGCCCGCCGCCTCCATTGCACCTGCCGCCGATGCCGGAGACGTGAGCAGTCTGACCAAGGTTGCCGAGATCACTCGCAAACTCTATAAGCAAAGCGCCGCCAACAACGTGCTGACCACCGCAGTCAATGAGATCGGCGCGCACTGGAAGACGACAAGATGCGTCGCGGCCATGCGCAAGCCCGGATTGCCGCTCACAGCGGTGCAGGAATACTGCGCCGACGGCGTCAAAGCCACCGAGGCCGGATCCCTGTCCAAGTTAGTAGCGTTGCTGCACGACCTGGTGATCAATCGCGGAACCATTACCATTTCCGACTCTGTCTCCGCAGCCGAATTGCAGCCCATCCGTCCGATCATCGCCGAGTTGGCGGTAACGTCTCTATTGGCAGTACCGCTCAGCGATGGTCAAGATCACGTGGGAGTGCTGCTGCTCATGCAAGGCACGCCCCGGGGCTGGCATTCCAGCGACCTGGTCGTCCTAAAAACGATTGCCGAGCAGATCACCATCGCGCTCAACAATGCCGGCTTGCGCCGCCTAGTGAAGAATCTCTCCGTTACGGATGAAAGTTCCGGGTTGTTGAACCGCGCTTCGTACCTTGACTTGCTCCAGGCGGAGGTCCGCCGGGGAATGCAGCAGGCGACTCCGCTCACCGTAATGCTGATGAAATTCGGCAAGCACCTGGCAAAAGAATCCCGCGACAAGGCCGCGAATGGCATCATGCAAGAGATTGGCAAAGTGATTGCCGCAAACATCCGTCAAAACGACCTAGCCTTCCGGTATGACGGCATTACGGTCGCGATTGTCTTGGGCGAAACGGGGGAGAAGGAGTCGATGTTGGCGGTTGAGAAGCTCCGCAGACTCCTCGGCGCAGTGCACGCCACAGGCAAGGACCAGCCGGGCAGCTTCGCTGCCGGACTGGCGCAGGCTGTGATGAAACAACAGTACGATCCGGTCGATATTGTCACCGAACTTATCAATCGAGTGGAGCAGGCGCTGGAAGGCGCTGTCACTGGGCCGAATAAAGTCGTTGCCCTGCCTCCCGCGAACGCCGCCGCCGCAGTGGCATAAAAAATTGGCTTGTTGATTTAAGAACCGGGCAATCGGTTTGCCATGCCCGCGATCTAAAATCCGAAATCAGCAATTAAGAAAATTAAGAAACCCCTTCCTTGCTGCCCTATTTCCCCACTGCTAAACTGGCGGGTTTGGCTTTCCTGTTCATAAATTTCTGTACGCCAGGATTCCTATGTTGAAACCAGGTGATATTGCCATTGTCAGTGGGTCGCGGACGCCCATGGGGCGTTACGGGGGTAAGCTGCGCGATTTTACTGCCCAGGAACTGGGTGCGCTCGCAGGCAAGTGCGCCATCGAGCGGGCCGGACTCGATCCCAAGGAGTTTGATCACGCCGTGTTCGGCAATGCGCAACAGACTTCGGGCGATGCACTCTACGGTGCGCGGCATGTTGCGCTGCGCGCAGGATTGCCTATTGAAACTCCAGGGTTGACAGTGAACCGTCTGTGCGGTTCCGGAATGCAGGCTATCGTCAGCGCGGCACAGATGATTCAGGTAGGCGAGGCCAACGTCGTGCTGGCGGGGGGCATGGAATCGATGTCTCAGGCGCCGCACGTGATTCGAGGTGCTCGCTGGGGATTCGGCCTGGGCGAAGGCAAGCTGGAAGATTCGTTGATGGTGGCGCTGCTCGATACCTACTGTGGGCTCTACATGGCCAACACAGCCGAGCTCTATGGCGAGGAGCAGGGCATCACCCGCCAGATGCAGGACGAATTTGCACTGCGCTCGCAACGCTGTGCGGAAGACGCCTATCAGGCTGGGAGGCTCCAGGAGGAACTGGTTGCCGTGCAACTTAGGAACCATCGTGGTGAGCCCACGGGTGACGTGTTCAGCGAGGATGACCATCGCCGGCCGCAGACAACTATGGAAGGGCTCGCCAAGCTGAAGCCGGCGTTCGGCAAAAATGGCACCGTCACGGCCGGGAACGCCAGCGGGATTGTGGATGGCGGGGCGGCGGTGGTGGTCATGTCGCTGGAAAACGCACAAAAGCGCAACCTGAAGCCGCTGGGGCGGATTGTGAGTTGGGGAATTGCCGGCGTCGAGCCCAAAGTCATGGGACGCGGGCCGGTGCCCGCAACCAAGATCGCGCTGCAGAAAGCCGGGCTAACGCTCGATTACATCGATCTCATTGAAGTGAACGAAGCCTTCGCGGCGCAGTATCTGGCTGTCGAGAAAGAACTCGGGCTGGATCGAGAGAAGGTCAACGTGAATGGCGGTGCCATCGCGCTGGGTCATCCCTTAGGAGCAACAGGAACGCGGCTGGTTATAACGCTGCTGTACGAGCTGCGGCGCCGCAAGAAGAAGTATGGCTTGGCAGCGGCGTGTATCGGCGGCGGCCAGGGCATCGCGATGATAGTAGAAAGTCTGAATTAATTCGGCTGCGAATGAAACAACCCGTGGAATCCGTGCCCAGCGCTGGCCGCCTTCTTAAGGAGCACTCATGACAATTCATAAGGTTGGAGTTCTGGGCTGCGGTCTTATGGGCTCCGGCATAGCCCAGGTGAGCGCGACGGCCGGATTTAAGGTCACGGTGGTGGAGGTCGAACAGAAGTTCATCGAGAAGGGTTTTGCGGGAATAGAGAAGTCGCTGACTAAGTTTGCGGAAAAGGGCACACTCACAGAAAAGCCGGATTCGATTCGCGCACGGCTGAAAGGGACGACCAATAAACAGGAGCTTGCGGATTGCGACATCATCATCGAAGCCATCGTTGAGAACGTTGAAGAAAAGAAGAAGATGTACGAGTCCATCGACGGGATTGCGAAAAAGGACACGATCTTCGCAACCAACACCTCCTCGATTTCCGTCACCGAATTACTTTCTGCCACAAACAGGCCGGACCGCTTTATTGGGCTGCACTTTTTTAATCCCGTGCCGTTGATGAAGTTGGTCGAGGTGGTTCGTACCATCGCTACTGCGAACGACGTTTACGACACCGCAATCGAGTTTGCAAAAAAGCTGGGGAAAGTTCCCGTTCGCACCAGTGACCGAACGGGCTTCATTGTGAACCGGCTGCTCGTGCCTTATCTGCTGGATGCGATTCGCGCCTATGAAGAAGGCGTGGGCTCCATACCCGACATCGATAACGCCATGAAGCTCGGTTGCGGCTACCCCATGGGTCCGTTCACGCTGCTGGATTTCGTCGGGCTGGATACGACCTACTACATCACTCACGTGATGTACGACGAATTTAAGGAGCGGCGCTTTGCTTCGCCGCCGCTGCTCAAGCGCCTGGTGCTGGCAGGGTGGTATGGACGCAAAACCGGCAAAGGATTTTACGACTACGCCGATCCGAATAAACCCGTGCCGGCTAACTTCTAAATCCACCACCGGCACAGAGACACGGAGGAAAGAAATACGGAGCTCAAGCGGTCAGGCTCCGTGCCTCAGGTGCTCAGGGGCGGGTGTCAGGTCAAACCTGTGAGTAAGAGGCGGGAGTCATGAGCTACGAAAATATTCTTTTTGAGAAGAAAAGTGCCATCGCTTACCTTACGGTTAACCGGCCGAAGGTGCTTAATGCGCTCAACATGGCGACCATGGAGGAACTGCGATCGGCTTTTACCGCCATCAAAGAAGATCGCACAGCGCGGGTCGCGATCATTACGGGAGCGGGGGAAAAGGCCTTCATTGCCGGCGCCGATATCGGAGAACTGGCGAAACACGACCCGGTCTCCGCGAAGGAATACACACATCGTGGACAATCTGTGCTCGACCTGATGGAGAATCTCGGCAAACCGGTGATTGCCTGCATCAATGGCTTTGCCCTGGGCGGTGGATGCGAGATCGCGATGGCCTGCACCCTGCGTCTGGCCAGTGAGAACGCCAGGCTCGGCCAGCCCGAGGTGAAGCTGGGCATCATGCCGGGTTACGGCGGGACGCAGCGGCTGCCGCGGCTCGTAGGCAAAGGCATCGCCATGCAGTTGGTGCTGTCGGGCGACATGATCAGCGCACAGGAAGCGTATCGGATCGGACTGGTGAACGAAGTGGTTGCCTTCGCCGAGCTAATCCCTCGCGCCGAAGCTATCGCTCAGAAAATCGTCGCGAATGCGCCGCTCGCGGTGCAGTATGCCATGGAGGCCGTCAATAAGGGCATGGAGATGACCTTGGCCGAAGGGCTCTATCTGGAGGCGACTTTGTTCGGCGTGTGCTGCTCGACTGAGGACAAGAAAGAAGGAACCACGGCGTTCCTGGAAAAACGGCAGGCGCAGTTCCAAGGCAAGTAATAATCTTGTCAGCCTGAGCGAAGCGAAGAATCTCGGCATTTTGCGGTAGTGGGGAAGTAGATAGATCGTTCGCTCCGCTCTAGATGACCAGTCTGTTTGCAAAAAGCATAAATTGCTTGTGCTCAAGTCCCTTCACATCGGCCGGTACACCAGCCAACCGGAGCACCTCCGCGAAGTCGTGGAGTTCTTCGAAGCGATCGGTTTTGATCGTGTAAGCGAAGACGGCCAGTCGCGCTCTGCCGTTTTGTCTGCGCCACTGGGATTGCTCAGTATCAATGCGCTGCCTTCTGGATACCCTCCCGAAGTTGCCGATCGGCTTAGAGATGTCGCCAAGCTGATCGTCATGGAAGTGGACAATCCGGATTCGATTTTTGAAATTGCGCAAGGAATGAAGTTGAAAGTACTGGCGGACGCGGCTTCCCCGAAGACAGGCGAACGCAGTTTTTCCTTGGAATTGCCGGGCGACATCGTGGTCACGATCCATGGCAGGCCCGGCGAGCAGGCCGCGGCAGTCGAGGGCAAACTGGATGCTGCTGGGAAGCGGTTCGCCATCGTTGTGTCCCGCTTCAATGCTTTCATCGGCGAGAGGCTTCTGAGTGGTGCGCTTGACGCCCTGCGACGTACGGGAGCCCGCATGAGAGATGTCGAGATTATGCGAGTCCCGGGGAGTTTTGAGATTCCCGTTGCAGCGCGCACACTCGCTCAAACTGGAAAGTACGATGCCATCATCTGCCTGGGTTGCCTGTTGCGCGGAGAGACAGCACATTACGAGGTCATCGCCAACGAGGTAACACGTGGAATCGGCCAATCGGCCCAAGAGACGGGTGTCCCTCATGCCTTTGGCGTTCTTACCTGCGACACGCTGGAGCAGGCCATCGATCGTGCCGGGTTGAAGAGCGGCAACAAGGGTTTTGAGGCGGCGCTGGCGGCGGTGGAGATGGCGTCGCTGAAAAAAGCTGTCAGCTCTCAGCCGTCGGCTTTCAGCAAAGGGGGCAGGGGGCAGGTTCCAGGTCGCAGGTCCAAGGTGTCAGACGCCAGAAAAACACCCGCGAAGAAGCGGCACTAGCTTGTCCCCTCGTCACTGTTCCCTCCTGTAAACTGTGCATGCTCGGTGCAAGACCCTGCGACCTGATACCCGCGAACACTCTCCCATGGGCACGCGACGCAAATCCCGCGAACTGCTGCTGCAGATGCTTTTCCAGGCCGACATGGGCAAGCAGAGCCTGGACGATGTGCGGCGCACGTTTTGGGGCGAGCGTGGAACTGTTGATGCCGAGTCGCGCGGATTCGCCGATGACTTGTTTCGCGTTGCCACCGACCGCTCAGCCGAGATTGATGGTTTGATCGAACGTCACGCAGAGCATTGGAGGATGGACCGCATGGCAGCCGTGGATCGCAATCTGCTGCGCGGGAGCGTGGCAGAGTTTATCGGATACCCGTCGACGCCCAAGCCGGTCATCATCAACGAAGCTATCGAGATCGCGCGGAAGTTCTCCAGCCCCGAATCAGTCCAGTTTATTAATGGGGTGCTCGACAGCGTGGCCAAGGAACTGGAGAAGAAAGTTTAGCTGTCGGCCCTCCTCCATCAGCTTGCAAGACTGAGAAACTGGGAATAGTCTTACGGCCTTACCACCAGCAGATCCGGTGTGCAGGCTGGCGGTGGACCGCCGGTGCTGACTGAGCAGAGGCTTGAGGATGGAATGGGAACTTGCTGCACATCGCCGCCCACAACCGTGTCGATCACGTGCACGCTGTTGTCACTAGCCGCCACGTAGAGCGTTAAACCGTCCGGCGCCAGGCTGCCCGCCAGAGGAGCTGGATTGCCAACCAGCGCAATCGACGAGACCGTTTTCGTTGGAATATCAAAGACCACGACGCTGGCCTGATTCTGTATCACGACATAGGCCTTCTGGCCGTCCGACGAGACCAGGAAATCAATCGGAGTGAACGCGCCCTGACCCAGATTGAATGATGACAGGCTGCTATTACTGATGTACAGATAGCCCGCTTGAAAGGGCAAAGGACAGCCTGAGTTCCCCAGATTGGCAGTGCCAGCAAATGTGAAAGTTATGATGTCGACGTTCGGAGGATCGAGTCCTACAACCTGTGCCCCATTATTTCCTGCAACTTGTATCCCATTATTAAGGGTGCGCACGAATTGCACCACGCCGGGCGTAGACAGGACTTGAAGCGTTGAGTTAGGCGTTTGCGAAATTGAGTTATCACAGGTGTTCCGTACCGTGATCTGTGGTTGTGGTGTTGGCGACGATGGCGCCACTCCTGCCATGTACGAAAAAGCGCCATCGGGCAGGAAGGCCAGGTCGGTTGCCGTCATATCGAGAGGGATAGTTTGCAGGGCAGCTTCTGCCGAATAGACGTACAAGCAGCCAACGGCAGCAGTGTTCTGACACTGAACGGTGAGACCGGTAGCAGCGTTAACCGCAATGAACGCCTTAAGATTATCGGGCGAGAACGAGGCCACCGCCGAAGCTGCATTCGGATCAAGAAGGATGCTGGACGAGCTGTTAGTGCTTGTGTCCAGAATGAACACCTGCTTGACGGGAGGATTGGGAGCGACTGGCAGGGTATCGGCGACGATGACCTTGCCCCCGCTGGGAGAGATCGCCAGCACTTTACCGGTGACCGTGGCGAAGCTGCTGACGGTTACGGGGTTGGCGGTCGGGTTCACCTGCATCAACCCTTTCTCGCTCCCCAGGTAAATCCTGTCCCCCGTTGGCGTGACCCGCAGAGAATTCGGTGCGGCGGGCAGGCTCGCGACTGAAGAGGCCGTTTTGGGAGATCCGGAGACCTGTACCAACAGGGGCGTGCAGCTCCTGCTCGGATCGCACAGCGGCGGGTTCACCTCTCTGATGGCGGTAAAGGCAGAGAACGCTGTGGTGGTTGTCCCCGTGTAGGTTGCGGTGATCGGGATCACTGCATAGATCGCCTGCATCGGGCTAAGGCCGGAGTTGCAACCGGGCGGAATGCAGGAAGCAGTGATCGAGGTGCCGCCTACATTGGATCCACTCACGGCGGCGCTCACCGACGCGTTGGCGGGCGCGGCGGCTACGGCTGGGTCACGGGAGCTCCAGGTGAGCGGGATGTTGCCCAGAATTTGGCTCGCGGTATCGACAACGGTGGCATTGATCGTATTGGAAGTCCCCTTGGCGGCGTTGATGATGGTGCCCCCGGTCGTGCTGACCGAGAGTGAGATCGATTGGACCGGGCACGTCGTGAAGTCCTGGGGATCGCTGTTGTTGTTTCCCGCGGACGCGAAGATCTGAGTTCGGCCTGGAATTTTCGTCGCCACCTGTGCCTGGTTCGCCAAAGGACCGGCAGCGGTTGTGCTGACGGTCGCCACTTGCGTGTTCACGACGCTCCAATTGATGGGACCGACTGTGGAAGTAATGTCCATCCCTTGGCTAAGTGCGGTCGCCTGATAGTTCTGACGGTTAGCCCTCGTGACCGAACCGGTGGCAGCCGTAAAGCATCCACCGGGACCCGGAGGCAGAGAGCCTGGTGGCGGCGTTACCGGAGTTATTTGGACCCGGTCGATGTGCTGATGGACATAAACGGTCACCGGCGCGCTGGTGGTGCCGCTGGCGGACGCTATGACCTGGGCAGTCCCTACGCCTTGGGGAGTACATATCACCGGCGTGGCCAGCGAATCCCACGACCCGGCGCAGATTAGTCCGTTATTGGCTACTGTTACCGCTTGGGGGTTGCTGGATTGGTAGGTCAGAGAAATTGTGATCGGTCTCTGGTCAGCCCCGAGGGCTGTCGGTGTGAGTTGAAGGGTTGAGCCGAGTTCAATCGATGCGGTGCTGGGCGCCAGCCTGATGGACGCAGGTAGTGGAGAACCTGGCGGGTTGCTGTTACCCCCGCAGCCTACTAAACCCGCAACCAAGATTAGAACAAAGAAAAACAATAGGATCGCAGACAGACTGGATTCCAACCTACCCATGAAACCTCCCCGCCCGGCGATCGTTTGCTGAGCGAGTCAATCGTTTGCTGGAAAATGTTCAGTGTAGAGGCTGGAGGTTTTTTCGGCAACTTGAGCCGGCTGTTTGGGCTGTCAGAAATTTCAGAAATTTCAAAGTCTCTAAGGTTGCAGAGTTTCTATTATAAAGTAAGGTAAGAACCCCGATTCGGAGTCTTTGAGAGTTTGTATCCTTGAGACTTTGAAACCTGAGAGACTTTGAAACCTGACTCCAGCCGGTTACCCTTAAGCGTCAGGCGCCGCGGTGCCGAGGGTGCCGCGTCCTATCATTGACGCTAGGGGTGAGAGTTGTTATATTTGAAAGGTTCCGCGAGTTAAGTCTGGCTTGCCTGTGGCGGTGGACTCACCTGCGTGTGCGCAGGAGTCCCCGAAAGTGTTGCGGCTGAGCTGTAAAGATACACGTTCCCAGCCAGCAAGAGCGGCTTGGGACGCCCTCGCTGAAACAATCCTTGCGCTGCCTTCCGCCATCGGAAGGGTATGCAGGGCGGCTGACGAAACGGAGTGCCTCCCGAGAATGGGGGCTGGGCGCCACCGTCGGCAGCGTTGGTCATAATGGAAACCCAGAAATTTCTCTCCAGGAGCGTTGTGCCTGGCGAGAAGCATGGCGGCGGAAAGCCGGCCAGCCTCCCAAAGAGGAACTAGCAGCTAGCAGAAAGAGCGCGGGCTCTGCGCGCCAAAACGGGCGTGCGGGAAGCCACAGTGCGCGGAGGAGCGGCAGGAGTGCCTACATTTCATCAACTGGTGAAAAGCGGCCGGAAGCGGCCCCGTTATAAGACGGCGAGCCCGGCTCTGCAGGGATGTCCGCAGAAGCGCGGTGTTTGTACCCGCGTGTACACGCAGACCCCCAAGAAGCCCAATTCGGCGCTTCGCAAGGTGGCTCGCGTGCGCCTGACCAATGGTATTGAAGTCACGACCTACATTCCGGGCGTCGGTCACAACCTGCAAGAGCACTCGATCGTGCTGATCCGCGGAGGCCGCGTGAAAGACCTGCCCGGCGTGCGTTATCACGTGATTCGTGGAACGCTTGACGCCGTGGGCGTCGCCAACCGTAAACAAGGAAGATCGAAATACGGAGCGAAAAGGCCCAAATAGCTGTTGGTCGCTGGTCCTTGGCCAGCAACTGAGAGCTGAAAGCTGATAGCTAGGAGCGAGTAGCTAAATGCCTCGTAAAGGACATATCGCAAAGCGCACTGTGGAAGCCGATCCGGTGTTTGGATCGGACCTGGCCAACAAATTCATCAATTCGATGATGTGGGCGGGCAAGAAGAGCACGGCCCAGGGCATCTTCTACAAGGCCATGGAGCAGCTTCAGCAGAAGGGCGGCGACGAGTCGCTCAAGCTGTTCAAAAAGGCGGTGGAGAACTGCAAGCCCTTGCTGGAAGTGAAGACCCGCCGCGTGGGGGGCGCGAACTACCAGGTACCCGTCGAAGTGAATCCCGACCGGCGCACGTCGCTGGCGATTCGCTGGATCATCACGTACTCGCGCGGCCGTAGCGAGAAAGGGATGGTCGACAAGCTGACCAACGAGTTGCTGGACGCCGCCAACAACCGCGGCGCCGCCATCAAGAAGAAGGAAGACGTACACCGCATGGCGGAAGCCAATAAGGCGTTCGCGCACTATCGGTGGTAAGCAGCTTTTAGCCATTAGCTCTGAGCTGACGAGCTTTCGCTAAAGGCTAATAGCCAAATCTAAATATTTTCAGAAAGAGCAAGAAAACACCGTGCCCAGACAAGTCCCATTAGAGCGTTGCAGGAACATCGGCATCATGGCTCACATCGATGCCGGCAAGACCACTACGACGGAGCGCATTCTTTTCTATACCGGAAGGACGCACCGCATCGGAGAGGTGCACGAGGGCACGGCGATTATGGATTGGATGGAGCAGGAGCAGGAGCGCGGCATCACGATTACGTCTGCCGCCACTACCTGCGTATGGCGCGACATCCGCATCAACATCATTGATACGCCTGGCCACGTGGATTTCACCGCTGAAGTCGAGCGCTCGCTGCGCGTGCTCGACGGCGCCTGCGCCGTATTCGATGCCGTGCATGGGGTCGAGCCGCAGTCGGAAACCGTGTGGCGCCAGGCCGACAAGTACGGCGTCCCGCGCATTTGCTTCATTAACAAGATGGACAAGATGGGCGCCGATTTTGAGCGTGCCATCGACACCATCCGCAAGCGTTTGAATGCCCGCCCTGTTGCCATTCAGCTCCCCATCGGACAAGAAGACAAGTTCAAAGGCGTCATCGACCTGTTCGAGATGAAGGCGATTCTCTGGAAGGATGAGACGCTGGGCGCCGAGTACGTCACCGAAGCGATTCCTGAAGAGTTGAAGAAGAAGGCGAACGCATTCCATAACCAGATGGTCGAGACCATCGTCGAGAACGATGACGAGCTTCTGCATAAGTACATGGAAGGCGAGGTGATCGCGCCGGCTGAGCTGAAGGCCTCGCTGCGCAAGTCAACCATCGCGCTGAAGCTATTCCCCGTTATCTGCGGAACGGCGTTCAAGAACAAGGGCGTACAGCCGCTGCTAGATTGTGTGGTGGACTTTCTGCCTTCACCTCTGGACATCCCGCCTGTGAAGGGCATAGACCCTTATAGCGGGAAAGACGTCGGGCGCAAGGCCGACGACAAGGAACCGTTCTCGGCGTTGGCGTTCAAGATTATGACCGACCCGTTTGTCGGTCAATTGACTTTTATTCGCATTTACTCCGGCCAGCTCAAGACGGGAGATTCCGTTTATCTCACCGTCAAGCAGCGTTCCGAGCGCATTGGGCGTTTGCTGAAGATGCACGCAAATAAGCGAGAAGAGATCAGCGAGATCTATGCGGGTGATATTTGTGCATGCGTCGGTCTGCGCAACGTCACCACCGGCGACACGATTTGCGACCAGAAGCACCCGATTCTGCTCGAATCCATTGAATTCCCGGCTCCGGTCATTTCGGTAGCGGTCGAGCCCAAGACCAAGGGCGACCAGGAAAAGATGGGCATCGCGCTCTCCAAGCTGGCCCAGGAAGACCCCACCTTCAAGGTTCACACCGATCCTGACAGCGGACAAACCATCATCAGCGGAATGGGTGAATTGCACCTGGAGATCATTATTGACCGCATGATGCGCGAGTTCTCGGTCGAGGCGAATGTGGGCAAACCGCAGGTGGCGTATCGCGAAACGATTCGCAAACCTAGCGAGGCGGAAGGCAAGTTCATCCGCCAGACCGGCGGCCGTGGGCAGTACGGCCACGTGAAGATCCGCCTGGAACCTCAGCAGCCGGGAGCGGGTTACGTTTTCGAGAACGAGATTGTCGGCGGAACTGTGCCCAAGGAATACATCAAGCCGGTGGACCAAGGCATTAAAGAAGCCATGGAAGGCGGTGTCTTGGCCGGTTACGAGATGGTAGACATCAAGGCCATCCTCTACGACGGCAGTTATCACGAAGTCGATTCCAGCGAAATAGCGTTCAAGATCGCCGGTTCCATGGCATTCAAAGAAGCTGCGCGTAAAGCGAGCCCGGTACTGCTGGAGCCGGTGATGTCAGTAGAAGTCGTGGTGCCCGAAGATTTCGCCGGCGTCATCATGGGCGACCTGAGTTCACGCCGCGGACGGATCGAAGGCATGGAACATCGCGCCGGGTCCCAGGTGATCAAGGCGATTGTGCCGCTGGCCGAGATGTTCGGCTACGCGACGCACATGCGTTCTTCGACGCAGGGGCGCGCGACCTACTCGATGCACTTTGCACGTTATGAAGAAGCCCCGCGCTCGGTGTCGGAAGAAATCATTGCCCGGGTGCAGGGGAAGGCAACCACGAAGTAGTGAGGTTTTCGCGGGCCAGAGTGCCCGCGCCATACGGAGCAGCGAAATGGCGAAAGAGAAATTCGAACGCACCAAGCCGCACGTGAATGTGGGGACGATTGGTCATATTGACCACGGCAAGACCACGTTGACGGCGGCCATCACCAAGGTGTTGCAGAAGCACAACCCCAAGA
>Ga0209804_1000328_pt1 | contig 40904 bp, 28 predicted proteins | sample GraSoiAngelo_139_FD_185896 | JGI IMG/M metagenome (GOLD analysis project Ga0209804, IMG submission 185896) | Grasslands soil microbial communities from the Angelo Coastal Reserve, California, USA - 14_0929_12_20cm (SPAdes) (version 2) | ecosystem: Environmental > Terrestrial > Soil > Grasslands ... | reverse complement strand
TTTATCAACTGGCATTTGCAGAGTTGGTGTGAGCCCAAGACGATCCAGCTCACGCGCGGACGTCCTTACCAGAAAGACGACAAGGCGCACCTAGAGCAGAAGAACTGGACGCCGGTGCGCAAGCTTCCAACTGGGGAAGGTGATTGATCAGGAGCTGGAACGCATTTACGAGAGGGCGAATCGGCGGCTCAGTCCGAGAGTGATGCCGGAAAGCCAGGCTGCGCATAGCAAGGAGAAAACACAACGCAGCCGGCGAAACGGCTGTGGAAAAGCCGCTCCCACAGCCGCGACAACGGCGGGTCTGCGGTTACATTTCCAATGTCTCGACGATCGACCCCAAGCTTACATTCTTAAATGGCTTGACGCGCGGTCAACGGGAGTTCACTGTTTCAGGCAGCGAAAAGAAACGATAGAAATTGCTACTCGACTGCCGCCCGACTTCCTCCGTCGAGAGTCCCCGCAATTCACCCAACTGCCTCGCGACCTCCTTTACAAACGCCGGCTCGTTGCGCTTGCCGCGATGCGGCACAGGTGCCAGGTAGGGCGAGTCCGTCTCAATCAGCATGCGATCCAGTGGAACCTCTTTGGTTGCATCTTGAATCTGCTGCGCTTTTGGAAACGTCACATTGCCGGCGAACGAGATCATAAATCCCAAATCGAGGGCACGTTTGGCGTGCCAGATGGTTCCAGTGAAACAATGCAGGATCCCGCCCAGTCCACTTGAACTCCAATGTTCCTTGATCAAGCGGAGACAATCCTCCCAGGCATCGTCGCTGTTGTTCGACGGACGGCAGTGGATCACGATGGGCAACTTGGCGGCGCGGGCCAGTTCCATTTGCCTCAGAAAGACTCGCTTCTGCACATCGCGAGGCGAGTGGTCATAGAAGTAGTCCAGCCCGATTTCGCCCCAGGCAATTACTTTGGGATGCCTTGCCAGTCGCTCCAACTCCTGAAAGTCGGCATCGGTGGGAAGCTTAGCTTCGTGCGGATGAATGCCAACCGTGGTGTGGAGAAAATCGTATTGTTCTGCGAGCTTGATGCCGCAATCGAGCGACCCCGGCCCATCGCCGTTGCCAATCGCGACGATATGCTCGATCCCAGCTTCCCTCGCGCGAGCAATCACCTGCTCGCGGTCCGCCTGGAACTGCTTTCCCTCGAGATGAGCGTGAGAATCAACGAACATAATGGAGAGGCAAAAACCGTGTGGGACGAGATCTATGTGGGGACGGGTCTCCGACCTGTCCAGCCGAGCGAGGCGCGATTTATTTCAGCCGCGTCCCCACGGGCACGTCTTCGAGAAAACTGCACAACACCGGCTTGCCGCCTTCCGCAGAAGCCGCCACAATCATGCCGTTCGACTCCAGTCCCCGAAGTTTGCGAGGAGCAAGGTTGGCCACGATGACGACTTTACGTCCAACCAAAGTCTCGGGAGCATAGGCTTCGGCAATTCCAGCCACAACCTGCCGCACTTCCGATCCGATGTCCACTTCGAGCCGCAGCAACTTGTCCGCACCCTTCACTCTTTCTGCTAGTTTTACCTGACCAACCCGCATCTCGACCTTGGCGAAATCATCGATGCCGATTCTGCCATCGAGAGACGCCACCGGAGCCTTGGCGGCCGGAGATGTGGCAGTCTGCACAGCAGGAGCGCTGGGTTGCGCCTGGGTGACTGGTTCTTGCTTTTGTTCCGGCGCAGCCGGGCCCGAGCGTTGCTGCTCTTCCATCTTCTGCATCCTTTCGATCGTGCTTCTATCGGCACGCGGGAATACCGGCTCGATCGTGCCAAGCTTTATCCCCAGTTTGAGTTGACCCCACTTGAGGTCCGACAGCGGGAATTGTTTGATGTCGCCCAAGCCGAGCTGTGCCCAGATGCGCGCCGTCGAATCCGGAATAACAGGGTGCGCCAGTGCCGTGACGACACGCAGAGCCTCCGCGCTGGTATACAGAATCGTGCCCAGTCGGGAGCGGCTCATTTCGTCCTGCTGTTCGCCGAGTGTCCATGGCTCGGTCTCAACGATGTACTTATTAACCGCAGCCACCAACGACCAGGCTGACTCCAGCGCCCGCGAGAACTGGTACTGATCGAAGAGGGCGCTGAAATCGGCGATCGTCTTGCGCGCCGTTTCCGCGATGTCGGTATCTATGGATTTGCGGGCCGCGGTCTGCGATGGGTAGGGAGCCTCGCCGTGAAAATAACGCGAGATCATGGTCAATGTGCGGCTGGCCAGATTGCCCAAACCATTGGCCAGATCGGCGTTGTAGCGTTGTACCAATGCATCGAAGGAGAAAGAACCGTCCTGGCCAAAAACGACTTCGCGCAGAAGGAAATAGCGCAATGCATCGGAACCCATGGCCTCAACGATAGTCTCGGCGCGCACGATGTTCCCACGCGACTTCGACATCTTGTTCTCTTCAAACAGCAGCCAGCCGTGCGCCACGATTGCCTTGGGCAATGGAAGACCGGCCGCCATCAGGAACGCCGGCCAGTACACGCAGTGAAAGCGCACAATCTCTTTGCCGATCATGTGCAGGTCGGCCGGCCAGTATTTTTCAAACTTGCTTGTGTCGTCCGATCCGTAGCCCAGAGCCGTGATGTAGTTCGACAGCGCATCCAGCCACACATACACCACGTGCCCCGGATCGTCGGGGACGGGCACGCCCCATTTGAAGGTTGAGCGGCTGACCGACAGATCGCGTAGCCCGCTACGCACAAACGACATCACCTCGTTGCGGCGAGTGTCGGGACGGATGAAATCCGGCTGTTCGGTGTAGAGTCGGAGAAGCTTGTCCTGGAATGCAGAAAGCTTGAAGAAGTAGTTCTCTTCGTGGACCATCTCCGTGGGACGCCCGCATTCCGGACAGGGCGTGCCTGGCCCGACGGCATCCACGTAAAGTTCATCGTAGATGCAATACTGGCCGGTGTACGAACCTTTGTAGATATACCGGTTGTCGCGAATCTTCCGCCACAAGGCCTGCACGCCCTTTTTGTGACGATCGGAGGTGGTCCGGATGTAGTCGTCATAAGTCAGGCCTAGACGATCCCAGAGCTTGCGAAAAGCGAGAGAAACTTCATCGGCCCACAGTTGCGGGGCCTTGCCGGCAGCCACCGCCGCGCGCTCCACGTGCACACCGTGTTCATCGGTGCCGGTTAGAAAGAACGTGTCAGCGCCCAGCATGCGTTGTCGGCGGGCAATCGCGTCGCAGGTAATGGTCGTGTAGGCGTGGCCGATATGAGGCCGCGCATTAACGTAATAAATCGGTGTCGTGAGATAAAACTTCCTGCTCATTTCTGATTCCGCGTGCTACCCAGGTACATCTGTACCGCCTCCTGCATTACGCTCTTGAGAGGGACGCGATGCTCGAGCGCAATGCGGCGGCAGTCTTCATATTCCGGTGCGCAGTTGGTAACTGTTCCGTTCATGCTGGCAAGCTTCAGCCGCACGTCGCCCCATCGAGTAGCTACCGTGAGCCACTTTCGCTGCAAAATCTGACGGCGCTCATCGCGACGGCGCACACCCAACGTTGTTGTTTCGGCGAAGATTAGATGGGTCAATTTTGAGGCATCTTCTGCTCGGCAGAGAACGGTCAGCAACATGCCTGGACGATTCTTCTTCATCTGTACCGGCATGCCGAAGACATCGAGCGCGCCTTCTTCAAGAAGCCGGTCCGTCACGTAACCGAATACCTGCGGGTTCAAGTCGTCAAGGTTTGCCTCCAGGACAGTAATCGTCTCATCGGAGGCTTTCACCGCTACTGGTGGTTCTCCGATCGTTAGGCGCAGGACATTGGCCTGACCCTCAAAGTCACGCGTGCCTGCGCCGTAACCGGTTATTTCAATCTTCATCTCTGGAAATGGAGCAAAACGTTTGGTGATAGTCTGAACGATCGCTGCTCCCGTAGGTGTGACCAGCTCAAAATTCAATCCTGAGGAATAGACCGGAGCGCCTCTCAGGAGCTCCACAGTCGCCGGCGCCGGTACAGGGAATGTGCCATGTGCACACTTGACGGTGCCACCGCCTACATTGAGCGGCGAGCAGATCCACTCGTCCACCTGCAGAGCCTCGGCCCCGACCGCCGCACATACAATGTCGACCATCGCATCTACCGCGCCCACTTCGTGAAAGTGAATCTTCTCGATATCGGTGTTATGAATCTTGGCTTCCGCCTCGCCCAGCGCCTGGAAGATCGCAAGGCTCGTTTTCTTCGCACCCTCGCTGATTGCCGCGCGAGAAATGATTTCCTTAATTTCTCTCAGCCCACGCCCATGCTCGTGCGGCGCGGACATTCCGGCCCGCGACTGAGCCGGTGCCCCCGCCCGCGAATGTCCATGATCATGCTTATGACCATGTTCGTGCTTGTGCTCTTTTTGTTCCCAATAGACTTCTCGTGGCAGTTCCTTTTCCCCATGCACGAGCACATCAATCTTCGTTGCTGAAATTCCACTGCGATTCACCCGCGAGATTTCCAATCGAGCACCAACGTTGAGAGCCGCTACGGTCTTTTCAAATACTTGGGCGGCCACACCTGCATCGAGCAGCGCACCCAGAAACATGTCGCCGCTGATACCAGAAAAGCAATCTAGATAAGCAATGCGCATTGTCCTTGAGAGTCTCAGCGTCCTCTACGAACTCCGCGTTTACCCAAAAGCTTCATCCCAAAAGCTTCATCATAGGGAAGCGCACACCACCCGTCAAACCTGCGCGAGCCAGCGAGTTTGTTACAATCACTAGTTTCTTCAACAGCTTAGAAAGAGTCTGTGTATCGACATCTGCAACTCCGGCTGGCCCACCACGTGCGCGATTTCCTGCGCCAGAACTACAACCTTGACCTGCCCAATATCGTCATTGAGCAGCCCCCCAAGGTCGAGATGGGCGAGTACGCTCTGCCTCTGGCGTTCGAACTGGCCAAGAAACTCCGCAAGGCTCCGCGCAAGATTGCCGAAGAGATTGTTGCCGGGATTGGTCGGATCGAAGGCTTCGAAAAACTGGAGCTAGCCGGTGCCGGCTACATCAATGCGCGTGTCAGCCGGGCCGAACTTGCTGCTGCCCTGGCCGGCGACGAGGTCGAGCCCATTGAAGTTCCCCCCGGCAAGATCCTGGTAGAACACTCCAGCATTAACCCCAACAAGGCGGCGCATATCGGACACCTGCGCAACGCTATCCTTGGCGACACCTTCGTTCGCCTTCTGCAATACGCCGGACGCAAGGTCGACGTGCAAAACTACATCGACAACACCGGCGTACAGGTAGCCGATGTAGTGGTTGGATTTCTGCATCTGGAGAAAAAGTCGCGCACCGACATCGAGCAACAGACCCGCCAGCCCCGCTTCGACTACTACTGCTGGGATCTCTATGCCCGTGTCTCGCAGTGGTACGGAGAGACCAAGGAGAACCTCAAGCGGCGCGCCGAGGTGCTTCACGCAATCGAGGAAGGGAATAACGAGACCGCAGCCATCGCTGACCTGATCTCGGTTGCCGTTCTGCGCCGCCATCTCGAGACCATGGATCGCCTCGATATTGAATATGACTTCCTGCCGCGCGAGAGCGAAATCCTGCACCTGCATTTCTGGGATGCGGCATTCGAGAAGCTCAAAACGGGTGGCGTGCTGTTCTACGAAACCGAGGGCAAAAACAAGGGCTGCTGGGTCATGCGACGTGCCGGCACAGACTCGACAGCCGAGGCCGCCGAACTCTCCGAGGAAGACCAGAAGGTCATCGTTCGATCCAATGGAACTGTCGGCTATGTCGGCAAGGACATCGCTTATCACCTCTGGAAATTTGGGCTTCTCGGCCGTGACTTCGGATATCGCAAATTCTACGTATATCCCAACGGACATCCGTGCTGGATATCATCCGCCGATGGAGAGCCCGATCATCCGCATTTCGGCGAGGTGAGCGAGATCTACAACGTCATTGACGCGCGCCAGGCCGAAGCCCAGAACACGGTCCTTGAGGCGCTGCGCGAGCTTGGCTACAAGCAGCAGGCCGACCACTACACTCATTTCTCGTACGAAATGGTCGCTCTCACGCCCCGCTGCGCCGCGGAACTCGGCTACGAACTCTCGGATGAAGACAAAACTCGCTCCTACATCGAGGTTTCCGGCCGCAAAGGTTTTGGCGTCAAGGCGGATGACCTCCTTGATACCCTGATTGCTTCCGCCAGAAAAGAAGTCGACGCCCGTCACGAACAGCTCAGCGAGCCGGAGCGCGCCTCGATAGCGAATCAGATTGCGGTTGGCGCCCTTCGTTACTTCATGCTCAAGTACACCAAGCCCTCGGTGATTGCCTTCGACTTCAAAGATGCGCTGAGCTTCGAAGGCGAAACCGGTCCTTACGTCCAATATGCTGTCGTACGCGCGACTAACATTTTTCGCAAGGCTGGCCTCGATCCCGACACTTTTGGCAGCGACGGGGCTTGCCCTGTCTCTGCCGAGGATTTTGCCAAGTTTCTAAACGACGAGTCTGGCAGTGAAATTTGGGAACTTTGGTTGGCAGCGTCCGAGACCTCCTACGTCGTGAATCAAAGCATCGCAACCACCGAGCCGGCCTATGCTGCCAAGCACGCCTTTCAATTGGGGCAATTGTTCAATAACTTTTACCACCGCCACCACATCCTCACCGAGTCCGACGAAGCTCGGAAGAAATTCCTGCTGGCCACCGTTCGGGTTGTTCGCCGCGAATTGATCCGCGTGCTCGCGTGCATGGGAATCAGCGTGCCACCCGTTATGTAATTTGCAGAGACCTGTGTGGGGACGGCCGCCCTCGGCCGTCCGGACCGAGCGCAGTTCGGCAGGCTGTTCCAAAACCTGTTCGAACTCCTCCTGACGTATTGCTCTCGACGCAACAAAAGCCCTTTCCGGGTCATCTAATCAATTGGGACGCAAGGAGGCATTCTATGAAACGGGCCTTAAGTATCGCGCTCGTTTTGCTCATACCTGCAGCCTTGGCAATGGCCGCTCCGCAAACGACGGATCAGCCTTTCCCAGGCACGCTGATCAATGCGAAATATGTGTACGTGACTTCCTATGACGGCAACCAGTTCGATCCCAATCTGTGGCCGGAAGATCGCCAGGCCATCGCGGCGGTGCAAGACGCGATCCAAAAATGGGGCCACTATATCCTGGTCTATCGCCCGGAGGAGGCGGACATTGTTCTTGTGGTCCAGTCGCGCCCATCTGAGGATGTGCTGGCGCTTTACGACGGGCACCTGTGGCCAGAGCAGAATTATCTCTGGCGCGCCATGGGACGCAACGGCTTGCAAGAAGGTGAGACTCCTCTTGTGGGCAAGCTGCAAAAGGCATTTGAGAAGGCGAGCAAGAAGGGATAAGAATTAAGAATTCGGCCACGGCGGAGCCGCTCACGCATACCAAACCAGGGAACGTGGTCGGTGGAACAAGCCGTGGCCGGTTGTGTGTCTACAGAGTTAGGATCCGCGCTTGCGCCCGCCGGCAATCATTAAGAGAACTCCGCCCGCAATCAGAACGGCACTGACCACTGGCGGGACTCGCTCGCTATGGTGGGTCTGAACCCCAATATCGATGTCGCCCGCCTTGATTCCTTGCCGCTCCGTTCGCGGAATGGCGACAAAGAGCGACGCGATCCCGAGCACCAATACCAATACTCCAACCCACAATAGAGCCTTCATCGACGCGCCTCCCATCCGCTGGTCTAGGAGCGACTGCCATCCTGAGCGAAATCTTTCGCAAACTCCACCAGGGATCGCACCGCAATTCCCGACGGTCCTTTAGCAATCCATGGTTTGTTGTCTTCCATCCAGGCCGTTCCAGCGATGTCGAGGTGGAGCCACGGCGTGTCCTCGGCAAACTCCTTCAGGAACATGGCAGCGGTTACGGCCCCACCCCAGCGTCCGCCGGAGTTGACGATATCGGCGATGTTGGATCGAATCACCTCTTTGTATTCCTCGTCCAAGGGCAAGCGCCACATCTTCTCGCCGGCCTTATCCAGCGCTCGGCTGAAGCGCTCATACATCTTGTCGTCGTTGGCAAAGACGCCGGCATTCACATATCCCAACGCCACGACACACGCACCGGTGAGAGTGGCCGCATCGATCAGATGCGTGCAACCGAGTTGGCGTGCGTAATAAAGACCATCGGCCAGCACCAGCCGCCCTTCGGCATCGGTGTTGATGATCTCGATGGACTTTCCCGACATGGCAATTTGTACGTCACCTGGTTTCTGGGCGTGACCAGACGGCATGTTCTCCGTGGCACACACGATTCCCAGCACTTTGACTTTGGGCCTAAGCAGCGCAATGGCCCGCAGGGTTCCTATCATGGCCGCGCCGCCGGCCATGTCGTATTTCATCTTCTCCATGCCATCGGCAGGCTTGATCGAAATGCCACCGGTATCGAACGTAATGCCCTTGCCGACCAGTCCTAGCACCGGTTTATCCGGCGCGCCCGGCGGTTCATAACGCATCACAATCAGGGCTGGTGGCTCATCGGAGCCTTGCGCCACACTCCAGAACGCCCCCATCTTCAATTCTTTAATCTTGTCCGCGCCGTAAACTTCGCATTTGATCCCGACCTCCGCAGCCATCTTGCGCGCCTGCTCAGCCAGTACAGTAGGCGTCATGCGATTGCTGGGCTCGTTCACCAGTTGGCGTGTGAAGTTCTGGGATTCTCCGATGATGCGTGCCTCATCGACCGCCTGCTGCAGTTTGCCTTGCTCTCCACCGGCGACCACAGTGATAGTGTCGATCTTCTGGTCCTTGCGATCACTCTTGTAGGTGTCGGGATCGAAGTTGCCGACAAACGCACCCTCGACAATGGCTTTGACTGCATCTTCCGTTTTGAGACCATTCTCTGGAACCACGAACGCGAAGCTGCGAATACTCTTAGACTTCAACGAACGCACCGCCGCTCCGGCTAGGCGGCGGAGTTCGTAAGCTGAGAAATTCTTGGCCTTCCCGCCTCCCAGCAACAGCAGACGTTTAGCCTTAAGCTTGGCTGGATTGTGGACCAGAGTCGTTTCGAAAATTTTGCCGCTAACTTCTCCAGTCGAAAGCACGCCTGCGGCACCGAACTTCACTGCTTCATCGGTGCTTTCCAAGGTTACCTGGGTTTTGTCCTTTTCACCGCGATCGAGCGCGACCACGACCAGACATTCCGTTTCGACTTCAGCAGGACGAGAGAAAGAAACGTTGGTTTTCATAATTTTCGACCACTAGTATCGGGGCCGGGCAGGGAAATGTGCAAGCAGGGGCTGACCGCTATGACCGCTATCTTCCTTTTTGGCTTCGGGCGATAGCTTCGCGGGTCTCGCGATCGGCAGTCTTGCGCCGCTCGGTCTCGCGCTTATCCCAAAGTTGTTTGCCCTTGGCCAGCGCCAGTTCTACTTTGACTCTTCCATTTTTGAAATACATTCGAGTCGGAATCAGCGTAAGCCCGCGCTGCTGGGTTTTGCCGATAAGCCGCCGCAGTTCCTCTTTGTGGACAAGCAGTTTGCGAGTTCGGAGCGGAGCGTGGTTGAAGATATTGCCGTGCTCATACGGCCCAATGTGGCAGTTCAACAGCCACAGCTCGCCATCTTTGATCAGCCCATAGGCGTCCTTGAGGTTGGCCCGTCCGGCGCGTACGGATTTGACCTCGGTACCGGTCAAAACGATACCGGTCTCAAATTTTTCCAGCAAGAAATAGTTATGAGCAGCGATCCTATTAACGGAGGCGTCCCGCTGGCCCGCCGCGGTGGGATCCCGCCGCGGATTTTTCTCCGGATTCGGGCGGGTCTGATGTGCGGGCTGGCGGGACATGGGCTAGCTGGAAACTTATCACAATGATGTGGGCTGGGCGCGAGTCCCGGGCGGCCTTGAAAACGTCGGGAGATCCGCACTGGGGCGGCATCGGTAGAAGTCTCCTTCCCCTTAGCTGGCTGCCGTACGGCATTGGAGGGACTACGACCAACGGGTGTAACTGCCACCAACACAGTCACTTCGGGTCAGATAAGTGGCGATGCTATAATCAGCCGCTGTTTACAATCAGCAACATTGAGGTTCCAGGCCCGGAGCATGAGTGTGCTCTGGGGAAGACTCTGTTACGAGGAAACAAGATGAGACGTTTGATCCGTGCGGCGGCATGCATAGCTTTGCTCGCCGTGCTCGCGACCTTGCCAGCCGCCGCCGATAAGTCCAAGTCCCTCTATAACAAAGGACGTGACGCCGAAGCCCGCCAGAACTACGAGTCGGCTTACGACTTCTACAAAGAGGCTTACGACCTTAAGCCCAAGGACATCAGGTACCGTGCGGCTTATGAGCGAATCCGTTTCCTGGCGGGGGCTTCCCACGTGCATCGCGGACAGTTACTGCGCGACGCGGGCAAGCTGGACGAGTCCATGGTGGAATTTCAAAAGGCGGCTGCGATCGATCCCTCAAGTTTCATCCCCCAACAGGAGATCCGCCGCACCCAGAGAATGATTGACGCAGCCAAAGGTACGCCGCCAAGCGCTGCCAACCGTCCCACCGACCCTTTTAAGAAGATGCTGGAATCGGCCGGCGGTCCCATCGAGCTCGCGCCTATTTCCAACGTGCCCATCACCCTGAAGCTCACCGAGGATACCAAGGTGATCTATGACACAGTCGGCAAGCTGGCGGGCATCAACGTGTTGTTCGACCCGGACTATACGTCCCGGCGCGTACGCATCGAGCTCAATGGAGTCACTCTTAACGAGGCGCTTCAGATCGTCGCTCTTGAGTCCAAAACATTTTGGCGACCGGTAACACCCAACACCATTTTTGTGGCCGCTGAAACCGCGGCTAAGCGCAAAGAGATTGATCAGAACGTCATCAAAACTTTTTATCTTTCAAATGTTTCTACGGCCCAGGAACTGCAGGACCTGGTAAACGCCATGCGGCAGATCCTGGAGATCGCCCGCATCCAGCAACTGCTCACCCAGAATGCCATCGTGGTGCGCGGAACTCCCGATCAGATTGCCCTGGCCGATAAGCTGATCGACGATCTCGACAAGTCCAAGCCGGAAGTGATCGTGGAAGTGGCCGTCATGCAGGTCAACCGCAACAAGCTGTATAACCTGGGCGTGAATCCGCCCACTGGCACCACGATTTCACTCCAGCCGAATGCGACTACGACGACGACCACGGGCGGTACATCGGCCAGTTCCGGCGGTGGACTCAACTTGAACCGCCTGGGCAACCTGAACGCTACCGATTTCACGATAACCATTTCCTCGGCGACCGTGACTACGCTGTTCAGCAACAGCGACAGCAAGCTCCTTCAGAATCCGCAGATTCGCGCAGTGGATGGCCAAAAGGCTTCCCTCAAGATCGGCCAGCGCATCCCTGTGGCCACAGGTTCGTTTCAGCCCGGCATCGGCGGCGTGGGTATCAACCCCCTGGTTAACACGCAGTTCCAATACCAGGACGTCGGCGTGAACATCGATATCACACCTCACGTGCACGCTAACCGTGAGGTCACAATGAAACTGTCGATGGACATCTCCGCGGTCGATTCTTTCCAGAACATCGGCGGCATCAGTCAACCGGTCATCGGGCAGCGCAAGATTGATCATGAGCTCCGGCTTAAGGAAGGTGAAGTCAGTCTGCTGGGCGGAATTTTCGAGAATCAGGACACCAAGTCGTTAAGCGGTCTTCCCGGTCTTTCGCAGATTCCGTTCTTGAAATACTTGTTTTCGACAACGAATACCGAGCACCGAGAAAGCGAGCTTGTGTTCGTGATCATTCCTCATATCATTCGCGGCCAGGAACTCAGCGAGCTGAACGAAAAAGCCATCGACGTGGGCACGGCCAATTCGCTGGAGTTGCGGCAAGTCAGCCGGCCAGCGCCGCCCGCCCAGGCGCCGCCGTCCAACCCAACGGCAACTCCTCCGGTCCAGCAGCAGGCACCGCCGCAGCAACCACAGGTGAGCACGCCGCCACCTCAGCCTCAGGCCCCTGCAACTACCGCTTCCCAGCCCGGCACGCAGCCCACTTCGCCCGGCATGGCAAGCTTCATGTTTGATCCTGCCAGCATCACGGCTGCGCCGGGTTCAACTTTTGCGGTGAACATCCAGCTCGCAGGCGCGCAAAACGTTTATTCGGTTCCGGTGCAGGTCAACTACGACCCGAATAAGCTGCAGGTGATCAACGTGTCGAACGGCGGATTCCTGTCCCAGGACGGACAGGCTGTGGCGTTGGCTCACCGCGATGACACTACCGCTGGCGTTTTGCAGGTGACTGCGACCCGTCCTCCAGGGTCGGGGGGAATTTCGGGTCAGGGCCCAGTGATTACTTTGACGTTCATGGCGAAAGCCGGGGGCCAATCCACACTCTCCATCACCCGGGGCGGCGCGCGGGATGCGGGAATGCAGGCTATCCCCGTTTCGGGTGCGCAAGCCTTGGTGAACGTCCAATAGAGGGCATCTAAGCTAGTAAAATAGTTATATGCAGCAAAGGGACAGAACAACATACCGGGGAGTCCTACGCTTTCGAAGCCTGCAGGGCTTCACCCTGATCGAGTTGATCGTGGCCACCGCCATCCTGGCGCTTCTGACTACGATGGCGCTGCCCCTGGCGCGCCTCACCATCAAACGCGAAAAAGAGAAAGAACTCCGCTTCGATCTTTGGCAGATGCGGGATGCCATCGATCGCTACAAAGACGTCGCAGATCGGGGTGCCATCCAGATCAAGCTGGGAAGCCAGGGTTATCCACCTGATCTTGATACCCTGGTGAACGGCGTGGACATTGCCGGCAAGAAGGTACGCTTCCTGCGCAAAATCCCTGTCGATCCCATGACCGGAAAAGCGGAGTGGGGGCTGCGCGCCGTCCAGGACGATCCCGACTCGGATTCCTGGAGTGGTGATGATGTGTTCGACGTCTACAGCAAGTCTCTGGGTACGGCGCTGGACGGGACAAAGTACAAAGAATGGTAAAAAGGCTCAAACCCCGACGGAGCCTCGGCTTCACTTTAATCGAGCTGATGATCGTGATCAGCTTGCTGCTGATCCTGATTTCGGTCGCGATCCCCGTCTACAATCAGTCGATTCTGCGCGCCAAAGAATCGGTGCTGAAGCAGGACTTGTTTACCCTGCGCCAAGTAATCGATCAGTACACGCTCGACAAGCAGCGCGCCCCGCAATCGCTGGAAGATCTGGTGTCTGCAGGGTATTTGAAACAAATCCCAGTCGACCCCTTTACCGCCCGGAATGACACCTGGGCGGCCGCACAGGAAGATCTCACGCAAAGCCCGGAGCAGACAGAGCCGGGAATCTCCGACGTCCACAGCGGCTCGAACCTGGTGGGCAGCGACGGCACTGCGTATTCCACTTGGTAAACCAGTGTGTGGAGGCGGGTCCCTGACCCGCCGACTGCCAACGAGTCCATTTCTTTATGTCTCTTTATGTCCGCGATCTTATCGGACGGGTCTAAGACTCGTCCCTACACAGCCGGTTGATTGCTTGCGACTACCGATAAGCACTACCATTACTTCATGCTCATAGACACTGAGATCAATCAGGCTCACGCCATCCGTGCACCGCGTGGCACGACACTCTCCTGCAAGGGCTGGCAACAGGAAGCGGCCATGCGCATGCTCATGAACAACCTCGACGAAGAGGTAGGTGAGCGTCCCGCGGAACTGGTGGTGTACGGCGGAACGGGCAAAGCGGCACGCAATTGGGACTGTTACCACGCCATCGTTGCGTCACTGAAGAGCCTTGAAAACGACGAGACCCTGTTGGTCCAGTCCGGCAAGCCCGTCGGGGTATTCAAGACTCACGATTATGCTCCGCGCGTGTTGATTGCCAACTCCAATCTGGTGGGTCACTGGTCGAACTGGGATAAGTTCAACGAACTGGAACGCGCCGGCCTGATGATGTACGGCCAGATGACCGCGGGGTCATGGATCTACATCGGCTCGCAGGGAATTATCCAGGGCACCTTTGAAACCTTCTCAGCGGCGGGCGAGAAGCATTTCGGCGGCAATCTGGAAGGCAAGCTAATTGTCTCCGGCGGCATGGGGGGCATGGGAGGAGCCCAGCCTCTCGCGGCCACCCTGACCGGCGCAGCGTTTTTGGGAATTGAAGTCGATCCGGAGCGCATTAAAAAGCGCCTGAAAAGCGGCTACTGCGACTTCATGGTCAATACGCTCGACGAAGCCCTGCGCATCCTGAAGAACGCCATTCGCAAGAAGGAGAATGTCTCTGTCGGACTGATAGGGAACTGCGCCGATGTTATCCCCGAATTGGCGGAGCGCGGGGTTGTACCCGACATCCTGACCGACCAGACTTCCGCCCACGATCCCCTGAATGGATACGTACCGCATGGAATGGCCCTGGAACAGGCACTGGACTTGAGGAAACGCGATCCCAAGGGCTACCAGGAGAAGTCGCTGGATGCGATCGCGCGCCATGTCGAAGGCATGCTGCGGCTTCAGAAGATGGGCTCGGTGACTTTCGATTACGGAAATAATATACGTACGTTTGCCTACGAGCGCGGGGTTAAGAATGCCTATGATTTTCCCGGCTTTGTTCCCGCCTACATTCGTCCCCTGTTTTGCGAAGGACGTGGGCCCTTCCGTTGGGTTGCGCTATCCGGCGAGCCTTCCGACATTCATCGAACTGACGATCTGGTGCTGGAGCTATTTCCGGAGAACCGCATCCTGAAGCGCTGGATCGATCTGGCACGCAAGCGGATCAAGTTCCAGGGACTGCCGGCTCGAATCTGCTGGCTGGGTTATGGCGAGCGTGCACAATTCGGTCTCGCCATCAACGACCTCGTTAAAAAAGGAAAAATTAAGGCTCCCATCGTGATTGGCCGCGATCACCTGGATTGCGGTTCTGTAGCCTCGCCTTTCCGGGAGACAGAATCCATGAAGGACGGCAGCGATGCTGTCGCCGACTGGCCGCTGCTGAATGCAATGCTGAACACGGCCGCGGGCGCGTCGTGGGTTTCGATTCACAACGGTGGCGGGGTTGGCATCGGTTATTCCCTGCACGCGGGCCAGGTAACCGTCGCCGACGGCAGCGAAATGATGGCGAAGCGTATTGAGCGGGTCCTTACGACCGATCCCGGAATGGGCATCATCCGTCATGCGGACGCGGGTTACAAAGAAGCTGCTGAGTTCGCCAAGGGCCACAACGTCCGAATGCCGATCGAAAGCAGATGAAATCCACCACGGAGACACGGAGGCACGGAGAAGAAGTTTCTGATTGGCGATTCATGATCTCTGATGGCAGGTTTTAAAAAAACGAGACTCGAAAAAAATCAACAATCAACAATCAAAAATCAACAATCAGAAATTTCTTCTCCGTGTCTCCGTGTTGGACTTTCGACGAAGGATAAATGGCTGACGAAAAAGCCTTACTCCTGGCCAACATCCGCCAACTCCTCACGCTCCGTTGCTCCACCGCTGGTCCACGCCGCGGGCCGGAACTCAAAGAACTCGGGATTATCAGAGAAGGTGCGGTGCTTTGTGCCGGCGGAAAAATTGTTTCTGTTGGTAGGACCAAAGATGTTCTGCGCCATCCCTGGCTTAAAAAAAACCGAAAGAAGATTACAGAGCTCGACTGCTCCAATCACGTCGTACTGCCAGGCTTCGTTGACTCCCATACCCATCCCGCTTTCATTGCCCCTCGTTTAGTAGATTTCGAAAAGCGCAGCGCGGGAGCCACTTACGAGGAAATTGCCAATGCCGGAGGTGGAATCCGCGCCAGCGTGGAACTGGTGCGCAAAGCTACCAAAGGTGACCTCGCTGCCCACGTCGTTTCCGCGCTGAACCAAATGGCTGCCCAAGGCACTACTACCGTCGAAGCCAAGTCGGGCTACGGATTGAACCTGGCCGCTGAGGTGAAATCCCTCGAAGCGATCCACCAGGCGTCCTCGCAATGGCCGGGAACTGTCGTACCAACCTTCTTGGGTGCGCATGTTGTTCCACAGGAATACGAAGGCCGCTCACAAAAATACGTCGAGCTCGTCTGTAAGAAGATGATTCCGGAAGTTGCCAAGCGGAAGCTGGCGGCATTTGTTGACGTGTTTACCGACCGGGGCGCGTTTACGGCCTCAGATACGGAGAAAATATTCGAAAGCGCAACAAAACATGGTCTGGGTGTGAGAGCCCATGTTTGCCAGCTGACGGAGTGCGTTTTATGGCCGCTCCTCGAATATCATCCGGCATCCTTTGACCACATGGATCATGTGATGGAGGAAGACATCCCGCAACTCGCCAGCCATGACACGGTTCTGACGCTGGTGCCCGGAGCCAATTACTTTCTGGGCTTGGAAGAGTTTCCTCCCGCGCGCACGCTGATCGATGCCGGTGCGCCTGTGGCCTTGGCCACCGACTATAACCCGGGCAGTTCGCCAACGCCCAGCATGCCTCTTGTTCTTTCGCTGGCGTGCACGCGGATGAGGATGTCACCCGCAGAAGCAATCGCGGCGGCGACGATCAACGGAGCTCACGCCCTCCGCCTGAGTACTCGAAAGGGAAGCATCGAGACCGGCAAAGATGCAGATCTCGCCGTCTTCGATGCAGAGGACTATCGCGAAATCGCTTACTGGTTCGCGGCCAATCGCTGCGCTTTCACGATTCTCAATGGGGCTGTTAGAGTAAACAGGTAGAGGATGGCATTCGGGGCGGCAAAAAAGTCGTTGAAAAGTTTGTTTCCGCGAGGCACGGCGTCGGGACCTGCCCTGTCCACATGCGCAATTTCGTCGAAGGGAACCCAAAATGAAAAGAATCACGCTCTTATTGCCTGTCGTCGTACTGGCTTTCAACCTGGATGGCTCAGCCCAGCGTCTGCCCAAACTCGCAGAACCCGATGACTATCGCATCATCTTCGCTCCGAATTTCGATAAAGACAACTTCACCGGAGACGAAACCATTCAGGTCCGGCTTCTCAAGCCAACGTCGAACGTGGTCCTCAACTCGCTGGAAATTGATTTTCAGGAAGCCGGCGTGACGAGTGGCGGCGCGACCCAGGTCGCTAAAGTTGCCTTCGACAAAGAAAAAGAAACGGCAACCCTTTCGCTGGAGAAGCCTCTACCGCCCGGGCCGGCAACCATTCACATCCGCTACACCGGAATCCTGAACGACGAGTTGCGCGGTTTCTATTTGAGCAAGGCCAACGGACGCAAATACGCGGTCACGCAATTTGAGGCGACCGATGCCCGCCGTGCTTTCCCGTCCTTTGACGAACCCGCGTACAAGGCGACTTTCGATATCTCCGTCGTCGCGGATAAAGGCGACATTGCCATTTCGAACGGGAAAATTGTTTCCGACACGCCGGGACCCACTAACGGCAAACACACCATCACGTTCTCGACCACCCCCAAGATGTCGTCTTATCTGGTTGCACTTGCTGTGGGCGATTTTGAATACGTGGAAGGCTCCGCCGATGGCATCCCGATCCGCGTCTGGGCCACTCCCGGCAAGAAGGAAATGGGCAATTATGCGCTGCAGGTTGCCCAGCAGTGCATGCATTATTTCAATAATTATTTCGGGATCAAGTACCCATTCGAGAAGCTGGATCTGATCGGGCTTCCTGACTTCGGAGCCGGTGCCATGGAAAACACCGCCGCGATTACCTTCCGTGATGCCTTGCTCCTGATGAATGAGAAGAATGCCCCCGCCTGGGCATACAAGGAGATTGGCTCGGTCATTTCCCACGAAATGGCGCACCAGTGGTTTGGAGATCTGGTCACCATGGAGTGGTGGGACGATATCTGGCTGAACGAAGGGTTTGCCACCTGGATGGAATCCAAGCCGCTGGAAGCCTGGAAACCCGATTGGCATATGGAACTGGATGACGTACTCGAAGCCGGCAATGCCTTGAACGTGGACTCGCTGCAGAACACTCGTCCCATTCACCAGGCGGCAGAAACCCCGGCGCAGATACAGGAACTTTTCGACGGAATCGCCTACGACAAGACCGCCGCCGTCCTGCGCATGCTGGAGTCTTACCTTGGACCAGAAGCATTTCGAGCGGGTGTGAATGCTTATTTGAAGTCACACGCATATGGCAACGCCACGGAGACCGATTTCTGGACTGCCCTCGCCATCGCTTCCCATAAACCTGTAGACAAGATAATGCCCACTTTCGTCAATCAGCCTGGTGCTCCGCTGGTGACTATCCGCACCCAATTGAACGCCGACGGGACCAAGGTCACGCTTTCGCAACGGCGCTATCACTACGACCGCTCGCTTCTGGACTCTGCCAACCAGGAACTGTGGATGATCCCCGTATGCCTGAAAGAAGAGCAGGGAACGGGAGCCACGGCGCAGAAATGCGAATTGCTGACCAACAAAGAGCAGAGCTTCGGTCTTCCCGGACGAAGCGCGTGGGTTTTCGCCAATGCCGGCGCGAGCGGCTACTACCGTGCGGGTTACGACTCTACGGGGTTTCACGCCATCAGCCGCAATGCCGAGAAGGAGTTCACTCCAGCCGAACGCATCGTGCTGTTGCGCGATGTCTGGGCTGCGGTTCGAGCCGGTCAACAGCCCATCACAGATTTCCTGCAGCTGGCAGAACAACTGCGATCTGACCATACCAGTGCTGTCATTCAACAACTGGACCACACGTTTGACTACATAGGCACATACTTGGTGAGCGATGCGGATCGCGGTCAATATCAATCCTGGGTACGCGGCCTGCTGAATCCAACGCTAGCGGAGCTGGGGTGGCAGCCGTCGCAGGACGAAGACGATAATCAGAAAGCTCTCCGCGCGTATGTGATCTACACCCTCGGCTACACAGGGCGCGATCCGAAGGTTTTGTCCCAGGCTAAGGATCTGGCAACCACGACTTTGTCAAACCCTCGCGTGGTTGACGTGTCGCTGGTAGACACCGCATTTGGCTTGGCCGCCCTCAGCAACGACACTGCCCTATACGATCAAATCCTCGAACAGGTCCGACAAAACGAAGCTCCCGAGCAGTACTACCGTTACCTGTACACACTCGCGCACTTTACTGACCCAGCCCTGCTGCGAAGAACCTTGGACTATTCGCTCAGCCCCGCAGTCCGCAGCCAAGACAGTCTGAACCTGATCGCGAGGGTTATGGCCAACCCGGCGGGCGAGAAACTTGCCTGGGAGTTCGTGCAGGCACATTGGACGCAGATCGAAAAAGTGATGGGAGGATACAACACGGGTGGATTAGTGGCTACCACCGGTTCGTTCTGTGACGCGGGCATGCGCGATGAAGTACAGCACTTCTTTTCTCAGCACCCCGTTCCCGCCGCCGAAAGATCGTTGCGGCAAGCGCAGGAACGTGTCAACTACTGCATTGATTTGAAGGCACAGGCCTCGCCCGCATTGGCGTCTTGGCTGCACCGAAGCGAGACGTCTTCAGGCGCCGGTCAATAATTCCTGTCCCGGTTCTCGAGGGATTAGGGAGACTACTGTTCTTGGCCTGATGGCGCTTGCGCTTTATGTTGCTGCTCCATCATTGCCCGTCGGGCGCCATACATGCCTTGCAGAACTTGCATGGGACTCGCCTGCTCGGGTGTGGTGGAACTCGGCTGCTGCACGGGCTGCACATCGCTCGTGTTTACAGGCTCCGGAACACTCGAATTGATGCTGATGGGAGCTTGAGTTGCCGCGTCAGGCACTTCAGATTGTGGAGCAACTGGGGCCACTGAAGGAGCAACTGTTTCCGCAGGAGGCATTTCCGAGACTTCCTGCGGCGCCGGTTGCGGTTGTGTCGCCTGTGGCTGGTAAGGCATTGTCCGGGGTCTGAGCTGTTCGAGCAGCACACGCGAGGCCGTAGTAGGTTCAGCTGCTGGTGCGAACCCCGAGGCGACTGACGCTGGCCCGCGGCTCGGAACTCCGGCTGCAGCGGTGGTCTCCGCGGCCCCGTTGGTCCCCGCTTTAGGCGTGAGAACAAGCTTGGCAAAGGAATCGGGGTCGGTCTCGGTTCCCAGCATTACGTAGTTGAAGTGCGAGCCGTTCAGCATGGCTGCCAGCACATCGCGAGCGGCTCCCGGACCGATCTTGCCGACCACTCGCTCGCTGCCGGCTCCTGCAGGAATCTCGATCTCTGCTCCGGTCTTAGTACGCACCTGTTCTAGGATTGCGCTCAGGGTCGAATTGGGGGCAACGATGATCAAGTCGCCATTCTGATAGCTGACCGTCGGCGGCGTCGCCGACATGTCTTCTAGTTTTGGGGGTTCGGAGGGCGTGGCTGGCCCTGGGGTGTTGTCGACTGCATAGCCCGTCTGGGTTCTTACGTCCGCGATGGCTCCGCAATCGCCGGTCAGCTTGACCGTTTTCTTGCCTGGATCACTCGTGAAGACGCACGTTCCTTGGGCAAGGGCAAACACACTAACCACCGAAAAGCAGAAGCAAAGGATTGCTGATCTAGGGATGAGATTCATACTTCCTTCCAAGGGCTTACAGTGTGTTGCGAAGGCACTGCCTGGGGGAAGCCGAGTCCAAGCAACAACACAGCGGGGGAATCTATAATACTACGATTTCCCAGGAGCGGCAACTATCGACAGTCCAATATCGCGAGCTCCGGAACCTGGTGTGTGGAAAGGGCTTTCCGCTTAAGCTCCGGGAAGCGACCTGCACTCCTGTGACTGGTTGACGGTGAAAAGAACGGTTGCGACACCTAGTGGTTGGTGTAAAATATAGATCCCTCCAGAATTGTGGCCCGGAAAGGTGAATTGTTGTTCTCGCTGGCCTACTTGCAGGCCTTCCGCTTCGCGGCGAATTCCGCTTAATTTTTGCGGAAAACAGTCGCGGGCACGATCTTGCAATGTAATTGCTAGCTAGCTATTTATGGCTGATCATTCGCTATCTCCGCAGGACCCGTATGAACCCACGGCGGCCGACGTAGAGGTCGTGCCGCGAGGAAATACGCAAGGAGACGAAGGTTCTGCAGCAGAGCCGTCCAGCGCGGCCGGAGCGGCCTCCAGCCAGGAATCCGCGGTCTCGCCCCTCGACGTCGCATTAAGCCTCGTATTCAAGGAGATTGCCGAGCAAGCTCGCTTAGCAACCACGGCCACGGGGGCGGCTATTGGTCTGGCCTACGGATCCCGTATCGTCTGCCGCGCCACAACGGGCGCCACCGCTCCCGATGTTGCCGCCTGTCTGAATAACGGCTCCGGAATCTCGGAGACTTGCGTCCGCACCGGAAAGGTGCAGGTCTCGGAGGATGTAGAGAGCGATTCCCGGATCGATGCGGCCACCTGCCGGCGGTTTGGGGTGCGATCTGTGCTGATGGTTCCAATCCAGCAACGAGAAGAACGGCTGGGAGTAATGGCCATTTTCTCACCGCGCCCAAACGCATTTTGCGATCGCGACGTCGTAACTCTGCAGGCGTTCTCGCGGCGCGTGGCTGCCAACATTGAACTTGCCAGCCAAAGCCTCGCTCTGCCTTCCTCGAATGTCGCGAGCGTCACCAGGGCCGCTCGACCGTCATCGAAGTTGCCCAAATTCCCCGTCCATCTTCTGCCCAAGATCCGAACCGCTCACTGGCTTCACAGTTGGAATTCGTTTTTGATGGTACTGGTAATTGCTCTGTCTCTTACGGTGGGATGGATGCTCGGACGCTCGAGCCGCAAATCGCTGAGAGCTGCAAACCAGGCAAGCACAGCCCTGGCGCCGGCCACGCCAGAGTTGCAGAAGCAGGAGGCAGCAGCACCAGTCTCGACTGAGCAGCCGGCACCAGCCGCCATGGCGCCGTCTACGGCCGAGCCTCCAATTCAGGCAACCGAGCTGCCGGCTGGCTCAGGTCCCGAAGCATCGTTCGCGCAGGTGACGATCGAAGATCGGCACCCGGTTTCCATGCCGAGTCGAGAAAAAGTGGAATCGAAAGCAAAGAGGGCAACAAGTTTCCCAGTTGATGCTGCGCAGACAGCATCGAGCAAGACGAAGGCGTCATACCCAGTCAAGGCAAAGGTAGAGAATTCAGCAGAGAGTTTGGTGGTTTTCGAGAACAAGAAATTGACTGCTCAATCGGGCGGATCGCAGTCATCGCCCCGAACAGCAGGCGCTTCTGAAGGCAAGGTAACGATTTCGGCTGCCGGTGCAAAGGGAAGTGTCAATGCCACCCAGCCTCTCGTGCTTCCAGAGGAGACTGCTAAACAGTATCTGGTCCGAAGGGTTGAGCCGGTGTTTCCGGATGCGGCCAGACAACAGCATATTCAAGGCCGCGCGGTTGTGAATGTGATCGTTGGCAAGGATGGCTCGGTTGAGGGTATCGGCCAAGTCGGCGGAGATCCCCGACTCATGCGCGCTGCCGCCGATGCGATCCGGCAATGGCATTTCAAACCATATTTTCAGAATGGCCAACCAGTGAAATTTCAGTGCCGCGTCACTCTGAATTTTGCGCTGCCGTGATCTTTTCCATGAAATCGGTATCAGGTATGGGCCCCAAACTCGTAATACTTTCGGCTCTCGTCTTTTCCGCGTTGGTTTTTGCCCAGGCCCAATCCAGGCCACAACGCCTTTCGCGGATTAGCGCGGGGGAGCCCGCCGCTATTTCGCGTGTCAAGATCTTGCTGGAGAAAGATTCGCCGGCCTTAGAAATCCTTGCCACCCGGGCGGTAGTTCCCACCATCACCAAGATGGAGAACCCGCTCCGCCTGGTCATCGATCTGCCCAACGCAAATGTATCGGGAGAACGAAAGCGAATACCGGTTCACCGCAACGACATTCTCGCGATTCGCTTGAGCCAGTTTCAAAGCAAGCCGCCTGTAGTTCGTGTGGTTGTGGACCTCGCCAAGCCGCATAGCTATACCTGGGACTCGGAAGGGAATCGGCTCCTGGTGCGTTTGCATCTGGAGGGGAAACAGGTGACGGCGAAGGCGCCGTCACTTCCCGTGTTGACTAAGGCTCCGCAGCCCGTCGCCGTTCCCGTCGCTGCGCCAGCAGGCGCTGGGACGCCGATTTGGGCGGATAAGCTGGCCGCAGACTCCTCGATGTCAACTAGCGATGACACCACTGTATTGCGCCTGACGCGAGGCGGTGAAATCCATGTTTGTCCCGGAACGACCGTCTCCATCGCCCACTCGAAAGAGGGTCCCGACTTGTTGCTTGGCATGGGCGTGGGCGCCGTGGAAACGCACTACGCCTTGGAAAATTCGGCAGACTCCATCGTGACCCCAGATTTCCGTTTTCTTTTGCGTGGTCCGGGCGAGTTCCACTACGCGATCGCTGCCGATTCTCATGGCAACACCTGCGTGCGTCCCCTGCCCGGAAATACCGCGCCCATCATCGTTTCGGAGCTCATAGGGGATGGCGTATTCAGAATGCCGAGCGGCGAGCAATTTGTTTTTCATGGGGGACGTCTGAACGCGGCTGACATAAGTCCACGGGGAGTTCGCGCGACCAACGTCGACCTTGCTTTTCCGAGCGGCTGCGGGTGTCCGGCAACTTCCACGCCGCCGGTGATGCTGGCATCGCTGCCGCCTACCCCTGTAATGCCGCAACCAAATTCCTCAGCGGTACGCCTGGCGCAAGCCGGTGACCCGGCAAGCCCCCTGCTTTCTCGAGCTGGGGGTGCCCCCCCTTCGCAAGTGAAGACAATACCGCAGACCGCTGTGCGCGACTCTCACGCGAAGGACATGCACATACAAGTTGAAGCCCGCGTGGTCTACCCAGCCCCAAACTCCTCCGCAGCAGGGCAGTCGGGCGTCACTCCACAATCCAACCTCAAGTCCGTCGCTCCTGCCCGATCCGAGTCACCCTCAACTCTTATCTTAGGGCCTCCTTCTCCAGCGAAAGAACGAGCCCGAGCAGAGTCGCCATCGACCATTGTCTTACGACCACCTTCCTCTGCAGAAGAAAAGGAGTTCTCCGCTGATAAGAATCAGACACGGAAAGCACACAAAGGTGTCTTCGGCAAAATTAAGGGTTTCTTTGGAAAGATGTTCCGCTAAGCAAGACCCGGCAAAGGATTTGTCGGGACCCGCCCGCTCGGACTGCCTTGCTTTGGACGCCCGCGTTCGTGGCAAAGGCAGGAGAGTAGAACCCATCTTATAGTGCGCCCCAACGGCGGAGATCACCAGCGAGGGAAGGACCCGCCCAGACAGATGTTGGTTAGATCTGGTAGCTGACGAGCATCGAAGCAGGGAAACCGCTGCGATGAAGCCTTGTGACAAAGCCCACGTAGGGTGGGCGAGCAACTCTGCAGGCCGTAACGCGAGTGGTGTGTCTTGAAGTCTGTGTCAACTAGCCGGTGAGAGTCCGGTCGCGGTAATCGCCAGAGAGCCGCGTAGCAAGCTCCTCATGCCCCGGGTGACCGGGAGTGTGAAAGCTGGAGTATGCCTCTGAGAAAGAGGTGCGAGATGGCAGTCCGTACCATAAAGGGAATCCTGCAGCGTCGACATACGGAACAGGGAGAGCCGAGCCACTCACTTACTGGCGAAGGCCACGGAAGAGGGGAAGAATCTGGAATGCATCCTCGAAGAACTCCACGGCGTATGGGGAGCGGAATGCCACCAAAGCGGATGCAGAAACAAGAGAGATCTCCGGCGGGCGGTAGTCCACACCTAGCGTGAGGTCTGCTATAAGCCGCAAGGCGAAGTGCAGACCGACACCGTCGGAGAAGTCGGAGGAGGCCATATATCCGTAGAGGGCCGGGACAACATAACTCGGTCGGAGGAGAGGGCCTCTACTTTTATCGTGCACAGCGGGGAGGTAAGTGACGATGCATGCCGGCAACGGCCAACTGAAAGCCCTGGATCACTACGCCTGGCTCCGGATACGCCGGTCGTTTCTGGCGCGCCAAGGTAATCGGGGAAACTCACTGAGAACCCGGTTTCCGGCATGGCTCGCTTGCTGTGGAGTGGAGCACTTCTACAAACCAGGAATATGCGGCATCGGCTTCGAACGCGCCAGGAGGACAGATAATCGGTAAGCCGTATGAGGGAGAACCTCACGTACGGTTTGAGGTGGCAGGGAATGGAAACCCGGACATGGTTGGGCTAATGAGGCACTCTCAGAGGAAACGGAGAGATCCGGCTAGGCCCGACCTGCAGTCCCGACGGCGCCATTTCTTGACCCTACAAGGTTGAGCAGGCCTCGAAAGTTTAGTCGTGGATGCCGACCCGCCTATGAGACGGGGAGGCTGCATGGGCAGGGAAGAAACCAACAGGTGCACCTGATCCAGTCCACCGGGGTATTGAGCACGGCATGCAGAGAAGGAGGTCTGAGTAATTTGCAGAGACCCGGGACGGGTGGAGGTCGCGCCACCAACTGTCGATGGCGCAATGGGAAAGCTACCGCCATCCTCCCCCGGCAAATTCGTGGACATCGGTGGGCTGCGGCTTCACATCAGCTGTACGGGTGCGGGGAGTCCCACCGTCATCATGGAGGCTGGTCCAAACGACTCTTCTGTTATTTGGCAACTGGTTCAGCCAGAGATCAGTAGATTTACCCGTGTTTGTTCTTGCGATTGCGCCGGTTTCGGTTGGAGCGACGCGCCCGGTGAGCCACGCACCAGCTCGAAATATTTCCAAACGAACTGGACCGCCTACTAACCCGCGCTGGGATTCCCGGCCCTTACGTTCTCGTTGGGCGCGACTTCGGCGGACTTAACATCCGTTTGTTCACCTCGCGCCATCGCGAGCAAATCGTGGGCATGGCGCTTGTCGATTCCGTCCATCCGGACATGCACCATCGTCCGCCATTCAGCATCGCTGCTCAGTCCACTGCCGCGAGCGCTTATTACCACGTTATGCCTTGGACCGTGCCACTAGGAGTGCCGCGAATTCTCGGCTGGTGTCGCAACACTCAGACCTTCCCGGAACCAGCCGGGGAAGTGGGTTCGGTTCGCGCCCGAAGCAGCTGCTCAATATTGTCGCCTGCGAGCCTGGCGCACCGAACTGGCACAAGGAACAGATGAGGATGGCTCCATGCCCGCTGCGACTGGCCCCTTCGGCGATATGCCGCTTGTAGTGCTCTCTCACGATCCGGAAGTCGACGATTTCCGGGGCTTTTTTTCCCCGGCCGATCTGACCAAGGCAGAGCGCGCATGAAGCGAGATGCAGGAAGAGTTAAAACGTCTCTCATCAAGAAGTAAAAGGATTGTTACAAAAGGAAGCTAGCACCGGGTGCAAGTCTATCCGACCTGAGTTAGTCGCCGCAGTTCACGAAATCGTAAACGACGCCCCTGGGACCACGCCATTTCAAGCTAACCCAAAGACTGAAAACAAGTAAGCCGAGTAATTCTACGTGCTGACGGTGCGACGCATGCATCGGTGCTACAGCTGGCCTTCGGACTTGTGGTTTAGGGATTTTGGGCCATTTATGAGATAGGTTCTAATCTCAACCGCCGGATGCGCAGCGTAAGCAGAGGTATTCCCGTTTTTTCGGTGCCCTCGGTATGCTGTGCGGCTAGTCTCTTTTGGCCGCACTCCCGATTGTTTCAAAGGAGCGGGACTGATCCAGCCGCCTTTTCTGGGGGAGAACGCTGTCATTTTTGCTTGAGGTTTTCCGACACGTCAATGAGTCTCTGCGGATCCCGAACCATGACTGCCTTGCGCAGAGTTTGGACGATCCCACGCTGTTCCCACTCACAAAGCAACCGGCTGACCGTGAACAGCGTGGTTCCGGTCATTTGCGCCAGTTCCTCGTGAGAGAGGTCGATGCGGCCGGGGTGGCTGCCATGATTTCCCTGCTCGAGCAGGCGGAACAACATCCTAGCCAGGCGCGGAGCCACCTGCTCGGTGGCCAACTCAAGAAAACGCTCCTCGAGCCTACGCAAACGTTCCGACAAGATCCCTACGGCATTGCGCCGTACTGCCGGAATGCGCTCTTCCAGGCTGAGAAAGGCCCGTACATCCCAGCTGAGCACATGGCATCGCCCCAGCGTTTGCGCCGTTAGTCGATGCGCGCTGTTCGGAGTCAGACCGAGTCCACCTAGTACTTCTCCAGTTCCTCCGACACTGAAAATGACTTCCGTGCCGAAGCGGCTGAGTTGCGTCAGCTTTACCCGCCCCGAGATCAGCACCAGAACAAAGCGTACCGAGTCGCCTTCGCGAAAGATGGTCTGACGATCTGGGAACTGACGTTCCTGCGCGATCGAAGCTACCTCGGCGCACTCCGCAAGGGTTAGCCCACGGAAGAGGTTGATCTGCTGGATGCAGGAGACTCGGGCATTTAACGGAAGCACTCGAGAAGAGACGGGCGCGGCCACCGGAAGCTCGCGCACGAACATCTTCTCCGGAAAAGCCTCTGAAGCATTACTACTGGCCATGCTTTTCTCCCCACACAACTCTATTTGGAAGGCAACTGCTCTACTCAGACGTCCGAAGTTGCATCAGCAACTCGTCCGTTCAGTTCAAGCACCTAAGAGCGTCCAGATTCATCTACCAACTTCCAAGCTGAGTGGGGAGGGCCTACAAACAAGTGACATAAACCGACTGCTGCTTAGACCTTAGCCTGCTTACTCTCGCTTCGCGAGTACCTCTGATTCATCGCTCTTGCTGTCGTTCTTGACTGCCTTGACGCCGCGATTACGTTTGGAACCTTTGTAGTCTTTAGCAGTAACAACGTAGCAGGGCAAAGCTGAGGATGGCTTCAGCACCCTTATTTGAGGCGCATCGCTGCTGTACTGCATCGGGTGCGCGGCCAGTTGTGCGGCGCTGGCATCGCAATCGTGATCTCGAGTTGCTCGAAACGTAAGTACGATTTCGTAATCGCGAAGCTCTTCCGGTATGGGAGATTCATAGGGCAAAAAACGGAACGAAAGACGCGCCAGATGCTCATCGCGATGCTTGTCCACGAGTTCGACCAAGTAGGAATCGACGTTCTGACTGAAGGCGCTCGCCGCAGCCGGTGCCTCGCGCGCGATCAGCCGCACGTGAATCGTTTCTTGCTGTTTTTTGACGTACAGGGATTCCGAGAAGGCAGGAAGCGCAGAACAGATAAGCGCGGCAGATACCAGGAGAAAGTTGTTCGTGCTCATCGCAAACCGCATCGCTAGTGCCTCTCTATATTTCTCAGCTGAACTCACGGACGGAAGGGGAGATGACCGTCCCGCATGATGAATAATATTTCTATCTGGCTAACTGGCCCGCACGCTCGATTCCACTTGGTATCTTCTCATCTCACCCTCAAACTCAACAGCTTGTCGTCCTCTTTGAGTGATTGCCCGCAACCTATGTGCAATTAGTTTCTCAAAACGGGTGGGGGATATTCCTACATCTCGCAGCGGGCTCAGCCCTGCCGGGGGGGTGGATGAATACTAACATGAACCCAGTTCACCGCCAAGAGGCTAATTTTTGTCCTTCCGAGGCGCGTGGAGCGGGGTGCACAGAATCCCGTTGCAAGTAGCGCCGAGTTGCTATTCTCTTGCATAGACGAGAAAAATTGTCGGTTACCCATGACCGGCTGATGTGGTATTCTGATGCTCCTAACGCACTGCCGGGTTAAGCGGGCATGAGTAGCGTCCCCCTGATGAAGTCCCCCTCATCGTGCACTCGACCTGCTTTGGATGTAACAAGCCTGGAAGCAAGCGAATTATTCAAGCAACGCTAATGTCGTTGGCTCAAGTTAAGCAGAGGTAGAAGATCATGAATAAACCGGCGGCAGTCGGTTCGGTAGTTGTGTTGTCCCTGGCCGCGTTCGTAGCTGGCCGCTATAGTGGCGCTCCCAAGAGCACCAGCCATTCAAGTTCGAAACGCATTCTCTACTACGTCGACCCCATGCATCCCGCGTATCGCTCCGATAAGCCCGGGATCGCTCCCGACTGTGGAATGCCACTGGAGCCGGTCTACGAGGGCGACGAGCCGGCGGGAAAACTTCAGCTGGCTGCGGGCGCCGTCTCCATCAGTTCTGACAAACAGCAGCTGATTGGCCTTCGCGTGGAAGCCGCCGAGAACTCCGGAACCCGCCTCATTCGTACCACCGGGCGGGTTGAAGCCGATGACAATCGCGTATACCGTTTGACGGCCGCCACGGAAGGATGGGTAACGTCTCTCGAGAATAATCCCGCTGGCACTATAGTCAAAAAGAACGATCTGCTTGCGACTTTTTACAGCCGAGAGTTTCGCAATGCCCAGCAGGCTTATCTGGGTTCTTTGGCCAGCCTTGAGAGGTTGAAGTCCACTCGCCGCGACGAGGACCCAAACAAGTCGAATGATGCGAATTTGAAGCTGAACGAGGAACAGCTGCGCGCTCTCGGCATGGGAGAGCCACAGATTAGGGACTTGGTCAGGAATCGACAGACCACACGTGACATCGAAGTAGTCTCGCCAGTGGACGGCATTGTTCTAGCCCGTAACATTTCTCCCATGCAGAGGTTTGATAAGGGCACCGACTTCTATCGCATCGCGGATCTCAGCAAGGTATGGATTATCGCCGACATCTTTGGCGAGAACGAACTGTATGGGCTCCACCCCGGCACTCGGGTTAAGGCTACCGTCCGCGAGCTCGGGAAGACCATTTATGCGACGGTGAGTGATAATCCACCGTTGTTTGATCCGGCTTCCCGCACTCTCAAGCTGCGCCTGGAGGCAAAGAATCCCGGTTACCAGCTTCGTCCCGACATGTTCGTCGACGTGGAGTTCACTGCTAAGGCACCGGCCGGTATCTCTATTCCTGAGGAAGCGGTCCTGGACAGCGGCATGCACAAGATCGTGTATGTCGAAACCAGCGATGGTGTCTTCGAGCCCCGCGCCGTGGAAACGGGGACCACGTACGGTGATCGGGTTACCATCACACGCGGGCTGGCGGAGGGCGAACGGGTTGTAACCTCAGGAAATTTCCTTATTGACTCGGAAAGTCGCATGCGGTCGTCTGCTGTGGTTTCTTCCGGCGTGACCCAGGAAGTCAAAGAGCATTCGACTCACGATATAGTCGCGACCCGTGATCCAGTCTGCGGTATGCCATTGGACCCCGGCAAGCTCCATTCCAGTGCCCACAGGGAGACGTACCAGGGAGAAACTTACGTCTTCTGTTCGGAAAAATGCCAGAAGAAATTCCACGAGGACCCGGCCAAATATATTGGGGAGAAACTGGGGAGCACTGCGATCGTCCAGCCTGAAATTGAGGCGGCTCGATGATCAACCGCATCATCAGCTTTTCTGCGAAAAACAAGTTTCTCGTATTCGCGGTCGTGGCCGCAGCTTGTTTCTGGGGCGCCTGGTCGATCGCGCGTCTTCCGCTCGATGCAACTCCGGACTTGAGCGAGACCCAGGTCATTATTCTTTCCCGCTGGGACCGCAGCCCCGACATTATCGAAGACCAGGTCACCTATCCAATTATTACCGCCATGACGGGCGCGCCCAGGGTTAAGACCGTGCGCGGCATCTCCGACTTCGGCTTCTCCTACGTCTACGTAATCTTCGAAGAGGGAACCGACATCTATTGGGCGCGTTCCAGAACCCTCGAGTATCTCTCCGGCGTTACCGCACGATTGCCGCAAGAAGTCCGGACAGAAATTGGTCCGGATGCCACGGCGCTTGGCTGGGTCTTCCAATATGTCCTCAAGGACGAGTCTGGCAAACACAATCTGGGCGAACTCCGTTCCTACCAGGACTGGTATTTGAAGTACTACCTCAAAGCGGTGCCCGGAGTCTCGGAAGTGGCGTCACTCGGTGGATTCACGCAGCAATACCAGGTGAATGTGGACCCCAACCGCTTGCGCTCTTTCGGCATCCCAATCTCGCGCGTAGCAGATGCCGTCCGAGAGGGCAACAGCGAGACTGGCGCCCGCCTTCTGGAATTCGGCGGCGCCGAGTACATGATTCGCGGCCGCGGATACATGCGGTCCCCGCAAGATCTTGAAGAAACCGTTCTCGCCTCCGTCGATGGCACGCCCATCCGTATTAAAGATGTCGGCAGGGTCGTCGTGGGTCCCGATATTAGACGCGGTACTGCCGACCTCGATGGTACTGGCGAAGTGGTATCCGGAATCGTCATCATGCGCGAGGGCAGCAATGCTCTCGACGTGATTCAGCGGGTTAAGGCTCGTCTCAAGGATATCGAGCCGGGTCTTCCGGCCGGCGTCAAGGTGGTGCCCGTATATGATCGCTCGGAACTGATTGAGCGTTCCATCTCCAGTGCGCGTCGCACCCTGCTCGAAGTGATCCTCACCGTTGTCATCGTCATCCTTATTTTCCTCTGGCATTTTCCCAGTGCGGTCATTCCAGTTGTCACGATCCCAGTTGCGGTTCTGCTTACCTTCATCCCGCTGCACTACGCAGGCGTGAGCATCAACATCATGTCGCTGGCTGGCCTGGCTATCGCCTGCGGTGAACTGGTGGACGCCGCGATTGTAGTGGTCGAGCAAACCCACAAGAAGCTGGAGATTTGCGAGCGTTCCGGCCAGCCGTTCTCCCATAGCGACGTGATTCTCGAAGCCGTGAAGGAAGTGGCCGGCCCCACATTCTTTGCCTTGCTGGTGATCGCCGTCTCCTTTCTGCCGGTGCTTGTGCTGGACGGCCAGGAAGGGAAACTCTTCCGGCCTCTTGCGTATACCAAGAATTTCGCCATGCTCGTGGCGGCCGTGTTGGCTATCACTTTGAATCCAGCCCTGCGGCTCCTGCTGGTGCGGCATCGTCCTGGACTGGCCGTCAGCGGTAAGTTGCGGCGCATCCTGGACTCGCTGCTGGGCGGCCGCATCCGCGCCCAAGAGGATCACCCCATCACCGGGCCCCTGATGCGCGTCTACGATCCTGTCGTGCGCTGGACGCTCCGCTGGAAAACCCAGGTGATTGTCGGCGCAATACTGGTTGTGGCTTTGACGATTCCGCTATTCTGGAGAATCGGCTCGGAATTCATGCCAACCCTGGAGGAGGGCTCGCTTCTTTACATGCCTTCCACCATGCCGGGCATTTCCATCGCCGAGTCGCAAAAGCTTCTACAGGCAACAGATCAGATCTTGAAAACCTTCCCCGAAGTCGATCACATTCTGGGCAAGGCCGGCCGCGCCGATACGGCCACCGATCCCGCGCCGCTCTCGATGCTGGAAACGGTGATTGTCCTGAAGCCCCACTCGCAGTGGCGTAAGGCGAACGTCTGGTATTCGTCATGGGCTCCGGGCTGGTTGCTTCCCGTGTTGCGGCACATTACTCCGGATCACATCTCGCAACAGCAGCTCGTGGCCGAGATGAACCAGGCCCTGACGATCCCCGGAGTATCGAATTCCTGGACGATGCCCATCCGCGGCCGTATTGAAATGCTGAGCACCGGCATTCGAACGTCCATTGGCCTGAAAATCCAGGGCGACGACGTGAAACAGATTCAGGAAGTCGGACACCAGGTGGAAAAAGTTCTCGGTAGCATTACCGGCACTCGCAGCGTGTTCGCGGAACGCACGGGGCAAGGGTACTTCCTAGATGTAGTTTGGGATCGTCCGGCACTTGCCCGCTATGGCCTCTCAGTCGAGGATGCGCAGAATGCTCTTTCGACGGCTGTGGGCGGCGAAAATGTCAGCACAATGATCGAAGGTCGAGAGCGCTACCCCATCAATGTCCGCTACTTGCGCGATTTTCGCTCGGATTTGGAGTCGCTCGGAAAAGTGTTGGTGTCCACCAGCGGCGACAAACAGATACCGCTCTCCGGGTTGGCGACCATTCGCACCCTCACAGGCCCAGCGATGATTCGCAACGAAAACGGACTCCTCACGGGATACGTGTTCGTTGATGTCGCGGGTCTCGCGCCTGGTGATTACGTTGAGCATGCCCAGCGCGAGCTCAGCACCCGGGTAAAGCTTCCGGCTGGCTACACCATCCAGTGGAGCGGTCAGTTCGAATCCGCCGAGCGCGTGCGCCATCGCTTGTTGCTGATTGTGCCGGTGACGATTGCCATCATCCTTTTTCTGCTGTACTGCAATACCCGCTCCTTCGTGAAGACGATGATCGTCACCCTGGCCGTGCCATTCTCGGCCGTGGGCGCCTTGTGGATGATTTATGTTTTGGGCTACAACATGAGCATTGCGGTTTGGGTGGGCATCATCGCGTTGCTCGGCGTCGATGCTGAAACCGGCGTGTTCATGCTGCTCTATCTTGATCTAGCTTATGAAAAAGCAAAGAGCGAGCACGCGCGTCTCACCCGGCAGCAGCTTTATGAAGCCATTGTGGAAGGCGCAGCCAAGCGCCTCCGCCCCAAGTTCATGACTTTCGCCACCATGAGCATCGGATTGATTCCGATTCTCTGGTCCAACGGTACCGGGTCAGAGATCATGAAGCGAATTGCTGCCCCCATGGTGGGCGGAATCGTGACTTCATTTGTTCTCGAACTGCTGGTATATCCCGCCATTTACGCGGTGTGGAGAGAGAATTCCCTGCCGAAGGGGTCTAACGCGAGTGAACTGGTGACAAGCTATCTGGGATCGACGGAAGGAAAACAAGGCGATCTGGTAACTCTGTCGCTGCCGCGATAATGACCATCGGAATCTGCCACATTACATTTAAGAGTCGGAGCATCGACTGCATTTCACATGCATTGATTTCGTCATTTTAGGAGAACCCAACCATGCGCTTTGTTTGCATTCCAGTCCTGTTGGTCGCGTCCCTTACGTTAGCGCAGGCGCCCGCCAACACTACCGCCACACCGGCTCCGAAGCCGCTTCCCACATCAGTCAATGCGGCCTCCGCGGTCCGACGCCCAAAAACATCTTCCCTCGCACCCGATACGCCGGTAATCACTATTATGGGCCTTTGCGATGCCGCTTCCGCCCGGCCCAAGACCGGCGCAACCGCCGCCAAGCGGGCGACTGGCGCCGCGTGCAAGACTGTCATCACCCGCGCGCAATTCGATGCTTTGGCCGAGGCGATCCAGCCCAACTTGCCGTCCGCCGCCAAATTCCAGCTGGCTACCATCTATCCAAAACTTCTGCTGATGCAGCGTGAATTCCGCAAGCAAGGCCTGGAAAAAGATCCTAAAGTCAAACGGTCGCTGGCTTTTAGCAGGGTGCGGTCCGAGGCGGAAGAGATGGCCAGGGCATTGAAGGAGAAGGCGGACGATGTTCCGAACGCCGAGATCGAGAAGTATTACAAGGACAACCCTTCGGAGTTCGAACAGTTTGAATTGCAGCGCATTTTCGTGTCCAAGGAAACGAAACCGGCGGTCAAGGACAATAAACCGGAGCCCAAACAGGAGTCCTCGAAATCCTCTGAGACAGAAAAGGACAGCAACCAGGAATCCGCACAACCCGCCGAAAAAGCAAAAGCCGACGACACAAAAGTGGACAATGACCGCATGAAAGAACTGGCGGATGCCGTTCATGCCCAGGCTGTCGCTGGGGAGGACTTCGAGAAATTGCAGAAACAAGCCACCGAACTCGCAGGTTTGCAGGCTGGTCCTTCAGCTAATCTCGGAAAGTTGACAGCCCACCAGCTGCCGCCGGCTCACGTAATCGTGACTTCGATGAAAACGGGCGAAGTCTCGCAAGTCTTTGTAGATCCCAACGGTTATTACATCTACAAGCTTGTATCAAAAAGCATAAAACCGCTCGATCAGGTGCGCGCAGACATCAAAACGAATTTGGCGCAGCGCCGGTTCGCTGAGGCCATGCAGAGCGTCGAGCAATCCGCCAGGACGGTGCTCAACGACACCTATTTCCCGAAGCCGAACTCCGCCAGAGGCTTTGGAGGTAGGGACAGTCATGGCATAAAACAGATCACCATTCCGCCTACGCCGCCGGAACCCGTGGCGGCCCATCCGGCAACCGCTAGCCCAGAGGCTCCCAAGAACTGAATCGTTGCTCCGTCATTCGGCAACCTAAGATTTGCCGTTTTGAACATTCTGAGCGACCATCGAAAGCGGACGAGGCGGCTCTCCCGTAAGGGGAGGGCCGCTCCGCTTTCGGCGCGTTGAGCAAATTTCTGCCGGTTGTTATAATTGACGCGCTGTTCCGCACGCTCCCAGCGTTGTTGGGCGATAATCGGCAAGCCTACCTATGTTCCAGCGTGTCCCGAACGCCTCGCCAGGGAGCCTGTCCCTGCGAGGAAAGCAGAGACAGTGGCCAGGTAGCTCAGGTGGTAGAGCGCAGCCCTGAAAAGGCTGGCGTCGGCGGTTCAACTCCGTCCCTGGCCACCATCATTCCAAAGGACTTAGCTGCACAGACGCGAAATTTCCCACCCATGATCCCACCCATGATTCTCACTGAACTCGCTCCGTGAGCAGGTGGATTCTGTCCCCCATCAGCTGCTCCAGAAACTTGCCTTGCGCATCCCGCATGGAGGCCATGTCGGACTGCGCATACAGTCCCATAGTAGTGCCGAAATCCTCGTGGCGCAGCACGCCCTGCACCGTGTGACTGGCGAATTGATACTCAGGCAGTGAAACGGCTAGATTCGCGAAACGCGTGCGATGAAGAACTCAAACACGAATGATTTCATTCCGAGTCTTTGCCCACGGTGACTTCGATAATCGCAGCAAGCGCGCGTCTTTGAGAACTCAGGCAGCCACGGGTGTCTGATATAGGCCTCGACAGTGAGGTTGCCAGCGAAACGAGCGCAGACTCTCGACGGGTTGTGACGCGGGCGTATCCGGCGTTTGCCCTCCCCGTGAGTGATGGGTGCGATGATGGTTGTAGTAGTTCCTGAAATCGAGCAGTTTATTTTCCAGATCGACAGTCGTCCAGAACAACGTGTGATCCAAACATTCGCGTCGAATGGTGCCGATGAGCCTTTCCACGAAGGGGTGAGACTGGGGAACGTAGGGGACAGTCTTGATTTCTGTCACCTCCAGGATCCGCAGATTGGCTTGCCATTGGTGAAACTTATAAAGAGGATCGTGGTCGGAGCTGAGGTACGTTGGCAACCGGCATTGCCCGCGAATGGCTCGGTTGAACATGCGACAGAGTGCGACGCCATCAACCGCACCGGCATGGACGCCGAAGCCGATGATCCGGCGCGTGTATTGATCCATGACGACCAGGACCCAGTGGGTCCGTAGGGTTACCGACTCGCATCGGAACAGGTCCATACTCCAGAGACTGTCTTTCATCTGACCCAGCAACGTCAGCCACGACGGACCAGTGGCGTCCCCTCCCGGCCAGTAGTGATGGGCGAGAATCCTTCGCACCACGTCTCTGTCGATTGGAAGGTTGAAGGCCAAGGTGATCTGTTCAGCGATGCGCGGACAGCCCCAGCGGGGATTCCGTTGCTTCATTTCCACGACCGCGTTGATGAGTTCCGCACTCGGTCCTTTCGGGCCGGGCTTGCGACGGCGATTGGGTGAGAACAGCATGCGGTACTTTTGCTTGCATATGGTTTGGTGAAGGCCTATCAGGGTCGAGGGCTTCAGCACAATGGCAGAGCGGAGCAGACGACTGGGACGCACCCACAACGCCAGCCAGCCCGCAAGGACCCGGTCCGACGCCGATAGATTCGGCGCTCGTTGGCGGGACCGATTCACGATCAGGAGTTGGTGCTTAACCATGACTCCGCCACTACGGAACGGACCCCACCCGGTCCGAGCAAGCGAGCCAGCATAGTGATGAAATGGATGAAAAGGACGACCAGATCCCGCATCACAGAATCCTAGCAGGACGGAAAGTCCCACCGAATTATGGGCGAAATAACAATTCGCCAGCCACACGTCCCCGATGGGAATTGAACCCGTCTTATCCCCGTAAAAGTCTTGCAGACAACCATAACCGATTGAAAACAAAAGGCACGCATGGCGTCCAAAGTGCGTGTTTGGACCCCTGGAGAACGCTTATTGGAGCGCTGGAGGACCAGCGCTTTTCACCCTTCATACATGAATCAATAATTGTTCTGACGCATCAGAAGGATTATGATGGTTGGAGGGAGGTACCCCATGGAAACTCTGATGGATCGTCTGACGACCAGTGAGGCGGCGGTCGCCGCAGGAGTATCGGTCCCGCAAATTCACCGGATCATTGACGAAAAGATTCTTCCAGAAGACCTGTACAGTACCACGCAAATGCGGACATTCCGCACCGATGCGTGCATTCTGATCGCCTTCTATTTCGAGACCGCTGAGTCATTGACGGCGCAGGCCCGGCTTCGGACCATTCGGAACGCGATGGCGCACTGCGGAAGTTGGGAACAGTGGCAGAACTGTATCGTTGAAGATCACTCCATCACGGTTCGCTTTTTCGACATTTGGAAGGGCGTGGAAGAACGTCTTCACCAGTTGATGAGGGCTCGCGAAATGGTGATCGAAGACCCGGAGATTTTGAGCGGAACGCCCGTCATCAAGGGTACGCGAGTGCCCGTTTATGACATTGCTGCCGCGGTCGATTCGGGAACGCCGAAGGACCGAATTCTCAAGTCCTATCCAAGCCTGAAAGACTGGCAGGTCGAGCTCGCATCAGTGTATGCGAAGGCAGTCCCCCCGCGTGGCCGCCCCAAGCGGGTTTCGTCTGCCGGAGGGCTTCAGGGGTCGATTACGAAAAAGCGACTACGCACCCCCTTATCAGGGAGATGAGTGGGTGATGAAATTCCTGATTGATGAGTGTCTGAGTCTGGATCTAGTGGAGGTCGCCCGGGGGCGCGGCTTCGTCGAAAGCTCACATGTGGTTTGGATGGGCAAAGCTGGATGGAAAGACTGGGAACTGAAACCGTTCATCCTGGAGGGAGACTGGACCCTTGTGACCCGAAACAGCGTCGATTTTCGCGGTTCCGCGGACAATCCGGGGGCCAGTGGACAATTTGCCGATGTTCCTCTTCATGCTGGCCTGATCTGCATCAACGGCCCGGATGGAATGACTGCGGAGGTCCAGTGCGAACTGTTCGAGGCCGTTCTCGATGAAATTGGGAATGTGCAGTTGGTCAATGAAGTTGTCGAAGTCGATCTTGAATCTCTCGATGACGAATTCACGATTCATCGGTATCAGATGCCCGAGGAAGTTGATTGACCGCGCTACGCGCGGGTTCATGGGTCAGTCGAAACGTCAAAAGATGATGGGGCGGCTGGCACGAACGCCCCGCTGGGGTGGGTGACCGGAAGACCACGGGATTTCTCGGGTACAGCCAAGAAAAAAACCGGCGCTCCGGCAATTCGTGTTCAATGTAGCGATCCACCAGAGCACCGACTGATACTGGCCTTCCAAATCGATGATGAAGATTCAGTCGGAGGCGAAGTGGCTCGATGACGCGCAGAGCGTCTGTTTTGGTTGGGTACTGGGCTACTGTCCCCACGCTTGTTGACCTCCGGTATCGGTGGCCTTCCGGTGTCGTTTCGTAAAAGCGAAACTGCCAAACGTCATCGCCGTGCGTGTTGTTCTTCTTGGTTAAAGATCCATATTGATATCTGCGTCGCTTCATCTGTTGTTTTCTCCATTCTGTCTTGACGCGACGCCGGGAGAACAAAGTCTATTCCGGACAAACGTTGTAGGATCCGAGCAATTGGCTGACGGTCACTGGCGAGGAACTCGCCTGTAGGGATGCGCATGATTCCACAGTGATTACGAAAAGCGGTCCTTGGGCAGCGTGCCCAAGTTCGAATAGCTCTCGCAGGGAAAGTACTAGAGTGGGCAAGCATAAGAAAACGCGCCTGCCGGAGCTTTCCGGATACCTTGGCCATCTCCAGTGTGTTCTCACCTGGAACAATGTTGCATAATCGGCCAAGGGCAAAGCAATTTGGGGCAAAATAGTACCCCCAGTCAAGCACAGAACCGCGGCTCGTTCCTGACGCCGACTATTCTCTGCACACTTTTTCCAAGGCCAGGCCAATAGCGTCTACGGCTCGTTGACCGTTTTAGGTCTGCGCGGCAATGTGAGCGCGATGGAGTCAGAATTCGAGTCCCGGGCGTTCTGAGTTATGCGGAAGATGATCTTAATGACCTCGGTGTCGATGTCGATTTGCTGCACGAGCGTCCGAATGATTTCTCGTCTTCGTTCCAGTTCGCGCGTGCTAGTTCCAGCCTAATGCGCTGTGGCTAGCTCACAAAACCGGCTCGTTGCAAGTCGAAGGCACTCGAGTTGATCGACATCGCCTGCATTCTCCCTGATCCTTGCTTCGAGATCTGCGATGCGGTGTTTGGTTCGATCCATCCGTGACGTGAATTGTTCTTTTTCGATTAAGCCCTCGGTAAAGCTGTCGATCAGCCTTTCCACTGCATGTGGTAGCTTGGTACTGTGCGACCTTAGAATCTCGAGGTTGCCTAACAAAGTACCAGCCTTGCTGCTTTCCTGTTCCTCGAGTTCGATCCTCTCAAGGTTCACGAGAAGACTGGAAACTTCGCGCCACACTGTCGTCTTCAGAAAATACCCCCTGAACCTGCGAGTTGCTGCAAATCCGCTCACCACCAAACCGGTAACTGTCCGAGCCGCTGCATCGGTAGTAGACGAAATCCTTCATTTGACGGCCAGCCCCTAGTTGTCGGATCGTCTTGCCGTAGTAGGCATAGCCACATTTTCCGCAGCATGCCAGTCCTTATAATAGGTATCCCGGCCTCCGTCGTCCTTGCCGAGAGCGGCTTCTGTTCTCCTCGAGTTGACCGTGAGCCGCGCGAAAGAGCGCCTTATCAACTTATCGACCAAGGCCGGGACGGGTACGAATACCCACTCCTCTGGAGCAGCCGCGACTGGCACATTGCTTCGCCGAGGTTCCGCTGGCCGTCCCCGCGCCGCCCGTGGTCGAGACTTCTTTCCCCGCGGCATTATGTGTGTCTTTCCCTATGCCGCTAGGGGCTTGCGCAAAAATAATTTCACATAGTTGCCGGAGTCAAGGTGTCCATGCCGGTCAATGTTGAGACATCAAGACGTCGCCAGCAATTCTCAGTTAGCGAAATGGCTGGTTACATCAATTACCTTCGCAGAGCCGGAATCAGCGATACAGCGGATCTTTGCAGTTGTTTGCTTCGGAGAACTCGCTCGGGACCCGCTCATGCCCCCAGATCTTTTCGTCCGGCGGGCTTCGGGCACCGGACAAAAGAGTCGTTCCTCTCTTTGAAGTATCGATCAATTGCATCCTTCGCAGCTTCTGCGGACGGGTAATCGCTGTTGTGAATGATTCCTTTAGCCATGCCACTGAAGACCGACTCGATTACGTTGAGGAACTGCGCACCAGCGGGCAGGGGTGCAGTCTTCAAGATGGGGAAACCGTCTTGAACTGCCTGCTGGTTAACTTCATCCAGATGCGAGAACAGCTTTCTCGATATGTGCCATGAGGCCGCATCCCACGACAGATAAATCGTACGGCAGGTGCGGTATTCGGCGCGCAATAGCTCCGCCATCTTGATCATCTCCTCGGTGTTCTTCTTCAGGGAGTAAAAGTGGGTTATTTGATTTCTGGACAGTTCGAGCGCAGCCGTGAGGATCAACCAGCCCTTCGATTTTTGATACTGCGGGACCACATAGTCCTCGCCGGGGCCAACCCGCTTGGTCCCGCCCTTTCGCTTAATCGCAAATGGGCCATACTCATCGATGGAAAAGAAGGCCTCATCCTCTTTCAGGTCCGATAGGATTTGCTTGATGACACCCACTTTGGTGTGGTACTCGGGATCGTTGCTGGTCAGTACAATCCTTGCCTTCCGCCATTTGAATCCGGCCGTCTTGATGAGGGCACGTATACGTTTTCTCGATGTGCGGTGACCACTCTCAGCCATAATTCGGTGAAGATCATCCATCCTCCAGGAGGTTCGGTTAATCCCGTGAGCGGACGGAGGCGAGTGAAGTAGCGAAAACAGGAACTGATCTCGCTCCGGATCATCGTTCGGCTTGGTCGCCTTCGCCGACAAGAGTGCATTGAGGCCGTCGTTTGCAAAGCGGCTGAAGTATCGGCCGATCGTCCTGCGCGACATCTTGAGACACCGAGCAATCACGGCTGTGCGGATGCCTGTCTCTAACGAAAATTCTGTGCAGCCTATGGCGGAGGTCATTTCCCCGAACCGGACCGCAAAGCTCAAGCGGTTGGGGCCCTGGTTGAGTCTGATGAACGAAACTCGCCGATGCACGCGTGTTCGAGGAAGCACAGTTCAGACACTGATTTCAAAGCGCCAAGGGGAGGCAGCGCGTGGCGCGGTGGCTTCTGGTGCTTTCAGGCAGCCCGTCGTTCATAGCGGTG
>Ga0209804_1000327_pt1 | contig 40919 bp, 28 predicted proteins | sample GraSoiAngelo_139_FD_185896 | JGI IMG/M metagenome (GOLD analysis project Ga0209804, IMG submission 185896) | Grasslands soil microbial communities from the Angelo Coastal Reserve, California, USA - 14_0929_12_20cm (SPAdes) (version 2) | ecosystem: Environmental > Terrestrial > Soil > Grasslands ... | reverse complement strand
TTCGATCAAAGAGGAGCAAGTTGCGGTGTTGGAGCGCATGGCCGAGAAGTCCGCAAAGAATTTGCTGGAGGAGATTGAGGCGAGTAAGAAACAGCCGCTAGCGCGGGTGATTTATGCGCTGGGGATCCAGTTTGTGGGCGAGCGCACGGCGCAATTGCTGGCGGAGCATTTTTCGTCGCTGGAGGAATTGGCCGACGCGAAAGAGGAGGAACTCGAGCAAGTGCCGGAGGTGGGGCCGAAAGTGGCGGCAAGCATCGTGGAGTTTTTCTCGGAGCCGGCGAACCGGCAGTTGATTAAGAAGTTGGCGAAGGCCGGAGTGCAGCCGAAGGCGGAAAAACGAGAGGTCAAGAGCGATAAGTTTGCGGGGAAGACGTTTGTGTTTACGGGAACGCTGGCAAATCGCACGCGGGAAGATGCAGGAGCGATTGTGGTGGAACATGGAGGGCAGGTGAGCGGGTCGGTGAGCAAGAAGACGAATTACGTGGTGGTGGGGCAGGATCCGGGATCGAAATACGACAAAGCAAAGGAGTTAGGAGTGACAATTTTGAGCGAGGGGGAGTTTGAGAAGCTGGTGGGGCGGAAGTAAGGGAATTTAGCGGCGGTAGTTCCGCCCGCTTTCCCGGCGAAAAAGTTTCAAAGAAAGCTGACACTAGTCCTGGAGAAGGCCTCTTGGCTTCAAGCACACGCATCTGGCGAGATGGTAAGACTGGTCATTGCTGTCGACAATGCAAGAAAGCAGGCTGAGACGCGCTATAATGAAAGTGGCGGGTGAGCCGGGCGATCGCTGGTTTGCCTTAGGTACTGCGGCCGGAGGGTAAACCCTTCGGCTCCTTGCGGCACCTCAGGGCAAGCGGGAGGAAAGTCCGGACACCGTCCTGAGACACGTTGACCGCTCTGCGCTCACTACGAGGTTGCGAGCAGACGAGCACCGAAGTGCCGGGCTAAACCCCGGCGCTTCGCAAGCCAATCTAGCTTGATGGACACGGCTGGTGGGCGGAGAGCGGTCAACGGAACTCTCGATATGGCAACGCGCCTGATAACGTCAGGGGGCTGGCCACGCAGGCTCTGCCGAAAGGCAGAGTTGCACGCTTCGACGTGCAGCGTTCCGGTTAGACCGGAACGTAGGTGCGGCTAAGCTACGGAAAGTGCCACAGAGAAGAGACCGCCGGCGGAGCGCAGCACGGTGGCAGTCGCGCAGGGAAACCTGAGCGACGCCAGAATGCGTGCAACGTTAGGCAAGGGTGAAAAGGTGGGGTAAGAGCCCACCGCTCCGGTGGTGACATCGGAGGCACGGAAAACCCCGCGTGGTGCAAGGCCAAATAGGAGGGGAGAGCCGGCCCGGCTCGCTGAGCGCGTTTTCGAAAGAAAGCGCGCTTCGTTCGCGGCGGCGCAAGCCGCTGCGAATGGAGAACCCTCGGGTAGGCTGCTGGAGTCACGGTGCGAACCGTGACCTAGAGGAATGATCGCCGCGGTGAACAATTCGCAAAATCAATTGTTTACTCGACAGAATCCGGCTTATATGGCTCGCCCGCCAACTATTCTGTTTGCCGTAACTTAGGAGGCATCCTTTAGCTTTATGGGTCTCTCGCGAAAATCCTATCCTGGTGCGAATGCCTTTGAAATCAGCAACATTCAAGTAGATGAAATTGAGGCCGTGCTTAACGGGCCATAGGAAAGTAACAATGTTACATTACCGCGAAAGCCTTCCGCGATAGCGGCCTTGAAAGATACGACCTCAAAGCGAAAGTTGACAATTCCGTTGCAAATGACATGCGAAACCTTACCAAAGAGCAATTCAAGTCTAAGCAGCAGCCCATGCTTCTCGAACTCTTGGCTGACCTTTTTAAGCTGGAGGTTCATCGCGAAACCCGCGAGCTTCCTGTTTGCGAGCTTGTTGTCGCGGGCAACGGAGCAAACCTCCAGCAAGCAACGGTTGGCGAATTACCGCAGATGCGTTTCGGGAAAGGCCTGATAGCAGGCCAATCGGAGCCCATTGGTCTGGCACAGAATGGTCGGCCTTCCCTGGTGCGGATGCTGTCGCTAGAGCTCCAGCGTCCCGTCTTGGATAAGACTGGGCTCAAAGGTATCTATGACTTCTCGCTGGAGTGGACCCCTGATGATCGTCTAGGTGTGGAACACGGACCTTCTCTCTTTGTGGCAATTCAGGAGCAGCTGGGACTTAAACTGCTCCCATCAAATGAGCAAACGGCGCCAGTTCAAGTGCTTGTTGTGGATCATGCGGAGCGAGTAACGAGCAACGAGAAGGTGAACGCGGTACACCTGAATTGAATTGGGCTCACAGCGATTGGATTGGATATCGGGCTTGTTTCGGCGCCCGCTATTTTCAATAATTTGCAGAGCCCAAGGTCACGGTCGGCTGCTTATGCGCAGTCGTCCGGGCTCCACTACGGTAAATGCATCTCCCAGCCGCGAACCTAACTTGGACACCGCCTGAATTACGGTCGCGGACTTGGCACGGCGCGCTCGGCTGGGAAACCTTACCAGGATTACGCCGGCTGATGAACGACCGCGTGCGTAAATCAATTCGCCGAAATCGCGGTCTTCCGTGATGAGCACACGCTTCTCTTTTAAAGCACGTTCCAACACTTGGTCATCGGTCGCGCCCTTCGCGATTTCTGCGATGGCAACCACGTCGTGACCGGCTTCGCGCAACGCCTGGATTACGGGCCTGGCACAGCTTTCGTCGGCCACGAAGTTCATGCGTTAGGATTTGCTCGCGAATGGCTCGTTTGGGAGCAGCACCACTTCCTCGTGTGCGACGCTCGCCGCGCCATAGGCTACCGCCGCCCGGATATCTTCCGTTGTGAGGTGCGGGTAATCTTCCAGCAGTTCGCCCTCGCTGGCGCCCTCGGCGAGTTTACGTAGGATCAGCTCGACGGTGATTCGCGTCCCTCGAATCACTGGTTTCCCCATCATAATCGCTGGGTCAATGTCGATTCGCTCAGTGGTCATTGGCAATCCTCTTCACAAATCATATCGCCATTGCGAAAACTGTGCCATAACTGTGACACAAAACCTGTTTTTGCTGCCAAGACTGATTTTATGACAGGTTTCATTTATTGATTCACGTAACTTATTGAAAGTAAAGAGTTGCTCGAAGATTCCAGCTTACCGGCTCGCCCGCCACTACTTCACTAACTCCGGGGAAAAAAAAACCGCTAGAATCACGCCACAATCGGTAGCAAACGGCACACGTGAACGACCGCGCCGCGAAGGCGATTCGCGTTTCTTTTCGAGGCGACCGTTTCGCTCGATTGTTTCTTGGGCCCGCTTGAGGCGGAGGGGAACGGAAGGCCTGCTCACCGCCGGGCTAAAGGCGAATCGTTGACCCATGCGGCACAATCGCCCGCAGAGATTGGTTTGCCCCGAAGAAGAAGCAACGCGATGGGCTGATGAAGTGCCTGGACGCGCTCAAGCATTGGACTACCTATTTCTTTGCGTTCTGGAAATGGTACGGATGGAAATAAGCCTTCCGAGAAAGCCTAGGAATCCAAATCGATTCGCACGGTAAGAAGTTCCGTGCCGAAGAAGCGCACGGCGGCGGCGTTCGAAGCTGCTGCCGGAAAGCTGACGAGAGAGCCAGCGCTGACGCTCGCGGGGATCGTCACCCAGCAACAGATGCGCGGCGCCGGTGTGCCAGCGGAGGCGAAATCCATTGCGGAGCTTGACGCGGACGCGCGGATTTTTAGCAATATTGCGAACGTAGCCGGCATCCATGCCATGCTCAGCGACGAGCCAGAATTGCTGGCCAACACGTCCGTTACCCACCGCGGTGCGGCGAGGCTTGCCGGTCGCGCGGCCGATGGTTTCCAGGAGCGCGCAACCAGGCGGAACAATTCCCAAGGCAAACGAAAGCTTGATGGGCGGGTTGAGAACAAACTTCTGCATCAAAGGAACGATTTGGCGCTTCATCGCTGCCGCGAAGCACTGCGCCAAGCCTTATCGTGACGCAAATTCACGGACGCAGCCGCGGCAAGCCCGATTCCCGGAAGGAAATTCGTGGTCGATTCGGGCCATACCTAGGATTTTACAAAAAGGCTGCGTCCCGGTAGTGTGATGTCGGTGTGAGGTAGCAGAAAATGAAGACGATTAAAGGACCGGCAATTTTCTTGGCGCAATTTGCGGACGACAAACCTCCTTTCAACCGGCTAAGCGATATTGCCAAATGGGCGGCGGGGCTTGGCTACAAAGGGGTGCAAATTCCGACGTGGGACGCGCGGCTTTTCGATCTGAAGCGCGCGGCGGAAAATCGCAAGTATTGCGACGAGATTTTGAGCACCCTCGCGGCAAGCGGCGTTGCACTTACGGAGCTTTCTACGCACCTGCAAGGGCAACTGGTGGCGGTACATCCGGCATATGACGCGGCATTTGACGGCTTCGCTCCGGAATCCGTTCGAGGAAATCCTCCCGCGCGGCAGGCATGGGCTGCCGAACAGCTTTTGTTTGCGGCGAAAGCTTCGGCGAATTTGGGAGTCAAGGCCCACGTGACATTTTCGGGCGCGCTGGCTTGGCCCTACATTTATCCATGGCCGCAGCGGCCGCCGGGATTGATCGAGACGGCGTTTGAGGAATTGGCGAAGCGCTGGAAGCCAATTTTGGATGCGTTTGATGCGGCGGGGGTTGACCTTTGCTTCGAATTGCACCCTGGCGAAGATCTTCATGACGGCCTAACGTTCGACATGTTCCTCGATCGAGTCGGTGGACACAAACGATGCAATATTTTGTTTGATCCGAGCCATTTTGTGTTGCAGCAGCTTGATTACCTCGCCTTTCTCGACATCTACCATTCCCGCGTCAAGATGTTCCACGTGAAAGATGCGGAGTTTCATCCAACCGGCCGCCAAGGCGTTTACGGCGGATACCAGAGGTGGGTGGAGCGCGCGGGGCGGTTCCGGTCACTGGGCGACGGTCAGGTGGATTTTCGCGGCATTTTTTCGAAGCTGGCGCAATACGATTTCGATGGCTGGGCGGTCCTCGAGTGGGAGTGCTGTATAAAAAGCAGCGACCAGGGAGCGCGGGAAGGCGCGCCCTTTATTGCGCGGCACATTATCGAGACGGCAGAGCGAGCGTTTGACGACTTCGCAAAATCTGGTGCCGACGAAGAAGCGAACCGCAGAATGCTGGGGCTGCCGGCTCGAAAGGAAGGGAAACATGCCGGGTGAAGCCAGGAGTGAGAGCAAGCGTCGGCGGCTGCGACTCGGCATGGTGGGAGGCGGGCCGGGCGCATTTATCGGCGCGGTGCATCGTATTTCCGCCCGAATGGATGACTGCTATGAGCTGGTTGCTGCGGCGCTGAGTTCCGACCCGGGAAAGAGTCTGGCCGCCGCCAAGGACCTGCACATTCCGCGTGCGTACGGGCGATTTGAAGAAATGGCTGCGGCCGAAGCCGGGCGTCCGGATGGCATCGAGGTGGTGGCTATCGTCACACCCAATCATATGCATTACGTGAATGCAAAAAAGTTTCTCGACGCGGGGGTTCACGTGATCTGCGACAAGCCGCTGACGACGACGCTCGAGGACGCGCTGGACCTGGCGAAAATTGTCGAACGCAGTGGCTTGATTTTCGGGTTGACGCACAATTACACCGGCTACCCAATGGTGCGGCAGGCGCGCGAGATGGTGCTAGCGGGAGAACTTGGCGCGCTGCGGGTGATTCAAGCGGAGTATGCGCAGGATTGGCTTTCGACGCCGCTGGAGAGGACGGGGCAGAAACAAGCCGAGTGGCGCACGGATCCCGCGCGCAGCGGACCGGGCGGCTCCCTGGGAGACATCGGCACGCACGCGCACAACTTGGCTTGTTTTGTGACCGGGTTGCCGGTGCAACAGGTTGCGGCCGAGGTGACGACGTTCGTGCCGGGGCGGCGGCTCGACGACAACGTGCAAATGTTGCTGCGCTTTCCCAAAGGCGTGAAGGGCATGCTCTGGGCGAGCCAGGTTGCGGCGGGAAACGAGAACAATCTGCGTTTGCGCGTTTATGGTGAGAAGGCCGGATTGGAATGGCAGCAGGAGAATCCGAACGAACTCACTTTCATGCCTTTGGGGCAGCCGCGGCGGATTATGAAGCGCGGTGGACCAGGAACGGGAAGTGCTGCCGCGCGGGCGATCCGAATCCCGGCGGGGCATCCGGAAGGGTATCTGGAAGCATTCGCGCAGCTCTACAAAGATTTGGCCGAGCAGATTACGGCAAAACAGGAAAGCCGCTCACCGGATCCGCAGTCGATGCTCGTCCCGGGAATCGCCGAAGGCGTGGAGGGAATGCGATTTATTTCCGCGGTGCTGGAGTCCTCGCGCAAAGGCTCCGCATGGACGGCGCTTTCGGGCTCGCGGTAACTGCTATCAAGGCGCGCCCTGATCGCGTGGCTATAAGAAAACAGCGCGGCGTTTAAAAGAATGGGTGAAAAGTTTCTATTGCGCTGACTTGCGCAAGCTCCCACAATAAGCCAAGGCTCCCAAGAGCCATGAAATTGGAGTCTTACCATGGATGAAGTTCTTCGTACCGCACCGCTTAAAGAAACTGCTCCTCTCACCGAATCTGCTCCCCTTAAGGAGCTCGATGACTGGGATGATTTTGTAGCCACGCGCTATCGGCCAGGAAAATCGGAAGAGCAATTCCGGAACTATCGGGCCGACGCCAATCCCACGGTTACGGAGTTCTACCGGCAGAATCACGCACACCAAACTTTAGATTTTGTTCTAAAGAAAAAAGCGGAGTACTGCGGACGCAAGCGAGGGAAGAAGAGCATCTGGGAAATGGCTGAGTACCTGAATACGCTGGTGGACGAGAGCGATCCAGACACGGACTTGAGCCAGATCGAGCACCTGCTGCAAACTTCCGAGGCGATTCGCAAAGATGGCCACCCGCGTTGGTTCATTCTCACGGGTTTCCTACACGATTTAGGGAAAGTGCTGTGCTTGTACGGCGAACCGCAGTGGGCGGTGGTAGGGGATACCTTTCCGGTTGGTTGTGCGTACTCGGATCAAGTGGTTTTCCCGGAATTTTTCGCCGCCAATCCGGACGCGAGTGTCCCCGAATATCAGACCAAGTACGGCATTTACGAACCCCGCTGCGGGCTAGATAAGGTGCATCTCTCATTCGGGCATGACGAATACATCTATCAAGTCGCGCGGAACTACCTTCCCGAAGAAGGGCTGTACATGCTCCGCTATCACTCGTTTTATGCGGCCCACCGGCACAACGCCTACCGCCACCTGATGAATGAGCACGACGAGGGGATGTTTGCGTGGGTGCGGAAGTTCAATCCCTACGATCTTTATTCGAAGGGGCGCCAGCGCCCCGACACGAAAGCCCTTCTTCCTTTTTATCAGGACCTGGTGTCCGAGTTTTTCCCCGACCAAATTGATTGGTAGCTGCCAAGTCTATCAGGCAAATCATTGCTCCAGGGAAGGCTGGATTTTTGTCTTCAGCGCAGACCCATTAGAGGACATCGATCGAACACTTTGCCGTCTGCCTTGAACGCGACGCCGTTCTGCAGAGCCCACTTGTCAAACAGCGCGGGATTGGTGGAGAGGTGCAGCAGCGCGGTGGCTATTTCTTCGACTTTAGGCATGCCGTTGTGCACGAGATAAAAGCAAGTTTCTTCGTAAGGGGACTTAGGATCTTTGGGATTCTGGACCCGCCTAATGAACCTATCGCGCAGCTGAAACTGCACCTTGCCCACGTTCAGAACATAAGCGCCATCTATCTTCGTCGCGCCAGTGAGCGCAAGGATGCGATTCAGAAAGGCAGCGGCGCGCTGGTCCCTGGAGAGAGCCGGTGCACGCAAGCCGTTTGTTTCCCGATGGCCTCCAAATAGGGAGAATCCTCCTGGCCCGTTGGCATGCAAGCCGTAGGAGAAGGCCTGGTTCGCTGGCCTTTGCGGCGCAATCGCATGGGCCAAATCCCTTCGGCGAAGTTCGAAGAGAGCGAATTTCCACCGGAGAAGCACAAGGACACCTACAAGCACGGCGAAGACGACCACGGGCAAGATTGCAGAAGCCATCATGGCTATGACACCCGCCAGACATGGCCCGCGCCCGCCACAGCTTTCGCCTTGATCGTAACGAAGCCGCGCTGCCGATTACCACATCTGGACTGACGATTCTAGGTCTAGCCGCCAGCGATCGGGTGAACCATCAGGACTTCATTTTGCGCCCGAGTAATTTTCTCGATGCGTTCACCGGTGGCGATGTCGAACGGCTGCGCTCCGGTCTTGGCTTCGTATTCCGCAATCACCCGGTTGACTTCGTCCATGTCGGCGGTTGCGGGATCGTACTCGAGAATCGTGGTATCGCCCTGGGATGAAAACGTCACAATCTTGGCGTTCATGCTTTGGTCTCCTGTGGGACTTCATCTAGCTTCCTGCGGGTTAGAAGCTGGCGGGTTGGGGTCCCTCCCGCCATATTGCACCGATTTCCAAAGATGTCAAGACTGCATTTGGCCTGCAATAACTCAGGTAACGTTTCGACCCATGGAGGATTTTGTTTTTTTTTGAAGCAGCCTGTGGCTTTGACTAAGAGAGGTCTAGTAGTACTTCAACGCAGATTCGCAGCACGCGTTTTTTGTCGGCTCGATTCAGCTCAACGTGAAATGGGCATGCGAATTACATTCGTGAACTCGTCTGGCAGAACGGCGACGCCATCGCGGAAGGCCACCACTTTGCCCGAATTGGCAGCGACGCGCTCGCCGGGAACGACAATCCCGACAAGATTGAGTGGATCAGCCGCGGACACCGTGATGATTTCGCCGGATGGCAGCTGATTGCGCATGGCGCGGAGAGATTCCACGGACCCAGGCAAAGCGAATTGCTCTCCCAGGAAATTGCTGACGAAGCGGCCGCCGCGAACTTCGCCACGATCTTCCAGTCGGCGAAAAGTGATGAGCAACTCGCGCCACTTGGGGAGAATGGTTTCGCGCGTGAGAAGCTCGCGAAAGACGACGCCATAGCGGCGGAGCAGCATCCAGCAAATGGCTTCGAGGGCGCGGTTGCGGTCGGGGTTCTCGTTCGAATAGAGCAGCGACCAGCGGCCTGCGCTGTGGCGCGGGCGCGAAGTGCGCCCGCTGCCCTGGCCGGAGCGACGCTTGGGATCGATGAGCGCGCGGAGGTTATCAAAACCGTCCGCGGTTAGCATGCCTGCGGTGACCAGCTCCCAGAGCGCGGTTTCCACTTCAGACTTCAGCTTGCCGGTGCCGCGGACAATGTCGGCGAAAAAAGAAGCGCCGCGCTGGCGCAGGTACAGGTGGACGGAAGCGGCATCGGGGCTGAGGCCAACCGCGCTCGCCTCGCTTCCTTCGCGCTGGGGGATCATCCAGTCCGCCTCTTCGCGCACGAAGAAAGTAATCGGAGCAACACTGGTGGGAATGACGCGGCGTTTTCCGTCGGAGAGCGCTTCCAGTGTGGCCGGATGTGGAGATAGGCGGCCCCAGCCGACCGCGCCCGTCAAGCAAAGCTGGTCGAGAACTTTGGGGTCGTAATCCGCGATGCGGCGTTTGAGGATTTGGCGCTCCCAGGAATTTGCAGGGGCTTCGAAGCCTTGCACCTGGCGAATCGCTTCGAGAGTGCCTCGCTCGCCGAGAAGCTGCGTGCCAGGGGACACGTGCTGCCAGCGAAGCAGCCAGTTCATGAATTGCGCGGGGGTGACAGACTGGATTTCTTTGCGAAGCTGCCCGAGCGTCAGCCGGTGGATGCGCGCAAGCAGGCGGCGCTCACACCACTCGGTTTGTTCGGAGTGAGGATCGGTAAACCTGCCGCGCAGGACAACGCCTCTGGTCTCCAGACGGAGCAAAGCGTTGTCCATGTCCGGGGCTGGGAGCGCGAGGACGGTGGCCAGTTGATTTGCAGTCAAAGGACCGGAATGTGAAATCCAGCCGGTTACCAGCGACAGCAGGGCATCTTCGCGGGAGATCGCAAAGGAATCTAGGGTCGGAGGTGGGACTTCAAAGCGGGCCGTGGGGAAGATTTGCGAGAACGCGGTCACGCGCTCTGCTGCAACCCAATAGCTCGAGCTGCCCACATTCGCCCGGCCGATTCTGTGATTGGCGACGAGCTGCTCGAAAAACGGGTTCCAAGTTCCGAGCGATTCCTGTAGCTTCCCGAGCACATGATTGCCTTGGAGTGGTGCGACATTGATAGAGGCTGGCAAAGCAACGAAAGTCAGTAGCGCGTCGTGCAACTCCTCGGCGTCGCGTACGTCGGGCCACGCTTGGTCGCACACTTCGGCAATAGCCTCCGGATTGAGCCGGCCGATTTCTCCCAGTACCGCCTCAGGCAAGATGCGGCGCATCTCGACCGCACGGGCGCGGCGCTCTTCGAGCGGCGCATCGTCGAGATAGGCATAGGGATTGGCATTAAGAATTTCGTGGGAAAACTGAGATGGAACCGGCGTGTCTACCGCGAGGGAGGTGATGCGGCCATCGGTGATGTCGCGAATCACGCGCTCGAGCCCTTCGATGTCGAGGGCTTCGGTAAGAACGTCCTTCATCACTTCGCGGATAAGTGGATGCTTCGAAATCGCAATGTCGCCTTCCGGAAGGTTTTCCTGGCAAGCGAGGGCCTCGGGAAAAACGGCGGACAGCAAGTCGTCGGCGCGCATGCGCTGGATCGGCGGCGGAACTTTTTTGCCATTGCGAAAACGAAGCAACGCCAGCGCGCGGCCGGCGTCCCAGCGCCAGCGCGCAGTGAAAAGCGGAGAAGCCAGCACGGCTTGCTCCAAAACGGAGCGAAGGGAATTGGAATGGAGAAAGTGAAACACATCGGCGAGCGGAAAACTGTGTTGCTCGCTGAGGGAGATATTCAGTCCATTATCGGTGGCCGCGGCTTGTAGCTCGAAATTAAACGAACGGCAGAAGCGTTTGCGCAACGCCAGACCCCACGCTTTGTTGATGCGCGCGCCGAAGGGAGCGTGGATGATAAGTTGCATGCCGCCGCTTTCGTCGAAGAAGCGCTCGGCAATGACGGTGGTTTGCGTGGGAACCGCTCCCAGCACGGCTCGGCCACCGATGATGTACTCCACGGCTTGCTCCGCGCCGGCATCATCCAAGCCGCATTCAAGTTTGAGCCAGTTCACTGCCGCGCCGAAGTCCGGCGTCGCTTTCGTGTCCGCATCCGGCGCGCTACGCGGAATGAAGGAACTGATTTTATCGCGCAGGTCGGAAACATGGGCTGAGAGTTCATCCGTGCGTGCGGGCGCTTCGCCGCGCCAGAAAGGTATCGTCGGCGCGGCTCCTTGCGCGTCTTCTACGAGCACGCGCCCCGATTGCACGCGGCGAATGCGCCAGGAAGTATTTCCCAGCAGCATGACGTCGCCGACAAGGCTCTCCACCGCGAAGTCTTCGTCCACGGTACCAACGATCGTGCCTTCGGGATGAGCCGCCACGGTGTAAAGGGAATTCTCGGGAATGGCGCCACCGCTGGTGATGGCCGCAAGCCGGCTGCCGCGGCGCGCGCGAACTATCCCGTTCACGCGGTCGCGATGCAAGTAGGCAGCATAGCGCCCGCGACTGCTAGCGATGCCTTCGGAAAGCATCTCGATGAGTTCGTCGAAATCTGCGCGCGGAAGGTTGCGGTAGGGATAAGCACGGCGCACGGATTGGAACAGTTGGTCTTCCTTCCAATCCTCGGCGGCGCACATGGCGACGATTTGCTGAGCCAGAATGTCGAGGGGCGCTTCGGGGACGGCAAGTCGGTCGAGGTCGCCCTGACGAATCGCCCGGATGAGCGCTGCGCATTCGAGCAAATCGTCGCGCGTGGTAGCGAAAAACCGGCCTTTGGGCACGGCTCCGCGCCAGTGGCCTGCGCGGCCAATGCGCTGCAGGGCTGCGGCGATGGAGCGCGGCGAGCCAATCTGGCAGACGAGATCCACGCTGCCGATGTCAATTCCTAACTCGAGAGACGCCGTAGCCACCAGCGCACGGATTTCTCCGGCCTTCAATTTTCTTTCTGCGGCGAGGCGTAGTTTGCGCGACAAGCTGCCGTGGTGCGCGGCGACGCCATCTTTCCCCAAGCGTTCGCCGAGATGATGCGCCATGCGCTCGGACAAGCGGCGCGTATTGACAAAAATAAGCGTAGAACGCTGCTGCCTGGCCAGCGCGGCTATGCGATCGTAGATTTCGTCCCACATTTCGTTAGAGGCCACAGGGCCGAGCTCGCCGCCAGGAACTTCGATAGCCAAATCAAGCTCCCTGCGATGACCGATTTGAACAATGTGAGGTGTGGGTCTAGCCGAACCAGCCAGAAAGTCAGCTACGAGTTCGATGGGCTTCTGTGTAGCAGAGAGTCCGATGCGAGGGAGGCGCTTGTCGGTTAAATGATCGAGACGTTCGAGTGAAAGCGCCAGATGTGCACCGCGCTTGTCGTCCGCGACGGCGTGGATTTCGTCCACGATGACCGACTCCACGGTCCTCAGGACTTCCCGGCTTCGGGCGGCGGTCAGCAGGATATACAGGGATTCAGGCGTAGTAACAAGGATGTGCGGCGGGTGCGCCAGCATGGCGCGGCGTTCGTGCGCGAGCGTGTCCCCGGTGCGCACGGCGGTGCGAATTTCTGGCATGAGCATTCCCCGCTGTCCCGCGAGTTGCAGAATTTCTCCCAGCGGAAGTTCCAGGTTTTTCTGAATGTCATTGCTTAACGCCTTAAGCGGAGACACGTACAAAACTTCGGTCAGGTCCAGTAATTCTCCGCACAGTGCTTTGCGCACCAACCGGTCAATGCAAGTTAGAAACGCGGCCAGCGTTTTTCCTGAACCAGTTGGAGCGGAAATCAGCGCAGTTTTTCCGGCGAGGATGTGCGGCCAGCCCTGGAGTTGCGGCTCGGTAGGCGTGCCGAAGCGCCCAAGAAACCAATCGCGGACAAGCGGGTGCGCCCATTCCAGACCGGAACAGTTTTGTTGGGGAGGTTCGGTGGCCATGGCCGAGGCCCTGCCCCCAAATTATAGCTCTGAACGATGCTTGCTGCGCAGAGGACCGACGCGGGTACCGCCTATTCCCAATTTCCAAAGAGCTGTCGCGGCGTCTTCGTGCGGCTTGCTTATTTTCCTTGTATCTGCCGTATGATGCTCTCATGCGGCTTCTGCTGGTGGAAGATGATGCGCGGATAGCGCGGTTCGTGGCTAAAGGACTGCGCGAACAGGCGTACGCCGTCGATGTAGCGGCGACAGGCGAAGATGCACTTTATCAGGCGGCGGTAAACACCTACGACTTGGTGATCCTCGATGTGATGATTCCCGCGCCGGATGGTTTCGCAGTTTGCTGCGAACTGCGCAAATCCGGCCAGCGCATGCCTATTTTGATGCTGACCGCGCGCGATGCCGTGGAGGACCGCATCGCGGGCCTGGACCACGGCGCGGACGATTACCTTACAAAGCCATTCGAATTTCGCGAATTACTGGCGCGTTTGCGGGCGCTGCTGCGGCGCTCCGGCGAACTGCGGCCGGAGAAAATCACCATCGCGGATCTCGTACTAGATACCGGAGCGCAGACTGCCAAGCGCGCTGGGCGCCAAATGACGCTGACAGCCAAAGAGTATGCGCTGCTGGAATATCTAGTGCGCAACGCCGGACGTGTCGTGCGCCGCGCGGAAATTGCCGAGCATGTTTGGGACGAAACGTTCGATCCGTTTTCCAATTTGATTGAGGTGTACATCAACCGCTTGCGGCGCAAGATTGACGGGGACTCGGCGAAGCCCCTCCTGCACACGCGCCGCGGCGTCGGCTACGTTCTCGAAACAGAAGTGGACTTGCCTAAAGCAGAGGCCGACGAGGAGAGTGCCCCTCGGAAGCCGCGAAGCAAAGCGCCTTCTTCTCCCCGGAAGGGCCATGCTTGATTCGATTCGCCTTCGGCTGACGCTGTGGTACACGGTCGTGCTCGCCCTGGTGATCGGAATTCTTTGCTCCGCGGCCTATTTCATCTTTTGGCGAAACGCCGTAAAACGTACGGATGCGAATCTTGCCGAACTTGCGGAGTCCTTCCTGGTGACGCTGCGGGCGGAGCTCGAGGATCAAAACGGCACGGACGTGTTTCAGTCCGCGGCCCAAGTGGCCATGGATGAGCACCATTTTCGCGACACCCTGTACGCGATTGCAGACCAGTCGGGCAAAGTCATCCTCACCTCGCTGGAAACTCCCTCTGCCAATCCTCCGTCAAGGGCTGCGCGAAAGGTTCTTGCTTCCGATTCCTTTCAAAGCTTCCTGGCTGCGTCCTCGCGCTCTGACCGCCTTTTCAGCCACATCCCGGTTACGGAAGCCGGGTACCGCGGATACGCCCAGCATTTCGCAGCCAGGGGCAAGACCTACATCCTGATGATCTTGCAATCGCTCCATCCTCAGAACCAGATGATGGCGGAAGCGGGATCGGTGTTTGCTTGGTTGATTCCGATTGCGATTTTGCTGGCCAGCGGCGGGGGCTATTTCCTGGCGCGGAAGAGCCTCGCGCCAGTCGTTGCGATGAGCAGCCAGGCCGGCCGCATTGGGGCCGCGAATTTGCACGAACGATTGGCGGTGCAAAACGAAAAAGATGAGCTGGGACACCTGGCGCGGTCCTTTAATGGGTTGCTTGACCGGCTTGGCGAATCGTTCGACCGCCAGCGGCGATTCATGGCGGATGCTTCCCACGAACTGCGCACGCCAGTTGCCATTCTACGCGGCGAATCGGAGGTGGCGCTCTCCCAACAAGCGCGGTCGTCCGAAGAATACCGTGAGTCGCTAAGCGTGCTGCATCACGAAGCGGAGCGGCTCACGCGCATCGTGGAAGATCTTTTCACGCTCACGCGCGCCGACGCTGGACAGTATCCGCTCCAGCACAGCGATTTTTATCTCGATGAATTGATCGCGGAATGCGTCCATTCGGCGCGCACTCTGGCCCAGGCCAAAAAGATTTCTCTTACATTCGAGGGAGCGCCCGAATCCCCGATTCATGCGGACGAATCGTTGCTGCGCCGCATGCTCTTGAATCTGTTGGACAACGCGATCAAGTACACACCCGAGTGCGGGCGCATCACGGTGGCCTGTCAGCGCAACGGCAAAGAGTACGGCGTGAGTATTTCAGATACCGGCAGCGGCATTCCTGCGGAACTCCGGCCACGCATCTTCGAACGTTTTTTCCGCGTTGACAAAGCGCGCTCGCGTTCAGAAAACGACGGCGGCGGTGCCGGCCTCGGCTTGGCTATTTCGCGTTGGATTGCCGAAGCGCATCTAGGACGGCTGGAACTGACCCGTTCTGACTCCACGGGAAGCACCTTCACGGCCTACCTCCCGGCCGATTCCGAACCCGCCGCATCTCTTAGTTAATCCTGCGTTTATCCTGAAATTGCTAGCCTTAATGCGGGCGCCCTTCTTCAGGGCTGATTCCGTCATAGGAGTCTAGATTGATGAAATCACTGGGAGTCTTTGCGGTGTCATGGCCGATAGCCACTGTGTTGTGCCTGTGCGCCGCCGGAATCTCGGCGGCGCAAGACACTGCGATTCCGGCCGCTACAGCCGAGAAGCATCCGGCTCAAGCCACGTCCGCGGGAGTGCCGGCGCTGAAGCTAACGCTGCAGGATGCGCTCGAGCGCGCGCGAAAGAACAGCGTGCAATTCCAAGCCGCTCTCACGGATTCGGCTATCGCTCGGCAGGACCGATTCCAGGCGGCCACGGCTCTGCTTCCAAGCGTGGTGTATAACAATCAGGCTTTGTATACACAGGCCGCGCCGCCGGCGGCTGCCCAGCAGACGGCAGTTCCAGTGGTCTTCATCGCGAATAACGCGGTGCACGAATACATCAGCCAGGCCAACATCCATGAGTCGATTGATCTCGCGAGCGTTTCAAACTTTCGGAGGTCTGCGGCCTTGGCGGCAGCTGCCAAGGCCCGAGCGGAAATTGCCTCCCGCGGCCTCGTCGTGACCGTGGTCCAGGATTATTACGCGGTGGCGGCGGCCCAGCAGAAACTGCTTTCCGCGCAAAAAACAGCGGACGAAGGCGATCGCTTCTTCAAGTTGACGCAGGACCTCGAGCACGGCGGCGAAGTGGCACATTCGGACGTGATCAAGTCGGAATTGCAGGCGCAAGACCGCCGTCGTGCGTTGCAAGAAGCGCAATTGGCGCTGCTCAACGCGCGGCTGGATCTGGCTGTGCTGATTTTTCCGGACTTCAACGAAAGCTTTGAAGTGACCGATGATCTGCACGCGCCGGCGACGTTGCCGACGCTCGGCGAAGTGCGGCAGCAAGCCGCGCAGAATAATCCGGACGTTCGCGCCGCGCTCGAAACTGTGCGCGCCGCCGGATTTGACGTCAGCGGAGCGCGCGCCGGTTATTTGCCGTCGCTGAGCTTCGACTACTGGTATGGCATCGATGCGCCTCAGTTTGCCGTGAATGGGCCGAACGGGGTTTCCAATTTGGGTGCTTCGATCCTCGGCACCTTGAATATCCCCATTTGGAATTGGGGCGCGACGCAGAGCCGCATCCAACAAGCGGAACTGCGGCGTGCGCAGGCACAGCGGGAGCTTTCTCTCGCGCAGCGCAAGCTGCTCGCAGAAATCAAGTCGCTTTACTCGGAAGCAGAAACGGCGATGAACGAACTCGGCGGCCTGAGCCGATCGGCGGAATTGGCCGAGGAAAGCCTGCGGCTGACAACGCTGCGCTACAAGGGCGGGGAAGCCTCGGTGCTCGAAGTTGTGGATGCGCAGACAACCTATGCGCAGTCGAACGCCGCCTATCAGGACGGCGCGGTGCGCTATCGCGTGGCTCTGGCGAATTTGCAAACTTTAACGGGAGTGCTGACAACTCCATGAAACCGATCACATACCCTCAGGTCTTTCGGCCCAGGCGACGGGCCTGGCTTCCCCTAACCATTGCGCCGCTGCTTGTCTCGGTCGGCTGTAGCAAACAGGAGGCGGAAAAAGAGCCGGTGGTCACCGTGCAGACCACTGCGGCGCAGCGAGGAACAATTTCGCAAACCATTTCCGCCGAGGCAGTGATCTACCCGCTCGAGCAAGCCACCATTTCGCCTAAAATTACAGCGCCAATTACCGAATTCAAGGTGCAGCGCGGGAGCCGCGTGAGAAAAGGGCAACTGTTAGCCATCCTAGAAAACAAGGACCTCGCGGGCCAGGCGGAAGCGACCAAAGGCAGCTTCGAACAAGCGGATGCCAGCTACAAAACGTCAGTGGATGCGGCCATTCCGCAACAGATGCAAAAAGCGCAACTTGATGCAGAGGCCGCAAGAGCAGCGTATGAGGCCCAGCTTAGGGTATACAACAGCCGCAAAGAACTGTTCGATCAGGGCGCGCTTCCCCAACGCGACCTGGATTCCGCCGCAGTCGCCCTAGCCCAGGCGCGCGGCGCAAATGAAGTGGCACAAAAGCTGCTGGCGGACTTGCAGCGGTTGGGGAAGGAACAAGCAATAAAGTCGGCCCAGGGGTCGCGCTTGTCAGCGGAAGGCACCATGCTTAGTGCAGAAGCGCAGCTCAGCTACTCCATGATTCGCAGCCCCATCGACGGGGTCGTTACCGATCGGCCTCCCTACGCTGGCGATCTTGCGACTGCGAATCAGCCCATTCTTACGGTGATGAATCTGAGCCGGTTAATCGCCAAATCGCACATCCCCCAATCCGAAGCCGCAACGCTCAAAGTGGGGGACGCTTCGCAATTAAAGGTGCCGGGACTCGATGAACCCGTGAACGGCAAAGTAACTCTGGTGAGTCCTGCTCTGGATCCCGGAAGCACCACGATTGAAGTCTGGGTCGAAGCTGCGAAGCCGAGTCCTGCCTTGAAACCTGGCATGACCGTGCAGCTCGCAATGACTGCGAAGACGGTTAAAGACGCCATCGTCGTGCCGGCCAACGCCGTCTTCAAGAATCCAGAAGGCCAGGCCGACTACGTTGTGCTCGCCGGCGCGGACCAGAAGGCGCATTGGCAACCGGTGGAGCTCGGTGTGCGAAATGCGGACAGCGTGCAAGTCGTTAAAGGCTTAAATGCCGGGGCTCCGGTTATCACTGCGGGCGGATATGCGCTGCCGGACAATACTAAAATCAAAATCGAATCGCCCGAAGAGCAAGCAAAAGGGGACGAGAAAGCAGACAAAGCCGGCGATTCCTCAAAATCGGGCGCCAAAGACAAAGACGACAAGGACTAGAACCGCATGGAAACTCGGCTGGAATCCTCCAATGCTATTTCCGCGACAGCCAAGGCGGGTTTGCCCTGGTTTCACCGACTTTCCAATCCTATTTTGTTTTTGATCGTCAGTTTGGCGCTGGTGGGCGGCTATTTGGCATTCACGATTCCCGTTTCCGTTTTTCCCAGCACCGATTTTCCCCGCATCGTCGTCGGTGTGGACAACGGCGTAATGCCCATCGATCAGATGCTCGTGACCATCAGCCGTCCGATCGAAGAGGCCGTCAACAGCGTTCCCGGGCTTCAAAAAGTCACATCGATCACCAGCCGCGGCTCTGCCGAAGTGGACCTGTTTTTTGACTGGAACAACGACATGATCCTGACCTTGCAGCGCGTCGACGCCGTCCTAGCTCGCCTGCAGGCGGAGCTTCCTCCGACGGCCAAAGTAGAAACACACCGTATGACGTTCGCCGGTTTTCCAATCATCGGCTATAGCCTGACTTCAGATACCGTGCCCCCGAACAAGTTGTGGGAAATAGCGACGTACGACCTAAAGCCGCGCATCAACCGGCTCGACGGTGTCGCCACGGTCATCGTCCAGGGCGGGCGTGTACCTGAGTTTCAGGTGACTCCCGATCCCGCCCGGCTTCTCACCGCAGGCATCACCGTCCCCGATATTCTCGACGCGATTCGCCGCACCAACTTGGTGGATTCGCCAGGTTTGATCGAGCACGACCACCAACTCGTGCTGGGCCTCGTCAGTGGACAAGTGCGAACGCCGGAGCAGATCGCCCAAATTGTCGTCAAGAACTCCCCTGCGGGCGTGCCGATTCGGCTGGGCGACATTTCCTCGATCGCTCCGTCGGTAGCGCCTACTTACACGATCGTCACCGCTGACGGCAAACCCGCCGTGCTGCTCAATGTGAACCGCCAGCCCGAAAGCAATACTCTGGCGGTGGCCAACGAAGTGCACGCGCTCATCCAAGAGCTTGCTCCGACTCTTCCTTCGGGCGTGCATCTTGAACCGTTCTACGACCAGTCGACCATCGTCCACGATTCCATCTCTAGCGTTCGGGACGCCGTGCTCCTGGGAATCGTGCTTTCTTCGATCATTCTGGTGCTGTTCTTGCGTGATTGGGGAACTTCGCTCGTGGCCGGCCTGGTGATACCCGTTACCCTGCTCATCACTTTCATTGTTCTGAAAGCGACGAATCAAAGCTTCAACCTGATGACCCTCGGCGGCCTCGCCGCGGCAGTCGGTTTGGTCATCGACGACGCGATTGTCGCCCTCGAAAATATTGTCTTGCACCGGGACGCCGGACAAACCAGCTTTCAAGCCATTCAGAGCGCGTTGAAGGAATTGACCGTACCTCTGATCGGCTCGACGATTACCCCGATCGTCGTCTTTCTCCCCTTGATTTCCACTACCGGCGTGACCGGCTCTTTCTTCCGCGCGTTGGCCGTCACCATGACCGCGTCGCTGCTCACCTCATTGCTTCTGGCCTTGTCGTGGACTCCCACGCTCAGTCAGTATCTGGTTCGCCGGAAAGATAAGGACAAGAAAGCCGTTACCGCCCCGGCTTCTTCCGAAGGCCCCAACATGGCAGCGCTCCTTGCCGCGGAAGAGGCCCACCTTTCCGGCTTCTTCGGACGCATCGTGGGTTTCTATACCCGCGCCATGCAAGCCATTGTCAAGCGCCCCTGGACGTTGGCCGGGAGTTCGGTGGTGATCATCCTTCTGTCCTACGTTTGTTACAGCTTTGTGGGCACCGATTTTCTCCCGGAAATGGATGAAGGGGGATTCATCCTCGATTACTACACTCCGCCGGGAAGCTCCCTCGCGGAATCCAACCGCATCCTCCTGCACATCGAGGATATTCTCCACTCCACGCCGGAGGTCGAAAACACCTCGCGCCGCACCGGTCTGCAGCTAGGTCCTGCGGCCGTCACGGAAGCCAACAACGGCGATTTCACCGTGAAGCTGAAGAAGGACCGCCGGCGCGGCATTGACGATGTGATCGAGGATGTCAGGTCCGAAATCAAGCACACCGAGCCTGCCGCGGATATTGAATTTGTCCAATTGCTGCAGGACATGATTGGAGATTTGACGAGCCAGCCCGAGCCGATTGTGATCAAGCTTTTCTCCCAGGACGGCAAACTTCTGAACGACACCGCGCCGCGAGTTGCGGATGCGATTGGAAAGATTCAAATTGGAAAATCGCATCCCGTTGTGGATGTTCTCGACGGTGTCGAGAACACGATCAGCGGTCCGGCGGTGACATTCCAGGTGAATCCGACAGTCGCTGCCCGCGCCGGTTTCACTCCGGAGGAGGTCGCTCTGGACGCTTCGGCCGTGCTCGAAGGTGAACCCGCGGCGACACCGGTCGTTCTTAATGATCGAGCCTACACCATTCGCGTGCGGTTTCCCGATGAGAACCGGTCTTCGCTCGATCGTATGACCAACACCTTACTGACCAGTGCGAGTGGCCATACCGCCACGCTCGGTTCGCTCGCGACCGTCACCAGCGACCCCGGCGAAACGGAAATTCGCCGCGAGAATTTGCAGCGCCTCGTCCAAGTCACGGCGCGCTTGGAAGGCGTGGACATGGGGACGGGGGTTGCTGCCGTGCAGAAGGCCGTCCGCGACATGCATCTTCCTTCCTCCATCCGGGTCGAGTACGGTGGGTTATATGAAGAGAATCGGAAATCCTCGCGCGATTTGATGATGGTCTTGCTGTTGGCTCTGTTGCTCCTGTTTGCCGTGCTCCTGTTTGAGTTTCGGACTTTTTCCGCCCCGACGGCAATCCTGACTTCGGCGCTGCTCTCGACGTTTGGCGGTTTTCTGGCATTGCTGCTTACGAATACGACGTTTAACGTGGCTTCACGAATGGGCATGATCATGGTCATCGGCATCGTGGCCAAGAACGGTATTTTATTGCTCGACGCCGAACACCGTTTCCGCGACCTCGGGTTTTCCCCCAAAGAAGCCATGATTCAAGCGGGCCGCCGGCGCCTGCGTCCCATCGCCATGACCGCGCTGGCTACGGTTGCCGGCATGCTGCCATTGGCGTTCGGGATAGGCGCAGGTTCGGAGATGCTGAAGCCGTTGGCGATTGTGGTGATCGGAGGCCTGCTAAGCTCCATGGTTCTTTCGCTGGTCTTTACCCCGGCCATCCATTTCTACTTGCGCCCGCGCAAAACTGCAGAAGCATAGTTCCGGGAAGTTCTTCTGCATAACTTGGAAAAGAAATGTTAATGTTTGGGACAGGCCTTTCACGCCTTTCTCATTCCTTTTTCATCCAGCCGTCACAAATCTGAAGTTTACTCCCATCACCGGTGCACGGTGTGTGCTGAACGTGGATATTTCCTGTCGACGGTGAATTTTCATAGATGGTGGGCGTCCGTGACTCACTGCGAATCTCGTTGAAGGCTAAAGGAGTAGCCATGCGAACTTTTGCAAGTTTTCTGCTTGCTCTTGTTGCTTTGTTTTTGCTCATTCCCTCTACGCAGGCGCAGACGGACCGCCCTGCTGCTCAGGAACGCAAGGGGGGAATTACCGGTAAGGTCACCGATACGGCTGGCGCGATCCTGCAAGGTGCCAAGGTCACGGTAGATCCCGGCGGAATTGACGTGGTAACCGACGTCCAGGGGCAATTTCTTGTCAGCGGCCTCGCTCCCGGGACTTACACCGTGACCGTTAACTACGTTGGATTCAATACCTTCACGACGAGCGTCACGGTCTCGGCGGCCCAAGTCGCGAGCGTGATTGCCAAACTAGCGGTCGCCTCCCAGAACCTGGAAGTGCTGGTTACCGCAGAGCGTCCATCCGCGGAAGCCGAAGCGGTCAACGTCGAGCGTTCTGCAGACAATATCGTGCAGGTTCTTCCCGCCGACGTGATCCGAAGCTTGCCCAACGCCAACATGGCCGATGCCCTCGGCCGGCTGCCCAGCGTCAGCATCGAACGCGACGAAGGCGAAGGCAAGTACGTCCAAGTTCGCGGCACCGAGCCCCGCCTCACCAACTCAACGATCGACGGCATCAACGTTCCTTCCCAGGAATCCGGCGTTCGGCAAATCAAGTTTGACGCGATTCCCGCCGACATTGTCGAAGCGGTCGAGATTAACAAAACCTTGCAGGCGAATATGGATGGAGATGGTATCGGCGGCTCGGTAAACTTGGTCACCAAGACGGCTGGTGAGCGCCCCACGTTCAACCTTAGTGGCATGGGTGGGTACACTCCCATCGTCAACGGACGCGGCTTAGTCGAGACGACCGGCACCGTGGGCCAGCGCTTTGGAGCCAACAAGCGCTTCGGTCTGCTTATGGGCGGCTCTTACGATTGGAATGGCCGCGGTATCGACGACATCGAACCCGTATCCGACATTGCTACCGGCGGCTTCTTACGCGGTTCGACCCTTTGGAAAGACGCCATCGACGTCCGTGAGTATCGTTACTTCCGTTCCCGTTGGGGACTTGCGGGCAGTGCGGATTACAAGTTCGGACAGGCCTCGGACATTTATATTCGTGGTTTGTACTCGGATTTCAAAAACTACGGAAACCGCTGGGTCTACTCGTTGAATGACAATACGACAGGAATAACGCTAGATGGCTCAAACGGAGGCACGCCGAGCTTCAGCACGCAAGTCCGGAAGCCGGACTACGGTCTCGGCAGCCTGCTCCTCGGCGGTCGGCATGTCCTGGCCAGCTCTTGGTACTGGTGGGACGTCTCCGCCTCCCGCGGACGTTCCATAGACCGCGGGTATGGCCAGGCGAATTTCGCGTCTACTTTGAGCAGCAGTTCGTGCCAGTTTGATCCCGCCCCGACAAGGGACATTTACCTGCCTCAGTGGACCTCTGCGTGTTTCACCGAGGCCTATGACCCTGCGAACATGGTGCTAAACAATATCCGAATAAACCAAGGCGGTAGTGCGCAATTGAACCTGCAAGCGGCGGGTGCCTTGGCCAAACGCTACCATCTCGGTTCGCACCTCTCGACGATTGAGATTGGCGGAAAGTTCCGCAATGCCCATAAATTTGACAACAGCTATGTGGTGACAACGGCCGCGAACCTAACTACGGGTGCACCCGGGTCAATACCCATGACTCTTTTCTCCAGCATCCTCAGCAATAACAATTACTACAACGGGGCCTATAAACTGGGCCCCAACCCAAGGTATGTGGATGTTCTGAACTACGTCAATGCCAATCCCGCGCTCGTCTCAACCACCAGTTCGCAGGGGAACGACACCGCAAACTACGACTTGGTCGAAAAAGTCTCCGCGGGATACGTGATGAACACCATCGACTTTAGCCACAGGGTTCGCGTCGTCGCCGGGGTACGCGTGGAAGGCACGGACCTGCGCACCGCGTCGTTTGACGCGACAAAGCCCGCTGGACAACAGGAACTTGCCTTTCACGCCGACGGATCCTATATCAAAGTTTTGCCCAGCGTATCGTTGCGCTACGCGTTCACCCCGAACACCAACCTCCGCCTCGTTTATGGCCGCGGATTTTCCCGGCCTGATCCTCAGGACATTGCCCAGGCTTTCAGTTTCACGACGGTCGGCAGCCCCGGTAGCCAGAAGAACCAGGTGAGCGAGGGAAATCCCAATCTTCGCGCCGAAACGGCGGATAATTTCGACATCCTCCTCGAGCACTATCTGAACCCCTTTGGCATGATCACTGCTGGCTATTTTTACAAAAGGCTGACGGATCCCATTGTGACGCAGACCTTCAGGACTTGGAATTCGATTCCGGGGATTGATCCAACACTGTTCCCGCCCCCCTACTATGTCACGCAGCCCATCAACGCCGGGAGCGCCTGGATCTCAGGCTTTGAAGGAGCCTATTTGCAGCACCTGTCCTTCCTGCCTGGAGCACTGCGCGGATTGGGAATTTCCGCGAACTATGGATACACCGCATCCCAGGCCAAGGGCTTGCCCGGCCGATCGGATAATCCCAGGTTGCTGCGCAACGCGCCCAACACCTGGAATATCAGCCCCACCTACGACAGCGGAAGGCTCTCTGTGCGCCTAGGCCTCACCTACAATCAGGCCAACATCGCCTTCTACTCGTATCAGGACGGAACGCCCACGCAGGATGGAACTCCAACAATGCCCACGGCGGGTGGATTAAACGGGCCCTTCTCTGATGGATACTTCTATTCCCACCTTCAGGTGGACATACAGGGCAGCTACCGAATCGGGAAGGGCCTGAGCTTCGTAATGTATGGCTTAAACCTCAACAACGAAGTCTTCGGCTTCTACCAAGGCAGCCCGCAATTCATGATCCAGCGCGAATACTACAGACCGGCGGTGGCCGCCGGCTTCCGCTGGTCGCCGACACACGAGAGGTAATACAAATATCGGCCGTTGTGGCGAGAACCTCATTCGATTCTCGCCATGATTACCTTTCTGAGCTACATTAAAAACAAGGAAACTTCTTTCCTTACTCTTGGAGTGGGCCTTCACGGGCGAAGGGGAGGTGTGCGTCCGAATCGTCCGAATGGAAAGGCTGGATTTGCTTTTGCGACCGGGTGTATAGTTCGCGGCATTCACGCTGAGGCAAGGCACAGTTCGAATTCCTCACCAAAAGGAGTTCCTATGCGAACTTTTGTAAGCTTTCTTTGCGGCTTCCTTCTCTCCTTTCTGCTCGCTTCTCCGGTTCCAGCACAAACAGACCGTACTCCCGCCCAGGGTCGCAAAGGCACCATCTCCGGCAGAGTTACAGATAGTTCCGGCGGGGTCCTCCAGGGCGCCCTAATCTCCGTGGAACCAATAGGCATCACCGCAGCTTCCGATGTGCAGGGTCAGTTCACGATCAATGCTCTCGATCCTGGAAGTTACACCATCACGGTTACGTATGTGGGCTTTGCAAAATTCACGCAGACACTAAATGTCGCCGCAGGTCAGGCTGCCTCCGTGGAGGCGAAGCTGAGCTTGGAGTCAGAAAACCAAGAAGTGCTTGTCAGCGCAGAACGTCTTTCTGCAGAAGCCGAAGCCGTCAACATTGAGCGCACTGCAGACAATATCGTTCAGGTTTTGCCGGTGGAGGTCATTCGCAGCCTGCCGAACGCCAACATGGCCGATGCGCTAGGGAGGCTGCCCAGTGTTACGCTGGAACGCGACGAGGGTGAGGGGAAGTACGTCCAGGTGCGCGGCACCGAACCGCGCCTTACCAATACTACGATAAACGGCATTAGCGTTCCCTCGCCGGAACCGGGTGTCCGTCAGATCAAGTTCGACGCCATCCCTGCGGACCTTGTGGAGTCGGTCCAAATCAGCAAGACGTTGCAGGCAAACATGGAGGGCGACGGAATCGGCGGCTCTGTGAATCTCGTCACCAAAACCGCAACCGAGCGCCCCACGATTTCCCTGAGCGGCATGGCAGGCTACACGCCGATCGTCAACGGGCGCTCACTCACGGAAGAGGCGGGGACCATCGGTCAGCGCTTCGGTGTGGACAAGAAGTTTGGCGTCTTGATCGGCGGCTCTTATGACTGGAACGGGCGTGGTATTGACGACATCGAGCCTGTTCCCGACATTGCGACATTGTCCAACGGTTCCACCGTCAGTTGGAATGATGCAATGGACATTCGCGAATACCGTTATTTCCGGTCACGCTGGGGACTGGCCGGCAGCGCGGACTATACTCTTGGCCAAGGCTCGAATATCTACCTTCGCGGGCTGTACTCCGATTTCCATAACTACGGTGACCGCTGGGCCTATACGTTTACAGACAATACGCCGGGAATTCAATTGCTCGCTCCCGGGAACGCCGGCGGCGGGACGACTGCGCCAACCTTCAACGCGCAGCTTCGCAATCCTAATATTGGAGTTGGAGGCCTAATGCTTGGAGGCAGGCACGTCCAGGCAACCACCTGGTTTTCCTGGGATTTGTCCGCTTCACGCTCTTTCTACGGCAACGCACCGTACTCGACAGCGGTCTTCAATTCCACTCTGACCACCAGCGCGTGCCAATATGATCCGGCCGCCACCAAGAATCAATACCTGCCGCAGTGGAGCGCCGCGTGCTTTACGGAAGGATACAACCCTTCGAATGTCGCCTTGAACAACATCAATAGGAGTCTGGGCCATTCTGCGCAACTCAATCTTCAGGCAGCTGGCGCAGGAGCCAAACGGTATCACCTAGGTTCGCACTTGGCCACCATCGAAATCGGAGGAAACTTCCGAAACGTACACAAGTTCGCGGACACCTATAGGCTTACGCTGACTCCGAACCCGAATATCACGATACCGCTTTCGAGCTTCCCCAATCGTCTCATTAACAACAATTATTATAACGGCGGAGAGTACAAGCTGGGCTACAACGCAAACTATGAAGACGCAATGGCCTTTGCGAATGCCAATCCGAGCGAGTTCACCTCAAACAGCACGTTTGGACAAGACCCCTCGTTCTACAATTTGGTGGAGAAAGTCAGCGCCGGCTACGTGATGAACACCGTCGACTTGTCAAGCCGCGTCCGGCTTATTGCCGGGGTGCGCTTTGAGGGCACCAGCGACCGCGTGGTTAATTTTTCAGTTGGCCCCTCGAGCTTCACCCCGAATCGCTTTTCAGGATCCTATGTTACGGTTCTTCCGAGCGCTTCGGTCCGTTATGCTGTCGGGTCGAACAGTTATCTGCGCTTCGTTTATGCCCGGGGACTTTCACGACCTCAGGAGCAGGACATCGCTCAGGCTTTGGACTGGACCTTAGCGGCGAACGGGGGAAATAGGGGCGCGATTACCTTCGGCAATGCGAATCTTAAAGCCGAAACCGGTGACGATATCGACGTCCTCTTCGATCACTATCTAAACCCTTTCGGCATAATTTCGCTGGGGTATTTTTATAAGTATCTGCACGATCCGATCATCGCCCACACCTTCTTCCTGGACAATTATCAGCCGCCCGGAGGGCCGCTAGGGAATTGGCTGGCGACGCAACCGGTTAATGCTGGAAGCGCCTGGATCAGCGGCCTCGAGGCCGCCTATCTCCAACACTATTCCGCTCTTCCCGGCGTCTTGCGGGGGCTTGGGCTGTCTGCGAACTACGGCTACACGGCGTCGGGGACCTCTGGGATTCCGGGACGCTCAGACCACCCGAGGTTGTTGCGGATGTCCCCCAACGCTTTCAACGTCAGCCCGACCTACGACCGTGGGCGAGTCTCGCTGCGCGTCGGACTGTCGTACAACCAAGCCAATATCTACAGCTACCAATTTACTGACACCACGTCAGGCGGTGTTACCGGCCCGCTCAGCGACATCTACTTTTATACGCATTTCCAGGTGGACGCCCAGGGCAGCATTCGGCTCGCGCACGGGCTTAGCTTTGTCATGTATGGGCTCAATCTCAACAACGAAGTGTTCGGCTTCTATCAAGGCAGCCCGCAATTCATGATCCAGCGCGAATACTATCAGCCCACGGTTGCGGCCGGTGTGCGCTGGTCGCCGCCACGCGAGAAATAGTGGCTCGCCAACCGATGCGCAAGATCTGGCGTCGCAGTGCGCTTTTTTTTTCCATGACCCTCGTTCCCGTTTCTCTAGCGGGACACGCGGAATCCCATTATTCCGGGCCATCGCCCGTAAAGGATGAACCAACATGGGTTTTGGTCGGTGCCGGTGACATCGCCGATTGCAGGGGTCTTGGCGGCGCAGAAGCCACCGCCAAGCTGCTCGACCAGATCCCAGGAACCGTCATGGCCGTCGGCGACCTCGCTTATCCCGACGGCAGCAAGGAAAACTTCGTCTGCTATGACAAAACCTGGGGCCGCGCCAAATCCCGCACCCGGCCGTCACCCGGCAATCATGAATTCCATGCCCGGGGGCACGCCTTACTTTGATTATTTTGGCGCTCTTGCCGGCGAGCCCAAGACCGGCTATTACAGCTACGATCTCGGCTCTTGGCACTGCAAAGACGTGGGCGGCTGCGAATCCGGTTCTCCCCAGCAACGTTGGCTTCGCGCGGACCTCGCTTCGCACCCGGTCGCTTGCACGTTGGCCTATTGGCACAAGCCGCTTTTCAGTTCCGGCAGCGCTCACGGCAACGACTTGGCCATGAAACCGCTCTGGGATGCGCTCTACGACGCGAACGCCGACGTCGTCGTCAACGGCCACGATCACGACTACGAGCGTTTCGCCCCACAAACCCCGGACGGTGTGTCCGATGCAGTCCGCGGCATTCGCGAATTCGTCGTGGGCACGGGCGGAAAAAATCTCCGCCCATTTGGCACGGCGAAGCCAAATAGCGAAGTTCGCGACTTCTCAGCCTTTGGCGTTCTCAAACTCATCCTGAAGCCCAACGGCTACGATTGGCAATTCATTCCCGAGGAAGGCAAGACCTTCACCGATTCCGGAAGCGGCGTCTGCCACTAAACCTCAAACCACTGTTCTATCGTTCTATCTCCCAAGCAGTTTACGGAAGCTTGCCTGCGCACAAGCTCTGGTAGGGGCGCAGCATGGTGCGCCTTCTAGTCTCAGGAGCCGGTATCACAGGACTTAATTCTCGTGAAAAGCTCTCTTGCGCAGCAAACATACGGCCTTCACCCTTCTCGTCGCTCCTTACCTTTTGTGGCAAAGTAGTGTGGATGGCAGCTTCTGAGAACTCCAGCGCCGCCGGGCGAATCGCTTTCACCTACCCAAACTTCGTTCTTTTCCAGTTGGCGCGTGTGTTTATTGTTCTTTCCGGCGAAATGCAATCGGTCGCCGTGGGATGGGAGGTCTATGAGATCACCAAGCAGCCCCTCGCCCTGGGTTTCGTCGGCTTGGCACAATTCCTCCCGGGCATTTTGTTTTTTCTCGTGTCGGGTCATGCTGCCGATCGCCACGACAGGCGCAAGCTGATGGTCCTTTGCTACTTCGGCTCCGCGGCTTGCTCTGGCGCGCTCTTATTTCTCACCCTGCGCGGTTTCCGCTCCGCGTACCCCATGTATGCGGTAATGTTCTTCGTAGGCGTCGCCCGTGCCTTCAGCGGACCGGCCACCCGCTCCCTGCTCCCCCAATTGGTTCCTGCGAAGGGTTTCCAAAACGCAGTTGCCTGGGGCTCGGTCCTTTTCCAAGGGACGGTAATCCTTAGCCCTTCGGTCGGCGGTTTTATTTACGCCGTCACTCGCGGGCCTGCCGCGGTATACGCGCTTTCTTTCCTCGCGGCTAACGTCGCCGCTGTAAGCACCTTGAGGATTAAAGTCGAGTCCGTCGAACGCCCTATCGAACCATTGAATTGGCAAACCACGCTCGCCGGCCTCCGTTACATCTGGCGCGAGAAAGCAATCCTGGGCTCCATCTCCTTGGACTTGTTTGCGGTTCTCTTGGGGGGTGCCGTCGCTCTCCTTCCTGTCTACGCGAAGGAAATTCTCTTGACCGGTCCCTGGGGCCTCGGGCTTTTGCGCAGCGCTCCGGCGGTCGGCGCCGGAGTCATGGCCATTTTTCTTGCGCACAAACCCTTGGGACGCCACGCCGGTTCCAGAATGTTGTGGTGCGTCGCCGGATTCGGTTTAGCCACTATCTTTTTCGGACTGTCGCGAAACCTTTACGTCTCTCTCCTCGCACTCTTTCTCGTGGGAGCGACAGACATGGTCAGTGTTATCGTTCGCCAGTTGCTCATCCAACTGGGCACGCCCGACGAAATGCGCGGGCGCGTGAACGCCGTGGATTCCGTCTTTATCGGCGCTTCCAACGAACTCGGTCAATTCGAGTCCGGTCTTGCCGCGCAGTGGTTTGGCACCATTCCCGCGGTCGTGCTTGGGGGAGCGGGAGCGATCCTTGTGACCGTCCTCTGGGCCTGGTGGTTTCCGGAGTTGCGGCGGGCGCAAGAAACGCTCAAATTCGCCGACTGACCGCGCCGTTCTGATTCACTTTTTCGTGGGCTTGGCCTCCTTTGCGGTCTTGTTTTCTTTTGTTGGCTTGGCTTCTTTCGCCGGCGTGCCTCCCATGTCATCCATCGCCATGGACATCGGCGTCGAATTTCCAGCCAGCAGCTCTTTTTTCACGGGCTCTGTAATTTTGTCCGCGTTCTTTACCAGCATGGTGACCTGCCAGATTTGCTTTTCCGTGAGCTGCCCCTTGAATCCGGGCATTCCTGTTAAGCGAATTCCGTTTTCCACTTTCCAATAGGTTTCCCAAGGCTCATCATCCGTTACTCCGACTCCTTTGAAAAGTTCCGGGGGAGCGGGGAACATCCCGTGCGCCACTGCGGACTTCGGTTCGCCCGGGAGGCCATGGCAAGTAGCGCATTGCTCCTTGTACACCTTCGCCCCGGCAATCAGGTTCACTTCATCCGCTGGAACCAGCGGCGTGGGGTGCGGCAGCTTGTCGAGATAAGCATGCTGCGCCGCCCTTGCCAGTTTTCTCTCTAAAGGCATGGGCGACGCCGAGGTCGCGACCGGAGCGAAACCCCAGGAAAAGTACAAGTACATGCACCCTAGAAACAGCAGGATTCCAATCACGATTCCCAGGACAAAGCCTCTCATTTAGGATTCTCCTGTCCCTTTCGGGATTGACTCCAATTTGTTCCCATGGTCATCTTGGTTCGCTGATAGTCTACGAATTCCGTAGCCGTTGTCTACCCTTCAAATTATCCGGTAGTGGCGCCGCAAATGACACCAGCACCCATTACCTCTAACCGCTGGTTTCAAAGGCGTTGTCCGTCCGCCCGGCCGAATCATAACGCCCGTGTTCCTATGAACTCTCCCCCTCGTAACCTTTCTTCTCTCCCGGCCGTCTTATGTATGCGTAGACATGAGGTTTCCGGCGGTCTATCCCTTTGGTGCAGCAGCCCTTGGAGTCCCCGTGATTGCCCTGCCTTTGGACGGCTTGCTCGCACGAGCGCAGTGTTTTGTGCATTGGTTAGGAGTAGATGAATGGGGCAACTCAACTCGATGGGCCTGCCCGAACCAGGCGCCCACACGGCAACTGCTGCACCTGCGGCGAAGTCCTCGAAGAGTCTCTGGTGGTTCTGGCTGCTGATTGTCGTCGGCATGGTGGTCGGCGTTTGGTATTTCCGGGCTTCCCGAACTCCAAGTGAAGCGGCCAATCCTTTTGGGCCCGCGGCGGCGGGAAAAACCAAAGGAGGCCCGGGAGGCGCGGGCATGGGCAACTTTGTCGTGCCCGTTGTCGTTGCTCCCGCCCAGCGCGGCGACCTTCCCGTCTACTTCAACGGCCTCGGGACCGTAACCGCCTTTAACACCGTCACGGTGCGCAGTCGCGTTGACGGTCAAATTGTCAATGTGGCCTTTAGAGAAGGTCAGTTCGTGCACGAGGGCGATGTTCTCGTACAGATTGATCCGCGGCCTTTTCAGGTCCAGCTCGAACAGGCCGAAGGCCAGCTTGCCAAGGATCAGGCCCAGCGCAAGGACGCGGAAGTCAACCTGGAGCGTTACAAGCTTCTTTTTAACGAAGGCGTGATCCCTAAGCAGCAGCTCGATACGCAAGCCGCGCTTGTCGGTCAATTTGACGGCGCCATCAAATCCGATCAAAGCCAGGTTGACAATGCCAAACTTCAGCTCACTTATTGCCGGATCACCGCTCCCATCAATGGCCGCGTCGGCCTGCGCCTCGTTGATCCGGGAAATATCGTGCACGCCAACGATACCAATGGCCTCGTGGTCATCACGCAGCTTCAGCCCATCGCCGTGCTCTTCAGCCTTCCTCAGGACGAGCTTCCCCAAGTCAGCGCCAAGCTCCGCGCCGGAATTCAGCTCACCGTGGATGCCTACGACCGCGACGACACGCTGAAGATTGCCACTGGCAAGCTGCTCACGATGGATAACGAAATCGATCCGACCACCGGCACTTACAAGCTGAAGGCCGTCTTCAGCAATGCCGACAACGCCCTTTTTCCCAATCAATTCGTAAACGTGCACTTGCTCGTGGACACCATGCACGATCTCACGATTGTTCCCGCTCCGGCGATCCAGCGTGGGCCTCAGGGAACCTACGTCTATGCCGTAGCCAGCGACAACTCGGTCAAAATCCGTCCGGTCACTATCGCGCAGACCACCGGCAATCGCATTGGGTTGAGCGGCGGCCTAAACGGCGGCGAGCTCGTAGTCGTTGACGGCCAGGACAAGCTCCAGGACGGCAGCAAGGTCAACCCGACCGTGGCAAATGGCAATGGGGCGGCCGCATCGCCAGCGGCCCCATCCACACCCCCGAATCCAGGAGCCCCAGCGCCCACAAATTCTAGCTTCCCTCCAGCCCCCCAGCTTCCCCAGAGCAGGTCCGGAGGTTCCCGGCGATGAGTCCGTCACGGCCGTTTATTCTGCGGCCGGTGGCCACCACGCTCCTGATGGTGGGTGTTGTTCTTGTGGGCTGGGTGGCTTATCTTCAGTTGCCGATCTCCGCTCTGCCGCAAGTCGATTACCCAACGATTCAGGTTCAGACCTTTTATCCCGGCGCCAGTCCAGACGTGATGGCTTCTTCGGTCACTGCGCCGCTCGAGCGCCAGTTCGGCCAGATTCCCGGGCTGAACCAGATGACTTCCACGAGCTCTTTCGGTTGCTCCGTCATCACGCTGCAGTTTGTGCTCGACCTCAACATTGACGTCGCCGAGCAGGAAGTCCAGGCCGCCATCAACGGCGCTTCCAACCTTCTGCCCCAAGGCCTTCCCAATCCGCCCATCTACAGCAAAATCAATCCGGCTGACGCGCCCATCCTAACGCTGGCGCTTTCTTCTGCTACGCTTCCTCTCTACAGAGTGGAAGACCTCGCGGACACCACTTTCGCGCAGAAAATCTCTCAGCTCTCCGGCGTGGGCTTGGTCAGTATCAGTGGCGGGCAGCGTCCCGCGGTACGCATCCAAGCGAATCCCACCGCACTCGCCTCTTACGGCCTGAGCCTCGAAGACCTGCGCACGGCGCTAAGCCAGGCCAACGTGGACATGGCCAAGGGCACATTTGATGGCTTGCATCAGGCGTACACCATCGGCGCCAACGATCAATTGCTCTCGAGCGACGGTTACAGGCCGCTCATCATCGCTTACCGCAACGGCGCGCCCGTCCGCCTCAGCGATGTGGCCAATGTCATTGATGGCGTCGAGAACGGCATGCAAGCCGCCTGGGCCAATAAGAACCCTGCGGTCATTCTGAATATTCAGCGGCAGCCCGGCGCGAACATCATTGCCGTGGTCGACCGTGTGAAAAAGCTTCTCCCCCAATTGCAAAGCGCCCTTCCGCCAGCGGTAAAAGTGGACATCCTTACCGACCGCACCACCACGATTCGAGCTTCGGTGGAAGATGTGCAATTCACCTTGATGCTCACCGTTGCGCTGGTCGTGATGGTCATCTTTGTTTTCCTCCGTAGCTTTCGCGCCACCGTGATTCCCAGCATTGCCGTTCCGTTGTCGTTGATTGGTACGTTCGGCGTGATGTATCTGCTGGGATACAGCTTGAATAATCTCTCCCTCATGGCGCTTACCATTTCCACCGGCTTCGTGGTTGACGACGCCATCGTCATGATTGAAAACATCAGCCGTTTTGTCGAAGCGGGCGATTCACCGCTGCAAGCCGCGTTGAGGGGCTCCGAACAGATCGGATTCACCATCGTGTCGTTGACCGTTTCCCTGATTGCCGTGCTTATTCCTTTGCTCTTCATGGGCGACATCGTCGGCCGCCTGTTCCGCGAATTTGCCGTCACCCTCGCGGTCACCATTCTCGTTTCCGCCTTCGTCTCCCTCACTCTGACTCCGATGATGTGCGCCAAACTTCTTCGCCACACGAAAAAAGAAGAAGAAAGCTGGTTCTACCGCAAATCGGAGGATGCCTTTAACGCCGTCATCACTTTTTATGGCCGGACGCTGCAATTCGTTCTGCGCTACCGCACCACCACGCTCCTCGTGACCATTGGCACTCTGGTCGGCACCATCCTTCTTTACATTTACGTTCCCAAGGGGTTTTTCCCCGTGCAGGACACCGGCGTCATTCTCGGCGTCTCCGAGGCGCCTCAGAACGTTTCGTTTGCGGCCATGGCGCGGCGTCAACAAGCGCTTGCGGAGGTGATTCTGAAGGAACCCGCCGTCGAAAGCCTCTCTTCGTTCATCGGTATTGACGGCACCAACACCACGCTCAACACCGGCCGTGTCCAGATCAATCTAAAACCTCTCGCCGACCGCAAGATCAGCGCTTCCGACGTGATTCGCCGCCTCCAGCCAGAGCTCGCCCAAGTCGATGGCATCTCTCTCTTTCTCCAGCCGGTTCAGGACTTGACCGTCGAAGACCGCGTCAGCCGCACGCAATTCCAGTACAGCCTCGAAGACGCTGATGCCAAGGAACTGGCTTACTGGACGCCTCGCTTCATTGACAAATTGAAATCACTTCCGGAACTGCGTGATGTCGCCAGCGACCAGTTGAACCAGGGCCTTCTCGCCTCTCTCACCATCGATCGCGACACCGCTTCCCGCTTGGGCATTTTGCCGGCGGACATTGATAACACGCTTTACGACGCCTTCGGCCAGCGCCAGGTCTCCACCATCTTTACGCAGCTCAATCAATATCACGTTGTCCTCGAGGTGGATCCGCAATTCCAGCAGGATCCTGACTCCTTGAAAAACATTTACGTGAAATCTTCCAACGGCACACAGGTTCCCCTCAGCGCATTCACGCATTTCGATCCGGGCGCTACGGCGCTGGCCCTGAATCACCAGGGCCAGTTTCCCGTGGTCACGCTTTCCTTCAATCTGGCTCCGGACGCCGCCTTGGGCGACGCCGTCAACGCCATCAAGCGCGCCAAGCAGGAATTGAACATGCCGCCAAGCATCCAGGCCACGTTTCAAGGCACGGCGGCCGCCTTCCTCCGCTCTCTCTCGAACGAGCCAATCCTGATTCTCGCCGCGGTGGTCACCGTTTACATTGTTCTCGGCATTTTGTACGAGAGTTACATCCATCCGATTACTATTCTCTCCACGCTTCCTTCGGCGGGCGTTGGCGCGATTCTCGCTCTGCTGCTGTGCCGCGCTGAATTTAGTGTCGTCGCACTAATCGGCATCATTCTCCTTATCGGCATAGTCAAGAAAAACGCCATCATGATGATTGATTTCGCGCTCGAAGCCGAACGCAAGGAAGGCAAAGCGCCCCTTGACGCCATCTATGAAGCTTGTCTCCTTCGTTTCCGGCCCATCATGATGACCACCATGGCCGCGCTGCTTGGCGGTCTGCCTCTTGCTCTGGGAACCGGGGTTGGTTCCGAGCTCCGCCGCCCCCTCGGCATCACCATCGTTGGGGGCTTGATTCTCAGCCAATTGTTGACGCTTTACACGACGCCGGTGGTCTATCTCGCTTTCGACTGGCTCGGCCGCCGTTTCCACATTCAAATTGGCAATCCGATTGAGGAGCCCGCGCCCGGAGATTAAATGCAGCATTTCTCTTCCAATTTCTCGGCGCCTTTTATCCGGCGTCCCGTCGCCACGTCGCTGAGCACCGCCGCGATTTTGCTTTCCGGCGTGGTGGCCTTCCGTTTCCTGCCCGTTTCCCCGCTTCCTCAGGTGGATTTTCCGACCATCTCCGTCGGCGCCGGTCTGCCTGGAGCAAGTCCCGAAACCATGGCTTCCGCCGTTGCCACGCCTCTCGAACGCCAATTCGGCCGCATTGCTGGCGTCACCCAGATGACTTCGTCAAGCGGCCTCGGCTCCACGAACATTACTCTGCAATTCGATCTCAATCGTGACATCAACGCCGCCGCCCGCGACGTCCAAGCCGCCATCAACGCCGCCCGCAGCCAATTACCCGCGGATCTTCCCAGCCAGCCCAACTACCGCAAGGTCAATCCGGCCGATTCTCCCATCCTGATGCTCTCGCTGACCTCGGAGAACATTCCTCCGGCGCAGATTTACGATGCCGCGGACTCCATCCTCGCGCAGAAGCTCGCCCAGGTCGAAGGCGTGGGACAAGTTTTCACCTGGGGCAGTGCGCGCCCCGCGGTTCGCGTCGAAGTCAATCCCAACCAGCTCAACAGCTACGGAATCAGCCTCGAACAGATTCGCAACTCGCTCCGCTCCGCCAACGCCAACCTGGCCAAGGGCGCGCTTTCCGACCCGCGTCAGACCTGGTTCATCGCCGACACCGACCAGCTCTTCAAAGCTTACGAATACGATCCTCTGATTGTTGCCGGGCATCAGGGCGCTCCCGTGCGCCTGCGCGACATTTCGAAGGTCGTGGACTCTGTCGAAGATACCCGCAATTTGGGCCTCTCCAACGGAAAACCGGGCGTCCTCATGGCCATTTTCCGCCAGCCCGGCGCCAACATGATTGAAACGGTCGACCGCATCATGGCCCTCCTGCCCTTCTTGCGCGCCTCGATTTCTCCCTCGTTGCATCTCACCGTCGCCGTGGACCGCACCACCACTATTCGGGCTTCCGTCCGCGACGTGGAAATCGCGCTGGTAATCTCCATCTTGCTCGTCATCTTCGTGGTTTTCGCTTTCTTGAGAAACGTTTGGGCCACCATCATCCCCAGCGTCGCCGTTCCACTCTCCCTCATCGGAACTTTCGGCGTCATGTATCTCTGCCATTACACCATCGACAATCTCTCACTCATGGCCCTCACCATTTCCACTGGTTTCGTCGTGGACGACGCCATCGTGGTCATCGAAAACATCGCGCGCCACATCGAAAGCGGCATGAAGCCTTTCGCCGCCACGATGAAAGGCGCCAGCGAAATTGGCTTCACCGTCCTCTCCATGAGCACTTCGCTCGTCGCCGTTTTCATCCCCATTCTGATGATGCGCGGCATCGTCGGCCGCCTCTTCCGCGAATTTGCCGTTGTTCTCAGCGTGGCCATTGGCGTTTCGCTTTTCGTTTCGCTCACCACCACTCCGATGATGTGCGCCCGTTTCCTAAAGCCTGAGACCGGCCGGCACAATCGCCTCTATCGCTTTTCTGAAAACGCGTTCAATCGCCTTCTGCGCGCCTATGATGTCTCTTTGCGTTGGGTCCTTCGCCACCAATTCCTCATTTTGTTGATCACGCTCGGCACCGTTTGTCTCAACGTGTATCTCTTTGTGAAAACACCAAAAGGATTTTTCCCGCAGCAGGACACCGGCCGCTTCACTGGTCTGATTCAAGGTGATCAGGATCTGTCGTTTACCGCCATGTCCCAAAAAATGCGCGAATTTGTGGACATTGTTTTGAGCGACCCGGCGGTGGACACCGTCACCTCCTTCACCGGCGGCGGCAGCGGCGGAAGCACAGCGCGCATGTTCGGCCAGCTCAAGCCGCTCGGCGAACGCAAAATCAGCATCGACCAGGTCATCGCGCGCATCCGCGCCAAAACCGCAAAAATCCCGGGCGCGGCTTTGTATCTGCAGGCGGTTCAGGACGTCAGCGTCGGCGGTCGCATGGGCGGCGCTCAATATCAATACACTCTGCAGGCGGACAATCTTTCCGACCTCACGTATTGGGCGCCCATTATGCAGCGTCGCATGGCCAGGATTGCTGAGCTTCGCGACGTCAACTCCGACCAGCAACTGAAAGGTCTTCAGAGTTCACTCGTCATTGACCGCGACACCGCTTCGCGCCTCGGCGTCGCTGTTCAGGACATTGACAACACTTTGGGCGACGCCTTCGGCCAGCGCCAAGTCTCCAACATTTATAAGGGCCTGAATCAGTATCATGTCGTGCTGGAAGTCGCGCCGGAATTTCAAAAATCTCCGGAAGCGCTGAAAACCATCTACGTTCCTTCCAAATCCGGCAAGCTCGTTCCTCTTAGCGCCTTTGCTCATTTTGAGCCTTCCACCACCGCCATTTCCGTCAATCACCAGGGTATCTTCCCGGCCATCACGCTGTCTTTCAATCTCGCCCCCGGAGCTTCGCTCGGCCCGGCCGTCGACCACATTGAAGCGGCGCGCCGCGAACTCAAGGTGCCCTCCAGCGTGCACGCCACCTTTCAAGGCACCGCGCAAGCCTTTCAGGATTCGCTTTCGAATCAGCTCATCCTCATCATTACCGCTCTCGCTGCCGTCTACATCGTTCTCGGAATTCTTTACGAGAGCTTCATTCATCCCATCACGATTCTGTCCACGATTCCTTCCGCCGGCATCGGCGCGCTTCTGGCGATTCAATTCATCAACTCGGACCTGAACATCATCGCGCTTATCGGCATCATACTGCTCATCGGCATCGTGAAGAAAAACGCGATTTTGATGATCGATTTCGCCGTTCAGGTGGAAAGGGAAGAGCAGAAGTCGCCCGTCGAAGCGATTTACAAAGCAGGCTTGCTGCGTTTTCGGCCTATTTTGATGACGACGATGGCCGCGCTGCTCGGCGCCATGCCTCTAGCGCTCGGCACGGGCGTCGGCGGCGAGCTCCGCCGCCCGCTCGGCATCACCATCGTCGGCGGACTCATTCTCAGCCAGTTGCTCACGCTCTTCACCACTCCGGTCGTTTACATCTACATGGACCGCATACAGTCCGGGCTGACTTCGCTGTTCCGCGGCAGCCACGCCCAATCCCCCGCTCCTTCACCCGCCCACTCCGACTAGCGCCCCATGTTTTCGTCAGGGAACGGCTTTAGCCGCTGAGGGTCCTCTCTCTGGGTTCGCAAATCTTAAGAACTCCCAATCAGCCACCCCGTCAGGAACACGAGTACGCCGCCCACCACCACCTGAAACGTCGCCTGCAAAAACGGGGTGTCCATGTAGCGGTGCCGCACGTAGCTGATGACGCAGAGCTCCACCGCCACCACGGCGACGGCAATCAGCGTCGCCACGCGAAAGCTAGAAATCAGGAACGGCAGTGTGTGCCCGATGCCTCCGGCGGTGGTCATCAAGCCGGTCACCGCGCCGCGCATCCAGGGCGACCCGCGGCCTGTCAGCGAGCCGTCGTCGGAGAGCCCTTCGGAAAACGCCATCGAAATTCCCGCGCCAATCGAAGCTGCCAGCCCCACCAGAAACGCGTCCCAACTGTGCTTCGTCGCGAACGCTGCCGCAAACAGCGGTGCCAGCGTCGAGACCGACCCGTCCATCAGCCCCGCCAGCCCCGGCTGCACCACTTGCAACAAAAACAGTTTGCGATGCGACTCGTCTTCTTGCGCTTTCGCGTCCGGCGTCAGATGCTTTTCTTCCAGCGCCCCCGCCGTCTGCGTGTGCTTTCTCTCTTCTTCCGCAAGCTGATAGAGCAATTCGCGCGTGGACGCGTCGCTCGTCCGGCTGGCGGCCTTGTGATAGAACCGCTGAGCCTCCAGCTCCATCACTTCCGCTTGCTTGCGCGCCAGTTTCACGCCCAGCGGCCGCATCAGCCACACCGGCTTCCTCTGCAGGAATCCTTTTACGTTCTCCCGGCGAATCAGTGGAATGTGCTCGCCAAAGCGCTGCCGGAACATGGAGATCAGCCGGTCGCGGTGGACTACCTCTTCTTTGCGCATGTCTTCGAACATGTACGCCGTGGAAGGATACTCCTCGCGCAACGCGTCGGCGAACTCGCCGTAGATGCGCCCGTCTTCGTCTTCCGCGGAGATAGCAATCGCCAGAATCTCCTTCTCCGACAAATCCTTGAATTTCTTCAGCATCGTCCCATTCCTCGTAGTGGCGGGTCTTCAGACCCGTTTTGTGCCCCGACGCCCCCGATTTGTTGAGGAAAAAGAATCGCACAAAGGGTACGGCAAAGTCATCTTCCGCCCCGCGAGATGGTGGATGACGTATTCGGTTTCATTCGGTTTGCTTCAGGGGAACGCGCGTCCGGCATGGCGCTTCCTGGAGCACCTGCGATCTTGGGGTGAAATGAGATTTTTTTAATTCTGCGCTTTACAATAAGTTGATGCTTATATAAGCTATAGCCTATGAAAAGTCTGGATGCCGCCTTCTCCGCCTTGGCCGATCCTACGAGACGAGCGATTCTCGCGCGTCTCGCCAAAGGCGAGGCTACGGTGATGGAGTTGGCGAAGCCATTCGACATGACGCAACCGGCGATCTCCCAGCACCTCAAGGTGCTGGAAGATGCGGGACTCATTGTTCGCCGCAGCGACGGTACGAAGCGTCCTCGTCGTCTCGCAAAGACCGGTATGGAAGCATTGGACCAGTGGCTGGCAATGCTGCGTAAAGCACTGGAGAAAAACTACGACCGGCTGGAGGAGGTCCTGGCCAGCACGGAAGGACAGAAAAAAGGAGAAAAATGATGAGCAAGTTGACGCTGAGAACCGAAGGCGACAGATACGTGGTGGTCACCAGGCGCTTTGCCGCGCCCCCCGAGGCCGTATACCGCGCCCACATCGAGCCGCAATTAGTCCAGAAATGGATGCTTGGCCCTGAAGGTTGGACCATGCCCGTCTGCATCAATGAAGCGAGACCGGGCGGCAAGATCCGCTACGAGTGGAGCAATGGCAAAGGCGGCGGTTTCCACCTTACCGGGGAATTTCTGGAACTGGAGCCCTACAGCAGGATTGTGCACGTCGAGCGGATGCACATGCCCGATCCTACTCCGGACAACCATATTGAAACGCGATTTGATGCGGATGGCACGGGAACGTTGATGACCATGCGAATGACTTTGCCCAACGCTGAAGTGCGTGAGGCCATGCTAGCGACCGGTATGGAGCGCGGAATGGAGGCGAGCTACGCCCGACTGGAACAGCTGATGGCGCGGGTGTGACCATCGGCTGGCGTGTCTGCGAAATCGAAAGAGGGAGGACGCAATGCAAGCACTTACGAATCCGGGGCGAATCTCAGCACCCACCGCCCGCTTGGCATTGGGAGCCGCAGCTGCGGTTGTCTTGCTCCTTGCCAGCTTCGACGTACTAAGCCCGGAATTCGATCCCCGCTGGCGTGTAGTGAGTGAATAAGCTCGAAAGTAAAGCAATTACCTCCAGGAGTAATCGCGCTCAATGGATGGCCAAATAGG
>Ga0209804_1000320_pt1 | contig 41441 bp, 39 predicted proteins | sample GraSoiAngelo_139_FD_185896 | JGI IMG/M metagenome (GOLD analysis project Ga0209804, IMG submission 185896) | Grasslands soil microbial communities from the Angelo Coastal Reserve, California, USA - 14_0929_12_20cm (SPAdes) (version 2) | ecosystem: Environmental > Terrestrial > Soil > Grasslands ... | reverse complement strand
ACTGTGCTCCCTGCGGAGCCCGATCATCCCGCCGTACCTGAACAACGTCGCCTTCCCCGGGGCAGACGTGCTGGAGCTGCTCAATACGAATTACGCCCCGCCACAACCCACGCCCGCCGCCACCGACGCCTACAAGCTGTTCCTGCTCGGCGGGCGCACCGAGCTGCAGCGCGCCCGCGAGGTGCTGCCGACGTTCGTGACGGTATGGATCGGCAACAACGACGTGTCGGGAGCAATCCTGGACACGAGCGCCAACGCCGGCACGGACGTTACGCCCCCCGCGACGTTCACCACCCGGTTCAACGCCTTCATGGACAGCCTCGACTCGTTCGGCACGATCCAGGGCGGCCTGCTGATCGGCGTGGTGCAAATCACGGCCGCCCCGTACTCGTCACAAGGTCGCGCATATTTCGCGGCCCAGGCGTCCATCCCGACGCTCACGGTCCTCCCGAACTGTCTGGATTCACTCGTCATCCAGCCGGGCGACACCGCGCGGGTCCTGGTCCCATTCCATTTCGGCGCGCCGCTCGTGGCGCAGGCGGCCGGTGGAACACCGACCACGCTCGACTGCTCCGACACCCACGTGATCTCGGTGCCGGAGGTCGTCAACCTGCTTGGGACGGTCGTTCAGTACAATGCGACCATCGCCCAGGCGGCAACCGCCCGGGGGTGGGCGTACGTCGACCCCAACCCGGTGCTCCGAGCCCTGGCGGGGGTCCCGGGGGCGATCCTACCGTTCCCGGCGTTCCCCCCCGACCCCAACGCGACCGCCGCGCCATTCGGCACCGCGGTGAGCCGGGATGGGGTGCATCCCAGCACGTCGACTCAACGGTTGCTCGCCCAAATGCTGCGAGACTCGATCAACGCACATTACAACGCAGCGATCCCACCGATCCCCTGAGCGCGAACCCCACGCGTGTCGCGGGGTAGCGAACACGGCATCCGCCATTCGGCGGGTGCCGTTTTGCTGATGCGAACCCTGCGCATTGTCCTCCTCCTCGTCAGCCCCGCCCTCACGGGCGGGGCCATGCTCGCTGCGCAGGCGGTCGAGCGCACCGACGTCCCAGCCCGTGGCGTCCTGCGCGTGACCTTCGACCCGCGCATCATGACCTGGAACGACGAGTTCACCGATGCGGGACGCCTGAAGCTCGGGGCCCCGCTCACCGGAGACACGGTGGGCGGCCGCTACATCCCCGTCGTGGCGCGGCTCGAGCAGAACGTGCGCGTCGCGAGCGGGCTCGCGGGCTTCGTGGCGAGCCTCGGCGCGGGCCTGTTCAACGTGCGCCAAGAGCGGCGCACCTATCCCACCACCGCCGAGCTCGGCATCACGAAGCGCCTCTCCGTGAGTCTCATGGTCCCGATGGTCCGCGTGCAGACGCGGGCCTCGCTGCAGCTTTCGAACCGAGGTGCCAACCTCGGCGTGAACCCGCTGGTGGTGAACACGCTGGGGGTACGCGGGAAGGACTCGGCGTTCTTCGCGCAATTCGACTCCGCGCTGGTGCGACTCGACCAGCAGGCGGCGGGATGTGCGCTGCCCCCATCCCCGTGTGCGGCGCGGGACAGCTCGGCGCGCTGGCGTGGCGTGCGCGACGCGCTGCACGGCGCCGTGTACGGTGCGGGGCAGACCGGCTCGCCGTTCCTGCCGCTCGACACGTCGACCGCCGGCCAGGCCATCGACAGCGCGGTCGCGCGGATCCAGCAGGGCTTGAACCTGACATTCAGGATCGGCGGGTTCGATACCACCGTCGCGCTCGCACAGGACACGCTCAGCGGCGCCGCGTTCGAGCAGATCCTCCTCAGCCCCGATCCGAATGGGTTCGGGTATATCAGCGTGCCGTTCATCCGGAACTTCCGCTACCGATTGGGCGACGTGGAGCTTGCCGCGAAGTACCGGCTCGTGGCCGGCGCGCACTACGCCGCCGCGCTGCAGGCGGTGGTGCGCCTGCCGACGGGAGCGAAGGATTCGGCCAACGAACTGCTCATCCAGCACATCGGCGACCACCAGCTGGACCTCGAAGGACGGCTGATGCAGGAGCTATCGGTCGGACCGCTCTGGCTCAATGTGGCCGTCCGCGCGGCGACGCAGCGACCGGGGACGCAGGTGCGCCGGGTCGCGCCGTGGGACGCGTTTCTGGTTCCGGCCGCGGCCACCGCGGACCTGCGGTGGGATCCTGGAGACTACGTGGGAGTGGATGTAGCGCCGCTGGTGCGCCTCGCGCCGGAATTCGCGGTCGGGTTCACGGCGGGCTACTTCTCCAAGCAGCGCGATCACTACGCGTTTCAATCGCCGCAGGACTCGGTCGCGCTCGCGACTCGCATGGGATTCGCGACGCCGGCCAGCGTGCTCGACGCGGGCACCGGGCAACGCTGGCTCCGCCTCGGGTTTGCGATGACGTATCACACGCCGGGCGTCGAGGGAGGGTTCTCGATCGAGCAGACCGTCAGCGGCGCTGGGCTCGTCCCGGCGGTGACGATCTATCGGCTGGTGCTGCGGGCGACACGGAAGCTTTTCTAAGCAGCTCGGCGGCGTGGCCGAGAGCGGTCCGCATATCGGGGTCGCCCAGCATGCGGGCCAGCTCGCGCGTGCGCGCCTCGCCCCTGACGACCTGGACGTCACTCGTCGCGATCCCACCTCGGGCCCCCTTGGCCACCACCAGATGGTGATTGGCGTACGCCCCGATCTGCGGGAGGTGGGTGATCACGAGCGCCTGGCGGCCCCCCGGCGTTCCCTGCGCTACTGTCGCAAGCGCCTCCCCCACGCGCGCGCCCACCTCACCCCCGATACCCTGGTCCACCTCGTCGAATACCAGGGTCGGCACGGCATCGTGCTGCGCCAGGACGACCTTCAAGGCCAGCATCAGGCGCGACAGCTCGCCTCCTGAGGCCACCTTCGCGAGCGGTCGCGCCTCGAGGCCGACGTTCAGTTGGACCTCGAACACGGCATCCTCGGCGCCATGGGAGCGGGGCGCAGGGAGCTGGACCAATCGTACCGCGAATCGGCCTCCCTCCATGCCGAGCGCCGGGAGCAGCGCGTTGACGGCGGTGGCCAACCGTTCGGCGCCGCCCTGCCGCTTGGCCGTGAGCGCCGAGTACGCGCGTGCGCAGTCCGCAGCGGCCGTTTCACGCTGCTCGGCGATGTTACGCAGGTCCAGGTCGGCGGTATCGAGCAGCTCGAGCTCGCGGGCGGCGCGATCGCGGGTAGCCAGCACGTCGGGGAGCGCCGGACCGTACTTCTGGGTCAGCCGGAACAGCACGTCGCGTCGCTGCTCGACGGCGCCAAGCCGCTGCGGGTCGCTCTCGATGGCGGCGGCGTAGTCTCGCGCGGCCTGGGCAAGCTCCGTGACGTGCGCGAACGCACCGTCCAAGAGCTCCTGCCACTTGGCCACCGAGGGATCGAGCCGCGTGAGGCCAGCGAACAGCTTAGCCGCGCGCGACAGGCCCGCGGTATCGAGTGCCTGCCCGAGCTCGCGCGACAGACGACCCAGCTCGTCGGCGTGGGCGAGACGCTTCGCTTCGACCTCCAGGGACTCCACTTCGCCGGTCTGAGGGGCCGCGCGCTCGATTTCCTCCACGACATGACGCAGGTAGTCCGCCTTGCGGCGCACCTCCTCGCGTCGGGCCGTGAGCTCCTCCTCGCGACGCTCGAGCTCGTGCAGGCGCTCGTGCGCATCGCGCACTGCCGTCCGCTCCAGCGCGGCGTCGGCGTACGCGTCGAGCATATCGCGTTGGGCGTCGGGGCGCAGCAGGGATTGGGTCTCGTGCTGGCCGTGGAGGTCCACGAGGAGCGCGCCGAGCTGTGCCAGGACGCTGACGGTCGTAGGGCTGCCGTTGACCCAGGCGCGGGAGCGCCCCTCCGCGGAGATGTCGCGCTTCAGCACGAGCCGGCCTTCGTCCAGCTCCACCCCCAAGGCGGCAAAGGGCGGCAAGAGGCGGGAAAGGGCCGCAGGGGCGAATTCGAACGCCCCTTCAATAACGGTCTTCTCGGCTCCTGGACGGACGACGTCCGACGAGGCGCGCTCGCCGAGCAGGAGGGCGAGCGCGTCGACCAGCATGGACTTGCCGGCGCCGGTCTCCCCGGTCAGGACATTGAGGCCAGGGGAGAGGGGGAGCGTGACGTCGGCGATGACGGCGAGGTCGCGGACGCGCAGCTCCGTGAGCACTACTTACGCTCCCGGTCGGAGAGGTCGCCCCACTGCAGCTTCTTGCGCATGCGCGCGAAGAAGCCCTCGGGCCCGAGCCTCACCAGGAGCACCGGATGCGCGGCGCGCTTCACGACCAGCCGCTCGCCGGTGCTCATGGTCGTGCCGACCTGACCGTCGAACGAGACGAGCACCTCCTCGGTCCAGGGAGGAATCGGCTCGACGGCGATGGCGGCGTTCGAGGGCACGACGAGCGGCCGGACGGCGAGGGTGTGCGGGCAGATGGCCGCCACGACAATGGCGTCCACGCTCGGCACGACGATCGGTCCGCCCGCCGACAGCGCGTACGCCGTGGAGCCGGTGGGCGTGGCCACCACGATCCCGTCCGCCGAGTACTGCCCGACTTCGTCGCCGTCCACGGACACGCGGAGCCGGATCACGCGCGCCACGCCGCCCTTGTGCACCACGGCGTCGTTCAACACGATCGGTTCGGCGCGACTCCGGCCCTGCTTGTCCTCGATGAACGGCGCCAAGGCGAGACGCGACTCGGTGACGTAGGCCCGGCGCACGAGGGCGTCGAGCGCCCAGTCGAGGGTCTGCGAGGTAGCGGTGGTCAGGAAGCCGACCCGACCGAGGTTCACCCCCAGGATCGGTGTATGGGCGCCGTTGAGCGTCCGGGCCCCGCGCAACAGGGTCCCGTCGCCCCCCAGGGTGATCAGGCAGTCGAGCTGCGGCGCGCGGTGGAGCGGCGGGGGGGGGGGCGCAGGCTCGGGCCAGAGCGGCCCGATTTCCTCCTCGGTGTACAGGGTGACCCCGAGCCGAGGCGCGACCTGCGCGAGATGCGCGAGGATGTTCTTGAGATCGCGGTAGCTGGGGTTGCCGACGACCCCGACGTTCATGAGTGGGTGAGCGATCGCTCCGCGGCCAACGCACGCACCCGCGCCGCGATCCCAACGCCGGTGAGACCGACCTCTGCAAGCTGCTGCGCGCGGGGCGCATGCTCGTAAGTGCGGTCGGGGACACCGAGCGGGACGACGCGGGTTTCCGGGGCGACGGTCTGGACCAGGGCGGCGAGGAAGGCGCCGAACCCGTTGGTGACGGTGCCGTCTTCCACGGTGACGAGCAGCCGGTGGTCGTGCAGCAGCGCGTCGAGCACGTCGCGATCGACCGGTTTCAGGAACCGACAGTTCACCACCGTGACCTCGATCCCCTCGGCCGCGAGCTCTTCCGCCGCCGCCAGCGCCGGCTGGCACATCGCACCAACCGCGAGCAGGGCGCATTCCCGCCCCTTGCGGAGCACGTCCCATGTGCCGTAGCGGATGGGCGCCACCTCGGCGGCCGGGGGCGTCTCGCCCGGCGCCTTGTCGCGCGGATAGCGCAGCGAGAAGGGCCCGGCCGTGTGCTCGAGCGCGCAGCGCAGCAATCCGATGAGCTCGGCGCCGTCTTTCGGCGCGGTAACCGTCATATGCGGCACGGCGAGCAGATAGGCGATGTCGTACAGGCCCATGTGCGTCTGCCCATCCTCGCCCACCATGCCGGCGCGGTCGAGGCAGAAAATCACGGGCAGCTGCTGGATCGCGATGTCGTGGATGATGCTATCGTAGGCGCGCTGCAGGAACGTCGAGTAGATCGCGACCACCGGCCGGATGCCCTGCGTGGCGAGGCCCCCGGCGAATGTCGTGGCGTGCGCCTCGGCGATGCCGACGTCGAAGAAACGGTCGGGCCACTTCTTTTGGAAAATGCCGGTCCCGGTCCCCGACGGCATGGCCGCGGTGATCGCCACGAGCTTGGGGTATTCCCCCGCGAGCTGGGTGATCGCCTCCCCGAACATCGTAGTCCACTGGGGCGGACCGGCCTTGACCGGTCGCAGCTCGCCCGTGACCGGGTCGTAGGGTGCACGCGCGTGGTACTTCTCGGTGTCCGGCGCCGGCAGGGGGAAGCCCTTCCCCTTCTCGGTGATCACATGGACGACGCGCGGTCCCTTGAGCGTCTTCACGATCTCGAAGGTCTGCACCAGCTGCGCGATGTTGTGACCATCGATCGGCCCGAAGTAGCGGAACCCGAGTTCTTCGAACAGCATACCGGGAGACCAGAAGTTCTTGATGCTCTCCTCCATCGTCTTGGCGAAGTCGACGAGCTTCTGACCGCCGACGATGTGGGAGACGGACTCGATCAGCGCCTTGACGCGCTCCCGGATCCGCACGGTAATCGGACTCGCGATGATGGAGCCGAGGTACTTGTTGATGGCGCCGACGTTGGGGGCGATCGACATGCCGTTGTCGTTCAGCACCATGATGATGTCGCGGCCGGAATGGCCCGCATTGTTCATCGCCTCGTAGGGGAGGCCGCACGTGAGCGCACCGTCTCCCACGACGGCGACCACCTTGAACTGCTCGCCGGCGAGATCGCGCGCCGCGGCGATGCCGTACGCCGCCGAGAGGCCGGTCCCGGCGTGCCCGGCCCCGAACTGGTCGTGCGGACTCTCGCTGCGGCGCAGGAACCCGGACAGGCCACCCGCCTGGCGCAGCGTCGGCAAGCGATCGTTCCGGCCGGTGAGGATCTTCCAGGGGTAGCCCTGATGGCCCACGTCCCACACGATCTTGTCGCGGGGCGAGTCGAAGCAGTACCCCAGCGCCACGGTCAGCTCGACTACGCCCAGGCCGGCACCGATGTGACCGCCAGTTTGCGAGACGACGTCGATCAGCCGGCGGCGCACCTCGTCCGCGAGGGGCTGGAGCTGGTCGCGCCCCAAGCGCCTGATGTCTTCCGGTCCCCGAATGGATTCCAGTAGCGCCATCACACCTCGTCTAGCGCGGAACGGGGAACGCGGAACGCGGAACACCAGGACGCGCACCCGTTCCGCGTTCCGACTTCCGCGTTCCGACCGTCAATTGGGCCTCGTAACAATGTAGTGCGCCAGCTCCGCCAGCGTAGGAGAAACTAACCCCGCCTGCCGCAGGCGGTCCACCGCCCGCGCCGCCAGTCGCTCCGCCTCCGCCCGGGCGGCGCCCACGCCGAGCAGGGTGACGAAGGTCGACTTGGCGAACGCTGCGTCCTTCCCCGCGGTCTTCCCGAGCTGATCCGAGGTCGCCGTTGCGTCCAGGACGTCGTCGTAGATCTGGAACGCGAGCCCAACGTCCGCGCCGTACCCCCGGAGCGCTTCGCACGCCCCGGCCGGCGCCCCGGCGGCGAGTCCCCCGATCACGCACGCGGCCGCGATCAAAGCTCCCGTCTTCCGCCGGTGCACGTCCTCGAGCTGCGCCGCCGGCAGCCGCCGCCCCTCCGCCTCGAGATCCAGCGCCTGCCCGCCGATCATGCCACCCGCTCCGGCCGCGCGGAACAGCTCGAGGGCGATCGTGCGGCGCCGGGCCGGCTCCAGGTCGAGTGCGGCCATTCCGGCGTCGAGCACGCGGGCGCCGAGCGCTACCATGTGAAAGCCGGCCACGGTGGCGGTCCCCACGTCGAATGCGCGGTGGGTGGTCGGCCGGCCGCGCCGCAGGTCGTCGTTGTCCATGCAGGGAAGGTCGTCGTGGACCAGGGAGTACGCGTGCACGACCTCGACCGCCGCCGCGAGCTCCGCCACCCCGGCCGCTCCCCCGCCCCCACCGGCTTCCGCCGAGGCGAACACCAGCGTGGGGCGCAGGCGCTTGCCGGTCGAGAGCAGGCTGTAGCGGATCGCCGCCGGGAGCGGAGGACGCCACCAGCCGTCGGCGCGGGCGCCCCAGGCTTCGAGGGTCGCATCCACGCGGGCGCGGGCGTCCAGGAGGTAGACCTCGAGGGCGCGGTTAGCCGTCGAAGTCCTCGACCTTGAGATGGCCGGCCTGGTCCGACAGCACCTGCTTCACCTGCGCCTCGGCGGCGGTCAGCCGCGCGCGTGCCTCGCGGAGCCGCTCGACGCCCTCTTCGAACAGCTTCAGCGCTTCGTCCAGGTCGAGCTCCTGCGCTTCGAGCCGCCGCACGATCTCCTCGAGGCGGTCGAGCTGTTGTGCGAAGCTCAAGGGCTCGCGGGCCGAGGGGGTGCGTGCCATCACGACTCGCCGGCGCGCGCCGCCACTTCGCCATCGGTGACGCGCAGCCGGAACCGCAGCCCGGACGAGAACTGCACGACACGCTTCAGGACCCGGCCCTGTTCGTCGCGCGCGAGCGCGTAGCCGCGCTCCAGGATCTTCAGGGGGGACAGGGCATCGAGCCGGCCGGCCAGCCCCGACAGCTCGTGGCGGTGCCGCTCGAGGCGACGCTCCAGGGTCCCAGTCAACCGATCGAACGTTCGGTCCAGGCGCTCCGCCACGCGCCCCGAGCGTCCGGCGAGACCGCGAGCCAACCGGGCGCCCAGGTGCACGAGCTCGGCCAGGACGTCGGTCCGGTCGGGCGTCGCGGCCTCCGCGGCGGCGGAGGGCGTGGGAGCGCGCACATCAGCCACCAGGTCGCACAGCGTCACATCGGTCTCGTGGCCGACCGCGGAAATCACCGGGACGGGAAGCGCGGCCACCGCCCGCGCGACGCGCTCGTGGTTGAAGGTCCAGAGATCCTCGCGCGACCCACCGCCCCGGCCGATGATCGCGACGTCCAGGCCCTCCACCCGGCAGAGCAGCGCGAGTGCGGCGCAGATCTCCTGCTCCGCTCCCTCTCCCTGCACGCGGGTCGGCAGCACGAGCAGCTCGGCTACCGGCCAGCGGCGCGCCGTCACCGCGATGATGTCCCGCAGGGCCGCGCCGTCTGGGCTCGTGACGACGGCGATCCGGAGCGGGTAGCGCGGGAGCGCGCGTTTGCGCGCCGGATCGAGCAGCCCATCCTTGGCGAGGGCGGCTTTCGCCTTCTCGAACGCGAGCTGCCACAGCCCACCCGCCTCCGTGGAGAGCAGATCGACCACGGTGAGGCGGAACTCACCCTTCTCCTCCCACACGGTGGGCCGCGCGAACAGGAACACCTGCATGCCATCCTGGGGCGGAGCGGGCAGGCGACGGTTGTCCTTCTGGAACATGACGCACCGGATCTGAGCGCTGCGGTCGCGCAGCGCGAAGTACCAGTGCCCGCTTTGCCACGCCTTGAACCCGGAGATCTCCCCGCGCACCCACAGCGGCAGGAGCCCGCCCTCCACCACCGCTCGGGCCCGTCGGGTGACCTGGGTGACGGTCCACGCGCCCTCGGGCGAAACGGCCGCGAACAGGTCTAGACTTTGGCCCACTGGCGCGCCGCCTGAACGGTGTTGTAGAGCAACATGGTGATGGTCATCGGCCCCACCCCTCCCGGCACGGGGGTGATCGCCCCCGCCACTTGTTTCGCGTCCTCGAACTGTACGTCGCCCACCAGCCGGTAGCCCTTTTTCGTCGTTGGATCCGGCACGCGATTCACGCCCACGTCGATCACCACTGCTCCGGGCTTGATCATCTCGCCGGTCACGAACTCGGGCTTCCCGATAGCCACGATCAGAATGTCCGCCAGCCGCGTGACCGACTTGATGTCCCGGGTGCGGGAGTGACACACGGTGACCGTCGCGTTGCCGCCCGGGTCGTCCTGGAGCAGGAGCGCCGCCATGGGCCGGCCCACGATGTTGGACCGACCAACGATCACGGCGTGCTGACCCTTGGTCTCGATCTCGTTCCTGACGAGGAGCTGCTGGACCCCGTACGGCGTCGCGGGGCGGAAGCCGGTCGGGTCGCCGAGCGAGACCTTCCCCACGTTCTCCGGATGAAAGCCATCCACATCTTTGCCCGGTGACACCCGGTGCAGCACCCGCTGCGCGTCGATGTGCTTCGGCAAGGGCAATTGGACCAGAATCCCGTGGATCTTGTGGTCCGCGTTCAGCCGCTCGATCAGCTCGAGCAGCTCGGCTTCGGTGGTCTCCGGCTTGAGCCGAATCGTCTCGTGATATAGGCCCGCCTCATCACACGCTTTCCCCTTCATGCGAACGTAGGTGGCAGACGCGGGGCTGTCTCCCACCAGGACCGCCGCGAGGCCCGGGGTGATCCCACGCGAGCGGAGCCGGTCGATCTCACCCTGGAGCTCGGCGCGCATGGCGTCGCCCACGGCGCTGCCGTCGATGAGCTTAGCGGGCAAAATCCACCGCGCGGGTCTCGCGGATCACCACCACCTTGATCTGGCCGGGGTACTGCAGCTCGCGCTCGATCTTGCGGGCGATCTGCTCGGACAGCTCGCTCGCCTTGCCGTCGTCGATCGCGTTCGGGGTCACCACCACGCGCACCTCCCGACCCGCCTGAATCGCGAACACTTTTTCCACGCCGGCGAACTCACTCGCAATCTGCTCCAGCTGGGTGAGCCGCTTGACGTACGTCTCGAACGCTTCGCGCCGCGCTCCCGGTCGTGAGCCGGACACGGAGTCGGCCGCCTGCACGATCACGCTGATCGGCGACTCGTGGGCGACGTCGTCGTGATGAGCGGCAATGCAGTTGATGACGGTCGGGTGCTCACCGTACTTCGTGGCCACCTCCACGCCTAGCTCGACATGCGTGCCGTCGTGCTCGTGCGTCAGCACCTTGCCGATGTCGTGCAGCAGCGCGCCGCGCTTCGCGAGCTGGACGTCGAGCCTCAACTCGGCGGCGATGATCCCCGCGAGCCAGGCAACTTCCTTCGAGTGCTCGAGAATGTTCTGCCCGTACGAGGTGCGGTAGCGCATCCGGCCCACGAGCTTCACCAGCTCCGGGTGCATGCCCTTGATGCCGGTTTCGTACACCGCCTGCTCGCCCGCCTCGAGCAGCGAGCCGTCGACCTCGGCGCGCGCCTTGTCCACCACTTCCTCGATCCGGCCCGGGTGGATGCGTCCGTCCGTGACCAGCCGCTCCAGGGCCAGGCGACCCACCTCGCGCCGCACGGGATCGAAGCACGACACCACCACCGTGTCCGGCGTGTCGTCGATGATGACGTCCACACCGGTCGCTGCCTCGAACGCACGGATGTTCCGACCCTCGCGCCCGATGATACGACCCTTCATCTCATCGGAGGGGAGGGCGACCGCGGACACCGTGGTCTCGGCGGTGGACTCGGGCGCGAGCCGTTGGATCGCGAGGGCGAGGATCTTCTTTGCCTCTTTATCCGCGCTGCGACGCGCCTGCTCCTTCAGGTCCCGGGCCAGGGCGGCTGCATCATTCCGGGCCTCGTCCTCGAGCCGGCGCAACAGCTCCTGCTTGGCCTCCTGGGCCGTCAGGCCGGCGATTTGCTCGAGCCGGGCCCGCGCCTCGAGCTCCTGGGCGGCGAGCGCCTGATCCCGATCCTCCAGCGCCCGCCCGCGCTGCTCGAGACCGCGGGCACGCTCTTCCAGGCCACCGATTCGCTGCTCGACCACCTGCTCGCGCCGCTCGATCTCGCGGCGACGGCGCGTGGACTCCTCCTCGAATGCCTCGCGCGCGGTCATCAACTCTTCCTTCGCCGCGAGCACGACACGCTGTCGGGCTTCCCCGAGCAGCCGTTCGGTCTCCACCGCGGCCGCGCGCGCCGCCGCCTCCGCCGTTCGGCGCTCCACGCGGCGGCCGACCAGGTAGAACAGCACCCCTGCAGCGACGCCTCCGCCGAGGAGGGCTGAGAAAAGGGCCAGCCAGTCCGCCATAGGATCTATCTCCAGCATCACCCCGCCGGAGGCGGAGCGAGTGTCTTCTACGCGAGCAACACCACTTCTCAACCGACGACGGAAGACGGATGACTGATGACGGCCTTTCGCTTCGCCGGCGGCAGCAGCTTGGTCAGATCGTCCGCCAGCGCCGCGAGCCGAGCCGCGACCTCGCGTTCGCCTTTCTTCGCCTGGAATAATTCGTTGGTGATGTCCAGCGCCGCCAGGATCGCTGCCTTGTGCGTTTCGACGATGGGTCCCTGCGACAATACCTTCTTTAGCGCCTGGTCCACGTATGCCGCGACCTCTCGCGTGTACTCGGGCGGCAGGTCGGACCGCACCGTGTACTCCTCGCCGCCAATCATCACCTTGACCGCGTGCTTTTTTGTGCTCACTGGGCTCCTCCGCCGGCACCCGGAGCGCTCCCCCCCCCACCCCCACTCCCACCCCCACCCCCACCCGCCGCCGCGCCGCCGGCCGCCGAGCGCACGCCGCCGTTGCCGCCGGCTTCCCGCGCCTGCTCTTCGAGAAACGTGAGGCGCGAGAGGAGATCGTGGACCCGCCCACGCGCCGCCTCGACCCGTTGGCGCAGCGTCTTGTTCTCCTGCTCCAGGTCCGCCACCCGGTTCCGCGTCTCGGCGTCGGGCTTGGCGGCGGACCCGCCCCGCCCACTACTCTCCTTCAGCTCGGCTTCGGCCTTGACGGCACGCGCGCGCCACCCGGCCAGCTCGTCCGCCACGTGGCGAAGGATGGTCTCGAGCTGGTCGAGCACCTGCGCATCAGCTCTCTCTCCGTCGTACGCCAAGCTCACCCTCCAGCGCCGCCAGCCCTTGCGCCAACAGCGCATCCACGTCCCGCTCGCGCAGCGTCCGCTCGGGATCGCGGAACGAGCAGTGCCAAGCCACGCCGCGGTGCCCCGCCGGGATGGCGGGCCCCCGATACTCGTCGAACACTTCGAGCCGCTCGAGCAGCGGCCCCACCGTCCGCCGCAAGACATCGGAGACCTGGGCGGCACTGACGCCCGGGGGCAGCACCAGCGCCAAGTCCCGCTCGACCGCGGGCTGCAGTGGCAGCGGGCGGTATGCCACCAGGTCGCGCTCGCCCGCGTCCAGCCGTACCTCGAAACCGAACAATGGAGCGGCCCAAACCGGCGCGTCTGCCTCGAGGGGGCTGGCCCAACCCACCACCTCACCACCGCCCCGTTGCACCGCCTCCCAACCCACTGCCCCCCCCGTTGCAGGCCGCACGTCGCAAGAGGGGTCGGCGACCGCTACCGCTAACTCAAAGTGGTACTTCAGGTCCCATATGTCCATATCAGGTAGTTTCGCACCCTCCGACCAATGGGGCGGCCGACGGGCCCCCGTGAGGACTCCGGCGACGGATGTCCATTCCTCAGGCGCTCCCCGCCCCGCCCCGGCCCCCTTCCGGAAGACCGTTCCCACTTCGAAGAGCCGGATATCACGGTTCCGGTTGGCCCAGTTGTACTCGATGCGCCGTACCAGACCAGGCAGCAGGCGCCGTCGCAGGTACGCCTCTTCGGCGGACATGGGATTGAGGATCGGCACGGCGTCGGGACCGTCGGGAGGCCCGAGCGGCAGCGTGCGCGCCTCGAGCAAGCCGGCACGCACTAACTGCTCTCGTACGCGAGCCCGGGCGCGCTCGTCGGGGGCGTCCGGCACCGTGCCAGGCCGGTAGGCGCGCAGCTCGTCGGGGAAGGCGTCGTACCCTTTCAAGCGGGCGACTTCCTCGATCAGGTCCACCTCGCGGGTGACGTCGGGACGCCAGCCCGGGACCTGCACGGCGAGCCGCCCGTCTTTCGGCGCGACGAAGAACCCTACCGCGGTCAGCAGACGCTCTACCTCCGGGCGCTCTACGGCCACGCCGAGGAGGTGGCTGACGCGCTCCGGGCGGAGGAAGATCGTCCGCTCCGGCTGGGGCTCGGGCCACAGGTCGAGCGCCGGGGCGCGCACCGCGCCTCCCGCCACGGCCGTGATCAGCTCGATCGCCCGCCGCAACGCATCCGGCATGCCGAGCATGTCGATCCCGCGCTCGAAGCGGTAACTCGACTCGCTCGACAGCTCCAGCGCCCGCCGGGTGCGGCGGATACGGGTCGGCTGAAAGTAGGCGCACTCGAGCACGAGATCCTTCGTGCCGGCGCTCACCTCCGATTCGGCGCTCCCCATCACGCCTGCGACGATCGTAGGGTGCTCGGCGTCGCAAATCGCGGTCATCTCCGGGGTCAGCGTGCGCGTCGCACCGTCGAGCGTGACGATCTTTTCGCCCGGCCGCGCGCGCCGCACCACGACCGCGGGCCCCCGCAGCTTCGCAAGATCGAAGGCGTGGAGCGGCTGGTTCAGCTCGAGCAAGATGTAGTTGGTGGCATCGACGACGTTGTTGATCGGGCGCTGACCCACCGCCGTCAGCCGGTCGGCGAGCCAGGCGGGGCTCGGCCCCACCCGCACGCCGCGGAGCACCGCGATCATGTAGCGCGGGGCCCCCTCGGGATCCTCGAGACGCACTTCCACGCCATCAACCACTCCACGGGCGGACTGGCGGACGGGCGGACTGACGGACAGTGGCTTCGCGCCCGGAATCTGCGGCAGCTTCACGGGTGCGCCGAAGTACGCGCCCAGCTCGCGCGCGACCCCTTTGTGACACAGCAGATCGGGGCGGTTGGCCGGTACGTCGATCACGATCTGGTAATCGCCGATCCCCATCGCGTCGATGAAGCGCGCTCCCGGTGGGGCCGCCGTGTCGAGCTCCAGGATCCCCGTGTGGTCGGCGCCGAGGCCGAGGTCTTTCGCCGAGCAGAGCATGCCGTTCGACTCGACGCCGCGGATTTTCTTGCGCTCGAGCTTCAGCCCGCCGGGCAGCACGGCGCCCACCGGGGCGAAGGGGTAGGTCTTGCCGGCCTGGACGTTCGGCGCGCCGCACACCACTTCGACGGGTCCGCCCCCGCCCCCGTGGTCCACCAGACAGAGCGAGAGGCGATCGGCGTCGGGGTGCTTCTTCACTTCCAGCACGCGCGCGATCAGGACGTCACTCAGGTCCTGGTGCAGGGGGACGACGGCGTCGACGGCCGCCGCGTGCAGCGTCAGTCGCTCGGCGACGTCACGCGCGTCGAGCGATCGATCCAGCAGCGCCTCGAGCCAGCGCCGCGAGACGATCATCGCGCCCCTCCCGCGAACTGCGCGAGGAATCGCACGTCGCTCTCGAACAGCAGCCGGATGTCGGGAATGCCGTGGCGGGTCATGGCGATGCGCTCGGGCCCCATGCCCCACGCGAAGCCGGTGTAGCGCTCGCTGTCCACGCCGCAGTTCTCGAGCACCGCGGGGTGCACCATGCCCGAGCCGAGGATCTCCATCCAGCCGGTCTGCTTGCACGTGGCGCATCCGACGCCTTTGCAGATCTGACACTGCACATCCATCTCGGCCGACGGCTCGGTGAACGGGAAAAACGACGGCCGGAACCGGACCCGCGTGTCCGGCGTGAAGAACCGGCGCGCGAACGTCGCCAAGGTCGCCTTGAAATCCACGAAGCTGACCCCCTCGTCCACGGCGAGGCCTTCGATCTGCTGGAAGACCGGGGAATGCGAGGCATCGAACGGGTCGCGCCGGTACACCTGCCCGGGAATCACGACGCGGATGGGCGGGGGGTAGCGCTCGAGCGTGCGGATCTGCACCGGCGAGGTATGGGTGCGCAGCAGCACGTCCCCGCCCAAGTAGAACGAATCCTGGGCGTCGAGGGCCGGGTGATCCTTGGGGAAATTCAGGGCGAAGAAATTGTACCGTTCGGTCTCGGCCTCGGGACCGACGGCGCGCGTGAACCCGAGCTCGCGAAAGATCTCGCAGATCTCGTCCACGACCTGGGTGACGAGGTGGAGCCCGCCCTGCCAGCCGGCGCGGCCGGGCATGGTGAGGTCCAGGCCGGTGACCGTGCCGGCGGCGCGCTTGAGCTCGCGCTCGCGGGCCTCGAAGGTGGCTTCGAACTCGCGCTTCAGCGCGTTCGCCGCCGCGCCGACCTCCTTTTTGGAGGCCGGGTCGAGCTTGGGCAAGCGCCCGAGAATCTGGGTGAGCGCGCCGGCCTTACGTCCCAGCATCTCGGTCTTGAGATCCGAAAGCCGGCGCTCGTCCGCCTGCGGAATTTCCTTCAGACGCTCCCGCAGCTCGGAGAGGGCTGCCAGGAGGTCGCGCATGATCAGAGCGCCTGCTTGGCGACCTCCGCGAGCTGCTCAAATGCGACGGGATCGCGGACGGCGAGGTCGGCGAGGACCTTGCGGTTGATCTCGACGCCGGCCTTGCGAAGCCCGTTCATGAGGCGGCTGTAGGACAGCTGGTGCAGGCGTGCCGCGGCGTTGATGCGCGTGATCCAGAGCCGGCGAAAGTCGGCCTTCTTGCGGCGCCGGTCCCGGTATGCGTATTTCTGGGCCCGCTCGACGGACTCCTTCGCCGCTTTCCACAGCTTGGATCGCCCGCCAAAGTAGCCCTTGGCGAGCTTCATGATCTTGTTCTTGCGCTTCAGGCGCGCGACGTTGCTCTTGACGCGGGGCATGGATCGCTCCTTACGCCATCAGCAGCCGCTTGAGGCGTCGTTCGTCGGCGTGCGACACGAGCGCGGGCTTGCGCAGGTGACGCTTCCGCTTAGGGTGCTTCTTGGTCAGGATGTGGCTCTTGTACGCGTGGTACCGGCGCAGGCGGCCGGTCCCCGTCAGCTTGACGCGCTTGCGGAGCGCGCGCTTGGATTTCTGTTTGGGCATCTCGTCCTCCCCGGGCTTGCGCCCGGGGTCAGTTGTCACTTAGGGGCCAAGACCATCGACATGTTGCGACCCTCGAGCTTCGGGTCCTGCTCGATCTTGGCGATGTCCTTCAGCTCGTTGGCGACGCGGTCGAGCACCGCGCGCCCCAGGTCGATGTGGGCCATCTGCCGCCCCCGGTACATCATCGTCACCTTGACCTTGTTGCCGTCCTGCAAGAACTCCCGCGCGTGGCGGGTCTTGAAGGCGAAGTCATGATCGTCGATCCCCGGCCGGTACTTCACTTCCTTGAGGTGGATGACGTGCTGCTTTTTCTTCGCCGCCCGCGCCGCCTTCGCCTCCTCGAACTTGAACTTCCCATAGTCCATGATCTTCGCGACCGGGGGTCGCGCGAGCGGCGCCACCTCGACCAGGTCGAGGCCTCGCTCTTGCGCCGCGGCCAACGCTTCCTCCACGGTCAGCACGCCCAGTTGCGCTCCGTCGGGGGCGATCACGCGGATCGGACTGATCCGGATCTGCCGGTTGACTCGGATGCGCGGCGTTTTGTTGTTCGGGTTTTCGATGGCCAGGTGCCGTTCTCCTCCACGAGAAAGAAAAAGCGGACTCCGGCTGCCCGGGAATCCGCTTTCCGCTCCCCCGTTTCCCCTCGCCAGGTCGTGGAGAGGGGGTCAGGGGGTGAGGCTTCGGAAACCCTAGAGCACTCTCCCTCCGGAGAGGCAGCGGGTGAGGCGCACTCAAGGCGCCCGCTTGCCGTATTTTCGGCGCTAAGTTTAGCCCGCCAGAAGCGGGTCCACAAGTGCAAACGCTTTGCCATCACGCCCCAACCGACCCGCGACCACCGCGGGATCGTGCCCGAAGAACAACAACCAGCCTTCCGCTTCCGCCCGCGCATACAGCCGGCGCTTTGACTCGAGGGTCACGAGCGGCTCCAGGTCGTATCCCATGATCCAGGGAAGCGGCAGATGGGCGCTGGTCGGGACGAGGTCCGCGAGGAAGCAGACCCGCTCACCGCCGCTCTCAACCAAGACCGACTGGTGATAGGGCACGTGTCCGGGCGTCGGGAGGCAGCGGATGCCGGGAAGGGGCTGCGCCTCGCCGTCGATGAGCGTGAATGGGACCGACTCGAAGTTGGGCGGGAGGTAGCTCGCCGCCGTGCGCTCGTTGGTGTGGCGCGCGAACTCCAGCTCCCCCCGCTGGACGACGTAGCGGGCCTTTGGGAAACTGAGAGTGACGCGACCCGACGGATCGCGGTAGGTATTGCCGCCCGCGTGATCGAAGTGCAGGTGCGTATCGATCACCCAGCGGACATCGGCGGGGGCATGACCGAGCTCCGCGAGCGCATCTTCGAGCTGGGTACGCCCGTCCTTCCCTTCGTTCACGACGCCGTAGATGTCTTTGAACTTCTCGTCTTCCTTGTTGCCGAGCCCCGTGTCCACAAGCACGAGCCCGTCGCCGTGCTCGACCAGGAGGCAGCGCAGCGCCAGGGGAATGCGGTTGCGCTCGTCGGCCGCAATGCGACGCTGCCACAGCGGTTTCGGCACGACGCCGAACATGGCGCCGCCGTCGAGGGCTTGGCGGCCGGCCTCGAGCGCGTGGCAGGTGAGGCGGCCGATCTTGAACGTCGTGTGAGGCATCAGAAGTCGGAAGGCGGAACGCGGAACGCGGAACTGTGGGGAAGGGTCGCTTGGCCACTGACGCTTTCGCCGCTGTTCCGCATTCCGCCTTCGGCATTCCGCATTCGATGACGCGGCCTCTCATGCACCTCGATCAGCTGCTCCAGGGTCTCGACCCCTCGCTCCCGCGCTCGCCCGATCAGCGCCCGCAGGACGTGAGCGGTGGCGAGGGCATCCCCAAAGGCACGATGGCGTGCCGGGTTCTCGATGCCGAAGAATGCCGCCACATGGTCGAGTCCGCGGTGACGAAGCTCGGGAACCAGGCGGCGGGTGAGGCGGACCGTGCAGAGGGGCTTGCCGCCGGGCGCGGGGACGCCGGCCAGGGCGTATTCGGCCGCGAGGAAGCGCCAGTCGAAGCGCGCGTTGTGGGCGACGAACACCGCGGCATCCAATGCTCGTCCAAAATCGGCCACGACGTCCCCGAAACGGGGGCGACCGGCAACCATGCCGTCAGTGATGCCGGTGAGCCGCGCCACCCACAGGGGAATCGGGGTCCCCGGGTCGAGCAGCGCCTCGAAGGCCAGGTGGATGGTTCCGCCCTCGAGGACACATACGGCCACCTCGAGGATCCGACCGCCGACTTGGGCCCGCACGCCCGTCGTTTCCACGTCCACGACGGCGAAGCGGGCGTGCTCGAGGGACTCGGATGCCGGGCTAGAGATCATCCCGTCGGAGCGGCAACGTCATGCACCGAGGACCGCCGCCGCCGCGCACCAGTTCGCTCCCGTCCATCGTGATCACCGCCCGGTCGCCGTCGTCCAGCCCCTCCTCTCCCGTCAGCAGGCTCTCGGCGGACACCGTTTTAAACCCCGCATGCTCGAGCTCGCGCAGCGTGGCCTCGTTACGTGCGTAGGTGACGGTCACGCCGGGCCGCACCGCGAAGAAATTGCAGGCCGAGGACCACTGCTCGCGTTCCTGGAGGGAGCGGTCCGAGCCGCCGCAGAACACCGGCTCGAGCGGATGGTCCACCGCCTGCATGGCGGCGAAGAAGTTGGGCATCTCCTTCACACCCTTGGATTTCTTGCGGCGGTGCAGCACGGCGAGCCGCTCCGGCCCGACGAAGTGCGGCGGATAGACGCAGCACAGCTCACGGTCGAGCTGTGTGAAGATCATGTCCAAATGGATCGCGGTGCGCTCGTTCGGGAGCACCACGACGATCACGTCCTTCACGCCGCAATGCTCGAACACGAGGTCGCACAGGTGATCCAGCGCGGCGGGGCTCGAGCGCTCGCTGAACCCGAGCAACAGCAGGTCGGGGCGAACGGGGTGCACGTCCCCGCCCTCCAGGGTGTAGTTGTTGCGCTTTTCTTCCGACCCGTCGTACAGGATGCCGGCATTCTCGAGGCACGGGTGGTAGCGGAACAGCGCCTTCACGAGGAGCTCCTCGGTCCAGCGCACACCATAGCGCATGGATCCGATGATCGAGTGCTCGCCGATCACGATCCCCACATCCCGCGTGAAGAAGAGGTTCGGGAGCGGTGGCAGGGCGAAACCTGTCTCGTTGAGCGCCCGGGCGATGGGCCCGGCTTCTTCCAGGGCGCCTTCGACCATCAGCCCGACCAGCTCTTCGGGCGCGAGCGCGGCGAGCTGCTTCGCCAGGACGTCCGACGGCACCACCTCGAGGGCGCGGGTCACGAGGAATTCGCGCACGTCCGGACGCGCCACCAGCTCCGTCAGGAGGGTGCGCACCTCGTACACCTGGGCGAACCGCTCCAACACCGCCACGAAGCGCCGGTGCTCGCGTTGGGCCAGGTCCAGGTCGATGATGTCGTCGTAGAGGTAGTCCTCCCGGTTGCCGGGCGTGACCGCGACCAGCTCGCGGCCGGGGGTATGGACCAGGACCGTCTGCAGCGGGCCGATTTCCGAGGTGACGTGGACGCGGGCCATGGGGCGGAATCTAACGCGGAAGGCGCAACGCGGAACGCGGAACAGTCCGGCGGGCGTCGCATCGCGCGCGACCTCCCATTGCTGTTCCCCGTTCCGCTTTCCGCGTTCCGCGTTTCAACGGTTGGCCAACGCAAAACTCAGCGTCTCCAGCTCCAGCGCCATGTTGACCGACTTCACCACCACGTCGCCGGGCACGGTGAGCTGCACCGGGGCGAAGTTGAGGATCGCCTTCACCCCCGCGCGCACCAGCCGGTCCACCACCTCCTGCGCCGACTCGGCCGGGGTGACGACGATGGCGATGTCGCTGGGCTCCTTGGCGAAGTCGGCGTCCAAGTGGCGGATGTCGCGGACCACGAGACCGTTCCAGCGGGAGCCGATTTTCTTCGGATCCTTGTCGTAAATCGCGGCGACGTGGAAGCCGCGCTGCCGGAAGCCGGGATATTGTACCAGCGCGCTGCCGATCCGGCCGGCGCCAACCAGCACGACGCGGTACGTGCGTCGCAGGCCCAGGATGTCGCGAATCCGCGCGGTGAGCTCCGGGACAGAGTAGCCCAGACCGCGCTTGCCGAACGAGCCGAAGAACGAGAGGTCCTTGCGCACCTGCGCCGAGGTGGTGCCGCCGCGGCGGGCCAGCTCGGCGGAGGAGATGGTGGTCTGGCCCTGCGCGTCGAACTGCTCGAGGAACCGGAGGTACAGGGAGAGCCGTCGCACGGTGCTCTCGGAGATCTTCCGCATTGTGAATTATTTCACAATCGAACGCTCCAACGCAAGAGCCGCACGAATATTTCCGGGGCGAGCGTTTCGGGACGCGCCGCCGCATCGAGCCCGAGCGCGGCGAGTCCGGCCGTCACGACGGCGGCGGAGCGACCCGTCGCCGCCATCACCACATTGCGCAGCTGCTTGCGACGCCGGGTGAAGCAGGCGGTGACGAACGCGCGGAAGGCCGCGATTTCTTCCGGCGCGACGACCGGCTGCACGAGCGGCGTGAGACGCACCACGGCGCTCGTGACCTTGGGCGGCGGCGTGAACGCCCCGGCGCGTACGGTGAAGAGTCGCTCCACACGAGCCACGGCCTGCACGCCGACGGACAGGGCGCCGTACGTCTTGGACCCCGGGGGCGCGGCGATCCGGTCGGCGACCTCGGCCTGGACGAGAAACACGATCCGCGCCGGGAGGGGTGGCGTGAGGGCCTTGTCGATCAGGGGAGAGGTGATGGCATACGGAATATTGCCGATCACTTTGAAGTGCGGAACGCGGAACGCGGAAGGCGGAACAAGCATAGCTTGCCAATCGACGTGCAGTGCGTCTCCGTGAACGACGGTCAGTCTATCTGTTCCGCCTTCCGCCTTCCGCGTTCCGAGTTCGGCTGCCAGTCGCCGATCCTTTTCTATCGCGATCACGCGTAGCCCGCGCGCGAGCAGCTGCTCGGTGAGGCTCCCCGTCCCCGCCCCGATCTCGACCACGACGTCGTCGGGCGCGGGCGCGAGCGCGTCGACGATGCCTTGCAGCATGTTCCGGTCGGTGAGGAAGTGCTGGCCGAGCCGTTTGTTCGGGATCACACCTTGAGGATGACGACGGTGCGGTCGTCGGCCGGCGGCGCGCCGCCCGTAAAGCCGGCGAGGTCGGCGTGCACGGACTCGAGGATGTCGCGCGCCGGGCGGTCCTTCATGCGGACCACGTGCCCGAGCACGCGTTCCTCGCCGAACCGCTCGCCGCTCCCGCTCCCCCCCAGCGCCTCGGCCACGCCGTCGGTGAAGAGGCAGATGATGCCCTCCCGCCGCGCCCAGGTCTGCATGGCATCCTTCCCCGGCGCGTTGGCGAGACCGAGCGGCGGCCGTGTGGCTTCGAGCCGGACCGCCTCGCCCGTCCGCGTGGATACCAGAAACGCATGCGGATGGCCCGCGTTCGCAAATGTGATGCGGCCGGCTTTCGGGTCGACCACGGCGTAGAGCACGGTGAGGAACATCTCCGTGCTCGCGAGCTCATCGGCGAGCGACTCCTCGAGCCGGCGCAGCACTTCCGTCGGTGTCTCGGCCGATTCCGCGTGGATGCCGGAGGCCGCCATCACGAGCGCCATGATGAGCGCGGCGCCGAAGCCGTGACTCGTCACGTCACCGATCATCACGCCGACGCGGTCCGCCCGCAGGTTGAGCAGGTTGTAGAAGTCCCCGCCCACCGACTCCGCCTGGCGGCAGCGCGCCGCTACGTCGACGCGCGACGCGACGACGAGGGGCGACGGCAGCAGCTTGAGCTGCAGGTCGCGCGCCAGCTCCAGCTCCCGGAGCACGCGCTGCTGCCCGAGATCGCGGGCGACGAGCCGCGCGTTTTCGATCGCCGCGCCGATCTGGTTGGCGATCGCGGCCACCAGTTTGCGGTCGCCCGCTGTGAACGCGTCCCCCCCCACCCGGTCGGTCAGGTTGATCACGCCGATGGGCTTGCCGCGCGCCCCCGGCGCGGCGTACAGGACCGGGACCGAGAGGAACGCCTGGCCGCGGTAGTTCCGCCCTTCGGGACACCCGGGGTTCGGGGCCGCGGGGTCGGTCGGGTCGTAGCTCACGATGCGCATCTCGCGGAACACGCGCGCGGCCACCGAGCAGGCATCGTCCACCTCGATCGGCTCCACGTCCTCCGGGTCCATGCCGCGCGCGGCCACGATGCGGAGCATCTGCTGCTCGGCATCGTATACCAGGAGCGTCGCGCGTCGGGCGCCCACCACCGTCGACACCTCGCGCAAAATCCGGTCGGCCGCCTCGTCGAGCCGAATGGTGTGGCCCAGGATCTCGCTGATCGTGTAGATGAGGTCGATCTCTTCGTAGCGCTCCGACAACTCGGCCGCGACTTGGACGGCATCGCGCTCGGCGGCGAGCACGGAGCCGACGACCTGGGCCAGCTCCTGAGCCATCCCCGGGCTTGCGCCCGGGGTCACTGACTTCTCCGGTCCCCCGTTCGCGATCTCGAGCCAGAACCCCTCGGTTTCGGGAATCGGCTCGAGCCGGGTCGAGCCCTCCGCCGTCCCGGCCTCCCCGGACCGCCGCAGCCGCAGGCGCGCCCCGACGAGCCGCTCGAGCACGGGGAGCAGCCGCTCGGCACGGCTCAGCCCGCCCGGAGCGTCAGGCACACCGAGTTTCCTTTCTTGTTGAAAGCCACCTGGTCCACGAGGCTCCGCAGCACGAACAGACCGCGACCGTCCTCGCGCTCGAGGCGCTCGGGGAGCGTGGGATCGGGGACGCCGGCGGGATCGAACCCGTTGCCCTCGTCGGTCACATGCAGCCGCACGACGTCGCGGGCCACCTCGACCCGTACGCGCACGAGGCGCCCCGGGTCTCGATGGTTGCCGTACGCAATGGCATTGGCGAGGGCTTCCGCGAAGGCGGTGCGGAAGTTGAAGCGGATGCGGCGGGGGGAGAGGGGACCGCCGGGCAGCTCGTCCGCGATCAGCTCCACCGCTGGGCCGACATACTCGAGGTCGCTCGGCACGTCGAGCGACAACTCCATCTCGGTCTCGCCTCTCGTCGTCCGCCGGCGAACCTGGAGGGGCTGCGGGGGCTGCGGGGGCTGCGGCGTGGTCATGAGCTAAAAAGCGGCGAGCGCCTCCTCTGGTGTTCTCGCGATCGCGAAGAGCGTGTCCAACTTGGTCAGCTCGAACAGCGTCTGGAGATCTTCGTTCAAGCCGCAGAGCCGGAGGTCTCCACCCTGCTCGCGGATCTTCTTCGAGAGCGACACCAGGACGCCAAGGCCGGAAGAATCGATATAGCCGGTCTTGGTGAAGTCGATGACGAACTTCTTGCCACCGGCTTCGAGCGTGTCGAGCACTTTCTGCTTCAGCTCCTGACGGTTGCCGACGATCAGCTGCCCGTCCACCCCGACCACCACCACGCCGTGCTTGTCCTTCTTGAGACTGAAGCTCATGACCGCTCCCCCGCTTGAAGGACGGCGACCGCCGCCGTGTCCACAATATCATCGGCCGTTGCGCCCCGCGACAGGTCGGCCACGGGTCGCGCGAGTCCCTGGAGGATCGGCCCGATCGCCTCCCAACCGCCCAGGCGCTGTACCAGTTTGTATCCGATGTTGCCGCTGTCAAGGTCGGGAAACACGAGCACGTTGGCGTGACCGGCGGCACGCGAGCCCGGCGCCTTGCGCGCCGCCACGTGGGCGACCAACGCGGCGTCAGTCTGAAGCTCCCCGTCGAACGCGAAATCGGGCTGCCGCCGCGCGAGGCTCTCGAGCGCCTGCCGCACGCGCTCCACGCGCGGTCCCGCGGCACTGCCCTTCGTGCTGTAGGAGAGGAAGGCAACGATCGGCTCGTCGCCCACGATGCGGCGACGATCGCGCGCAGCCGCCACCGCCGAATCGGCGAGCTGCGCCGGGGTGGGCTCGGGCACGACCGCGCAATCGGTAAAGGTGAGCACGGCGTCGCCCCGCACCATGTAGAACGCGCCGCTCACCGTGGTGATTCCGGACGCGACGCCCACGCCCCAGAGCGCGGCGCGGATCGTGTCGCCGCTCGGAAAGGTGGCACCGCCCACCATGACATCCGCGCGGCCCACCCCGACGAGCGCGGCCCCGAAGGTGAGCGGGTGCTCGAGAGCGGCGGCGGCGACGGCATCGGTGGGAAACCTGTCCGGATGCCGCGTCCGAAGCAGCCGGGTCATCTCGGGGAGCGGGGAGCGGGGAGCAGGACCCTCCAAGAGCTGGACGATTCCGAGCCGCTCTCGCTCGATCCGCGTCGCGGCGGCGCGCACGCGCTCGTCGGTCCCCTCGGGGAGCACGATGCGGCGCCCGGCACGGCGCGCCCGCTCGTACACCGAGTCGCGAAACGTCACTTGCCGAACTTTTTCTTGAGTGCCCTTTGTACCCCGGGGTGGACGAGCTGCGAAACGTCGCCGCCGAAGCGTGCCACTTCGCGCACGAGGCTCGAGCTCAGGTAGGTGAGATCGAACGCCGGGACCAGGAACACCGTCTCGATGCCCGGCGCCAGGTTGCGGTTCATGAGCGCCATCTGGAACTCGTACTCGAAGTCGCTCACCGCCCGCAAGCCCCGCACGATCACCGTCGCCCCCACGGCAATGGCGAACTCGGCGAGCAGCCCGTCGAACGACCGCACCTCCACGCTGGCATCGTCGACCGCCTGCCGGATCAACGCGACGCGCTCCTCGAGGGTGAAGAGCGGCTGCTTGGCCACGTTCACCGCCACGGCGACGATCACGCGGTCGGCGAAGGTCCGGGAGCGGCGGATGAGGTCCTCGTGACCGCGCGTGATCGGGTCGAACGACCCGGGGTAAACGGCGACGCGGGTCCCGGGAGCCGTCATGGCGCGTAGATGAACGTCACGGCGGTATCCCCGTAGCGCCGCGTGTCGTCGCCGGGAATCGGCTGATCCGCTGGATGCTCGATCGAGATGATGCGCGCGAACGCATTTACTCGGAACAGGGCGACGAGCCGCGCCGCGTGCCCACTCGCGTACGGCGGGTCCGCGAACGCCACGTCGTACTGCCCGGGGTGGAGCTGTTCCGCGAACTTGAGCGCGTCCACGCGGTGCACCACGGTCCGGTCATCCACCTTGAGGAGCGTGATGTTGACCTTGAGCGACGACAACGCGAGCCGGTGAATCTCCACGAAGTCCGCGCTCACGGCGCCGCGCGAGAGCGCTTCGAGGCCCAGCGCGCCCGAGCCCGCGAACAGATCGAGGACGCGCGCCCCCCGCAACGGCCGCTGGAGGATGGAGAACCACGCTTCGCGCACGCGGTCTCCGGTCGGCCGCACCTTGTCGGTCGCGGGGGTCTTGAGACGCCGACCGCCGAATTCCCCGGCGATGATGCGGACAAAACCCAACCCGGCCTCCTTCCGCGCTCATTCGCTCGGCGCCATCGCCGCCACTCGTGCCTGTAGCGTGGTCCGCCCCTGCCACTCGTCCCGCTCCAGCCGGAACGCGACGTCCAGCCGCTCCGCGAGCCAATGGTCGGGGATCGCGTCGGCCCACTGAAACGCAATCGCCGGGAGCGCCCCCGAGGCGTCGTCCAGGGTGAAGCGCAGGTGGTTCGTCCCGACGCGCCGCGCGCCCACCGCGCGGGCCTGCCGCACGCCGAAGACCGGCGCCGGATTGCCCGGACCGCACGGCTCGAGGTAGCGGATCAGCTTCTCCAGCTCGTCGCTCACGAGACCCAACGGCAGCTCGAGGTCGACCCGCTGGGCGGGCACCAGGTCGTCGGGGCCCAGAAGCTCGCCCGCGACGGCGAGAAACGCAACACGGAACGCGTCGTAGCGCTCCCGGCGGATGGTGAGGCCCGCGGCCATGGTGTGACCGCCGTATTTCTCGAGATGGTGCCCGACCCGGTGCAGCGCGGCGTGCAGATCGAAGCCCGGCACGCTCCGCCCCGAGCCCCGCCCCACCTCGCTCCCCTCTTCCCAACCGATGAGGAACGTGGGCCGCCCGTAGCGCTCCACCAAGCGGGACGCGACGATCCCGATCACCCCGGGGTGCCACGCGTCGGCGGCCAGCACCAGGGCGCGATCCTCCGGCCGCAGCACGCGCTCCGCCAGCTCCACCGCCTCGTCGAGGATACGCTGGTCCAGCGCCTGGCGACGGGCGTTCAACGTCTCGAGCTCGCGGGCGATGGCCGCCGCCTCCTGCGGGTCGTCGGAGAGGAGCAGCCGCAGCCCGTCATTCGCGTCCCCGATTCGCCCTGCGGCATTCAAGCGCGGCGCGAGGATGAACCCGACGTGGCCCGACTTGATCGGCCTCCCCGCGAGGCCCGCCGTTTCGATCAGCGCCCGTACGCCCGTCCAATGGGACTCCGCGAGCAGCTTCAGCCCGTGGCGCACCAGGATGCGGTTTTCGCCCGTGAGCGGCACGACGTCGGCCACGGTCGCGAGCGCCACCAGGTCCAGAAAATGAAGCGGCAGATGAGGCGACAACCCCAGCGCCGGCACGAGCGCCTGCGCGAGCTTGAATGCGACGCCCGTGCCGCACAGCTCCTTCGCTGCGGAGCGGCAGTCGGCGCGCTGCGGATCGAGCACCGCGGACGCCGGGGGGAGCTCGTCGCCGGGGAGATGGTGGTCGGTGACGATGACCTCGATCCCGGCCGCCCGGGCGGCGCGTACCACCTCCACCGCGGTGATACCACAGTCGCAGGTGATGATCAGCCCGGCGCCCAGACGGCGCGCCTCGGCGAGCCCGGCCGGCCCGAAGTCGTAGCCGTCGCGCAGCCGGTGCGGGACGAACGCGTGGACCCGGCCGCCGACGCTCGAGAGCACACGGGTGAGCAGCGCCGCGGCACATTGGCCGTCCACGTCGTAGTCGCCGTGGACCAGGATCGGGGCACCCGCCCGGACGGCGGCGACGACGAGCTCGACCGCCCGCGGCATATCGGCCCAGGCGTGTGGATCGGAGAGACGCTCGAGGTCAGGGCGGAGGAACGCTTTGGCGAGCTCGGGCGCGGCGAGCCCGCGCTGCACGAGGAGGGCGGCGAGCGGCTCCGGGATGTGGAGCTCGGACGCGAGGGCCGCCGTGAGCTGTGGATCGGGCGGCGCCGCGACCGCCCAGCGGGCGGGGATCATTCCGGAGCGTACAGCAGCACGCCACAGGCCTCGCAGCCTTCGATCGACGCGCCACGCTGGATCAGGGCCCGGCGCTGCGTCGGCACTGCCGTGAAGCAGTGGCCGCAGGCGTCGCCATGCAGCGCGTACAACGCGAGCGGCGCTTTGCCGCGCCGGATCCGTTCGTAGCGCGCCAACAGACCGGGGCTCACGTCTGCGGTGGCGCGCTCGCGCTCCGCGAAGGCGAGCTCGCGCGCGGCCGCGATCTGCTCGCGTTTTCCCGCCAGCGCCTCGCGCAGCGGGGCCTGCCGTGCGCGCACCTCTTCGAGGGCCCGTTCGGCCTCCGCGGCCTTGCGCTCCGCTTCGGTGACGGCGTCGCCGGAGCGCATGAACTCGGCCTCTTCCTTCGCCAGCACCGAGCGAGCGAGGTCCAGCTCCGCCATGAGGGTCGAGGCTTCTTTCGCGCCCCGCACCCACTCGAGGCGTTGGCGCCGCTGCTCCTGCATGGAGCGATAATTGGCGATCTTGCCCTCCAGCCCGTCGCGCCGGTCGATGGCGGCCTGGATGCCCCCCCGCGCGACCGCGAGCGCGCGCTCGGCCGCCGCCTGCGCCTCGTCGAGCGTCGACAGCTCGGGAGCGAGCGCGGCGAGGGCCTCATCGGTCGCCGTCACGGCCTGATCCTTCTCCTGTAGCGCCAACAACGCTTCAAGTTCCGGGTGCACCTCTCCTCCTCTTAGCGATCTTGTACCGCGGGTAGCGTTTGCGGAGCTCGTCGAACACGCGGCGCTTCTCCGCAATCAGGGACACCTGCCGCTCGGGGCTCTCGAACGGGAGCTGATCGTCCAGCTGCTCCAGCTGCCGCTCGAGCCGCCGGGCTTCCATCCAGTTGACGGCCAGCTCGTACATCTCGTTGGGATCCCGACGCCCGAGACCCTCCGCCTTGAGCTGCTCGTACGCGCGGGCCGACGTGTCGTCGAGCGCGAGGACCGCATCGTCGGCAACGCTCTCGAACACGGCGCGATAGGGCGGGAACTCGAGCTCCTCGGGATCGACCGCTTCGACGACGCGGGATTTCCACGGCTCGCCCTCGAGCATGAGCAAGACGAGAGCTTTCTCGGCGCTGGCGGGAAGAGCGGGAAACGGGACACGGGAAACGGGAAACGTGGGCGCCCTAACCGCTTCCCGTTTCTCGTTTCCCGTTTCCCGTTCTAGGACATCCTTCCGCACTCCGGCTGCCTCCGCTGCGCGGGACAAATACAGCTCCCGCGTGATCGGGTCGGTCGCCGCTCGAATCGTCGGGAGCAGCCGGTCGAGCGCGCGGCGCCGGCCCGGCAGGGTGCCGAAGAATCCCTTGCGGTCGAGGATCTGGATCTTCCGTTCCAGCACATCGACCGCGTCCTTGAGGATCTCCTCCAATCCCGCGGCACCCTTTTTCTGCACCAGGGTGTCGGGGTCTTCGCCCGCCGGGAGCGTGGCCACGCTCACCCGCAGTCCTTCGCGCAGCAGCTCGTCGCCGGCGCGGAACGTGGCGCGCAGACCGGGCTCGTCCGAGTCATACAGCAGGATCACGAGCGGCGCATGGCGCTTCACGAGCTGAGCCTGCTCGGGGGTGAGCCCGGTGCCGAGCGGCGCCACGACCTCTTCGATCCCGGCGAGGGAAGGACGGAGCACATCGAAGTACCCCTCGACCAGGATCGCACGCTCCGCCTTACGCATCGCGTGCTTCGCGACGTGCAGGTTGTACAGCAGCTTTCCCTTGTGGAAGATCGGCGTATCGGGGGAATTGAGATACTTGGGCTCTCCCTCGCCGAGGATCCGGCCACCGAAGGCGACCACGCGGCCGCGCAGGTCGTGGATCGGGAAGAGCAGCCGGCCGCGGAAGCGGGGTGCGAGCGTGCCATCCTCCCGTTTAGCCAAGAGACCCGCCTCGAGCAACACCTCGTCACGCACGCCCAATCCTTTCATTGCGTCGAGGAACGCCTTGCCCCTGGGCGCGTACCCGAGCCCGAGCGGCTGCACCGTCTCCAGATCCAGATGCCGAGTCGTCAGGTAATCGCGGGCGACCTGCGCTTCGGGGCTCTCGAGCAGCTGGCGGGCGAACCAGTCGGCTGCCGCGGCCACGGCGCTGTAGAGCGGCTCGCGCGGATCGGGACCGGTCGGACCGCGCTCCGGAATGGTGATCCCCACCCGGCGCGCCACCTCACGTACGGCGGTGGGATAATCCATGCCGAGCTTCTTCATGAAGAACGTGAAAACGTCCCCACCTGCGTGGCACACGAAACAGTAGAACATCCCCTTGCGAGGGATGACGGCGAAGTTGCGGTGGGTGCCCCCGTGAAACGGACACGGGGCGCGGAAATCGGACCCGGTGCGCTTGAGCTCGACGTGCTCCCCGATGATCCCCACGATGTCCGCGGCCTCGCGGACCTGCTCGATCACGTCGTCGGGGATGAGGCTCACGCGCGAAACTCGACCAGCGTGACGCCGTGGCCGCCCTGGTTCGGGGGGGCGAACCCGAAGCGTTTCACGCGCGGGTCGGCCGAGAGGACGTCGTGCACGAACTCGCGCAGGGCGCCGGTCCCCTTGCCGTGGACCACGCGGAGATAGGGGAGATCGGCGAGAACGGCATCGTCGAGGGCCTTGACGAGCAGCGGCTCGGCTTCGGCGACGCGAAGGCCAATTAACGAAATCTCGCTGGCAGCGCTGACTGGCGGTGTACGGGCGGTGGAGGGCGGTGGAGGATGGTGGAGGGCGGTGGAGGGCGATCCTTTGCGCACGCGCTTCAGGTCCTCCAGGGACATCCATCCTGCTCCCCGCTCCCCGCTCCCTGCTCCCTCATCGGTCGCTTCGATCGCCTTTTCGACCAATCGCCGCGCCTCCCGCGCCGTCGCCTCGTCAACGGCTGCCCGCGCCCGGCCCAGTGCGTCTTCTACCTTCTTGCGCGCTTCGAGCAAGTAGGCGCGGGCCTGCTCGCGCGCCTCGCGTTCGAGACTCTGAGCGCGAGCCTTCACCTCCCGCTCGCGCGCCGCCAGCTCCGCGGCGCGCGCCTCGACCTGCTCCGCGTCCCCGCGCAGACTCTGATCCCGCGCCGCGAGCTCCTGCTGCTTCGCGTCGAGCTCCCGAGCCCTGGCCTCGACAGTAGCGAGCAGCGCGTCCAGCTGCCGCTCGGCTTTCGGCATGGCCCGCTCGGCGATCTCCAGCACGTCACCCGCGATCCCGAGACGCCGCGCGATGGCGAGTCCGTAAGACCGTCCCGGCACGCCTTTGAGCAGTCGATAGGTGGGCGTGAGCGTCTCGCCGTCGAACTGCAGTGACGCGTTCACGATCCCCACCGTCTCCGCCGCCAACTGCTTGAGGGCGCCCAGGTGCGTGGTCGCGAGCGTGACCGCCCGCCGACGCGTGAGCGTGTGCAGCACCGCGGTCGCGAGCGCGCCTCCCTCGGCGGGGTCGGTGCCGCTGCCGATCTCGTCGAGTAGCACGAGCGATCCCGCTGCGGCGCGCTCGAGGATGTCCCGCAGCACGACCACGTGCGCGGAGAAGGTGGAGAGGCTCGCGGCGATCGACTGGCGGTCCCCGATGTCGGCGAACACGCCGGTGAAGACCGGGAGTGTCGAGTGCGGGCCGATCGGCGGGATGATGCCGCTCTGCGCCATGAGGGCGAGCAAGCCCACGGCCTTGATGAGCACCGTTTTGCCGCCGGTGTTCGGGCCCGAGACCAGGACGGTGCACTCGTCGGGCGCGAGCACCAGATCGAACGGGACGACTGCCTCACCTCCTTGACCTCGTTCCATGGTTCCCCCTCTCCGCCCCGCGGAGAGGGGGTCAGGGGGTGAGGCGAGCAGCGGGTGGCGACCGTTCCGGATTTCGAGAGGTCCCGTGCCGATGGCCGGGGCGAACCCGTTCACTTCCACGGCATAACGCGCGCGGGCGCACAGGTCGTCGAATGCGACGCACATCTCCCACGCCGCCGCGATCGCGTCGCGATGGGGGCGCAACAGCTCCGTGAGATCCCGCAGCACCTGCAGCACTTCCCGCTGCTCGTCCAGCTCGGCGGCGCGCAGCGCGTTGCCGAGCTCGATCACCTCGGGCGGCTCGATAAACACCGTGGCGCGGGTCGCCGACTCGTCGTGCACGATGCCCCCGATGCGCGCGCGGGCGGTCGAGCGGACGGGGATCACGTAGCGACCTTCCCGCACCGTCACCGCGGCGTCGGGCGCGCGGTCGGTGGGATCGAGCGCGGCGAGCATGGCATCGAGCTGCTTGACCAGACGCGCACGCGCCTCCCGCACCGCGCGGCGAGCACGCGCGAGGGTGCGGGAGGCACCGTCCTGGACCTGGCCATCCGCGTCGAGGGAGACGGCGAGCCGCTGCTCGAGCTCTTTCGCGGGGGGGGCGACCCGCAGGGCGGCAGTACGCGGCGCCTCCGCCGCCAGGCGGGCCAGATCGCCCGCGACGATCCGGGCGGCGGCGAGCGCGCCCCCAAGCCGCGCCAGCGCGGCACCTTCGAGCGCGCTCCCCGGCACGCCGAGCAGCTCCAGGGCGGCGGTAATATCGGGGACGGGCTCGGCGCGAATCGCGTCGTCGGTGAGGAGGAGGGCGGCGAGCTCGGCGACCTGGGCGAGCGCGGCGCGGATGGCATCGGGATCGGTGGCGGGGGAGCGGCGGGTCACGCGAGCGGCGCCGAGCGGCCCGGCGGCGTGCGCCGCCACTCGTTGCAACGCGGCAGGAAACTCCAGTGTCTCCAGCACGGAGGGCGCGACCCCTCCTCCGACTGTCATACGGCGGCCGCCAGCTCCTCGCGGACGATCTGGTTCACCAGCTTGCCGTCCGCCCGGCCCTTGAACTTGGGCATCACTTGTCCCATGACCTTTCCGAGATCCTTCGCCCCACCGGCAATGGCCTCCCGCACGGCGCGCCGGATCTCGTCGGCGTCGACGGCGGCGGGCAGGAACTCCTCGAGCGCCGTCACCTCGGCGAGCTCCGCCTCGGCCCGGTCGGCGCGGCCAGCGGCGGTGTACTGCTCGGCCGCTTCGCGGCGGCGCTTGATACCGCGACGCACGACCTCGGCCGCCTCTTCATCAGACACGGGGTGCTGGAGCTCGAATTCGCGGTTCTTGAGGTCTGCGAGGATGGTGGAGAGGAGGAGCGTGCGCCCTTGATCGCGTTGTTTGCGGGCCTGGTTCATCGCGGCGCGGAGCCGCTCGGGCAAGCTCGCCACGTCAGGCCGGGTGCGTGCGCCGGCTCTTACGGCGCGCCGCGTCCATCCTTCGCTTGCGTCGCTCGCTCGGCGGTTCGGAATGACAGTGCGTGTGCAAGTCGGCCAGGATCCCCGCCTTCTCACCCTCTGGGTAACTGTGACGGACACAAAAACTTAGCCCCGCCGAGTGCGGGCGGCAACCCTTCTCGATCGACGGGAGTGGACGCTACCCCGGCGGCCACGTCATCGGCCGGCCGCCCAGCAGGTGGAGGTGCAAATGGAACACCGTCTGTCCGCCGTCGGGGTTCGTGTTCACCACCACGCGATACCCACGACCCGCGATCCCGACCTCGCGCGCCAGGTCGCGCGCGAAACCGAGCAGCTTCCCGAGCAACGCCGCGTCCTTCGTGTCGTTGAGCGTGGCCACATGATGCGTGGGGATCACGAGGAGATGCGTGGGCGCTTGCGGGTTCATGTCCTGGAACGCCAGCATCCCGTCGCCGCGTTTCACGACGGTCGCCGGGATCTCGCCGGCGGCGATTTTGCAGAAGACACAGGCTCCGGGCATCGTCCCCTTTCACCCCGGGCTCGCGCCCGGGGTCAGTTAGCGCCCGAACGCCTGGCGCAGCTGCTCCCAGAACTTCTTGCCGGTGTGCCCTTCCGAGGGCGGCTTGCTCTCGATCTTGGCGAGCTGCTCGAGCAGGGCGCGCTGCTCCGCGGTCAGCTTGACGGGCGTCCAGACATGGACGCGCACGTGGAGATCGCCGCGACCCCCTTCCCCGACGCGCGGCAGCCCCTTGCCACGCAGACGGTACACCCCACCGGTCTGCGTGCCGGGTGCGATCTCCAGGGTCGTGTCGCCGTACGGCGTCGGGATCCCAACCTCCGCGCCGAGGGCCGCCTGGGTGAACGAGACCGGGAGGTCGTAAATCAAGTCGTCGCCCTGGCGCTCGAACCGTGGATCCTCGGCGATGTCGAGGACGGCGATCAGGTCGCCGGCCGGACCGTTGCGGGGCCCGGGGACGCCGTGTCCCCGCATGGTGAGGTAGTGATGGTCGGCGACGCCCGCGGGGACGTTGATCTCGAGCTCCTTGTCGGCGCGGACGCGTCCGTCGCCCTGACACTTCGGACAGGGCTGCTGGATCACCGTGCCCTCCCCCGCGCAGCTGGGGCACGGCGACACGGACACGAACTGTCCGAACATGGAGCGCGCGGCCCGGCGCACTTCGCCCGTTCCGGCGCAGGTGCCGCAGCTCGTGGCCTTGGAGCCGGGCGCCGCCCCGGTGCCGCCGCACGCGGTGCAGCGGTCCAGTGTCCGCACCTTCACCTTTTTGGTGGTGCCGCTGGCCACCTCGGCGAGACTGAGCTTCAGCGTGACCTTCAGGTCCTGGCCGCGATGGCGCTCGCGTTGAGCGCGCTCGGAGCCGCCGAAGAAGGCGTCGAACCCGCCCAACCCGCCGAAGTCGCGCATGAAGATGTTGAGCGCTTCCGACAGGTCGAACGGGGCGAACCCCCCGGCCCCCGCCCCGGCGCCCCGCTTGAGCCCCGCTTCACCATAGCGGTCGTACGTGGCGCGCCGCTCGGGGTCCCGCAGGACCTCATAGGCTTCGGTGATCTCTTTGAACTTCGCTTCGGCGGCGTCCTTCTCCCCCGACGCGACGCGGTCGGGATGGTGCTTCATCGCGAGGCGGCGGTAGGCCTTCTTGATCTCGGCCTCGTCCGCGTCGCGCTTGACCCCCAAGATGGTGTAGTAATCGCGTTTCACTCGAGCAGCTCACCCACGAGACGGCTCGTGTGATCGACGAGCGCCACGATCTTGTCGTACGGCATACGAGTCGGGCCCATGACCCCGATGACTCCGGCGAGCGGACCGAGGCGGTAGGAGGCAGTCACCAAGGTGAACGGCGCGAGCGTCGCGTCCTGGTGCTCGGTACCGATCGTGATGGTGAGCCCCTGACCGAGCCGCTTCGCCAGCGCCTCACGCAGCACGTCGCGACGCTCGGTCACCTCCAGCAGTCCCTGCAGCCGCTCCTTGGTGGCGAACTCCGGCTGGCCGGCGAGCAACTGCGCGCTCCCCAGCACCACGCCCCCGCCGACCGCCCCGGTGGCCTGGACGTCGAACAGGTCGTCCGCTTCCTGGATGAAGATGTTCAGGAGCTCGCTCGACCCGGCGCCGGGCGCGGCATCGCGCAGCCGCTCGGACAGGGTCGCGCGGATCTCGCGCAGCGTCAGCCCCGCGAGGCGCTCGTTCAACACCACCGCCACCTGCACGACGATCTCGGGCGCCATGTGTGCGGGCACTTCCACGAAGATGGTGCGCACCACGCCGCTCTTGAGCGTGAGCACGAGGAGCAGCCGGTCGGACCCCGCCTGCAGCAACTCCAGCCGCTCGAGCACGGCCTCGTCGAGCGTCGGGCCCACCGCCACCCCCAGCTCTTTCGTGAGTACACCGAGCACCTGCGCCGCCCGTTCGAGGATCTGGTCCACGGCGTTCCGCTCGGCGAGCTCTTCGCGAATCTGGTGCGAGTCGGACGCCGACACCTGCGACAGCCGCATCAGCGAGTTCACGTACACGCGGTAGGCGAGGTCCGTGGGGATGCGGCCGGCGGAGGTATGGGGGTGGTAGAGGTAGCCCTTTTCCTCGAGGTCGCTCATCGTGTTGCGAATTGTGGCCGCGGAGAGCGTGTGGCCGAACTTCTTAGAAATAGTCCGGCTCCCCGCCGGCTCGGCGGTTTCGACGTAGGTCTCGATAACGGCCTCGAGGACCTGGCGCTCGCGCTCGTTCAGGGACCCTGCCATGTCACCCAAGCTCTTACCTGCTAACAATTTAGACCGCTCCCCCCGGGTTGGTCAAGTCGCCGACGAGGGCGTCCAAGCGGAGCCAGCCCTCGGGCGTGCATACCAGCCGCTGGTCCCTGATCTCCGCCCAGCCCCGCTCCACCCAACGGGCGGCAGCAGGCGGCAGAGGGCGGGAGAGGGCGGCAAGTGGCATCCCTGCAGCGGTGCGCAATGCGAGGTACAGGCTCTCGAGTTCCCGTTGCTCATCGGTCAGGACCTCCTCGGCCTCGACCACCGGTCGGCGCGCGGCGACGGCCCGTCGGTACGCCTCCCACGCGGGCAGATTCCAGCGACGCACCCTGCCGTCGAACGAATGCGCGGCGGGCCCGAGCCCGAGATAAGCGCGACCAGACCAGTAGGCGGAATTATGACGAGAGCGCAACCCGTCGCGACACGCGTTCGAGACCTCGTAGAAACCATAGCCGCAAGCCGCAAGGCGCATGTGGGCAAGCAGGTACTCTTCGGCGTAGCGCTCGTCGTCCGGCGCCGCGGCGGCGCCGCGCGAGATCCAGCGGGCGAGCGGGGTCCGCTCCTCGACGGTGAGCCCGTAGAGCGAGAGATGCGCAGGGAGCAGGGCGCAGGCGAGGTCCAGGTCGCGCGCCCAGTCGCGCTCGAGCTCCGTGGGGAGTGCGAAGATGAGATCGAGCGAGATGTTGTCGACCCCCGCGGCACGAAGGGTCCGCACCGCGTCGCTGATGCGCGTCGCGTCGTGAGAGCGATGCATCCACTGTAGGACCCGATTGTCGAAGGATTGCGCGCCCAACGACACACGATTGATGCCGGCGCGACGCCACGCCCGCGCACTGTCGGGCGTCACATCCTCGGGATTAGCTTCCAACGTGACTTCAAAGACGTCACGCGAAGGCGTAGCACGAAAGACGTCAAGCAGTGACGTAAGCAGGGCCGAGATCGCGTCGGGGGGGAGAAGCGACGGAGTGCCACCGCCGAGGTAGAGGGTGTCCAAACTCTCGCCACCGAAATCCCCGGGCTCGCGCCCGGAGTCAGCCGGGCATACAGCCGCCAGTTCCCCGAGCACGGCGTCCACGTACTCTCGCGCCGGGATGTGCTTGCGCACCGCGATGGAGAAATCGCAGTAGGAGCAGCGGCGCTGGCAGAAGGGGACATGGACGTAGAGGTGGCGCACGAACAAAACCTAGTGCGGAATGCGGAATTCGGAATGCGGAATGTCAGTGTAGGGGTCGTGTCGCGAACGACCTTCCCCTGCAATTCCGCATTCCACACTCCGCATTCCGCACTCAGGCGAGCCCAAACACCATCCCCGGCCGTTGCTGGACCACCCCCCGCATCTCCAGCTCCGTCAACGCCGTCAGCACGGCACTCGTCTCGGCGCCGGCGGTGGCCACCAGCACGTCCACGTGCCTGGGCTCCGAGCGAAGCGTCTCCCACAGCGAGCGCTGCAACGCGCTCAGGTCCGGTGGTGGAGTGCGTCCGGGTGGACCTCCTTCGGCTGCGCCTTGAGCCGCCCCCGGCAGGCCGAGCTCCTCGAGAATGTCTCCGGGCGCGAGTGCCGGCTTCGCGCCCTGCTGGATTAGTTTGTTGCAGCCGAGTGAGGTGGGGCTCGTGATCGGCCCGGGGACGGCGAGGACCGCGCGTCCCTGGTCGAGCGCACAGTCGGCGGTGATCAGGGCGCCCGATCCGGGCGCGGCTTCGATCACCACGGTCACCCCGGCGAGCCCGGAGATCAGGCGATTGCGTCTGGGAAACGCGCCGGCGTGAGGCCGCTCGCCCGGCGGCAGCTCCGTCACCAGGCAGCCGTGGGCGACCATGCGCTCGTACAAGGCGCGGTTCACGGCCGGGTAGATCACGCCGAATCCGTTCCCGAGGATCCCCACCGAAGCGCCGCCCGAGTCCAGGGCGGCCGCATGCGCGATCGCGTCGATGCCGCGCGCCATGCCGCTCACCACGACCACTCCCGCGCCGGCCACACCGGTGGCGAGGAGGCGCGCCGCCGCGGCGCCGTAGGGCGAGTGGTCGCGGCTGCCCACGATACCCGCCGAGGGACGGGCGAGCAGCGCCGTGTCACCCCAGGCGAACAGCAGCGCGGGCGGATCGGGGACCTCGCTCAGCAGCGGCGGAAACGCCGCGTCCTCGGGAAGCAGCACGGCGGCACCGAGGCGATCCAGCTGGTCGAGGATCTCATGGCCCGCCTGCGGCGAGCCGGCGCGGATGGCGGTGGCGGCGGCGCGGCTGAATCCCGGGAGTGCCGCGAGGGCGCCGTGCGGAGCGCGCAAGGCCGCCGCCGCGGTCTCGAAGGCGGCGACGAGGGTGCGCAGCCGCGCGGCCCCGATCCCCGGGACCTGCGCGAGCGCCAGATACGCGGCTACCTCGTCGCGACTCCGGCCCGCAGCGCCTGCCACAGCGTTTCCATGAGCTCCGGCAGCCCTTCGCGAGTCACCGATGAGACCGCCACGACCGGTGCGCCGCCCGTCGTTCGGATCGCGGGGAGCCCTAAAGGAGTCCCTGACGGTCCCAGGGAGCGGGGAGCAGGGAGCAGGTCGAGCTTGGTCAGTACTACGATATGCGGCTTCGACGCGAGCTCGGGCGAGTAGGACGCGGCCTCCCGCAGCAGCAGCTCGTAGGTCGCCTGCGGGTCTGGGCTGTCCACCGGCACGAGCACCGCGATGAGCCGGGTGCGCTCCACGTGCTGCAGGAACCTGAGGCCCAACCCCTTTCCCAGGTGAGCGCCCTCGATGATGCCGGGAATATCGGCGGTGACGAACGTCCGGTGGTCCGACAAGGCGACTACCCCGAGGTGCGGCTCCAGCGTGGTGAAGGGGTAGTCCGCGATCTTCGGGCGAGCGGCGGAAATCACGGAGAGCAGCGTGCTCTTCCCCGCGTTCGGCTCGCCCAGGAACCCGACGTCGGCTATCAGTTTCAGCACCAGCTCGAGCTGGCGCTCCGCGCCGTACTCACCCGGCTCCCACTCGCGCGGGCTGCGGTGTGTCGGAGTGGCGAAGCGCGCGTTGCCGCGGCCGCCGCGACCGCCTTTCGCCACGAGCAGCGTGTCCCCGCTCGCGAGCGCTTCACCGATCACCTCCCCCGTCGCGGCGTCGCGCACCTCGGTGCCGGGCGGGACCGGGAGGTAGAGATCGGCCCCAGACTTGCCGGTCATGTTCTTCCCCTTGCCGTGCTGCCCGCGCTCTGCCTTCCACTGGGTGCGGTAGCGGTAGTCGAGGAGCGTCGCGAGGTTCGAGTCGGCGCGCACGAACACGCTGCCGCCCGCTCCCCCATCCCCACCGTCGGGGCCGCCTTTGGGGACGAACTTTTCGCGGCGGAAGGAGCTGGCCCCGGCGCCGCCTGGGCCGGCGATGACGTGGACGAGGGCCCGATCTATAAACATCCCCGCTCCGGGTGCGGAGTGCGGAGTGCGGAATGCGGAGTAGAATGATGGGCCTGCCGCGCGGTCCTGATTGACGTCACGGTCATTGCTAGAATCTGTTCAGCCTCTCGGCGAAGTAATGAGGCGCGTTGCACGTCGAGCAAGCCGCGCTCCAGCAGAAGCCCGAGCCAGAACTCGGATTCGTCCGCTTCTTCCTCCACGATTCCCATCTTGGCGATGAATTCCTTGCGTGAACGGGCGCGGCAAGCGGCCCGATAGTTCGCGCCGACTGAAGTCCCTGCGCGCAGGAGCTGGAGGCCGATCACGTCGGCAGTCCGACCTCGAGGAAGCTCCTCGACGGCTTCGACAACCGCCGACACGAACTCCCTCGTGCGTGCGGCGAGGCGGCGTTGTGTCACGAACTTGCCCTTCTACTCCGCATTCCGCACTCCGCATTCCGCACTTGGTCCTTCCGCAATCACAGCTTCCTCCGCTTTACATCGAGCCATTGCTGATCGGCGATCCGTCGCTGCTCGTCGTCGAGATCACCCTCGATCAGCGACAGCACCGCCTCGATTTCCTTCGGCTCCGCCCCCGTGTTCAGCGCTCCTCGCAAGTGCGAATGCAGCTGCTCGGCGGTGCCGAGCACCGCGGTCGTCGCCACCGTGCAGAGCTCGCGCCGTTTGAGATCGAGGCCCGGCCGCCCGATGACCTTGCCGTAAGCGTCCACCAGGACGAGGTCCTCGAGCGCCGGGTGCAGCGCGCGCAGGTTCACGAGCAACTTGTGATAGGCGCGCCCGTACACCTCGCGGCACACCGCCGCGCCGCGCGCCGCCCACGACTCCCAGTCGGTGTGCGCCAGGTCTTCCGCGCCATCGCCCTCGATCGGCGCCGGCCCGCCAACGCGACGCCACGCGGCGAACGCCACCAGCGCCAATGGGTAGCCCACGACGAGCATACTCTGCAGCAGCAGCTCCTCGATCCACAGCCCCGGGACGCGCGCGTCGCGCGCGGCGGCGAAGCGGGCCTTGAGCTCGGGCCCGTTGCCCCGGGCGACGGCCGCCGCCACGCGCACCAACGCCGCGGTTGGGGCGTCGAGCACCGGGCCCGTCCCAGCGGTCATAGTACCTCTCCCCGCTCCCCGCTCCCTCATCGTTTCATTGCTCCAGTCCGCCTTTTACACGCAGCTCCCCTACCGTCTCACCCCGCGTGTTCACGTTGGGTCGAGCGGTGAGCCCGGCCGGACGCGGCCGGAGACCTAGCTCCTCCAGCACGGCCGCCATGGCGAGTGCCGAAGCGACCGCGTGTCCGTCAGCGACCTTGAGCGCGATTCCGAGTCGTTCCTGCGTGAGGAGGGCACAGTACACACCCTCGGCGCCGACCTTGGCGATCACGCGCCCGGGGTGCGCCCGCATGATCTCGGTACAGGGCCGACCCTCACCGGCGATGAGATCCGGGTGGCGGAGGATGGATTCGACAACGCGGAACGCGGAAGTGGGAACGCGGAACTGCCCGGCGAGATCGTTCGCACCTCGAAGGCCTCGCTGCTGCTCCGCGTTCCGCGTTCCGCCTTCCGCGTTTGCCAGCCTCGCGTACGCCAGCGCCATGTTTCTCAGCGGAAGCCCGTAGCAGACAACTCCGCATCCATCCACAGCGGTTCGGATGTCGCCGACCCCGACCTCCGTCCAGCGGCTGACCTGCGCGAGGCAGCGCTGCTGCACGGGGTGCTCGAGCCGCGTATAGAACTCCGTGGGCCAGCCGTGGTGGCGCGCCAGCGCGAGCATACCGGCGTGTTTCCCCGAGCAGTTCGAGTAGACCGCCGTAAGCCGTAAGCCGCGCGTCTGGTAGTCTTGGGCCACCCGATCGGACAACGGTGGGTGCGGGCCGCACAGGAGATCGCGCTCCGAGCACCCGATCTTGCCGAGCAGTTCGCGCACCCGAGCCACCTGATCCGGCTCGCTCGAGTGCGACGCGCACGCCAGTGCCAGCTCCTCGCTCGTGAGGCCGAACCGCGCCGCTGCCCCGTCCTCCACGAGGGGCAGCGCCTGGAACGGCTTCGCCGCTGAACGCCAGAACGTCACGAGCTCCGGGTCGCCCGTCCGCGCCACGAGACCGCCCGTCGAATCCACGACGGCGACGTGGACCTCGTGAACCGCCTCGACCACCCCACCGCGAACGTGTTCAACTCGCATCGCCACCCCCCTCTCCCGCACCCCGCCCGGGAAACGAGAAACGGGAAACGGGAGACGTACCGTGCGGGTCCGTGCCAACGTTTCCCGTTTCCCCTTTCCCGTTTCCCGCTTTCAGCGACAATGCGATTCCGGAGAGCACGAGGACGCCGCCCACGAGTGCCGTCATCGGAGGCACCTCGTGGATCGCCGGCACCAGCCAGGCAATCACGCTCGCCCCCACCGGTTCCCCAAGGGCCGCAACGTTCACCGTCGTGGCGCGGAAGTGGCGCAGCGCGTAGTTCATTCCAGTGTGGCCGATCAGCATCGGTCCCGCAGCCATCGCACC
>Ga0209804_1000318_pt1 | contig 41495 bp, 42 predicted proteins | sample GraSoiAngelo_139_FD_185896 | JGI IMG/M metagenome (GOLD analysis project Ga0209804, IMG submission 185896) | Grasslands soil microbial communities from the Angelo Coastal Reserve, California, USA - 14_0929_12_20cm (SPAdes) (version 2) | ecosystem: Environmental > Terrestrial > Soil > Grasslands ... | reverse complement strand
AGGAGGGGCCCAGCCCGGGGCGGGCCCAGGGCTGGGGATCCCGTCGTACGACAATGTCATTTTCATGCCGCCTGCGCGAAGCCTCAAGAGAAATTACGGAGTACAGTTTCACAAAAAAAACCGTCCCTTGGGACAGCTTTCGACCGTTATTGGGGCCCCAACGAGAATTTGGTTCTCGCTAGCGTTTGGCGGTGGTTCTGGCTCCTGGCTTCTCGGGGTATCAGGGGCGGAGCCCTGGGCTAGTTTGCATCGACCGATGCATCTGCCTATACTGGGTTAGCCGCGATTCTCATCGCTCCTTCGGTTTGTCAAGCGTGCACCGGCACGGAAACCCGCGGCGGAGAGGGCATGTCTGACACGGCAAGTCAGCCTGACGCAAGTTATCTCCTCAGAAAGCTTCATTCCTTTACCGGCGTACTTCCTGTTGGAGCATTTTTAGCGGAACACTTCTGGTCGAACAGTGCAGCGCTGGTAGATCCGCGCAAGTACGACGAAGTTTCACGCGACCTGCAAACGATTCCGTTCCGCTTGGTAGTCGAATGGGCTTTCATCTTCCTGCCGATACTGTTTCATGGGCTGTACGGCATCTACATCTGGCTGCGCGGGAAGTCCAACGTCTCCGCTTACCCGTGGGTGGGGAATTGGCAGTATGTGGCGCAGCGCTATACAGGGCTCATCGCGTTTGCCTACATCGGTTGGCACCTGTACACCGAACGCTGGCTGACGCACGGCAAGTCCACGTATGCGACCGTGGCCCAGGACATGGCCAATCCATGGTATTTGGCGTTCTTCGTGGTCGGGATTCTCGCGTCCTCATTTCATCTGGGCGTGGGGATCTGGAATTTTCTTTGTAAATGGGGGCTTGCGACTACTGCAAAAGCGCAGGAGGCCGCTGGCCGCTTGGGCGTGGTGATCGGAGTTGCGTTTAGCTTCGTGGGGATTCTCATCGTACTAAGTTTCCGCCTGAACTGGCATCCCTTCGCTTTCTATTACATAAACAAATGAGAAAGCCAAAGATCATCGTCGTGGGCGGAGGTCTGGCCGGGCTGATGGCCACGATCAAAGCGGCCGAGGCCGGGATTTCCGTCGACCTCTTTTCTATCGTTCCGGTGAAGCGCTCACACTCGGTTTGCGCGCAGGGCGGGATCAACGCCGCGAAAAATCAGAAGGGCGAGGGCGACACTACCGATAAGCACTTTGACGACACGATTTACGGCGGCGATTTTCTGGCCAATCAGCCGCTCGTAAAGCGCATGTGCGAAGCGGCGCCCGGCATTATCGATTTGCTGGACCGCATGGGCGTCATGTTCAACCGCACGCCCGAAGGGCTCCTGGATTACCGGCGGTTCGGCGGCACGCTGTATCACCGCACCGCATTCGCCGGCGCGACCACCGGCCAGCAGCTTCTCTACGCGCTCGATGAGCAGGTGCGGCGACACGAAGCCGAAGGCCGCGTGAAAAAGTGTGAAGGCTGGACGTTCCTTTCCGCGGTGATGGACGGCGCGCACGTGTGCCGCGGCATTTGCGCGATGGATTTGCGCACGATGGAAGTGAAAACGTTTCCGGCCGACGCTGCGATTTTTGCCACCGGCGGAATCGGCGCGATCTTCGGGCGCTCGACGAACTCGGTGGTCTGCACGGGCTCAGCGCAGGCGGCGCTGTTTCAGCAGGGCGTCGATTATGCCAACGGTGAATTCATCCAGGTGCATCCGACGGCGATTCCCGGCGAGGACAAACTGCGATTGATGAGCGAATCCGCGCGTGGCGAAGGCGGACGAGTGTGGGTGCCGCGGAAGCCGAAGGAAAATCGTCCTCCTAGAAATATTCCGAAGTCGGACCGCTTCTACTTCCTGGAAGAGTGGTATCCGAAGTACGGCAATCTGGTGCCGCGCGACATCGCGACGCGCGCAATTCACCGCATCGTGTATCAGGAGAAGCTGGGGCTCGATGGGCAGGCGGCCGTGTATCTGGACGTGACAGAAATTCCGCGCGAGACGCTGAACCGCAAGCTCGAAGGCATTCTGGAGATTTACGAAAAGTTCCTCGGCGTCGATCCGCGCGAAGAGCCGATGAAAGTTTTTCCCGGGATGCACTACACGATGGGCGGCATCTGGGTGAACGGCGAAGATCAGGCCACCAGCGTGCCGGGGATTTATGCCGCAGGCGAATGCGAATATCAATATCACGGCGCGAATCGCCTGGGCGCCAACTCGCTCGTGTCTTGTATTTTTGGTGGCGGTCTTGCCGGAACCGCGGCCGTCAAGCATGTGAACAACTTGGAAAAAGGAGCCGAAGCCACGGCGCAGGCAGTCTACGAGTCCGAACGCAAGCGCCAGGAAGAAAAGAATCAGAAATTGATTCGTCGGGACGGCTCTGAAAATCCGATTACGATTTGGCGCGAACTCGGAGACTTGATGACCGAGCACGTCACCGTGACTCGCTTGAACAAGAACTTGCAAGCGGCTGATGCCAAGATTCATTCCATGCTGGAGCGCTACAGTAGGATCAATTTGAGCGACCGCACGAAGTGGTCGAACCAAACGCTGAATTTTGCTCGAGAACTGGAAAACATGCTGATTCTGGCGCGCGTGATCACCTTGGGTGCGCTGGCTCGCAACGAATCGCGCGGCGCACACTACAAGCCGGAGTTCCCGGACCGCGATGACACCAACTGGCTGAAGACGACGCGCGCGAAGTGGGTCAATTGCGACATCCAGCTGACGTACGAGCCGGTGGACATTTCTTTGATTAAGCCGCGCGCGCGGAGATACGACGCCGCGAAGTGACCATCCGCTGCGGATGGTCTTTGCGAGGAGCCTGCCTGCGGTAGGCAGGCGCGGCGACGAGGAATCTCTCTTCCAGGGAAACGGTAGTTGCTAAATTGGCTTGAGGGTGTATGGCGGAAACGAAAAAAGTTATCGTGAAGGTGAAGCGGCAAGCGGGCCCGAATGACCCGGCGCGCCGGGAGGAATTTTCCTTGAGTTGGCGTCCTTCGATGAACGTCATCATTTGCCTGCGCGACATTGCTGAGAATCCCGTCACGCGCGACGGAAAGAAAACTACGCCCATCACGTACGATTCGAATTGCCTCGAAGAGATTTGCGGCTCTTGCGCTATGCTCATCAACGGCAAAGCGCGCATGGCGTGCTCCGCGCTGGTGGATCAACTCGAGCAGCCCATTCGTCTCGAGCCGCTAACGAAATTTCCTCTGGTGCGCGATCTTTCGGTGGATCGCCAGTTCATGTTTGAAAGCCTCAAACGTGTAAAAGCCTGGATTCCCATCGACGGCACATACCATCTTGGCGAAGGCCCGCGCGTTTCGCCGGAAGTTCAGGCCAAGGGTTACCCGCTCTCTCATTGCATTACGTGCGGCAACTGCCTGGAAGTCTGCCCGCAGGTAAACGAGCACAACCAATTTATGGGCGCGGCCATCATCAGCCAGGTGCGACTTTTCAACATGCATCCCACCGGTGCGATGAACAAGCGGGAGCGCCTGGAAGCCGTGATGGGCCCCGGCGGCATTCAGGAATGCGCCAACGCGCAGAATTGCGTGAAGGCTTGCCCGAAGGGCATCCCGCTCACCGAATCCATTGCCGAAGTGAATCGCGATGCGTGGAAGCAGGCGCTGCTCGGTTGGTTCTTAGGTTAAGCGCTTTTTCCAGGTGTCAGTGCGATTTAGTGCCTTCTTAAGGTAAACTCTCTCTGCCGTAAAATCCTTTGCTTCTCATGGAGAAGGGAATTGAGATGCTGCGAATCCTTTGTACAACCGCGGTGTGCGTTTCGGCAGGATGTTTGCTGGCGGCGGTTGTGAAGTCCGACGACATTTCTGCTCGCGCAAAGAAGCTGCATTTCTCCTCCATCGTTGTGGATACGCACGACGACACCACGCAGCGCTTCCTCGAGGGAAAATTCGACCTTGGAAGGCGCTATAAAGACGGCAGCATTGATATTCCGCGCATGCGCGAAGGCGGCCTTGGAGCGATTTTTTTCTCCATTTGGATTCCCAGCAAAATCACGGGAACAGAAGCAGTGAATCGCGCGCTAGCGCAGATTGAAGCGGTTCGCGAGCAAGTGCGAACAAACCCGAAAGATCTCGCTCTGGCCACAACCGCCTCTGAAGTCCGCGCCGCGCGCAAGGACGGCAAAATCGCCGCCCTCATGGGGGTGGAGGGCGGCCACATGATCAACTCCGACCTCGGGGTGCTGCAAAAGTTTGCGGATCTCGGTGTTCGTTACATGACATTGACGCACAGCGGCAACGACGAATGGGCGGACTCTTCCACGGACAAGCCCGCGCATAACGGCCTGACCGATTTTGGCAAGGACGTCGTCCGCGAGATGAACCGCCTCGGCGTCATGGTGGACATTTCTCACGTGAGCGACAAGACTTTTTACGACGCGCTCGAAATCAGCAAAGCGCCAATGATTGCCTCGCATTCCTCCTGCCGCGCGCTTTGCGACGCCCCGCGCAATATGACGGATCAAATGATGAAGGACCTGACGGCCAAGGGCGGCGTCGTGCAAATCAACTATCACGTTGGTTTTCTCAGCCAGGAATTTCGCAATGCCGAGAAAGCTCATCCCGAATGGGAGCAAGCCATCGCTGAGGAAGTGAAGAAAAACTGCGGTGATAGTGAAGCTTGCCAGCTCATCGAGGGCGACCGCGTTACCCGCCAATACGTCGCGGAAGGCAAACTTCCACGCGTGGAGTGGACAAAAATCATCGAACACATCGACCACGCCGTGAAAGTGGCCGGCATCGATCACGTGGGCCTGGGTTCCGATTTCGACGGCGCCAACATGCCTCATGGCATGGAAGACGCCTCGCATCTCCCTCAAATTACCGATGCGCTTTTGAAAAAGGGCTATTCCGAAGATGACGTAAAGAAAGTACTCGGCGAAAATACTTTGCGCGTCATGGCCGAAGTGGGGCGCGTCAGCCGGGAGCTGTCCAAGCAGGCCCACGAGTAAGATTTGCTTTTTGCAGGTGGACTCTAAGGGGAGAGAGGGACCCGGAATGACAAGGTTTGTAACAAAGGTGTTCGTTGCTTTATTCGCGCTCGCCATGCAAACGCTGGCGCAAACTCCAGCGCAGGCCCCGGCCAAGCCAGGGTCAGGTGCATCCGCAGCCGGAAAGTCCGCTGCTCGATCCACCTACGATCGCACCTTGCTCCGGCCTTCCTTGCTCAAAGAGAAAGCGCCCGAAACTTTCCAGGTGAAATTCGAGACCACGCGCGGCGATTTCGTGATGAACGTGACGCGCGCCTGGGCTCCCATTGGCGTGGACCGCTTCTACAATCTTGTGAAGCATCATTTCTACGACAACATGGTGTTATTTCGCGTTGTCCCGGGTTTCGTGGTGCAATTCGGCATCAGTTCTTACCCGGCGGTGTCCGCGGCCTGGAGCCATGCCAATATTAACGATGATCCCGTCACCCAGAGCAACAAGCGCGGATTTGTAACCTTTGCCAAAACTTCCGCTCCCAATTCGCGTTCGACGCAGATTTTCATCAGTTTCAAGGACAATTCGTTTCTCGACAGCCAAGGTTTTGCGCCTTTTGCGGTGGTGGATGCGGCTGGCATGAAGGTGGTCGAAATGTTCTACGATCAGTATGCCGACCAGCCCACGAACGAACAGGACCAAATCGCAAGGGCCGGGAAAGCCTATCTTGACAGCAAATATCCCCAGCTGGATGTCATTAAGCGCGCCACAACCGTTGGCGCCGCTGCGGCAACAGCTTCCGCCAAACCCGCAGCCAAGGCTTCGGCTCCGGCGGCCGCAAAACCGCAATAAATGACGGGGATCTTTTCTTACTATCCGGGGAAGCAGTTGGAGAAGCGCACCTTAGCGTATTCCTCCCAGATACGCAGACTTATTTGATGAAGAACAAAGTCGTTGATTACTTTTTTGAATTCAATGCATCCAATGTTTAGCAGGGATTCCCTTTGACAAGGGAGTCTCTGGAAAGTATCCTGCTCTTTCATGGTGACCTGCTGCCAGATGAAGGGTTGCGAGTGCGCGTGTCGCACTATGTGTCAAATGACACCCATCTCTGGCCAGAGGAGTTTCCGGACTTAGCCTAGCCTAATCATCAAGTTCCGAAGCCCACAAGCCAGAGAAACTGGCGAGTGGGCTTTTTTATTTTTGGGCGAAGTTTTCGTAAGGAGCAGATTTTGGGAGCCACATTTTATGACCGTTGCTACAACAACTGAAGTCGAGGAAAGGCACAGCCGCGAGGCCGTGGAGGCGGAGATCGCTCGTTTCGAAGAGCGCGCGAAGCAACTCCGCCGCGGCGAAATCACCGAAGAACAATTTCGCCCCTTCCGCCTGAAGCACGGCACCTATGGTCAGCGCCAACCCGGCTTCCAGATGTTGCGCGTGAAAGTTGCGGCCGGTGTGATCAAGCCGTCGCAGCTTCGCATCCTGGCGCAAATTGCCGACCAGTACTCCACCGGCCGCGGCCATCTCACCACGCGCGAAAACGTCCAATTCCATTTCGTGAAGCTCGAAACAGTTCCGGCTGCGATGCGCTTGCTGGCGGATTGCGGCTTGACCACGCGCGAAGCTTGCGGCAACACCGTGCGCAACGTCACGGCGTGCCCCGTTGCAGGAATCTGCCCCGGAGAAGCGTTTGACGTTACGCCGTACGCTTTGGGCGTTTCGCGTTACCTCTTGCGCCATCCGGATTTTCACGATTTGCCGCGCAAGTTCAAAATTGCTTTCTCCGGCTGCGCGGATGATGGCGGTTGTGCCGTCGCTGGCATTCACGATGTGGGCTTGATCGCACAGGTGCGCGGTTCAAACGGCACGGGGCAGCGTGGCTTCAAAGTTCTTGTCGGCGGCGGATTGGGAAGCTTTCCGACCGAGTCGGCGGTGCTAGCCGAGTTTCTACCGGAAGAAGAATTGCTGCCTACCATCGAAGCCGTTTTGCGCGTCTTCAACGAAACCGGCAACCGCAAGAACAAGTTCAAGGCGCGCCTGAAATTCGTGCTGCGCGAAAAAGGCATCGAAGAGTTTCGCCGCCTAGTTTTTGAAAAGCGCAAAACTTCACAAGCGCCTGCCGAAGTCTTCACCGTACCTTCTCCGATCCGGCCCACGCTGGTCAACATCTCTCCCGCGCCCTTGACGCTCAGTTTGACAAACGCCGCCTCCGATTCCGGGTACGACCGCTGGGCCGAACACAACCTGATGCCGCAGCGCCAGCCCGGCTACGTCGCCATTTGGATCAAGCTTCCCTCCGGGACTTTTTATAGCCGGCAGATGCGCGGCCTCGCGGACCTCCTGGAGAAACACGATCTCCCCGGCGTGCGCATCGCCATCAATCAAGACCTGGTGATTCCCTGGGTTCCGTTTGACCGCGCGCGCGCGATTTACGATGATCTTCAGGCCCTTGACCTCGACATTCCCGGCGCTCGCACGATTTCCGACGTCACCGGCTGCCCCGGAGCCACTACCTGCAACCTCGGCATCACGCGCTCGCTGACTCTGGCCGATGAGCTTTCCCGCGCTCTGGAAGGCTACGACGACCCCGAAATCAAAAAGCTCCGCATCAAAATTAGCGGCTGCCCGAACTCCTGCGGTCAGCACCACATTGCCGACATCGGCTTCTATGGGAATGTTCGGAAGATCGAGGAAAGGCAGGCGCCGTACTACCAACTCCTTCTCGGTGGCCGCGTGAACGCCGAGGGCGTTCGCTTCGCGCGTCAAATCATGGCCGTGCCAGCGCGTCCAATCCCGGCGATCATCCGCGAACTCCTGGCCTTTTATCAGCAGGATCGCCAGCCGGGCGAGTCCTTCAACTCTTGGGTGGGACGCACACCTGACAAAGCGATCGTCGAGCGCCTGCATCCGTTTACCAAAGTGACGAAGTCGATTGAGGACATTTTCCTGGATTGGGGCGATACGGAAACCTTTTCTCTCAAACTTGGCCGCGGCGAGTGCGCGGCTTAAAGGAGCATGTCGATGAGCGCAGATCCAAACGCAAGTGGAAGCATGACCGCGGTAAGAAATGGCCAGTGGTGGAAGCTCTCGCTCGATTCCTGGGCCGTCGTGTTGGCGCTTCTGGCGGCGCTACTGGTTCGCGCCGGGGTTTTCAAACACATTCCGTGGTGAGGTCTGTGTGGAGTAAGCGGGACTGAAAAATGTTTTCAACAGGAGATGACCAGTCATGGCTGATGTGATCACGGTTACCCAGGTCCAACTGGTGCAGCCCGTGTTCCGGTACTTGCGCGCGATACCCGGCGTGCTGCTGCTTTTCGCCATTGGCTACGCGGGAAAATTGCTCGAACAAAACGTCGGCGCCTACGCCAAGGCGCACTATTGGACGTTTCCGAACATTGAATACGTCTTGTGGGCCATCTTGCTTGGCTTGGCCATCTCCAACACAGTGGGCGTTCCCGAAATTTTTCGCAGCGGCGTCGCCACCTACGAATTCTGGCTCAAGGCCGGCATCGTGCTTCTGGGCGCGCGGTTCCTGCTCGGCGACATTCTCAAGCTCGGCGGCGTCAGCCTCGTGCTCGTGGCCATCGAAATCACCGGCTCCCTCGCTTTCATGACGTTTCTAGGCCGCGCTTTCAAGCTGAAACCCAAGCTGACTTCGCTGCTCGCTGTCGGCTCGGCCGTTTGCGGCGTAAGCGCCATCATCGCCACGAAAGGCGCCATCGAAGCTGATGACGAGGATTCGTCGTTTTCCATTGCCGCAATTCTCGCGCTCGGTGCCTTTGCCCTCTTCACGTTCCCCGTGATCGGCCACTTCCTGCATCTCAGCGACAAAGCCTACGGCCTCTGGGCCGGACTCGGGGTGGACAACACTGCCGAAGCCACCGCCGCCGGCGCGCTTTACTCCGACGCCGCCGGCAAGCTCGCCGTGCTGGTTAAGTCCACGCGCAATGCCATGATCGGTTTCGTGGTTCTCGCCTACGCCATTTATTGGGCGAGCAAAGGAAAAGCGCAAGCGGTAGGGAACAAGGCCGCGTTTCTCTGGCAAAAATTTCCGAAGTTCGTTCTGGGCTTCTTGCTGATCTCCGTGCTCGCGACGTACAAATTCTTCACGAAAGATCAAGTCGGCACGCTGGCCAATCTGTCGCGTTGGGCTTTTCTGCTGACCTTCGCGGGCGTTGGTCTTCGCACGAATTTTCAGGAAATGCGCAAACAGGGTCTTCGTCCCTTCGCGGTTGGCGCAATCGGGGAAGTCGTCATCGCCGGCTTTACGCTGGGTTTGGTCTACGGCGCGAGCAAAATCTTCGGCTGGTAGACTATGCGATTTGCAAGCTGCTGTCATTCTGAGCGCGTCCGACGAGGATGCGCGCAGAATCTCAACTGCTCCGACGCAGAAACTATGTCTCGCTTGAGATCCTTCGCTCCGCTCAGGACGACGCGTTCCTAAGGCGCAGCGAGTTGTGGCTACTCGCTCTTCCTCTGCTGCACGCCCTTCACCGCGCCAAGAATCAGGTTGTAAGCCGCTTGTCGCGAAATGCCTGTTTTGTCGCGATCGTCGAAGGGCGTAGACGCCACGCCAAACGCCCCCACTTTTTCGCACTGGAACATTTCCGTCAAAGCCGCTGCCAGTTCGACGCTGGTTGGGCCTCCAGGCACCTTCAGCGGATGCCCTGGCACTTCACTGGGATCCAGCCCATCCATGTCCACGTGTACGTAAATTACGTCCGTAAGATCCGAGAGCCGCTTCACCTCGCGATGCAAGTTCGCGGAGCGCGTGCGCACGTCCTCCAGCGTGAGCTGCTGAATGTCCGAACGGTCCAACAGTTCCTGCTCCAGCGGATCCGTGTCCCGCACGCAAACTTCGACGATGTGCCGCGTGGGAATCGCAGGCTGCAATCCCGCCTTGAGCCGCATTCGCGTGAGGCATTGCCCGGCCGCAATCGCCACTGGCATGCCGCCAAGCATCCCGCTCAGCGTCGTTTCCGGCGTATTGAAATCCCCGTGCGCATCAACGAACACCATGCCCACGCGCAGCGGTTTCGCGGTCGGCCCCGAATGCTGCAACCCACTGAGCATTCCCAGAAGCCCGCTGCAATTAGCGAGGAATCCGATGGGCAAATATCCACTGCGCCGCTCCTCGGCAACAATCTTCCCCATGTCGCCGCTCGCCAGCGCCAGATGATTCCACGAACCGTAGGCCTTCTCCTCTTCCGCGGTTAGCGCCACGGTGTCGGTCGGTTTCACCTGCACGCCTTGCTGCTCCAGAAGCTTTCGAATGCCGCCTTCTTCCAAATAATCCGGCCCGCGCGAAATGTCCGGAACATTTCGTTCGCCGACGTATGGCATTTTCACTAGCGCCACGCGCACCGGCTTCGTCTCGCCCTCACCGCTCTTTGCAAACAACGTCACCACAAACACCATCAGGCCCACAAAAAACAAAGCCTTGAAGCGCCTCATCGCTTTCCTCACCCTGAGCGAGACATCACCAGAGTCCAAGAACTGTCACGAGTTCCTTCACCGAATTCGCCGACTTCTGCAGCGCCGCATTTTCCTCCGGCGTCAATTTAATTTGAATGATTTCTTCCACTCCCTTGACGCCCAGCTTCACCGGTACGCCAACAAACAATCCTTTAATTCCGTACTCGCCTTCGAGATACACCGCGCACGGCAAAATCTTTTGCTTGTCCTTCAAAATCGCCTCGACCATTTCCACTGCTGCCGCCGATGGGGCGTAGTACGCCGAACCGGTCTTCAGTAAATTCACAATTTCCGCGCCGCCCTTCCGCGTGCGTTCGACGATTGCGTCAATGCGTTCTTTCGGCAGCAAGTCAGGGAGGGGAATTCCCGCTACTGTCGAATACCGCGGCAGCGGCACCATGTCGTCGCCATGCCCGCCCAGCACGAACGAGTGCACGTTTTCCACGCTCACTTTGCATTCCATGGCCACAAACGCGCTCATGCGTGCCGAGTCCAGCACGCCCGCCATACCGATCACGCGATTCTTCGGAAACTTGCTGACCTTGAATGCCGTTTGGGCCATAGCGTCCAGCGGATTGGTCACCACGACGAGGACGCAGTTCGGCGAGTGCTTCACGATCTGCTCAACGACGCCTTTCACCACGTCGTAGTTGGCTTTCAGCAAATCGTCGCGGCTCATCCCCGGCTTTCGCGGAAATCCGCACGTGACCACCACCACGTCGCTGTTTGCAGTCGCGGAATAGTCGCCGTTCACGGTCGAAATGCCCAGCGCCTGTGAATCACTTCGTGTAATCGGCCCGGACTCCAGCATGTCCAAGCCTTTTCCCGCGGGAGGCCCGTCTAAAATGTCCGTTAGCACGACATCAGCCAGCTCCCTGTCCACTATCCGCTGCGCCGCTGTCGATCCCACAAAGCCGCCTCCCACTACCGTCACTTTCTTCCGCATGAAGTCTCCTCTTTTCTTCCGCAAGTAGCTGGTTAAATCCGTCGCTAACGCCTCGCCGCCGTCGCTCCCCGCATGTTCTCAATGATCGCCGATGCGAACGACGAGGTCCCCAGCTTGACCGCCCCGGGCATCAGCCGTTCCAGGTCGTACGTCACGCGCTTCTGCTGAATCGTTCGCGCAATCCCGTCCTCAATGAGCTTCGCAGCTTCTTTCCATCCCAGAAACTCAAACATCATCGCCCCCGAGAGCATCACCGAACTCGGATTGATGACGTCCTTGTCCGCGTATTTCGGCGCCGTTCCGTGCGTGGCCTCGAATACGCCGTAGCCGTCGCCAATGTTGGAGCCCGGCGCCATACCCAGCCCGCCGACCTGCGCCGCACACGCATCGGAAAGATAATCGCCGTTCAGATTGGAAGTCGCCAATACGCTGTACTCATCCGCGCGCATCAGCACCTGCTGGAATACCGAATCCGCGATGCGGTCGTTAATCATTAGTTTCTGTTTCCACTGGCCCTTCCCATGCGTCGCGTAAATCGCGTCGAGCGTCTTTTTCACTTCGTCGTAGACGGTTTTTTTGAACGCGTCCGTTGCCTGCTCGAGGCCGGGCTCGATCATCGCCGCATTCTGTTCGACCGTCAGCGCTGGATTCTTGTCTTTGTTGTCGAGAATCCAGCTTTCGCGCTCGGTCACCGTCTGTGCGCGAAACTCTTCGCGCGCCAACTCGTAGCCCCAGTCTCGAAACGCGCCTTCCGTAAATTTCTGAATGTTTCCCTTGTGCACCAGCGTGACGCTTTTCCTTCCGTGCGCCAGCGCGTACTTGATCGCGCGACGCACGAGCCTCTTCGTCCCCGTCGGCGAAATCGGCTTGAGGCCCACGCCGGAATCCCAGCGAATTTGCTTCTTGCCGTCTTTCAGCATTTCGTTGTTCAAGAATTCCAGTAGCTTTTTTACTTCCGGCGTTCCAGACTTCCACTCTATCCCGATGTACACGTCCTCCGTGTTCTCGCGGAAAATCACCACATCCATTTTTTCCGGCGCGCGCACGGGAGAGGGAACTCCCGGGAAATAGCGCACGGGGCGTTCACAGGAATATAGGTCGAGGACTTGCCGCAAAGTCACGTTCAAGGAACGAATCCCGCCGCCCACTGGCGTTGTCAGCGGCCCTTTGATCGCAATGCGAAAATCCCGAATCGCGTCGACGGTGTCATTCGGCAGCCATTCTTTGAACGCGTTGAATGCCTTCTCTCCCGCGAAAACCTCAAACCACGCCACGCGCCGCTTGTCGCCATAGGCTTGCTCCAGCGCCGCATCAAAGACGCGCCGCGACGCTTTCCAGATATCTCGCCCGGTTCCGTCGCCCTCGATAAAGGGAATGATCGGCGTGTCCGGCACCTGCAAGTCGCCGCCGCTGTAGCCAATCGGTTTTCCGTCAGCTGGTATGGATTCCCCGTTGTACGAATTTTTCATGGGAGACTACTCCTTATGCCAGGGTCGATTTCTTGCGGGCATGTAGGGGCGCGCTTTCGCGCGTCCCCGGCTTATGCTCCGTTGCGGGCATGAAAGGAATGGGCCGCGCTGCTTTCTGCTGCTATCGCTTTGACAATTGCCCGGCCGGATGCCCCTTACGATGCAGGGGCGGGGCTCGTTTATCCTGAGCGTAGCTGAAGGACCCCGCCCGCGATGCAGATCGCGTGGACAGCATCGAGCAAACTACAGAAGATATCACATCGCGCCGCGCGACGAGTATAATGCCAGCCCATTACCCATCCGTAGCAGCCGCTTTAGGCTGCCGCAAACAGGAGAAAGGCATGGTCATGGATTGGAATCAGTACCACAAGGAAATCGGCGCTCGCGTCGGCGAGCTGGGCAAGCTGTCTCCCGACACTCTGAAGGGGTATCAGACTCTCAGCAGCGCGAACGCGAAAACCACCAAGCTTGGCGAGAAGACGCGCCAGCTTATTTCGCTAGCCGTGGCGGTCACCACACGCTGCGATGGCTGCATCGTGTTTCACACCGATGCGGCTCTCAAGGCCGGCGCGACTCGGGAAGAAATCTCCGAAACGCTGGGAGTAGCGGTCAGCATGAACGCCGGCGCAGCGTTGATTTACTCGGCGCGCGTCCTCGACGCCGTCGAAGCCAAGTCCGGCGCGCATGCTTCCGCCAACGACTGAGGTTTTCAGGTAGCGCCGTGCTTCAGCACGGCATCTTGAAGCGAAATCCAGAGCCAGACCAGACGCCGTCAGTGGTTTCATGGTTTCTGGGGTCCCCGCAACAGTTTTGGGAAAATCTGGACCGGCTCGATTTGTGCTAAATCCGGACGCTGAGCCTCAAGTTGGCATCGGGATGCCTCAGGGAGTTGCCGGACGAGGTCCTGCCGAAGCTGTATTTTCAGGTTGCCGCTGCGTATGCGGATTGCGCGCATCCGCGACAACACCATCCTTTCCCCGGACACACGCAGTCTTTTCTTGCTTCGCTTGAACGGTTGCTTCTGGCTCGTAGCCCAGCCAAAGCCCGACCACCCTCCGCCAACGTTTCTGAGAGTCAGTTTCGCCTAATCGTAGTATTCCTGCCCCAGGTGCGTAATCAAATCCGCGCCCATCATCCAGCGCAGCGTGTTCTTCAGCTTCATGGACTGGATGAACAAGTCGTGTTCGGGATACAGCCCCGGCGCGGTCATGGGCGACTTGAAGTAGAAGCTCAGCCATTCCTGAATGCCGCGCATTCCCGCGCGTTGCGCCAAGTCGAGGAACAAAACTAGGTCCAACACAATCGGCGCGGCAAGGATCGAGTCGCGACACAGGAAGTCTACTTTGATCTGCATCGGGTAGCCGAGCCAGCCAAAGATATCAATGTTGTCCCAGCCTTCTTTGTTGTCGCCGCGCGGCGGATAATAGTTGATGCGCACCTTGTGATGAATCTTGCCGTAGAGCGTCGGGTAAAGCTGCGGCTGCAAAATGTATTCGAGCGCGCCCAGCTTCGACTCCTCCTTGGTTTTGAACGAGCCGGGATCGTCCAGCACTTCGCCGTCGCGGTTGCCGAGAATGTTCGTCGAATACCAGCCCTCGAGCCCCAGCATTCTCGCTTTGAACCCCGGCGCGAGAATCGTCTTCATCAACGTCTGCCCGGTCTTGAAGTCTTTTCCGCAGATGGCCACGTTGTTGTCGTGCGCCAGTTCCTGAATTGCCGGAATGTCCACGGTGAGGTTGGGTGCGCCGTTGGCGAACGGCACGCCGCTCGTCACCGAAGCCCACGCATACAACATCGAAGGCGCAATCGCCGGATGATTGTTCTTCATCGCCGCGACGAATTTCTCCGGCGTCGAGTGCGCTTCTTCCGGCTTGATGAACACTTCCGTGGACCCGCACCAGCAGGTCACCACCCGCGAGACTCTCTTCTCCTTTTTGAAATTCGCGATGTCTTCCTTGATTTGCAGCGCCAGCTCATATTTGTTCTTGGCCTTCTTGACGTGCGAGCTTTCCAGCCGCTTCACGTATTCGCGGTCGAACGCCGCCTTCATCGGCTGGATGCCGGAGAGAAACGTCTTCACCTGCGCGAGATGCTCGTGATTCAAAACGCCGGCTTTCGCTGCGGCCTGGTACGCGTTGTCCTTGAAAATGTCCCAACCGCCAAAGACGAGATCTTTGGGGTCCGCCAGTGGAACGAATTTCTTGATCAGCGGCGACCGCCCTTCCGTGCGCTTGCCCAGGCGGATCGTGCCCATCTGCGTCAGCGAGCCCACCGGGCACGCCTTGCCTCTGCGGATCAGTTCGACTCCCGCCATGAATGTGGTGCTCACAGCGCCCATGCCTGGCGTCAAAATGCCCAGTTTTCCTTTTGCGGGCGCGATTTTAGCTGGCTTTTCCATGCCGCTCCTTTTGTGTCAAGTTCTTGTAGGGTTGGCCTTCTACTGCCGACCGCGTCCGAATTCTGTATGTAGGCGCGTTTTGGGGCGCAGCAGTGCTGCGCCCTTCTGTCATCTGCTTGTCAACAGCCTGTTAGTGCATGATCGGATTCTTAGCGGACCCGACCATGAAAATTGGAATTGTAAACAATTGAAATCAAGGATTGCGGCAGCGGAAGCGCGCTGCGGCCCCGAACAAAGCATTTATGATGCGGGAACCGCCGCCAATTTGCAAATCGCAGAAAACAAAAAGACTTGGCTGTCAGATCATGTCTTGTCGACATTTCGCGGAGCCATTCTAGTTTAGGCCGCCTCAGGAAGGTATAGACGATTAGGACAATGGCTCTTCCTTTGGCTGCCTCACTTTTCCCTTTCTGGCTTAGATTGAAAGAAAGCAGGCGGAGGGTTCCGCCACGGAGGAGTCTAGAATGAAGCTTTCCACTCGCTATGCAATTTTTGTGATTGCGGCGGCGGTACTTTTCGCTGCGGCTCTCACTTTGTTCAGCGCCCCGTCAGGTGCCCAGGATGACGGCTGGACGATCATGCGCGCCGAGTACGGCACGCGAGCCCGGCATAAAGATGTCACCGACATCGTGAAAGACCTTGTCGGCAGCGGCGGCGTCAACGGCCGCGTGGCCGTCAACAATCAAACCATGGGCGGCGATCCCACCGTCGGCGCCGAGAAGCATCTGCGCATCTGGGCCAGAAACCGCAAGTACGAAGAGCGGGAATTCGAATATAAAGAAGGTGGCTTTGTGGATGCTGTCATGTTTGCCGTGCGCCGCGACCGCGACGATTGGAACGACCGCCCGGTCAGTTACGGCGATCGTGATCGGGATCGTGACCGCGAATATTCCAATGGCCTCTCCATCGTCCGCGCCTACTACGGCTGGCAAGCAAGCACCAACAATGTGACCGAGCTGCTGCGCAGCCGGATGCGCGACGGTCAACTCAGTTTTGTTGTTACAAACAGCGCCATGGGCGGTGACCCCGCCATCGGGGCGGACAAAATCCTGGTAGTGATCTACCGCAACCAAGGGACGGAAAAAGCGGCGATCGTTCGCGAAGGCTATACCCTCACGCTCCCGTAATTTTTCGCCCTGCGCCCTATTGGGCATGAGGTATTTTGCAGCTCGCAAAAGACGGCGTCCGTCGAATCATTTGCAGGGGCGCGCTTTAGTTTACCCAGAGCGACGAAGGGGCGCGTCCCCATGAGAATTTTCCAACACGAGTCGCAAAGTCACTCGCTGTCATCCCTACCCTCGGGTCGCGGTCTTCTGCGGCCTGGGGCAGAGGGATCTGCTTCTCAGGTTTGTCATCCGCGCTGCTTCGGGAACCGCCGCAGTTCGAAAATCAGGTACGCGACGACCGCGAGATTGACCATTAGAGCGAAAATCCTGCCGCTGCTCGCGCGCCTCACAAGCTCATAAATCTCAATCGGTAGGAGGGAAGAAGTCGTGACAATCGTGAAATACTCCGCCCAGCGCTTCCGCAGCGCCAAGCCCACCCCTTCCACTGAGAAAATCCCCGCGTAAATGAAGGTGCCCACGCTCAGTTCTTTCAGCCGCCGGTCGTCCAGGATCGAGAGTCTCGCCAACAAGAGATCGATGAACTGATTGTGTGGATCTACTCCGAACATGTTGATCCAATGCACCACAATGGCGGCCACGTCTTTATGAAGAAGTCTCAGCGCGCCGACTCCAACCGCGATCAATCCGCAAGCCTTCAGCAGCTTGAACGCGGCGATGATCCACAGGCCCCGGCCTCGCTGTGCGCCTCCACGCAGTTTCTCGCCGTGATCAGCCTTCTCAGACATTCCCCCGCCTTTCTGAGTGGCTAGGAATTGTATGTTCAAAGGTAGCAATGGCAGTGCATGATTTTCGCCCTCGCGGAATCTGATGGCTGGCTCGACCGACAAGTCTTGCGAAGGAACTGGACCCTAGCAGCTAGCGGCGTTTGCTGTCTTTCAGGTCGATTGCGCTGACGGCGGTGATCCCCACAAGCATCAGAATGGCGGCGAGCAGGACGATAACAATCAAGGGATTTCTCCTGGTCTTGCCCGTGGAGATGCAACTCGATCGCCAAGCACCAACATCCGACTTTTCAATTGTTTACAGATCGGCTGGCACTTCCACAAGGCAAGGAAACAGGACATCTTGCTGACACAATTTTCCTGCATCTGTTGTACTGGTACTTGCTCAAGATTCCTGTTTCGGTTGCCGTAGGTGCATCCAGACTAGGTAGTGCTCTTGGTCAGCCTAATCGAGCCATCGCCCGTGTGGATAGTCAGCGTCTGGCCTCCGCCATTCATCTTGCCGCGCACTTCCGACCTGCTGAACGTGCCCTCGACCGTCACGGGTACCCCCAAGCTGATGTGCCCGTCGCCCGTCGTCGCGTTGATGTCCGCCTGAAAATCCGCTGGGAGGGAAATGTCCACGCTTCCGTCACCGGTTCGGAGGGTCCAAGCCGTCGCCATCCTGGAGCCGGGCAGGACGCGCGTGTCTACGCTGCCGTCGCTCGTCCTGACGTTTAATGCCTCGAACCGTCCTACCAACCGGATATGCCCATCGCCGGAATCGGCCTCGACTTTGCCGTCCAACTCCCGGGCCTCAATCGAGCCATCCCCGGTGCGCAGCTTAATGTCGCCTTTCAGCGCATCAACTGTGATGCCGCCGTCGCTGGTGTGCAGGTCCATCGTGCCATCCAGGTTATTGGCCTTTACCGACCCGTCGCCGGTGTGCACGTTCAGCGTCCCGCTGAGCCCGCTGGTTTCCACCGGCCCATCTCCCGTATTGACCTGCAAATCGCCCTGCTGAGGCATGCGCACTTCAATGTGCAGCCGCCGATTGTGGCCCCAGCCAAAATTGATGCCCCAGTGGCCCGTCACGCGCGCAATAAGCTCAACCTTGTCACCATCTTGCCGCGAATCCACGCGCAGGTTCTTGCCCAATTCATAGCCTTGGTATTCCACGCGAAATTCGACCTGCTTGGCGTCTCCCGACGTGACCCGCACGCTGCCGTCGTTCGTTTCCACGCCCACGCTAGGCCGGCCTGACACGGGAAAAGACTTGGTGACCTCTTCGGCTCGAACCATCTGTGGCGCGGCCAGTGAAGCTGCCAGGATGGCCGCGCACGCGATTCCTAGGCGATAAGCGCTTGCGATGACTTGCATAACCGTAGTTTTCCTCCGTGGGTGCGTAATACCTTGCTCTGACAGAAGGTACGCCAATTTCTGCCAAAATGTTCCCCTTGGCTACTGCCACGATTCGTTTCCATCCTCCCTCTGACGTTGCCAAAAGCCAAGATCAGGCCTATGCTAGCCCGCAAATCGCGACCCAAACTATAGCCCAAACTCTGAAATACGGAGGGAACGATGAAAAGATTCTTGACTGCTGCGGTCGTGCTGGGAGTCTGTTTCTTTTTTCTTGTGAACACGTCTGGACAACAAACCGAACAGGAATTGCGCGTCCTGGTGCCGAAGATTGTCGCTTCCTGGGAGACTTTTGACCTTGCGAAGATTGAACCGTATTATGCGGCGGACGCGGACCTTACCTACTTCGACCTCGCTCCTTTGAAATACAATAACTGGGCCGAGTATCGCGCCGGTGCGCAGAAGGGTCTCTTCGAACCCAATAGCAGCATCAAGGCCAAAATAAACGACGACCTGCGCGTGCATTCCAGCGGTAAGTTTGCCTGGGCCACCTTCACCTTCGGCGCAGACATCACCAGCAAGCAAGGCGCGACCACGCACCTCGACGCGCGGTGGACCATGGTGCTCGAAAAGCGCGCCAAGGGCTGGATCGTCGTCCACGAGCACGTCTCGGCCCCTTTAGGCGGCGCATAGACATTGCCGCGGAAGCAGGTGCTCTTGGATTGGCGCGCTTTATGCGGCGCAGCAAATCCCCGAATCGCGGGTCCGCACGAAGGCTATCAAGCATTGGCTCGGCATTTAGAAAATTGAACCAGCAATCATGGTACTCGATTGCTTTTTTCGGCGAGGCACACACCTTGTCTTTGTCTCCCAGGCCCGTATAAACTCCAGCGCGTTTGGGAAAAAATACGGATCCAGTTCCAGCGCCTGGTTCAGACTGCTAATGGCCTCGCCGTCACTGTGCGCGCGGTAGAGACGAGGGCCCCAGCCTGCGTTGATGATCAGCGAAAGTGGATCCAACTCCAGGGCCCGCTTGCTTTCCGCTATCACTTGGTCGTCCCGTCGCTCGGCTCCAAGGATTTGCGCCTACCGCGCATGTGCCGTTGCATAGCTGGGGTCTTAGAAACGTGACTGAACATATGAAATGACCGACTTAGCGGGCGGGCGGCGGGTTGGCGCTTTATGGGAAACCTTTACCGGTTGGCTTTTGCCGCGTGCTTTCTGCTCGCTGCACCCGGCTTGGGCCGCAGCGCGGCGAGAAATTCCTCGCAGGGCAGGGAATTGATGACGTTCTTCTTTTCGAGCCATCCCCTTCGCGCCATGGTCACGCCGTAGCGGATGAACGCAAGATTCGTCGTCGTGTGCGCGTCCGTGGAGATGACCACTTTCACGCCGCGTTCCTGGCACATCCGCAAATACACGTCCTTCAAGTCCAGCCGGTCCGGATAAGAGTTGCATTCCATGGCCACGCCGTGTTTCGCGCAGGCGTCCAGCACTTTTTCCATGTCGTAGTCAAAAGGATCGCGGCGCAGCAGCAGCCGCCCCGTGGGATGCGCGATGATTTGCGTGTACGGATTCTCGATCGCCGCCAGCAGCCGCTCCGTCATGGCCGCGCGGTCCAAGTTCATGTAGGAATGGACCGAGCAGACCACCACATCGAGCTGCGCCAGAATTTCGTCCGGATAATCCAGCTCGCCATCCTTGAGGATGTCCACTTCAGCGCCCGCAAGCACGCGAATTCCCAATTCCTTCTCGCTGAGCCCATGAATCTTCTTGATATGCGCCGCTGCGCGCTTTTCGTCCAGCCCGTTCGCCACCGTCACTGCCTTAGAATGATCCGTAATCGCGATGTACTGATGGCCCATTTGCCGCGCCGCCTCCGCCATTTCTTCAATCGAATTTTTTCCATCGCTCGCCGTCGAATGCATCTGCAAATCGCCCTTGACGTCTTTCAATGTGAGCAAGCGAGGTAGCTTGTGTTGTTCCGCGGCGGCAATCTCGCCGGTGTTCTCCCGCAGCTCTGGCGGGATGTAATCCAGTTTCAACTTCGCGTAAATGTCCTCTTCTGTGCGCCCCGCTACGGGTTTTTCGCCTTTCAACGTTGCCAGCGCATATTCATTCAGCGTCAGCCCCATGTCGTTTGCTCGCCCGCGCAGCGCCACGTTGTGCTCCTTCGAGCCGGTGAAATACATCAGCGCCGCGCCATAATTTTCTTTCTCGAGCAAGCGCACATCCACCTGCAGTCCATTCGTCAGCGTGAAGCTGACTTTGTTCTCTCCATGCGCCAGCTTTTGATCGATGTCCGGAAATTTCAGGATGTGTTCCGCCAGCGCGTCGACATGCTTCTGCGAAGTGAATCCCTCCCCCAGCGTCACCAGCAAGTCCAAGTCGCCAACGGTCTCTTTTCCTCGCCGCAGCGAACCCGCCGGCGTTACCGAATCCACCGCTTTTCCTGCTTTCTTGATATGCCCTGCAATCGCCAGCGCCGCCACTTCCGCCGTGTGAATCAGGAACCTCCCTGTCGACTTCTTGTAAACCTCCACGGCTTTCAAAATATTTTGTTCACTTTTTTCGCCGAACCCTGGCAGATCGCGCAGCTGCTGCTCTCTCGCCAGCCTCTCCACGTCCGCGACGGTGGCTGTCTTGAAGTGCGACCACAAAAACGCCACTTTCTTCGGCCCCAGCGACTGCAGTTGCAGCACGTCCAGAATCGTCGGCGGATATTTTTTCAGCAGCTTCTTTCGCAGCGAATAATCGCCGGTTTTCACAATTTCCTGCAAATGCTCGACCATGCGCTCGCCGATTCCCGGCAGCTCTTCGAGCTTCTCCGGCTCCTTGACCAATTGCTCCACTGATTCTGGCAAGCTGTCAATCAGCTCCGCGGCTTTCTCGTAACTTCTGTAGCGGCCAATGATTGCGCCGTCAATTTCCAGAAGCTGCGCGGTGTCGCGCAAAATGCGTGCGATTTGCTTGTTGTCCATAGCGCCCAATTATAAGCCCAGTTTCCGAGCTGCCAGCCATGGCGCGGACTCTAGGACGGGGATTTCTTGCGGCCCGCTTTGGTGACGGACATGCGTGTAGAATGCTTGTTTTGAAAAGAGGCAACGTGGCTCAGTCCACTTCTGGCCGAGTGCCACCCGAGAGGGGTCAACTGTTAACTCCAAAAAATAAAAACGGCCGGCAGGAGGGTAAACTGCCGGCCAATTTGCTAATTCTGGTCTGGAGATCTTCAGCTTCCGCCGTTCTTCGAGACGTTGGCGGCCTGGGGACCCTTTGGCCCTTGAACGATCTCAAATTCGACTGGATCTCCTTCTTGCAAGGTTCGATACCCGTCGCCCACGATCGCCGAATAGTGCACGAACACATCCGGCCCGTCGTCACGACCGATGAATCCATAGCCCTTGGAATTATTGAACCACTTTACGTTTCCTTTCACTTCCCTTGGCCTCCTGACTATACGTGGGGCTAGTCCCCATCCGCCTTGGCGCCAGAGATGCTTGCGCTCCAGCGCCTGAAATACTAAATTGGCCGGGAGTGTAGCCAGAACATTCTTCCGAGTCAATAGCCTTTGCCTCCTTGATAGTTGAAAATGAAGGACTTATCGGCGAAATGAAGTGTATTGCTTTGCACGTACGGCGAGATTCTCTTATCCGCGAAGGTAACGGGGATAATCATAAGACTCCCGCGATCGTCTGACGATTTGCAAAGATGAGCGTGCTTCACTCGAAGCACCGGAACCCGCAGCGAGCGTTTCCGCGGCGGGTTCGCCGCGATTGAGCTTGCGGACGACATCGGCGCGAATCGACCAGGACGTCTGTGTGCGGACTTAGTGCGTGACGGTAGCCGTCAAGCCGCTGGAGTGTGCCGCGACGTAATGCGTGCTCTCACAATCGGTGCTGCGATTGGCTTCATAACGTCGGAGCCGATTCCGCTTTCCCACAAGATCGGGAGGCCTTTCGTCGGCAAAGCCTGGAATCCAGTCGGATCGATTGCTGGCCAGGCGGCTAATCCCGCCCGCAGTTCCGTCCGCGCCTGCGGAATCAATCCCTCGCGGTAAATTCTGAGGAGTTCCTCCGATTTCTCGGCGTCGAGATTGTTGGCGAAGTTCGAAGGCAATGTGCTGCGATTGCATTTCCCGTCAACGAAAACAGCGGCGTAACTCATGCTCCTCTGCCTTTCCTCTTTCCTGCCGGGGCAAGGAACTCCAAGTAATACAGGATCCCCGCGATGGTCTTCGCGTCCCGCAACTTTCCCTTTCGAATCATCTGCTCAAGCTGTTTGTTCGTATAAGGCCGCGCGATAATCATCTCGTCTTCTTCCGGCTCCGCTTCCCCCGGCGTCAGTCCTTCCGCAAGCAACAAGTACATTTTTTCTTCCAGAAACCCCGGCGAAGGATAAAACTCGAGAAAAACTCTGAAACTCCTCGCCCGATAACCGGTTTCTTCTCTCAATTCGCGTTCCGCCGCCTGCAGCGCCGTTTCTCCTTCATCGATTCGTCCCGCCACCAATTCCCACAAAAACTGCCGCGCCGCGTAACGATATTGTTGAATGAGCAGTACCCTTCCATCCCGCAACACCGGGAGCACCGCCACCGAACCCGGATGCGTAATCATCTCCCGCGTCGTTCGAACGCCGCTCGGCTCCACCACCTCATCGCGCCGAATCCCAAACACTTTTCCGTTGTAAACCAGCTGGCTGCTCAGCACGTGCGGCTTCTTCCCCGACGTACTCATATACGCGCGCGATTCCGCTTGCCCTGCTTGCCCTGACTGGGTTCTGCGAGGGGAGACAGGAAGGGCGCGCCTCACAACTTTTGCATCCTCAGTCTTTGTGTAGGGGCGCGCTTTGGCGCGTTCCTTTTGCACTTTCTTTCTAGAAGCTCCGGCCGCCGCCTTCTTCATCGATTTTCCTCACAAAAACGCCACGCCATCATACCGGAAATGCGCACTTGGCAGGTTACGCCTCTCTGCGGAGCTCGGTGTTCTCTGCGTCTCTGCGTTATGTTTTTCTTCTCTGTCTTCTCCGCGTTCTCTTTGTCCTCTGTGCACTCGGTGTTGAATCCCGCCGCTCCCGCTACCATAGACAAAGCGCCTGCTCAATCCACTTCCCCGGCCCATGCTTTGTAGGATTTTCACGAGTCACTCCCTTATCTGCTAACATCTCCCCATGCCCATCAACACCATCATCGTGGACGACGAGAAACCCGCCCGCCAAGAGCTCGCCTATCTGCTCAAGGGCTTTCCCGAAATCAATGTCATCGGTCAGGGCCGCAACGGCGTAGATGCCGTCAACCTCATCAAAGAACACTCTCCCGATTTGGTCTTCCTTGATGTGCAGATGCCGGGACTCGATGGCTTTGGTGTTTTAAAAAAACTCGTGGAGCGCAAAACCAAAGTTCCGCACGTTATTTTTGCGACGGCCTTCGATCATTACGCGGTGCAGGCGTTTGATGTAAATGCGGTCGATTACGTTTTGAAGCCGTTCGACAAGGCGCGCATTTCGAAAGCCATCCAGCGCGCGCGCAAAGAAATTGAAGCGCAAACCAGTCCCACCGAGCGGCTCGAGCAGCTCGTCAGCCAGCTGGGTAGTTCGAAACAAGGCTCCGCGCAGCCGGTGAAGATTCTGGTGAAATCGCAGCAGCGCCTGCTGCTTGTGGACGCCGAAGATTTGATCTGGGCTTCCATTCAGGACGGCGCCATCACCATCATGGCCAAGGACGTGGAAGGCACTTCGAACTATCGCACACTCGATGAATTGGCCGCCGCGCTTGATTCGGACACGTTCTGGCGCCCGCATCGCTCCTTCCTCGTCAACATTCATTACATCAAGGAAGTGGTGCCGTGGTTCAAGGCCAGCTACATGCTCAAAGTGAGCGACAAGAAGCAAACCGAAATTCCCGTCAGCCGCGGCCAGATCAAGCGCATGCGCGAACTGTTCAAGATATAGAAATACGGACATCCTCCCGACAATGCCAAATGTCGCTTCCGCGCGGTTGATCCCTCTCCATACCACGAATATGCGTGTTTCTCTTCAATGGTTCTATGAAAGCGACGATTTTCCGGTTGGGCAGTGCTTTTGGCCCGGCAAGAATGGCTACTATCCGTGGGAGGAGGCATGCCCCCCGAGCATCGTCGAGCTCCAGCCGCTGTTGTATGAACCTTTCCGTGCTAGGCGCGGGCGTCACATAAACTAGTTCTCCGTGACCTCTGTGCTCCCGTCTCCGCGCTCTCTGTGTTAACTTGTTCTCCATCCCCGGGGCTGTTGACTCTCAACTTTTAACTGCGAACTGTCGACCGTCTTCTTTGGGCAGGAGGGCGCCATGATTCGAGAGCGAGCGTTGCAGGTTGTTTTGGTTCTGGTGGGGTTACTCTTCTCCGCGGCGCTTTACCCGCTTGTGGCCATGAAGCTGGAGGAAGCCTTGCGCATGATGCTCAGCGTGTACGCGACGCTGGGAACCTTCCTGCTGCTTGCGTCGCGGAATCCGTCCGAGCATCGCAGCCTGATTGCGTTCACGGCCTGGTCCAGCTTTGCTCATGCCGGGGTTATGGCCTTGCAGGTTTACTACAACTTGATCCCGCGCACAGAGGCATCGGGTGTCGTGACGCTTGGCCTCATCGGCGTAGTCCTGCTCGCGCTGGCTCCACGCAAACGCTCGGTGGCGCCGGCGGCCGCCCCAGTCGCCTGAGGTGTGTGCCGCGGGCTCTGTTTGAGCCGATTACTGCACGCAACGCATTCGTTTTCAAAACCGTGCGGCTTCGCGCGCTGCAAGATGCACCGTACGCCTTCAGCGCGACCTACGCAAAGGAGTCGCAGTTTCCCGACGCAGAATGGGCGCGGCGCGCAGAACGATGGAATGGGGAGACGGGTGTTGGATTCCTCGCGGTGGATGGCGACAACGCTTGCGGCATCGTCGAGGCATTCCTCGATGCGAACGCTACGCGGGCGCAGCTGGTCTCCATGTGGACGGCTCCGACACATCGGCGGCGCGGCGTGGGCCGCTTGTTGGTAAACGAGGTTCTGCGTTGGGCGTGTCTCCGTGGAGCAAGCAGCTTGCTCTTGATGGTCACGTCAAACAATGAGCCCGCGATGCGGTTTTACGAAAAGCTGGGGTTCGGGCGAACGGGCAGAACGGGACCGTATCCCCATGACACCGGCGTCCTCGAATACGAAATGTCGCGGGCCGTTTCGTAAACGACGTTCCGCGTTCTTAGTGACCTCCGTGCTCTCGTTTCGACTCTTGAGAGCTTCGCTCATTGTCGTTGCGCAGGCTCGTGGTACCATCGTGCCTAACCCGCGTACAATGGACTGATGGACTTTTCCCTTAAGGACCACCAAAAACTGATTCGCGACGCCGTCCGCCAATTCATGGAGACGGAGGTGCGCCCGTTCGTCAAGAAATGGGAAAAGCAGGAAAAATTTCCCGCGGAAGCCATCCAGAGACTCGGCGAAATGGGCTGCTGCGGAATGCTCACGCCGGAGAAGTGGGGCGGGCCGGGGCTGGACACCGTTTCTTACGTGCTTATGCTGGAAGAAGTGGCGCGCGTGCACACGGCCATGTCTACGGCGCTAGGCGTGACGAATTCCGCGGTGCAGGCGCCGCTCCTGATGTTTGCCAACGACGCGCAGAAGAACAAATACCTGCGGCGCATGGCTACAGGCGAAACGCTCGGAGCATTTTGCCTGACCGAGCCGGCGGCAGGCTCCGACGCCGCGGGAATTCAAGCCACCGCCGTAGCTCGCCACTCGCCGCTCGCCGCTCGCCAGTACGTTCTTAACGGCACCAAAACTTGGGTCACGAATGGAAACGTTGCCGGGGTCTACATGGTCTTCGCCAAGACCGATCCCGCGGCGGGCGGGAAGGGCATCAGCGCGTTTTTGGTTGAACCGGATTTTCCCGGATTTCGCAGGGGTCGCCACGAAGAAAAAATGGGCCAGCACTCGTCGCCGTCGGTTGAAATTTTACTGAGTGATTGCATCGTGCCTCTAGAGAACCGGGTGGGCGAAGAAGGGCAAGGGCTGAAAATTGCGCTGAGCGCGCTGGACGGCGGGCGCATCGGCATTGCCGCGCAGGCCGTGGGACTGGCGCAAGGCGCGTTGGAAGAAACGGTCAAGTACGCGAAGCAGCGCAAAGCGTTCGGGAAAAATCTCGCGGAGTTTCAGGCAGTTCAGTGGATGATCGCGGACATGCAGACGGAAATCGAGGCGGCGCGCGGATTGACGCATTACGCGGCGTGGCTGAAGGACGCGCATCCCACGAAGCTCGGCGCAGCTTCCTCCAAAGCCAAACTGTATGCCAGTGAAATGGTGAACCGCGTGGTGTACAAGGCGGTCCAGGTGCACGGCAGCGTCGGGTATTCGCGGGAGACGGATGTCGAGCGCATGTATCGCGATGCGCGTGCGCTGACCATTTACGAAGGGACCAGCGAGGTGCAGCGCATGATCATCGCCCGCGAATTGCTCGGCGAAGGTGCGAAACGCTCCGTCGCCGCGAATTAGGTTTGTTTAGCTGCGAGTGGCGAGAAAAGAGATTGGAGATTTAACAGGAGAGGGCACAGAGTTCGGAGCACAGGCGGCACAGAAAAGAACGAAGAGAGGTTTCTCCTCGCAAAAGCGGCTCGGAGAGGAAGAAGTTCTCGCTTCGGAAGAAATGACCGTTTTATAGTTTGGGAGCCAAGGTGGCGACGGGGGATAAAGGGAAGAGCGGAGAAAGCGGGAGCGCCCCAGCGACTGCGCGCCGCGGCGAGCCAGCCAGCAGGCGTCCAGCACCTCAAAGGGCGCGCGTGCTGAGCGGCATGCGGCCGACGGGCCGCATGCACATCGGCAATTATTTTGGCGCCCTGGCGAATTGGGTGCGCCTGCAGAACGAAGTTGCCTCAGATGTAGCCACGGGACTTCCTCTCTATGAATGCTTCTACTTCATTGCCGATTGGCATTCGCTGACCAGCGACTACGCAGACACTTCCGAGATTGCGCAGAACGTCATCGAAATTGCGACCGATTACCTGGCCGGCGGCCTCGATCCGGACAAGAGCGTCCTTTTCTTGCAGTCGCTCGTGCCCGAACACGCGGAGTTGCACTTGCTGCTGTCCATGGTGACGCCGCTGGGCTGGCTCGAGCGGGTGCCCACCTACAAAGAGGCCCTGGAAAACATCAAGGACAAGGACCTGCACAATTACGGGTTTCTGGGCTATCCGGTACTTCAATGCGGCGACATCGTGATGTACGGCGAGCCCGGCGTGCCACTGTGCGTGCCTGTCGGCGAAGACCAGGTTTCGCACGTCGAAGTGAGCCGAGAAATCGTCCGACGATTTGACGTTCTTTACGGGCTAGATGTGATAGGCGAACTGTTTGAAAAAAGGAATGAAGCCTCTCTATTGAACTGTCTACATGGGAGGGTGTTTTGGGGCCCTGCGACAAAGCTCGAATATCCCCTGCGGGAAAGCATGCGGACGTATCTTGTTGGCAAGCTTCGCACCACTGCAACTGAGGAAGGAGTTGAGAATTTTATAAAGCGTGTCGGAAACGCTTCTGCCTTCTTTAAGCGCGTTGATGTTTTGACTGAACCGCAGGTGATGCTCACGAAGACGCCGCGTGTGCCGGGGCTCGACGGCCGAAAGATGTCCAAGAGTTATGGGAACACCATCACGCTGAGCGAGAGCGACGCGGACATTCGCGCCAAGACGAAAGTGATGGTGACCGACCCGGCGCGGAAGCGGCGTAGCGATCCTGGAAACCCGGATGTTTGTCCGGTGTACGACTGGCATAAACTGTTCTCGACCAAAGAGACCCTGGAGTGGGCGGCGCACGGCTGCCGCACGGCGGGAATCGGCTGCATCGAGTGCAAAGCGAAAATGGCGGACCATCTGATTGAGTGGATTACGCCGATTCGCGAGCGCCGCGTGGATTTCGAACGGCATCCCGCGCGCGTGCTGGAAGTTTTGGACGAAGGTTCGAAGAAGGCGCGCGTCTTAGCGCAATCCACGATGGAGCGCGTCCGCGAAGCCGTCTTCGGCTGGGAGAAAAAACGTAAAGAAATCACCGGCGCCGCGGGAAGCGCCAAGGCGTAGTTTGTAGGGACGGGCTTAAGTTTACCCTGAGACACGAAGGGCGCGTCCCTCCGGGTTTGTAGAGGCCGGGCTTCAGCCCGGCGATTCCGGGCAGAAGGAATTTAACGCAGAGTTTACTGAGGTCGGAGCACAGAGGACACAGAGAAGAATGGCGACGCCGGAGAGCAAGCTGACAGGAAAAAGCGCGGAACCAGAGGAGCAATCTGCTTCGGGCGGCGCGGAGCAGGCCGCCTCAGAAGGCGGTCCCCACAAGAGCGCGGAAATGGCCGCAGGAGAAGTTGCGGGCGGCGGTGCCGAGCAGGCCTATTCAGGTGGCGGGTACAAGATTCGCATCCCGATGTACGAGGGTCCGCTCGACCTTTTGCTAGACCTCATCAAACAGCAGAAGATGAGCATACACGACATTCGAATCTCGGAGATCACCGCGCAATATTTGGATTATCTGCACAAACTGGAAGAGTTGGACGTGGACGTTTCCGCGGAATTTATTTACATGGCGGCGACGCTGATTTACATCAAGAGCAAAATGCTGCTGCCGACGGACGCGCTGGCGAGTCCGGAGGAGCAAGCGACGGATCCGCGCGCAGAATTGGTGCAACGGCTCGTAGAACACGAAAAATTCAAAAACGCCGCGCAAATTTTGTACCAAAAGCAGCAGATTGAAGAAAACGTGTGGTCGAAGCCCGACAAAACGCTGTACCAGGACCCCGGGACGGAAGGCGAGTTGGTGGTTTCGCTGGTTGACTTGGTAAAAGTTTTCCAGCAGGTGCTGGAACGGCGCAAGGAAACCGTTCGAATCGAGCTGCAGCATGAGCAGTTCACCGTGGCGCAGATGATCGTGCAGTTGCGCGCGCAAATCATTGCGAGCGCGGAAAACAGCGTGAACCTGATTCCGTTTTTCGAGGCCTGCCCGTCGCGGCACGCGATGATCGTGGCGTTCCTGGCAGTGCTGGAAATGGTGAAGCTGCAAGCGGTGGCGCTTGTGCAGGAAAAAATGTTCGGGGACATCCTGGTGAAGAAGGGGAAGGCGTTTGACGTGGTTTTTGATGAAAATGGGGCGATTCGAATGGTGGATGAAGAGTATCGGTAGGAAGTGCCGAGTGACCCCTCGAAGCTCGGGGTAAACGAGAGGCGAGAAAGAGATGAAGAGAACAGGCGGACATAATCCATGGCGCCCCGGCCAACGGGGAAGACCACCCAAGAACGAGCCTAAGTTGCAGCCACGAAAAGCGAGGCATTCCTGATGACGAATGAAGAGAGAAAAGCGGCGCTGGAAGCGATTATTTACGCGGCAGATGAGCCGGCGACGATCGAACAGTTGATGAAAGCGCTGGGCGAAGAGAAAGCGGCGGTGCAGGCGTCGCTCGACGAGTTGGTGGCGAGCCATGCGGCGGAAGAGCACGGGATCGAGATTCGCGCGGTGGCGGGCGGCTACAAGATGTACACAAAGCCGCAGCAGCATGACGCGGTGCGGCGGTTCATCAAGAGTTTGCGGCCGCCGCTGAGGCTGTCGATGCCGGCGCTCGAGACGCTGGCGGTGATCGCGTACAAGCAGCCGGTGACGGCGCCGGAGATTTCGGAGATTCGCGGAGTGAACACTTCGGGAGTGATCAGCACGCTGCTGGACAAGCACTTGATTACGACGGCGGGGCGGAAGGAAGTGATCGGGCGGCCGATTTTGTACAAGACGTCGAAAGAGTTTTTGATGCGATTTGGGCTGAGCGACTTGGAAGAGTTGCCGAGCTTGAAGGAGTTTGAGGCGCTGGCACGGGAAGCCCTGGGGAGCGACGAAGGCTTGGCGCCGGTGGATGCGAGTTTGACGAATGAGGCGAGCATTGGGAAAGAAGCGACGAGTGGCGAGTCGCGAGTGGCGAGCGAGGAGAAGAAAGAGGAAGGCGCGAGCGCGGAGATGGAGGCGCGGGAAGAGGTGCTGGAAGAGACCGCGGCGAATAACGAAGGAATGCCGGAGGAAGAGAATTCGACGAAGAGTGCGGCGGCGGGAGAGTGAGGAGAAGCCGAAACTCGAAATACGAAAATCGAGATTCGAGATTCGAGAAAGAGAAGATTCAACACACACAGAGCGCAGAGGTCGGAGCACAGAGGACAAGGAGAAGAAGGAGGAGAGATTCCGCGACTTCGCAGGTCGACGCGTTCGCTCGAACGAACGCGGAAGAAAAAGTCGGCCAGCTGCGCTAGCAATGACAAGTTTTTGGTTTCGCCCAACAAAGAGGATAGCTGGCAGAAGAGCCCTTCAGAAGAAGAATCCACGACATGCAGGAGAGATTGCAGAAGATTATTGCACGGTCGGGGATTGCTTCGCGGAGGCACGCGGAAAAGCTGATCCTGAGCGGACAGGTGCGCGTGAACGGGCGCGTGGTGACGGAGCTGGGCACGAAAGCTGACGCGGCGACCGACCGGATCGAGGCAGCCGGACGAGTGGTGAAGGGCGAAGAGCGGCACGTGTACCTGGTGCTGAACAAGCCTCCGGAAGTGGTTTCGGCGATGGCGGACCCGGAAGGACGGAAGACGCTGAAGAATTGTTTGCGGGGTTTTCCGGCGCGCGTGTACCCGGTGGGGAATTTGGAGTATACGGCGTCGGGGCTGGTGTTTTTGACGAATGACGGCGATTTGGCGGCGAAAATGTTGAAACATTGGGGCGAGTTGGAGCAAGTGTACTTTGTAAAAGTGAAAGGTATGCTGACGCTGGAGGAGTTGGAGCGGCTGGGAAAAGAGATTGGCGTGCGGATGAGAACACTGCGGCAGCCGGATGCGACGCGAAGGCGGGCGGCGAATTATTGGTATGAAATGAGAATGCGGGAGACAAAGAAGTGGCGAGTGGCGAGTGGCGAGTGGCGAGAAAAGAAAAAAGAAGAAATGCGGAACGTGCTGTTTCGCGAGGGGCATCCGGTCGAGAAGATGAAGCGCGTGGGATTGGGGCCGCTGACGGTGGAGGGAGTGGCGGAGGGGAGATACGGGATGCTTGGGGCGAAGGAAGTAGGCGAATTGAGAAAAGTGGCGAGTGGCGGGTGGCGAGTGGCGAGAACAGAGAACAAGCAGAAAACATAACGCAGAGACACAGAGGACGCAGAGAACTAGCAAAGGGCACATGTTATGGAGCGTTGAAAGAAAAGCGGCGGCAAGCCGCCGCACTCCAAAAGGCTTCGCCCCATGTTGTGCAGAGCTCAGTAGTACATAGAATTTCTTCCCTTGGAAGCGGATCCATGCAAGAACGGTTGCAGAAGATTATGGCGGGGAGCGGGATTGCGTCGCGACGCAAGGCGGAAGAGATGATTGCGGCGGGACGGGTGACCCTGAATGGGAAGGTGGTGACGGAACAGGGAACGAAGGCCGATGCGGAGCGAGATGCGATATGCGTGGATGGAAAGCCGCTGGAGAAGCGGCAACGGTTGCGGTTTTTGCTGCTGAACAAGCCGAAGGGATATGTGACCACGGTGAGCGATCCGGAGGGACGGCCGACGGTGATGGATTTGTTGCCGAAGAGTGGAGAGCGCGTGTATCCGGTGGGGCGGCTGGATTACGCGAGCGAGGGATTGCTCTTGATGACGAATGACGGGGCGCTGGCGCAGAAGTTGATGAAGGCGGGCTCGCATGTGCCGAAGAGCTATCTTGTGAAAGTCAGCGGGCAGCCGGATGAGAAAGCAATTGCGCGGTTGAGAGCCGGCGTGACGATTGAGCTGGAAGATGGGCGCAGGTTGAAGACGTCGCCGGCGAAGATACGGCTAGTGGAGGACGGAAGAAGTGGCGAGTGCCGAGCGGCGAGCGGCGAGCGGGCCAACCCCTGGTATGAGGTGACTTTGATTGAGGGAAGGAACCGGCAGATTCGGAGGATGTTTGAACACGTGGGGCATCAGGTGGAGAAAATCAAGCGGGTGCAATTTGGGCCGCTGGTGCTGGACGTGGGGCCGGGGAAGTTTCGGGAGTTGACCAAGGAGGAAGTGGAAGAGTTGAGGAGAGTGGCGGGTGGTGAGCGAGTGGTGGCGAAAGAAGAAAGAGAAAAAGATAACGCAGAAACGCAGAGGACAGTAGATAGCGCAGAGAAGAAGTACGATTCGCGTTCTAACGCTCGCGGGTTTCGGCGGATCAGGTAATGGAGAAGCGAACCAAAGTGGACTTAACGGCTGAGGTAAGTTTGGTTGGGCGGAACCAGCAGGAAATTGGCGAAGGTGCGAGAATGGTGTGTGCTGCCAAGCACTAACGGGAAAGATTTGACACAAAGGGCACAGGGGACACGGAGCAGAAAGCCGAAAGCCAACCGCAAGGGAAACGCAGAGGGGCACAGGGAAGATAGGGAGCGATGGCGAAGACGATTGAAGAACTGATACCGGATTACCTGCGCGGGCTGCCCGTTTACGTTCCAGGGAAACCCATTGAAGAAGTCGAACGCGAGCTGAAAATTCACGCGGTGAAGCTCGCTTCGAATGAAAATCCGCTGGGGCCGTCCCCCAAGGGGATGGAAGCGGCGCGCAAGGTGCTGAATGACTCAAACCGCTATCCCGACGGCGGAACGCTGCGGCTGCGGGAAAAAATTGCGGCGCTGCACGAGGTTTCGCCGGATGAGATTTTCATCGGACTGGGTTCCAGCGAGTTGATTGACTTGGCGGCACGCGTGCTGCTGGGGCCGGGGACCATCGGGTTGACGTCGGAAGGCACGTACCCGCCGTTTTCGACGGCGATTCGAGCGAATGGGGGCGCGGTGGAACACGTGCCCATGTGCGCGTTCGCGTACGACTTGCCAGAGATGGCGCACGCAATTACCAACACGACTCGAATCCTCTATCTGGCAAATCCGAACAATCCGACGGGAACGGCGTTTGGAGGAGAAGACTTCGAGCGCTTCTTGAGCCATGTGGCGAGCGACACGCTGGTGGTTTTAGATGAGGCGTACATCCATTACGCCGAGCGCCCAGACATGCCGCAGTCGGTGGAACTTTTCCGGGAACGCAAGAATTTGCTGATCCTGCGGACGTTTTCGAAAGTGTATGGGATGGCAGGGATGCGCATCGGGTACGGCATCGGGGCGGCGGCGTTGGTTTCCGCGATGAACAAGCTGCGCACGCCGTTTAACGTGTCGGGGGTGGCGCAAGCGGCGGCACTGGCGGCATTGGACGATCACGAGCACGTGAAGCAGTGCATCGAGGCGAACCGCGCGGAGCGGAGGCGGATCACCGAGGAAGTCGCGCGGCTGGGATTGAAGCCGGTGAAGAGCGAGACGAATTTTGTTTTTGTGGAAGCGGGGCCGGAGGCCAAGGCGATTTGCGAGGAATGGTTACGGGAAGGCGTGATTGTGCGGCCGCTCGGGTGGATGGGGTTTCCGGAGGCGATTCGGATTTCGGTGGGGACCAAGGAAGAAAACGATAAGTTGTTTGTGGCGCTCGGCCGGGTGCTGGCGAAGCGCAAAGGCAAGCCGGAGCTGACGGCGCGGTGAAGGAAAGTAGCGAGAGAAAATCAGGTGGGATTCCTCGCTCCGCGGAATCGACCAGTTCACCTTGACCGCATGACCCTTCGCTGGCGGTCGGGGCAAGCTGGTGAAAACCTGAAGATGTTGCCCGCGTGAATTGGTTGCGCGGGCGTTTGATTTTATGGGACAGAGTCGTTCTGCGAAGAAAAAAGATACCACACAGAGCGCGCAGAGGTCAGAGCACGGGGAACACAGAGAAGAAAAGGAAAGACGCGATGAGAGTGCTGGTGCCGGAAGGGTCGGAGTTTGGGGCCAAGAACGGGACGGACCCGATTTCAGAAATTTTGCAGAAGTGCAGGACGATTGCAGTGGTGGGGTTGTCTTCGAACCCGATGCGGCCGAGCCATGCGGTGTCGGAGTACATGCAGCGCGCGGGGTACCGGATTATTCCGGTGAATCCGAATGAAAAGGAAGTGCTGGGGGAGAAGAGTTACGCGCGGCTGGAGGACGTGCCCGAGAAAATTGATGTGGTGAATATTTTCCGGCGGGCGGATGAGGTGTCGCCGATAGTGGAGAGCGCGATTCGGGTAGGCACGCAGGTCGTGTGGATGCAGTTGGGAATTGAGAACGAAGTGGCGGCGGAGAAGGCGCGAGAGGCGGGATTGGCGGTGGTGGAGGATGCCTGCATTTTGGTGGAGCATCGGAAGAGGGGGATTGGGAGATAGGGGCCAGGGGTTAGGCAAGACGAGAGAAACGCCCGCGTGGAATAGCTGCGCGGGCGCTTGATTTTTAGAGAGAGGGCAAGACAGGATTTCAACACAGAGGACACCGAGGGCAGAGCACAGAGGGCACAGAGAAGAAAAAGAAGGAAGAAGAGAGAAGCACGCCGTGGGTGTCAGTGAGGGAGGGGGAAGACGAGGAGGTCGCGCTTGCCGGGGACGACGACGGCCAAGAGGTGGCCGTCGGGAGAAATGGAGAATTCGCGGAAGGTCAGGCCGTGAAGAATAGAGACGGGCGTGGGCTGCGCGACGGGGATTTCCTTGTTGGGCGCGACGGCGGCGAGTGGTGGAACGGGAAACCAGACGATGTCGGCGGATTTTTTTTCGAGGGCGCGCTTGAGGAAGATGCGCGAGCCGTCAGGAGTCCAGCGATAAACGCCGAGACCGACGCGCACGCGGGCGAGGCGATTGGAATTCGTCAGGCTGCGAATTTCAAGGACTTCGCGGTCGATGAAGTAGGCCGCCATGGTGCGATCGGGAGAAACGGTGAGGCCGTTTTCAAAGCCATCGAGCGTGGCGAGTTCTTTGTCGGAGTCGTTAAGAACATCCAGATATTGCAAGCGGGGCGGGCCGGACATGGAATGGTCCTGCTCGACGGCGACGGCGAAATTCATCCCCGGGAGCCAGGCGACGTCGCGGAAGGTGCGGCCTTCGTAAGGAGAAGGAAACGAACCGGAGGAGAGGCGCGTGGTTTTGATGGAGAAGAGGGGGAGTGTGCGCACGGCGTTGGCGAGGTAAGCGATAGTGTTGTTATCGGGAAGAAATGCGGCGTTGGCGGCATCGAGGAGGATATTATCACCTTTGTTGATGCGCGCTTCGCGGCCGGAGTCGTCGAAGAGAAGCGTTTGGAAGGAGTTTGTGGCGTTGCCGCTGTCATCTTCGACGGTGGTGGTCATCAGCTGGACAAGGAGATAGTGGCCGTCGGGGGACCACCGGATGGAATCTGTTAAGTAGCTGAGGAGCTGGGTGCCACGCACGTATTTTTGGCCCTCGAGGAGGCGGCGTCGCTTGCCGCGGGCGTCCTGAATCCAGATGTCGTCGTGCTCGAGGTCGTACTTTTTGGTTTTGAAGTTGTGATAGACGGAAAAGGCGATGGAGCCGTCGGGGCTGAAAGAGAAAGCGGTGATTTCTTCGTCGATGGATTGAAGAGGCTTTTCAAGGTTCTGGGCGCGACCGGGGTAAGTAAAGAGGAAAGAATCAACGAAGAGGGCACAAAGAATAGAGCAGAGGAGAGAAGAAAACCCCGCACCCTTAAACGCCAAGGGTGCGGCACCCGGCAGAGAGTGCAGAAAAGAGTGGCGAGTGGCGAACGGCGAGTGACGAGTTTTGGAAAAAGAGAAAGGACAGATCATGGTTTGGCGGGCGCCGTCGACGGAGATTGGGGACCAGGATGCGGGCCAGTGAAGGTGGAACAGCAGGGCTTTTGAACGGGGGCGAATTCCATCAGTTCGACGCGGGTGTCGTCGGGGTCGTAGAGATTGAGCTGCCACTTGCCGTCGCGGCCGATTTGAGGTTCTTCGGTGAGCTTGGCGTCATTTTTTAGAAGCTGTTCTTTGGCCGCCTTGATGTCGGGAACACCAAGGGCGACGTGATTCATGATGCCGAGTTCCTTCTTGTCGGCGTTGGGCGAAACGTTGAGCATGTACTCGATCCAGTCCGTGCCGTCAGGGACTTGCATGTCGACCCAATCGGTTTCGTTGTCCTTCATGCCACCATGCCAGTAGACGCGGAAGCCGAGAATGTCCTTGTAAAATTTATCCTCGACGGCGCGGTTGCGAACGACAAAGCCGGCATGGATCAGGCGCGTGCTGATCCGGTTCGCAGGGGCGGTCATCTGGTGATGCACAGGGGCCTGGACGAATGTAATGGGAATACCCTCGGGATCCAGAAGAGAAAAGTGCACCGTGCCGTTGAAATCCCTGGTAACCGCGTTGACACGGATGTTGTGAGCTTGAAGATAGCCGTGCATCCCCATAGCGTCAGCAGTGGCGAAGCCGATTTCCGCGAGGAGGCTTGCGTGAGGGCTAGAGGCGGATTCGGCCAGCGCGACTTGCTGGTGCTCACTGATGATGTAACAGGGGCGAATCATGCCTGTGCAACCGGCGTCACGCGAGGTAAGTCCGAGAATCTTGCTATAGAAATTGAGCGCTATGTGCGGGTCCGCGGACCACAGACGGACGTGAGTGATGCCGGTGATGGGTGGCCGAGCAGGCTGATCCTGGCCAGCAAGCGAGACGGCCAACCGCAGACCAACCAGCGACAGAACCACGGTTATCAAAATGCGGCGCATCAGATCACCTCAGGAATTAAGGTACAGGCTTGGATTTTAACTTACGGATTTCGTCGAGGCGAACGCGGAGGCGCTGCTCGAAGCCCTGGTCGGTGGGATGGTAGTAGGTGCGGCCGGCGAGATTGTCGGGGAGACAGGGCATGTCGGTGACTTTTTCCTCGAAATTGTGAGCGTACTTGTAGCCTTCGCCATAGCCCATGTGTTTCATGAGGCCGGTGACGGGATTGCGGAGATGCAGCGGGACGGGGTCGGCTTCGGTTTTCTGGACGTCTTCGATGACCTCGCCGTAGGCGGTTTCGAGCGCATTGGATTTGGGCGCGAGCGCGAGATAGACGGCGGCCTGCGCGAGCGCGAGATAACCTTCGGGCGGGCCGATGAAGTGGAAGGCGTCTTTTGCGGCGATGGTGATGGCCAGGGCGCTGGGCTCGGCGAGGCCGACGTCTTCGCTGGCCATGCGCACCATGCGGCGCGCGATGTAGAGCGGGTCTTCGCCGGACTCGATCATCCGCCCGAGCCAGTAGAGCGCGGCGTCGGGGTCGGAGTTGCGGACGGATTTGTGGAGCGCGGAAATGAGATTGAAGTGCTCTTCGCCGGCTTTGTCATAGCGGAGAAGTTTGCGCTGGAGAATGTCTTCGAGAAGCTCGGAGGTGATGACGCGCGGGGCGTTTTTCTTGGGACGCGTGCTTTTGACGGCGAGTTCAAGGGTATTGTAGGCGATGCGGGCGTCGCCGTTGGCGAAAGAAGCGATGCGAAAGGGGATGTCGTCAGAGACTTCGATGGATTCGTTGCCGAAGCCGCGTTCTTTGTCGGCGAGGGCGCGGCGAAGCAGTTCCACGATTTGCGGCGTGGCGAGAGGTTCGAGGACGTAGACTTTGGTGCGCGAGAGCAGCGGAGAGATGACTTCGAAGGAAGGATTCTCGGTGGTCGCGCCGATAAAAGTGATGTGGCCGGCTTCGACGTGAGGGAGGAAGGCGTCTTGCTGGGCCTTGTTGAAGCGGTGGACTTCGTCCACGAAGACGATAGTGCGGTAGCCCGAGCGCGCTTTGTATTCGGTGGCGGCCATGACCTCCTTGATTTCCTTGATGCCGGCGAGGACGGCACTGAAGGAAACGAAATCGGCGTGCGTGAGGCGAGCGATGACGCGGGCAAGCGTGGTTTTGCCGCAGCCGGGCGGTCCCCAAAAAAGCATCGAGCCGATGTTGTCGGACTCGATTTGAATGCGCAGCGGCTTGCCGTGGCCGAGAAGTTTTTCCTGGCCGATGAATTCGTCCAGCGTGCGCGGGCGCATGCGCTCGGCGAGAGGCTGGTTGGCGGCGGGGACGTCGGAGTCCGCGGCGGATGCGGGCAGTTTGGAGAAGAGGTTCACGATTTTCCTGGAGGACGCGAAGCGTCTGATGGTTGGATGTTCGGCGCGGAAACGGCGTTTCTTTGGCGGGCGGCTTCGTAGAAGACGACCGCGGCGGCAGCAGCGGCGTTGAGAGACTCAACGCCGCTGGCCATGGGAATGTGGATGCGAGCGTCGGCGCTGCGCTCGATTTCTTCGGGGAGGCCCGCACCTTCGTTGCCGACGAGCAGAGCGATCGGTTGGCACCAGTCCACTTCCCAGGGGGCGAGGAGGGGAGGAGCGTTGGTCGGAGATGTCTCGGTGGCAGGTGCATCATCATCTTGTGATGGTTGCCCGAACGGGCCAGTGGCGAGTGACGAGGGGCGAGATGAAGAAGGGGCCGCGCCAAAGCGCGCCCCTACAACAGCAGCGTCAGACACGGCCCTGTTGCGGGGACTGTGCGGGGTGGTTCCTCTTTCGCGCACGCTGGAGGCCAGCGTGCGGATGCCGGCGATTTTGAATTGCGTGAGGAGAATGGCGAGAGACATCCCGGCGAGGATCGGAAGGTGAAGAGCTGCACCGGCGGAGGCGCGCAGCGCCTTCGGCGAAAACGGACTGGCGGTGCCGCTGACGCCGGAGGCGGCAGTGGCACCGCCAGTCGCCCCAAAGGCAGCAGCCGTGCGCAGGATCGTGCCAACGTTTCCGGGATTCTGGACGCCCGCGAGGACGACGAGAAGCGGGGCGCACGCGGAATCAGGAACGCGGACGAGGCCGTCGAAGGAAGTTTCGCGAGGCTTCACCAGAGCGGCGACGCCTTGCGGATGCTCGGTGTCGGCAACGCCCTCAAAAAGACGGTCGGTAGTGCCAAGGGTGGGGAAGCTCATCTCCGGGCGATCGATCAGTGGCGCGAGCCGCTCGTGATGGCGCTGGCCGGACTCGCTGAAGAGCACGGCCTGGATAGGGCAGCCGGAATGCAGCGCTTCTTCGACCAAGCGAACCCCTTCGACTCCCACAAAGCCGCTTTCCGTTGGCAGACCGCCGCGGAGCGCCATGCGAAATTCCTTGAGCCATCGATTGTCGCGGCTGGTGAGGAGCGCGGATTCGCCCGGGGCGCGAACGTTGCGGGCGGCTTTACTAGGCGTGGCCATAGCTTGGAGGTTAGCAAATTTCAGCCAGCAGGCGCCAACGCGAGGACAACTTCGCTGCGAAGAAAAGAGGCGGCAGCAAGGCTGCCACACTCCATGTGAACTTCGTTGCGAAGAGCTGGACGGTTGTTAGCTGGTGCGCCCCTCAGATTCGGTAGGAGGGCGGGCGGATGCCTTTGTCGCGGAGGTAGATTTCGGCTTGGCCGCGGTGATGCGCGACATGAATGTACATCGCCAGAAGAACTTCGCGGCCGGGAAGACGCCCATCGGGGGAGTTATGTTTGTCCTTGAGCTGCTCCTCGGTAAGGTTTGAAATAATCGACGCGCAATACTCGAAGGAATCGCTGAGGAACCTAACGATTGCATTCTTTTCCGTGGGTACAGGTAAAGCGGGCGGGGCAGAGTTCTTGAGACTAGCGCAGAATTGGTAGTTGGTCACGGCGATGTGGGACATCAACTGGCCGAAGTCCATGGAATCAGGGTGAGGACGGAAACCATACTGGTCCGCCGGCATGGCTTGCGCGACAGCGACGGACAGCTGGCTGAGAGCTGCGAAGTGCTTGGCATATTCACCCGCGGCATTCGAGGGCGGAGGTGCAACGACTGTCGGTGAAATGGAAAAACAAACTATGGCAGCAACGGCCAACCAGGCAGGTGGATTCATGGGGCCACCGGAAATGGCGCTCCAGTCAAAGCCTGAATACAGACGAACTTCGCGGTTTCTTTATCTCAAAAGAGAAACCGAGTCAAGAACAAAAGCAACCAAACATCAACCAAACAACGGAGGGCATTGCCAAGGGTTGCGCGGCGGGAATAGATTGGACGCCTTGGAGCCGACTATGAGCGCGCAAGCGAAAACTTTGCCCGGGCGTTACTACACCGATCCTGAGATTTTCCAGAAGGAAATCGAGACTTTCTTTTTTCAGATGTGGATCTCCAGCGGCAGGAGCGAGCAGATTGCCAACCCGGGCGACTACTATTTGTGCGAAGTTGCAGGAGAAAGCATCCTTGTGACGCGAGACAACGCCAACGAGGTGAAGGCGTTCTACAACGTTTGCCGGCACCGCGGCACGCGGATGTGCCGCGAGGAACAAGGAAAATTCGCCGGACGAATCCAATGCCCGTACCACGGCTGGACGTATGGGTTGGATGGGAGGCTGGTCGGCGCACCGCACATGGAGGAGGCCGCGTTCCGCCGGGAAGATTACCCCTTACATGCTGTTCATCTGGGCGTTTGGGACGGATCCATTTTTCTGAACCTGTCCGCGCGTGCTAAACCGCTCGCCGAGCAACTGGGCGACTTGCCTAAGAAGTTTGCGCCGTGGCGGCTTCAGGATCTGCGCTTGCACGAGCAACGCGTTTACGAGGTAAAGGCAAACTGGAAGTTGATTGTTTCGAATTACAACGAATGCCTGCACTGTCCCATTTTGCATCCTATGCTCAGCCGAGTATCCGATTCGATGAGCGGGAACAACGATCCGCCACAGCCCACCTACATCGGCGGCTCGATGGAGTTCCGGGCGGGTGCGCAGACGATGAGCGTGGATGGTGTCCGGCGGCGCGACTATCTCCCCTGTCTCAGTGCGGAACAACGAAAGCTGGTGCTTTATTACGCGATTTATCCGAATCTGTTTTTGAGCTTGCACCCGGACTACGTGATGGCGCACCGCTTGTGGCCGCTGGCGGTGGACCGAACGCGAGTCGTCTGCGAGTGGTATTTCCATCCGCAAGAAATGGCCAAGCCAGATTTCCGAGCGGATGACGCCGTGGAATTCTGGGACGCCACGAACCGGGAAGATTGGGAGATTTCGGAGTGGTCGCAGAAAGGCGTGAGTTCGCGAGCCTATGAGCCGGGGCCGTACTCGACCCGCGAGGGATTGCCGATGGCATTCGACCGCATGATTCTCGGACGCGAGAGAGGCAGCAGCTAGCAGGAGTTTACAAGATACATGCGCCGACGGGGCAAGTGTTGGGAATAGAGTGAGTTGGCGGCCAGAGCGTGTATGTCCTAACTGGACTGACTCAGCGCACCCTTGGCGTAGCGTTGTAGTTCA
>Ga0209804_1000315_pt1 | contig 41697 bp, 36 predicted proteins | sample GraSoiAngelo_139_FD_185896 | JGI IMG/M metagenome (GOLD analysis project Ga0209804, IMG submission 185896) | Grasslands soil microbial communities from the Angelo Coastal Reserve, California, USA - 14_0929_12_20cm (SPAdes) (version 2) | ecosystem: Environmental > Terrestrial > Soil > Grasslands ... | reverse complement strand
TGGTTTGATTTGTACCCTTCCAGGGCCATACTGATGCTTATACCTAATGAAGCAATCTAAGACAAGGCAAAATCACGCCTTATATCCCCAGCCCTAAAGGGCGGGGCTTTACGGCGCTTCTCGGTAAGTAGGTTCTTCGCTCCGCTTGACACAACCGACGCCCTCATCCCGAGCCAGGACTTTGACAGGCTTCGCGAGCCCAAACTCCGCTCCGGGTTTGTGACTTTTTGATTTAAGCGATTTCCCCGGCACGCACGCTGCTTGCTTTCAGCATCACTGCCTGCAAGAAAACGGAACGAAACCGTCACAAACTCAGGATGAGACGGGGGAAAATTACTTTCCCGATTTTGCCGCCGCGGCGAGTGGTCTTTGGTGGTAGGCAAAGGACAGGTACGACTGGGAACTGAAGTTCACCTCAGCAGCCGGCAATTTTTCGTTCTGACCGAGAAACAGACAGCCGCCCGGTTCGAGATATAGATGCAGGCGGGGGAGCAGGGTTGTTCGCTGCCTGAGCGAGAAGTGCGGCAGAACATCCATGCAGAAGATGCAATCGAAGCGGCCGATGAAGCTGGTCTGTGCAAGATTCATGGGGGTAAAAGTGACCAAGCTCAGCAGGCGGGGTTTCACCAGGAAGTGGTCACCGACACGGGAAAAGTAGGTCGTAATCAGGTGACGGGGCACGTTCTTCAGGGCGCGCCGGGGATATAAGCCCTTTTTCGCTGAGGCCAGCGCTTGCTGGCGAATGTCACTGGCCACGATGAGGACGTTCCAGCCTCCTGAGTCTCCCTTGAGGGCCTCGCAAACCGCGATGGCAATTGAGTAAGCCTCCTCGCCGGTCGAGCAGCCAGCACTCCAGATCCGCAGAGAGCGAGGATGGTCATATTTCTTGCGCTGCTTGAGTTCGGGCAGGACTCTTTTCTCCAACGCCTCCATAGCGCCGGGATAGCGAAAGAACGTGGTGTCGCCGGGCAGCAAGCGCTCCAGCAGCGCGTCACGCTCGCCGGAAAAATTCCGCAGCGCACCCATCAACTCGGCTGCCGAGTTCATGTGGCGGGATTCCAGGTATTGCGCGATGTCGGCACAGAGCGCTTCCGCAGGCTTGTCCAGCAGCACCCCGGCATGACGTTCGAGAAGCAGGCGGATTTCCGATATCTCGCAGTCGAGAACCGCCATGCTAGCCGTGAGTCTATCTACCATAGTTCAAAGTTCGCCTTCCAGGACTACTGCGCGGAGCAAATGGTCCAGCCTGCTACAGGCAGTCGGCGGCTCCGTGCGACCGGGCGCGAGCTTCGCGCTCGGCTTGTTTTTCCACGTAGCGCAGTTCTGTTTCGAGGGAGGAAAAGCGTTGCAAAATTTCGTGCATGCGGATCGCCATGTGGCGAATCGTCTCCAACTGATCGCGTGACTTGGCCGACAGTGCGCCCGGCTCGGCTAATAGCAGCTCGGAATTTCCCAGCATGGAAGTCAAGGCGTCATTGAGCGTGTGCCGCATTTCGAGCATGTAGCGTCCGAGGGTGGCCTGCCCTTCATTGCTGGCGGCCGTTTGCTCGGCGCGGCGGGCGCGGGCCAGTGCCTCTCGGCCGCGCAAGGCTTCGGTTGCAACCAGGACCAGGGCATCCAGGGCTTCTTCAGGCTGGCAAAGTACGAGCGTGCGGGTGTGCGTCTCGCGTACCGTAGCCGCGGTGTGGGCGTCCCGGGCAACAAAAAGAACCGGCTTGTTCGAGGTCTCCAGGATCGTAAGCACGGAAGGCAGCACGCCGGGACGGACGTCGCCGACGATGGCCATATCAAAGGCGCTGGCGTTCACCCCCGGGCACAGATCGCCGCTCATAAGCGTGAACCCGGGAAGCACGCGCTCTGCCTGCCAGCGAGCGGTAATCGTGCGCGCAAAATCGGCGTTGTCGGCGATGATCAGAACCGTCGCCTGATCGTTAACCCGATTCCGAGTGGCTATATCACTCATGCTCAGATCCCATCGCCTTCGTCGTGCGCGGGTTGGGAAGTTGCCACTTCAAATTCCGGGGCAGCTGAGCTGGAGGCCACGGAAGTTGCCGCAGCGGCGCGCGCTTTTGGCCGCTCTGAAGAACCTGCAAGAGTAGCCGGGGCCGCCGGATTGGCCGGCTCTGAGCAACGGGCCAGGACTTCTTCCACCACCGTGCGCAGATCGGCGAGCATCTTCAACGGCTGCCCGGAAGAATATTCGGCATGGAACATCACCTTCCAGGAATGACAGATCATACGTAACCGATCGGTCGGCTCCTGGTGCGAGAAGTGGGCACGGCGGCAGTCGAGGGTAGTGATCCCGTGGCTCTCGAGCTGGCGCAGACCATCGAGGATGGCGTTCAGATCCTCGTGCATGAGCCGGAAAAAGACGCGGCGCATCAGAAAACTAAAACGTGTGAAGGCCACCATGGCGACCGGCTCGAAGTATTTCTCCTTGGCTTCCACCTTGAGCTTGCGTCCTTGTTCGAGAATTTTGCGGGTGAACAATTCGCTCAAACGACGACAGCCGCTGGCCGACTGAATCATCGGCTCCAGCTCAGAGAGCCAGTCGGATAGCACGGTCTCTACCGCCCCGAGCACCGGCCGCAGAATCTCCGCCACATAGTCCAGTTCACAGTCGCTATCGTCGAGACGGGACGGGGTGGACAAAGAGAAGAATTGAACCAGCAGGAAATCGATCTTATCGCGGTCCGCCGGGGTGCGCTGCTCCTTGCCAAGATGGCGGAGCAGCATCAGGCGCACGATTTCATTGTCCGCCAGCGGCGTAGTCTGCAGGAACTGGCGCAACTGATGCACCTGGATGCGCTCATCCATGGTGTTGAACCACTGGCGCGCCTGCTGGACACAGTCCTGGCTGGGGGCATCGGTGCCGGTTTCAAGCTCCGGGGAGGCCGGGAGTTCAATGACAAATTCTTGGGCCAACGCTAGGTAAAGGGGATACAGGCAAAGCGCGTTACGCCATTCGGTGGGCAGGTGGTTCGAATAGGGTGAAGCGTTCATGGTTTCACGATCCAGTTCGCCACGTCCCGGGTGAACCGGGCAGCGACCGCGGTCTTTTCCTCGTGATATTGCACCGCCACCACCGTGGCCTCCACATCCAGAGAGCCGTCCGAATTCTTGAGATGGATACGGTCGGCAAATTCCAGAGGCGCGGCGCAGGCGAAGAGAACCTCGCGTGGAGTGGCAAACTCAATGACCGTGCTCTCCGAAAAAACATCGCCGGTACCCAGCCGAGTTAAACGCACAGGAATCCGTACCGGAGTGGCGGCAGCAAAAAAGCTCGCCAGTTTGGCGACGTAATTCTCCCGACGCGCCTGGATCGGAGCTGGGGCCTCTCTGGCCAAAATAAGGACCTCTTATGAGTGCTTGCGGCGGCCCGAGTTCTCAAGGGTTCTCGGTTAAGAAGCGATGACCACCGAGGCCGCGGACTCGGAAGGGAAGAGTTGCACGAGGAGAGCCAAAGTCGAGAAAAACGGCAGGAAGGCTAAGTCATTGATCAGCTATGGATTCCTGGGCCAAAGGACATTCTCCGGGCAGGTGATTCTTGGCCGGGGCGTCTCAGATTGAAACCGTGTCTCAACCGCTTAACGCCAGCTGAATTTAATTTATTCGGGGGCCTACTGCAGGACCGCTGAGGCGGCTGCGCGGGTACCAATGTTGTACCGTTTGAGCTTGCGGTAAAGCGTGGCGCGGCTAATGCCCAGCATCTTGCCCGCCATGGCCTTGTCGCCCTTTACCTGTTCGAAAACGCGCTGAATCGTGGCTCGCTCGATGTCTTCCAGGTCGGTCGTGGTAAACACAGGCGCTGCCCCCGCCGGTTCCCCGCCGGGCAAGGCCGAAGCCAGCGCGGGCGGCAGGTCGCCGACATCAATGACCTGGCGGTCGCCCAAGGCAATAGCGCGTTCCACGCAGTTCTCCAGTTCACGTACATTGCCGGGCCATTCGTATTCGAGCAGGCACTTCATGGCGGAATTGGTTACCTCGACCGGCTTGCCCGGTGCGTACCTATCCAGGAACCAATGAACCAGCATGGGAATGTCGGTCGGGCGCTCCCGCAAAGCCGGCAGATGCACAGTGACCACGTTGAGTCGAAAGTATAAGTCCTTGCGGAAAGTGCCGTTACGGTAGGCGCTCTCCAAATCCCGGTTGGTGGCAGCAACGATACGCACGTCCACTTTGACTTTCTGATTGCTGCCGACCGGCCGCACTTCTTTTTCCTGCAGGACGCGCAGCAGCTTGGCCTGCATTTCGGGAGGCAATTCCCCAATTTCGTCGAGAAAGATGGTGCCGCCGTTGGCGGACTCAAACAGTCCTGGCTTGGATTTAAGAGCACCGGTGAAGGCGCCCTTCTCGTAGCCGAAAAGCTCGCTCTCAATCAGGGTTGGCACCAGCGAGCCGCAATCCACCGCGACGAAGGGGCTGTTGGCAAACGATCCCCGGAAGTGGATGGCGCGCGCAACCAATTCTTTTCCCGTACCGCTCTCGCCGGTAATCAATACCGGAGTACGCGTGTCCTTCAAGCGGGAGATCATGCGCAGAACATCCTGAATTTTGGCCGAGGCTCCCACGATGCCGTGCAGCTCGGTTTCCGTCTCGGTACGCTCGCGCAGGAACTGATTTTCTTCGACCAGGCGAACTTTCTCTGCCATACGGCGCAGAAACAGGCGAAGTTCTTCCAGGGGGGAAAACGGTTTGGTGATGTAGTCGTAGGCGCCCAGCTTCATGGCCTGAACCGCTGTCTCGATAGAACCATGGCCGGTCATGACCGCGACCTCGGTGCGGGGCAGCAATTTCTTAACCGTCTCGAGGAACTGCAAACCCGACATGCGGGGCATGACCATGTCGGTAAGGATGATGTCGGCCGGCTGCTCCTCCAACCGGGCCAGAGCCGATTCGCCGCTATCCGCTTCCATACAGGCAAATCCTAACGACTGGCCGATGGTCGTGCAGAGCCGGCGAATACTTTGCTCATCATCTACGACTAGAAATCGGATTTTCAGATCATCACTCACTCGGACTTTCCCAACGTTTTCTCCACCACGGAAATAAACTGCTGGACCCGGAAAGGCTTCTCGATGCAGGGCGCCCCGGTCTTGCGCAGCGTGGCCACAGTTTCATCATTGGCAACATCGCCCGTGATAAACACGATTCGGGAGGCCAGTTCAGGGCGGTGCTCGACGATCCAGGCATGGACATCGGCTCCATTGACGCCGCCGGGGGTGCGCATATCGGAAACGACGCCCAGGAAATTTCCCGAGGCGAGCGCGCGCAGAGCTTCGACCCCCGACTCACAGCACACCACCGGATAGCCTCCGCGTTCCAACGCAGCTTGCACGTAAGCCATCACCGAAGGCTCGTCCTCAATCAGCAGGATGGGGAGGGTTCCAGCTTTTGCCATGGGGCTGGTCATCTCTCGACAACTCCCGCCGAGGCGCTCATGGTGGCGGTTTCGGAAACCGCCGGCAGTCGCACAATGAAAGTGGCGCCCGGTCCGTCTTGGTGGTTGTGGCAGAAGATCTCGCCGCCATGCTCGCGCACAATTCCGTAGCAGATACTGAGGCCTAGCCCGGTTCCCTTGCCGACTTCCTTGGTGGTGAAAAACGGATCAAAGATCCGGTCTGGTTGGGCGATGCCAGGACCGTTGTCGCGGAAGGAGACCTCGGCAAAACCACCCGCCGTGGAGGTCTCGATCTCGATGCGCGGCGGGCGTTCCGTCTCGCTCACCGCGTCGTATGCGTTGTTAATGATGTTGAGGAATACCTGTTGCAACTGGTGTGAGTCGCCTATGACGTCGGGCAAATCGCTCAGGTACTTCTCTACCACCTCAACGCCGTGGCTGGAGAAATCGTAAGCCCGCAGCTTAATGGTGCGGCTGAGAATGCTGTTGAGTTGCACCGCCTGGCGCTGAGGCGGCATCTGACGAGCAAAGCTGAGCAGGTTTTGTACGATCTGTTTGGTGCGCTGCGCCTCTTGAAGAATGACCCGCAGATCTCTGCGGGCGGCATCGGGGAGCTCAGGATTTTCCATCAGCAGATCGGCGAAGCCGAGAATGGCGGTCAAGGGATTGTTGACCTCGTGGGCCACGCCGGAAACCAACTGGCCCACCGCCGCCATCTTTTCGGTATGCATGAGTTTGGCGTGCAACATGGAAGCGTCGGTGATGTCGGTCATGACCACGACGATGCTGGAGACGTGGCCCTGGTCATCACGCATCGGGCTCAGATTGACAGAGAATTGGCCGGTGCGGCCATCGGCGCGCATGACCGGAAGCTCAAGGTTGTCCACCTGCTGGCCGCAGAGAGTGGCGGCGAGCGCCTCCTGCATGGCCGAGCGGCGGGTGGGAGCAATCAGTTCCATCAGCGGGCGGCCCAGCAACTGCTCTCGTTGATAGCCTCCCGCTTCGTACCAGCGGCGGTTGGCATAACTGATCAGACCGGCAGTATCGGCCACCAGGATCAGGCTCTGGGTATTGTTCAGGATCTTGCTGGAGAAATCGCGCTCGCGCTGTAGCTCCGACTGAAAATTCTTGAGATCGGTAATGTCGAGCATGAGGCCGCGATATTGGGTCAAGCGGCCCTGGGCGTCGCGCACCGCGAAGGCGTTCATCAGCACGTGGATCAGCGAGCCGTCTTTGCGACGCAGAGTTTCGTGGTAGTTCCGCAAGACCCCGCGCTGTTCCACCAACTGTGTCAGCTCGCGACGGCGTTCGGGCGAAGAATAGATTTGTGTCGGCACCTCGGCCTGCAGCAATTCTTCCCGGCCGTCGTATCCCAGCATGCGAACCAGGGCTTGGTTCACTTCGATGAAGCGGCCCTCGGGGCTGGTGAAGAACAAGCCCTCCTGGATGTTATCGAACAGCTCGCGATAGCGGCGCTCCGCCTCGCGGCGATCGGTGATGTCTTTCAAGACGTGGATAGTCTGAAGGCTTTCACTCTCGCTGGCGTGAACCCGCGAGGTGGAAACCAGGTAGGTGCGCTCCAGCACGGGCTGTACGAACTCGTCGCGTCCCTCCACGTCGCTGCGGCAGAACGGACAGGAACGCGGCGCGACATCGGGAGCCACGGACATCAACGCGCTCATGCTGATGCCGATCAGCTCCGGCGGGGGCACGCCAATGAATTCCGCCAGCGGGCGGTTCGCGCGCAATACCCTGTGGTGCTCGTCATGGACCACGATGAAATCGGAGAGTGCATCGAAGATCTCCAGCCAGTGGCGATTGGCCTGGTCCATGCGGGTGAACAGGCGAGCGTTCTCCAGGGCGACAGACGCCTGCCCGACGATGGCCTGCAAAAGCAGCTCGTCATCCTGATTGGCGGCATGTCCGCGGTTGGCAAGGCAGAGCAGGCCAACCAGTTCTCCGTCGGTTCCGGGAAGCCGCGCCACGGTAAGGTCATTCCAACCGAGGGCCGAGGCGACTGGACCGAGCAACTCATTGGCCGGCGCGGAAAAGATAGCTTGACGATGTTCAGGTAGCAGCCCAGACAGCGCAACATTCAGACGACCGAAGAGTGCAAGGTCATTTCCCTGGCTGCCCTCGAGGACCACTGTCTCCAGCTTCGAATCCTGATAAAGGGCCAGGGCGGCGGCGTGGGCGTCCAGCATGCCGGCGACGCGGGAAACAAAACGCTTGGCGAACTCGGGCAGCCGGACGAGCGAACTGGTTTCCAGGGCCAGGCTCATCAACGCTTCGGCCCGGCGGCGGTGCTGCTCGGAAAGGTGGAGATTGCGCGTCATCTCCAGTGCCACCGCCGCCTGCCCGGCAAGGATGGTAGCTTTGGCGGCCAAGTCGTCGCTGAAGAAGGCTGGATCGGAGCCGTGCACGAAAACCGCCGCCCCGATCGCTTCTCCGGAAATGATTAAGGGGGCAGCCATGATGGAGCGGGCGCGATATTCCCGGGCCATGGGATAGCGTTCCAGGTCCACATTGTTGAGGTAAACTGTCTTGCGGCTGCGAATCGATTCCAAGGCGACCTCGCTCGCTCCAGTCTTGAGGCCCAGACGGGTGCCGCGAAACTCGTCGGCCATGAATCCGTCCGCCTCGGTGCCCACAAGTTCATCGGGAGCAACAACCTGCCAGAAATAGCTGCCGCTCACCTGGAAGAATTCCCGCGTCATCTGACAGAAGAGGCGAAGCAGGGATTGGGTGTCGTGTCCCTGATTAGCGGCCGCACACAATCGCAGCAGCAGCTTTTGAAAGGTCTCACCGGACCGGGAACCAGGGTCATCAACTAGCGTGCCATTTCCAGAGTGCATAGGCCGGTTAGCCGTTCCTAACCAGAACCGCTCGGACGTAACAACAGTGGGGGGATAAGGGGAACGTACCTCGTCATCTCAAATTGAGTCAAGGAAATACGACGAAAAGGTGTCGCAAAATGAAAGTGGGGGGATTAGGACTGTGGCAGACGAATCCGTCTCAAACTGAGAGAAATCCGTCGCGACCACGCCTCTCCTGAGACATTAAGGCTCCTGCCCCGGCCCCGGCCAAACCTCTCGGCCAATCCTCTAAGCCATTGTTCTACAGCAACTTAGAACTGAATCTTGGAAACCCCGGCCGCTCGCCGAGCGGGTGGCAGCGGCCGTGCACCTATAACGATAGGTTTCTCTCATGGAGGAATTGTGTCTTTCCGGGAGCGGCAGAGTTGGCTAGCAACGAGTCTGTTGGCAGCGGCGGTCTGCCTCTCGGCAGGCAAGCCGGCACTCGGGTTCGCCCACAAGCCGGAGGAAGAGATCCCGCGCAAGATCAAGATCCGGGTGGCGCCCGTTTACCCGGACCTTGCCCGACGGCTGAACCTCAGCGGAGTGGTCCGGCTGGCGGTGGTAGTAGCCCCCAATGGAAACGTTAAGAGCACGAAGGCGCTGGGCGGGCATCCCGTGCTGGTGAATGCCGCCGAGGATGCCGTCAAGAAATGGAAATTTGAGACCGCTGCGGACGAAAACAGCGGGGTGGTGGAAGTCACTTTTAAGCCGGCAAGCCAGTGATGATCAGCAAGATTGGGGTTTTTACGGAGGAGCAGCAATGACGATCAGCAAGAAACTTTATCTCAACTTCGGAGCCGTCCTTGCGATGGTCGTAGTGCTGTTGCTGGTGAACCTGGTTGCCGTCGAGCGGGAGCATTCGGCCAAGACCGCCGCCCAGCAGTCTATGGAGATGTCGGATGCAACCGACCACTTGCGCTCCCAGATGATGCAGAACCGGCTCTTCCTAAGCAATTACCTGCTGAGCGGCGATACCCGGGAAACGGAACGGATGACCGAGGGGGTTCGGCGGCTCGGCGAGCACCTGAGGCAGGCGATGTCGCTGGCTAACTCAGATCAGCAGAAGACGGCGCTCGAGAGAGTCCAACAGCTGGAACAGTCCTGGTACAACGAGTTTGCCGTGCCACTGATTGAGAAACGCAAGCAGGTAGACGCCGGCAATGTTACGGTGGCTGAACTGCAAATCTTCTACCTTCAGAAAGATGCCTCCTCCTGGGTGAAGAACTCCACCGACACGCTGGATATTGCCGACCAGGAAACTAAAAAAACGGTGGAAGAGCGACGCCGTTCCGATGAGACGGCGACCACCGCGACCAGCACGGTGTCTGTGATCAGCACCTTGATCGCGCTTGGCTTGGGATTATTCATCGCCTACAGCACCGCCAACAGCATTACTGAACCTTTGAACAACCTCATGGGCGTCGCTCAGCAGATCGGAAATGCCGGCGAACTGGACCACAACATTGATATTCAGCGCCAGGATGAGATTGGCGAACTGGCCCGGACCTTCAGCGCGATGGTGAAGTACCTGAAGGAGATGGCGACGGTCTCGGAGGCCATCGCGGGCGGCGATCTGACGGTAGAAGTAAAACCACGGTCAAAAAGCGACACCCTCGGCCATGCCTTTCAGAAGATGGTGGAAGGTTTGCACAGCCTGGTGAAGAACGTGCGTGACGCTTCCCGCCAAGTGGCCAGCGCTTCCGGGCAAGTGGCGGGCGCTTCGGACGAATCGGCCAAGATCAGCTTGCAGGCGTCCTCGGCTATTGATGAAGTCACCAGCACCATGCATGAAATGAGCGTGAACGTGCAGAACATGGTGAAGAGTACGCAGACGCAAGCCTCGAGCGTGAGCGAGACTTCGGCTTCCATCGACCAGATGGTGGCTTCGATTCAACGAGTGGCCGACACCGCGAAGGTGCTGCTGGACATTTCCAATCGGTCGCGCGAAGAGGTGCATAACGGAATTGCCACCATGGAAAAGGCGACCGACGGTCTCAACCGCATCAACACCACCATCCAAAGTTCGGGTGAAATCATCGACGTTCTCGGGCAGAGGGCAGACGACATCGGCAAGATCATCGAAGTCATTGACGACCTTGCCGAGCAAACCAACCTGCTCGCTCTGAACGCGGCCATTGAAGCGGCTCGCGCCGGCGAACACGGGCTGGGATTCGCGGTGGTGGCCGACGAAGTCAGAAAGCTGGCTGAAAAGTCGGCACAGTCTACCAAGGAAATTTCCGAACTGATCCAGAGTATCCAGAAGGAAGCCCGCAAGGCGGTGGAGAACATGGACCGCAGCACGGGCATCGTGAATGAGGGCCTGGAGTTGGGCGGCGAGTTGAACGGCGCGCTCAAGAAAATCTCCAACGTCGTGACCGAGGTCTACAAGTTTGCGCAGGAAATCGGGGCGGCGACTAACGAGCAGTCCCACGGATCCTCGCAGATTGCGCGCGCTACAACGCGGCTGAACGAAATCACTCACGAGATCAACTCCGCCGTGGAAGAACAGGCTTCCGGCGCGCAGGCAGTCGTCAAGGCCATGGAGCGGATGCGGGAACTGATCCAGCAATCTACTTCCGGCTCGACCGAATTGGCAGCTTCGGCAGAACAGATGTCCAAGATGTCGCGAGACCTGCTGTCCTCAATGCACCGCTTCATCATCGACAACATCGGTGACTATGGCGATAGTGGCGGGAAACAAGACAAGGCTGGCAGGGCGGCGCGGGCGGCCATGGCGTCACATTCGTAGGCTCCGGAAATCTTCATGAACCGTGAGTTGCACATTGTCGGTTTCCAGGTGGGACGCGAGACTTATGGCGTTCGCATCGCGTCGCTGCATGAGATCGTCCGCCTCACGGAAATTACCGCCGTGCCGGACGCCCCCGAATACATCGAGGGCGTCATTAACCTGCGCGGCAAGATTGTGTCCGTGATCGATTTGCGTAAGCGCTTTGGAGAAAAGCAGATCGTAGCCAACCCCAAAAAGAACCGGATCCTGGTGGTGGAAACCCACGGGCGGCTCACGGGGCTCATCGTGGATTCTGCCTCCGATGTAATCAAGATTCCGGCCGAGGACGTGGAACCCCCGCCGGCGGTCTTTCAGGATGGTGGCCTGAATTGCGTTACCGGATTGGGAAAGTACAAGGACCGTCTGATCGTTCTGCTAGACATGAACAAGCTCCTCGATCGCAGCAGTTCGCAACGAGAGGAAAAATCCGCCGAGGCGAAGGGAGCGGCCGCCGGCCAATAAGCCGGACAACGACATGAGCACACCCGCCTTGCCGCCATCCTTGAGCGATGCCGAACTGAAGCTGCTCCAGGCGCTCGTGTACCAGGAGTGCGGTATGCATTTCGACGCGCGCCGCGCGCATTTTCTCGAGGACCGCTTGCAGCGCCGCCTGCGGGAATGCCAGCTGGATTCCTTCTACAGCTATTACCGGCTTTTGATCAGCAGTGATGGCAAGCAGGAACTGGCCCGGTTGCTCGAGAACCTCACCATCAACGAGACCAGTTTCTTTCGCAACAAGGCGCAGTTGGATCTGTTTCACAAGTTCATTCTGGAAGAGATTCTGCAGCGGAAGCAGGCGCGGCGGGATTTTTCATTGCGGGTGTGGAGCGCGGGTTGTTCGACCGGCCAGGAGCCATACACCATGGCCATGCTGATCTCTGATGCCCTGGCTTATTACTATCTGCGCAATCCCCTGCCCATGGCCAACGTTTCGCCGCGGCCGCTGGTGCCTCCGCCCTGGAAAGTCGAGGTAATGGCGTCCGACATCAGCTACTCGGTTTTGCGTGCGGGGCAGGAAGGCGCCTACAACGAATCCCAGATGTCCAGCGTGGATTACAGCTACCGGCTGCGCTACTTCGACAAGGTCGGCGACCGGTACGCAGTGAAGAAAGCTGTAAAAGAGATCGTCCACTTCGACTTCCACAATCTGAAGACAGAATATCTGCCGCAGCGCAATGACGTGATCTTCTGCCGCAACGTGATGATGTATTTCGACGAACCTGAGCAGAAGCGGCTGGTGGACAAGTTCTATCGTTGCCTCAATCCAGGGGGCTACCTGTTTGTCGGACATGCCGAGAGCCTGCTGGGGCTGACCGACAAGTTCGCGATGATACATCGCAACAACGGAACCGCGTATCAGCGGGTTGAGGTGAACGTTTGAGCAACTCATCCGACGACCGCACCGCGGAACTGCGCGAACTCTTCTTTGAGAGCGCCCAGGAATTAATCCAGGCGCTCAACGAAGAGGCGCTGAAGCTGGAGAAGAAACCGGGCGACAGCGAAGTGGTGCGCAGCATCCGGCGCATCGTGCACACCCTGAAGGGAGACGCCGGGGCTTGTGGGTATCGCGAGCTGAGCGAGTTGGCTCATGAGTTCGAGGATGTGCTGGCGCTGGAAATCAGCTCCGCCGAGCATGACCAGATGGCAGAAGTTGCCTTGGCGGCCGCCGACGTCTTTGCCGCCCTGATCGAGGCCTACCGCAAAAAGAAGAAAGTTCCTTCCGCGCAGGCCCTGCGGGCCCGCATCCACAAGCTGGCGGCGCCGCCCGCCAAAAAGACGCGGCGCAAGAAATCCGCTTCAAGCCTCCACTTCGCGTGGAGCGAGTATGAACGGCTGGCCATCCGTAATGCCTTGAGCCAGGGAAAGAACGTCTTCAACATTGCCGCACAGATTGATCCGGTGTGCGCCATGCCGGTCGCAGCGCGGCAGCTGATTGAGAACGCCTTGAAAACCGTAGGCGAGGTATTGGCGATCCGTCCAGAACCGGGAGCGCGCGATGCCGCCCGACTGGTGGAAGCAGCATTGAGCAGCCAGCTCGCCCCGCAGGAGATCGAAGCAAAGTGTCACATTCCATCCATTGTCAGCAAGGTGACGATGGAGACCGCGCAGGCGGCGAAGCAAGCCAAGAAAGCGGCGGGTGCCGAAGAACCGACAAAAGACGTAACCGAAGCGCCCTCACCAGCTCCGGAAGAACCGGGGGACAGCCAAGCTGCTGCTCCGACGCCTAGCATCGCCGGCGCAGAGAACATCCTGCGCGTGGATGCGGAGCGCATCGACAACGTGCTCAATCTGGTGGGCGAACTCATTATTGGAAAATCGATGCTGTATCAGGTGATGAACGAATTTGCGCGGCAGCATCCCAAGGACACGCTGCGCAATAAGTTCGCCGACGCCATGGGTTTTCAGGCGCGCGTCCTCAACGACCTGCAGCGCGCGGTGATGAAAATTCGCATGGTGCCGGTCGAGCAATTATTTCGCCGCTTCCCGAGAATCGTGCGCGATGTGGCGCACCAGTGCGGCAGAGAAGTGGAGCTGGTATTGACCGGACAGGACACGGACCTGGACAAGAGCATCCTGGATGCCATTGCCGAGCCGCTTACCCACATGGTGCGCAATGCCGTGAGCCATGGCATCGAGCCAGCGGAAGAGCGTCAGCGGCTGGGCAAGAGTCCCCAAGGAACGGTTCAACTGGACGCCTACCATCAAGGCAACCAGGTCATGGTGGAAGTCAGGGATGACGGGCGGGGTATCAACGTGCCCCGGGTTCGGGCCAAAGCCATCGAGATGGGACTGGTGACGACCCAAGAAGCCGCGCGGCTGAGCGATGCGGAAGCCCTGGATTTCATATTCCGCCCCGGCTTCAGCACCGCGGAGGAAGTCACGCAAATTTCCGGACGGGGCGTGGGTATGGACGTAGTGCAGAGTGTTCTCCAGCGCATGAAAGCCAGCGTCAGCGTGGAAACCGGCGCCGGCGAAGGCACGACCTTTCGGCTGAAACTGCCGCTGACCTTGGCCATCATCAAAGCTTTGATGTTCACGGTCGAGGAGCGCCTGTATGCGATCCCGCTGAATGCGGTCGCCGAAATTGCCCGCGCGACAGAAGGCGGAGTACACCAGGTGGACAATCACGAGGTGCTGCCGTTGCGCAATCAGATGCTGCCTCTGGTGCGGCTCGGTCATCTGCCGGCGGAAGACACGGAGAAACGCTCGCGCAAATTCTTTGTGCTGGTGATCAACGTCGGCGAAAGAAAACTCGGGCTGATTGTGAACGGCCTGGTTGGCGAGGAGGAACTGGTTATCAAAGCGCTCGACGATCAAGTCGTGACGACCGATCTGGTGAGTGGCGCGTCCATCCTCGGCGACGGACGGGTCGTGCTGATCCTGAATCTGGCGGCAATCGTGGAGCGTATGGGCCGGATGCGGCCGGAAGAAGCAGGCGCCGTGCTCTCCGGACTGCTTTTCCAACATGGGGAATCGATGACACGAAAAGCTGGCGATTCAACGGGGGTCGAGGCATGAGTTCCCCCGTGAAAGTCCTGGTTGTGGACGATTCCGCACTGATGCGGAAACTGATCCCGCAAATCATCGAGAAGGACCGTTCCATCCAAGTAGTTGGGACGGCGATGGATGGAAATTTCGCGCTCAAGAAGATCGAGGAATTGCAGCCGCAGGTCATTACGCTGGATTTGGAAATGCCGGGCCTAAGCGGGAGCGACACGCTGAAGGCCGTCATGCGGAAGCATCAGATCCCGGTGATCGTGGTCAGTTCCCACACCACGGCAGGAGCATCGGTCACGCTGCAGGCGCTGGCCCTTGGAGCCTTCGATTTCGTGGCCAAGCCGCAGGACGTTTCCGCGCAGATGCCGGACATTGCGAGCGAGTTGATCGGCAAGATCAAGGCGGCCGCGCTGAGCAAGCGAATAAAATTTCAGCCCCTCACCGAGGACCTGAAAAAAATCGCGAAGCTGGCAGCCGGTCCCGATCAGGAACCGACGCGCGTGATCGCCATCGGGATATCCACCGGTGGCCCCAACGCCCTCGAATACATGCTTTCGCAATTGCCGGGAGACTTCCCGGGCACGATCGTGATCGCGCAACACATGCCCGAAGGCTTCACCGAGATGTTTGCGCGGCGGCTCGATGAATGCTGCTCCATCCGGGTAAAGGAAGCGGCTTCGGGTGACCTTCTGGTAGCGGGACGTGCGCTGATCTGTCCGGGCAACCGGCACCTGAAAGTTAAGCGGCTGCCGCTGGGAGAGGTGGCTCTGTTGTCGGACGAGCCCCGCGTCAATGGACATCGTCCTTCGGTCGATGTGCTCTTCCGCAGCCTGGCCGACGAGTTCGGACCTCGTGGTGTCGCCCTACTGATGACGGGTATGGGCGACGATGGCGCTACCGCTCTGGGTGCTGTACAAGCCGCGAGCGGATTGACCATCGCCCAAAGCGAAGATTCCTGCGTGGTTTACGGCATGCCGAAGGCGGCCATCGAACGGGGTTTTGCGACCCGAGTCGTCCCTCTGGATGCGCTGGCCAGGACACTCGAGGCGCAGTGCGGCACCGACCGCCGTCGCGCGACCAGCGCCGTCGCCGCCGAGCCCACCAAGACCGCAGGCGCCGGACGCAATTGAGTTTTTGACCGGAGCTGCATGGTTCGCAGAGCCGGTAGTTGTGAGGGATGAGGGGTAGAAGGAGGGTTGTATGGAGCAGTTCGCAGCAGTGAAACGCAAAGACGGGCAGCCCGTCCGGTACCTGATCGTGGATGACTCGGTCTTCGCGCGCAAGAACCTGGCGCGCATGATCGAATCGTTTGGCGGACAGGTGGCGGGCGAAGCCGGAGACGGCTGCACGGCCATCACCGAGTATGACCGGACCAATCCTGACATCGTGCTCATGGACATCACCATGCCGCAGATGGAAGGAATCGAAGCGGCCGAGCGCATCGTGCGCTCGCACCCGAACGCGCGCATCGTTATGGTGTCGTCTGTGGGCTACCAGGACAACATCGTGGCAGCGTTGCAACGGGGTGCGCGGCACTTTGTGCAGAAACCGGTCAAGCCGGAAGTGCTCTACGAGGTGATCAAGTACGTGATGGGCGAAGACGCCAGCGTAGCCAGTGCCGCGGGCGCGGGAGCATAAACCATGCGCATGGAGCTGATCCAGCCATTTATTAATGCGGCAGACGCCGTGCTGGCTGACAGCCTGCAGTGCTCGACTTCCATCGGCAACCTCAGCATGGAAGAAGAGGCCTACCGGCGACACGGGGTGGCGGCGCTGATCGCGCTGTCGGGCGACATCGAGGGCCGCATTGTCTTCGACGTCGATCCGCAAACGGCGATGCGCGTGGCCAGCCGCATGGCGGGGGAAGAACTGCCTTCGTCGGAGCAGCTGATGCGGGAGACTGTCTGCGAGCTCGCCAACCAGGTCATCGGGAATGCGGTCACCTCGCTTAATGACCAAGGCTTCCACTTCCGCGTGCATCCGCCCGAGGTGCACACCTCCGAGCAAGGCGACAAGAGCAGCGAGGATACCGAGGCGCTGGTCATGTGCATCGAGACCTGCAGCGGCAAGGTGTTCATGAACGTTGCGCTGCGCTACAACCGGCGCCGCATGCAGGAACGAGCGGCGGTAGCTGGCGAATAGAAAGATTGGTTGGGCAGACCTGCTCGCGAGTTGGTCAGTTCACGAGTAGGCATCGCTGTCCTGCGCTGTCCTCGATAGACCCGGTTTCTGAGGGTACCCTGCTAGCCCCCAGCTACTGCCTGCCACCTACTCAGCGACGAATCGGTGGCCGGCTTTCTTCTTAAATCAGGAATCAAAGATGCAATAGAGATGGCTCAAGGCCGGTCGACCCGCCGGCAAGTACTCTTCCATAGCTGGTTCATCGCGGCGCCGACGGTCTGCGCTGCAACCGCACCCCTGTTGCTACATTCGCCCTGGTTTTGTCAGCCCATTCCGCATTAGTTAGCTCAGCCGACCAGTTTTCCGGTCCCGGATCCAGTCAGCCACCGTCCCGCGCCCAATCGGGGCCGGGCCTCAACGCCTTCGGCTGCGCACTCCGGACCCCCGCAAGCGCTCCCAACCAGCCTGCCGGGCATTCCGGTGCCAGCAGCCGCTGCCGCGTCTAAACCGCAACCGCTATCTTGCCGTCAGTACGGGCGCTATCCCGCCGCCTACACAGGCCTTCAAGATTGCCACCCAGAACAGCTTCGACTACTCCTCATTTGTGTTCGTGGGCATCACTTCCGTTATGGCGGGAAGGAACCAACCCGCATCCGCAACTCGGGAAGGGGGGTGGCGGGTTTTGGGAGATACTACTGGCGCGGCTTGGTTGACAAGGCCGACCTCGACTATCTGGTGATTTTTGCCCTGCCGACCGTCTTTCATCAGAGCGAGGGTCACTATGCCCAGAGTAGCTGAACAGGCTCGGCACCAAAAAGAAACCCGCGGACAGGAGTGTCCGCGCCACACGGATTTGCCAGCGCGGCCAGGAGCGTCCGCGCCCTCCGCCGCTTTACTTCTGGTCTGCGTACCTCATGCAGGTCTCGTTGCCCTTAGAGTCGATCAGGATTTGAATACACCGACGCTCGGCAGGCGGAGCTTTCACTCGTACCGGAGCCGGTCGAACCGGCGCAGGAGCGGGGGTATAACGCGCAACCTCCGGCTTCGAGCCGCCGAAATAAAACACCGGCCCAAAGCTAACCCGGATGTTGTTAAGAGGCACTCCGGACTTGGAGGGGCGGATAAAATCTGCCGCGGTTGCAACCCCGAAGCGACGCGAGAGACGAAAAGTCGTTCCGCCGCCAATCGCGAAACCGAACGCGTTAGCAGCTGAGCTTCCCGTACCGGCGGTCGGGTCCGTGTAGGTCGTGTTAAGGCGGTATAAACCCAGCAAGACGTGAGCGTACTGACTAAGATGTCCGATATTGTAGCTAATGCGCGGTCCACCCATGATGGTTAGGCTGGAGAGGCCGAGCTTGTCACCGGCAACAGCGAAGTTCTTGTAACTCTTGCTGTCGCGGCTAAAGTCGCCCTCCGCGCCGAGCCAACGATAGAACGTGAAATTACTGGAAGTGTGAAAGCCGAAGAAGCTTTGACGGGGCGCGACCGTTCCCGGCAGGCCGAGAAAGTTACTGAAGTCAAAGCTTTCCCACTGAAAGCCGCCGTAAACCTCAGCCGTGTGAAGAGAGGGCAGGTGAGCGCTGACCGGTGTACTCGCTGGAACGACCGCTTGCGAGAAAGCAACCGCGGACAGAGCGCAAATAAAAAGGAAGAAAACGGTGTGGCGTTTCACGATGAATCCTTTTAGGAGCACGTAGCTCGTTAGAGGCTCGTTTCACGAGCCTGAAGGGGGAAACGAGACTATAACAACTCGTTAGCCTCGTAGTCTCATCACGTTAGACGCGACACGAAGGTAACCGAAGCGAGCCCAAGCAGAGGTTTCGGCGCTGCCGCCAAATCCTTCGCGCACTTTCGTCCGCCCCGTATGACTGCATCCTTGTCAGTCCGGGATTGCGCGGTTTGCGCAAAGGTGGGGCGGCACGATGCTCCAGCGCTACCTTGAGAAAGGGCGCGACCAGGACAGTTCCCGGAAATGTGCGCAAGCCCCGAAGGCGGTATGCAAACGGGCGCCGGGACAGAGCCTGCCCTGAGCGAAGGGGAAGGGAGTGTCCACGCCGCACGGGCTAGGTCATCTCTTTCATTCTAAGTTGCTGAAAACACGGGGCCCGAAGCAACTAACTGTCAACCGATTCTTGCCCAACCCAACAATTTTCTGGCGCTAATGCAACTACTTAGCTCGAAACTGCAACTACAGGGTGCGCACTCTTCACGATTGGTTCCCAGGTCCCAAGCTTTTGCCCGACGCGTCTGAGATTCAGCCCCCTGTGCAGGCGATCGGGACTTGGAGTGGGGTGCCCGCCCCCGATCAAGTTTTTCCAAAATCAGAAAAGTGGTGCAAGGAGACAAAGCTATGAGGTCTCGATGGCGGGTAATTGCAGTTGTGACTGTGATGACGGGTGCGGCTCTGATTCTCCTGATGAATTTCGATTCGGTCTCGGCGCAGATGCCGGGCTTCAGTCCGAACCAGGAACTGGCGCTTCCCTACCTGGCTCCGGTCGGAGGTCCGAGCGGACCGGAGGCGTTCGTGGTGCGAGGTCTGGAGCCTAGTGTACGCACGGATTCGCAGGGCACGGTGTATGTGTCCTCGATTCGCGGCGTACCGGGTGGAACCGACCTGCATCGCTGGTATCAGGCGGTGGATGGGCCTCCGAATGCCGACGGAACACTACCCTTCAAGTACGAAGGCCAACCGGACAACTGCGGTATTCTGACCAACGGTTGCGCCGGCAACGTCGGTAATACAACCAACCCCGGGGTTACTCCGGGCGGCGGCGATGTGGATATCGCCGTGAACGCGCCGGCTCCGGGCACCAACGTCCCCAACTTGGGCCTGGTCAGCCTGTCGCTGGCTCCCGGCGTCACTGCCACGCACTCCACCAACCGTGGAGATAGCTTCACTGTCCCGAATCTGGTGGCTGCCCTGATCCCTGGCGACGATCGCCAGTGGATTGATGGAACCGGTTCCAACCTCATCTATCAGAACTACCACGACGTCGCTACCTTCAACATCGAGGTGCAGCGCTCCAACGATGGCGGCCAGACTTATGTCAACGGCTTCGGTGAGGCGATTGACCCGAAAACCTTTGCCGCCGCGGGCAACGTAACGCCCACTGCCACGGCCAACATTGCTGGACGAATCCAGGTGGATCGCAGTTCCTGTGGAACGCGCGGCAGCCTATATCAAATTTTTGTCGCACCCGACAACGTTACCGAGAACACCGGCGGAATGCCAATGCGATCCGTGTATGTGGGTGTTTCGAATGATGTGAAGAAGGGTCAGCGCGTGTTCACGTTTACCGATCACAAGGTGTTCACCAGCCCTGCCGGCTCGCCGGGAGCCGCCAATGGTACAGACAACATTTTCCCCGCGCTTGCCGTAGACGGTCTGGGGTACCTCTACGCGGTGTGGTCGGACAACTCCAATATCTTCTTGTCGTCCTCCGGGGATCAGGGAAAGACTTGGACGGCTCCGGTCCAGGTAAACCAAGGGCCCACGGTCGGGAAGGCCAACGTGTTTCCCTGGGTAGCTGCTGATAGCAACGGCCACGTGGTCGTGGTCTGGTTGGGAGACAACACGGTGGGCAACTCGAATGACCGGGCAACTCTTGAGCCTGGGCATCCGGCATCGCAGGGAGCGGCCTGTAGCAGCGGAAATACCTGCATGCAGGAGTGGGCGCAATGGAATGTGTACATGGCGGAAAGCGTGAATGGACACAGTTCGACGCCGACGTTCACGCAATCCGAGACCAGCGATCACGTCATCCACCGCGGCACCGTTTCCACGGGCGGGCTGGGGGGCGGAGCGGATCGTGCCCTGGCGGATTTGTTCCAGGTGTCGCTTGATCCTGAGCACCGGGCCAATATGGCGTTCTCCGACGATCATAAGCCCCACCCGCTTTGCAGCTGGCTAGGTAGTGGGCAGTGTGGGGCAGACGATCCGCGGACCACGCGTCTGACTCGTGCCAACTTCACCCGGCAACTGGAAGCCAATGCGAGCATCGTGAAAGGGGGAAGCTGCGCCGCGCCATCGCAGTTCGAACAAGGCGAGCAGGAAGCCGGCGAAGGTGAAACTCAGAACAGCGATGGCTCAAAGAACGATTTCAGCTTCCTCAGTTACGGCAGTCCTCGGAACGGAGTGCTGCAATATGACGACAACAGCGCCCACCTTCACCTGCGAAGTTCCAACGGGATCGCTTCTCTGAGCTTCTCGGGAAGTTGCGGAACTTCCGCCGGAAACGCCAAGGTGAACGGCCAGTCGGGCTACGCCTTCACGGCCGTAGCCTGCGATTACGGATCGACGAGCCTGGACACGTTCGCCATCAGCGTGAGCGGTCCCAAGGGATTCACCTACGGCAAGACAGGAAATCTCAGCTCCGGATTTGTTCACCTGACGCCGTAGTGAGATGCCGTAGTGAGATTAAGAGATCGAGAGCCCGTGTTCCTCGCCGAGGCGGCTCTTTTGTCTTAAGGGACTCAAGGACCCGCGACCACCCAGAGTGGGTTCTGCGGAGGAGGGGGCGGGAGAGGCTGACCGGGCGCCGAGGGGTAGGCGCTCACCGGAGAATTGATGTTGGCGCACTGGTGGGTAACCGGATTGGTGACGCAAGCGTCATCGGATGTCCGGATCACGCTGGTGCTTCCGGCATAACAATTGGCTACATAGACCTTGCTGCTGTCCACCGAAGACGCAATGGAAATGGGAAATCTCCCGCTTGAAGCGGCGGCATCGCAGACCGCCTTCGACTGTAAAAGGCCGCTCGTGGTCAGATCCACGGCACCGAGGTCGATGGTTTTGGTGAGCGTATTGTCCGAGGTCCTGATGACCGCAATCTGCGAGGTAACGCACGTGTCTTGAGGGTTGTTGGGAGTTGAGCAGGCGCCCACTTGATAGCTGGCAACGTAGGCGCGAATGCCATCGTTCAACGCCGTCACCATGGCAACCGTAGACCGAAGCGCCACAGCGTTGGGGAGCAGCTTAAGCGGGTTCGCAGCCGCATCCAGGATGGTCAGGCTGCCGGTGTTCGAGTTCGTGACATAGAGCCGGTTCAGATGCCGGTCGAGAAACATGAAATTCGAACCCGCCGCCAGCGAAACGGACGAGGCAGGAATCAGCGTGTCGCTCGTCGTGTCAATCACCGATAATCCGCTCTGATCTAGGACATACAGCTTGGTGCTATCGAGGCTGGCAACCGCCCACACCAAGCCGTTGAAGCCTGCGATGGTCTTGTTCACAGTCTGGTCGACGGTGTTTATGGCCGTGACAGAGCCTGAGCCCTTGTCGACGCTATAGAGCTTGTGGCCATCGGGCGTTTCGGCCAGAACCGCCGCCTGCAAACCGACACAAATAAAATTGGTTACTACTTCTGACGCCGTGTTTATGACGGCCACAAAGGAAGTACCGGGGCAGGGCGGCGACGAGCGAGGTAAGACTGGATTGTTGGCCACGTACATGGCTTTTGATTCGGTGGAATGCACAAAGACCGGATTAGCATCGGTCGGCAGGGTGATAGTCGTGGCCTTACCGATTGCGCCGAATGTGCTGGCCGGGCTAAAAGTCGTGACCGTATCGTCGGTTCCATTCGCGAGGTAAACCCGGTTGCCACCAGGTGACAAGATGGCGGCATGCACCGGGCCTTGTGGGCCTTGTCCAACCGCAGCGACGCCCAGAGATCCGGCTGGAACGGTGCCGATATTCGTGTCACCCGAAACGTCGATTTGCATTCCGCTCCCAGGATTGCCGGGTGCATTCTGGCTGGCGACGATGGCGAAATGAAAATTCTGGGGATCAGGCGCAGGACCCGGTATGGGGTTGGCGACCGGACGAAAGATGTCGCCGCAGCCTGTGCCGATCAGAGATAGCAGCAGGACGAAAGCAATCCGGTACACGATTGCCCTTCGCGGCAAGCCGGAAAACTGCATGCGTTCCCAGAACATGGAAAAGAATTTTCCCATTCTAATGGGAAGGGGGAGAATGCGCCAGAGTGGCAGGCAGCTGTTGGCCATCAGCTGTTAGCTTTGAAATCGGGTGGCCATGTGAGTGAGTCGAGGAATCGCTGCATTTCAGGAAAATGCGGAGATCCTTCGGCGAAGGCGCACCTGTCTTGGAACGACTTTGGACACGCCCGACTCGCCCTGGTACGAATCCGGGTTGATGAGCACGCTCGGACGGGGTAAGCCCCATCTCTACCTCAGTTCTCATGAGGATAAAGACGCGGCTTGCCGCCTCGAACGGCATTTCCATGACGGGCTCTGCAGGCGTGCCCTGATAGGAAGCTGGAATTTTCCCGAGGGTGTGAAGACGCAGCATGGCAAGTTAGCACGGGTGACACGGGGTGAAGGGGCACGAACAACGGTACAGCCTAGGTTGTACGCGTTGGGGTAAGAACTAAAAGCTAACCGCGAACCGCTGCCTTCAAGCCCTGGTGCGGCGCGATGGTTTGCGATCGATCGAGACCGGCGCCTGGGCGACCGTGGCCGCCGGTTTCTTCTTGCCTTCCATTTCCGCCAGGCTCTGCTTGAGGGCGGCCATCAAGTCCACCACCGGCGCCATCTTCTTCGGCTTCTCCACCGGCTGGACTTCCTGGCCTTCGAGCTTGGCTTCGATCAGCTTCTTCAAATTTTCCTGAAAGGCATCGTGATACTTTTCCGGGTCCCACTCGCCGGCGAGCGCCTCGATGAGCTGGTGCGCGATCTTCACCTCGCCTTCCTTCAGTTCGACATCAGGACGGCCGAAGCCTTCCACTTCGCGCACCTCGTCGGAGTAATACATGGTGTGCAGCATCAGGCCGCCTTCTTTGGGCCGCAGGAAGACCGTGTACTCGCGGTTGTGCATGGTCAGCTTGGCAATGGCTACGTACTCGCTCTCCTCCAGAGCCTTGCTGAGCAGCGCATAGGGACGCCGGCCCGCCTCCTCGGGCATCATGTAATAGGAGGACTCGAAGTAAACCGGATCCACGTCGCTCGCCTTCACGAATTCCAGGATCTCCATCGTCTTGGCGGTCCTGGGCTCGATCTTTTTGATCTCCTCAGGCTCGATGACGACATATTCATCTTTGCGATATTCGTAGCCTTTCACGATCTCGTCGCGCCCCACTACGCGATTGTCGTTGGGGCAGAAGAGCTGCTGCTTGATGCGAGACAAATCGTCGCGATGCAGCATGTGGAAGGAGATGCCGGAAGGACGCGCGCCGGAAAACAGACGCACCGGCATAGAGATCAATCCGAAAGTTAAGTAGCCGGACCAGACCGAGGCCGCCATATTTTTCCTACCCACCTCAACGGTTATCGGCGCCAGAGCAACGCCGCCAAGAGTTTACCCTACAACGTAAACTTTGATGCGCCAAGCGCTTCAGGGTAATCCAAGGTGAAAGCACGACAGGATGGGTGGAATGACTGAGCACCCCAAGATGATGGGGTGAGGGCACGCGTGGAAAGCAGTTGCCAGTCAGTGTTAAAGCCGCCATGCTCTTGCATGTGACGCAGTTAGGCTCAATTCTCTGGGAGCAACTGGACAGCGCCGCTACCGCGTATCGGGCCGGCGCGGCGGTGGCGGTTACGGCCGTCTTCACTGTCCTGGCCCGTGCGGCGCGAGGGGTCAGTCCCTCGGGTGCAGCAGGGGGAGCGCTGGTCAGCTTTCTTCTGTACGTCAGCGCCGGACCGGGTGCATTCGTGGTGCTGGTTTCCGTGTTCGTGCTGGCATTGATCACCACGCGCCTCGGGTACGCGCGAAAACAACGCCTGGGGACGGCGGAGAGTGGCGATGGCCGCACCGCTTCCCAGGTGTTTGCCAATCTGGTGGTGGGCACAGCGGCGGCCATTCTCTTTGCGATACGCGGCAAAACCATTTACCTGCTCGCTTTTTCTGCGGCATTGGCAGAAGCGGCAGCGGACACGGTTTCCAGCGAGTATGGACAAGCTCACAGTGACCGGGCGCGACTGATTACGACGTGGGAGCTGGTGCCGGCCGGAACTGATGGAGGAATTACTCTTGCCGGTACAACTGCCGGCGCCGTTGCTGCATTTCTGGTGAGTGTTATCGCTGCTTCGGTTCGGCTGATTCCCCGCTCGTCGGTTGCGCTGTCCGCTCTGGCGGGAATTTTCGGGATGCTGCTGGACAGTGTGCTGGGCGCATGGCTTGAGCGTCGGAAATTTCTTAACAACGACACAGTTAACTTTGTCAGCACCATGCTCGCTGCGATTGCAGCTTTACTTCTAGGGCGGCTCTCGCTCTAGGAACGAGATCTCTCTGGTGTCAGGTTTTGCGCTTACAAACCTAGGGTCATGTCCGGAGGTTCCTTGCACCTCCGAGTTCGCGCGGAGAAAATTACCCGGAACCTCCGACTTGGTCGGTGCATCTCAATTTTTAGCGCGGCTGGTCCTCCCAAAAGCTTGAGACCCTGGCCAACAATGCACACGCGGAAACAGAATGAAGTGGAAGACATTTGTTATTGGTTACGTTTTGGCGTTGGCGATTCTTTTATTCGCACAACGGCATACCGCCCCGGCTCAGGGTTCCGGCTTTACCGCCGTCCTTGATCTCAGCCATGTGGTAAGCAGCAACGCACCAGCTTACGAACTGCGAGAACGGTCGGTAATCCATGCCAAGACAGCTGCGACTCTTGAGAAACTTGGCTACTCTGCGCGTGAGATGAGCCTGCCGGAGCACCTCGACACACATATTGACGCGCCCGCGCACTTCACTCCTGGGCTGTGGACGGTAAACAAAATTCCGGCGGAACGACTCGTGGCACCGCTCGCAGTGCTTGATGTGAGAGCCGGCGTCGAGAAGAATCCTGATTACCAGGTCTCAATCGACGACATCGCCGCCTGGGAGAAAGCCCACGGACAAATTCCGCAGGGCGCGGTGGTAGTCGCACGCACCGGATGGGAGTCACACTGGAATTCAGTTAAGGATTATCGTAACGCCGATGCGAAAGGTGTAATGCACTTCCCTGGCTACTCCCCAGAAGCGGCGCGCTTCCTGGTAGAAGGACGCAACACGATCGGGTTGGGGATTGACACTCTGAGCATCGATTACGGCCCATCGAAGGACTTTCCGGTTCACCAATACACACTGTCCCACAGCCTCTATCACCTGGAGAACGTTGCCAACCTGGGCCCGGTGCCGGTAGCAGGAGCGATGGTTGTAGTGGCTCCGATGAAGCTGGCAGGCGGATCGGGCGGGCCAGTGAGGGTCCTCGCTCTGGCCAAGTAATTTTTGGCAGCCGCGCACATTTCTGGTTCATCTCACCTTGTAATCGATAGCGACGCGGGTTGCCGCGTCTACAGCAAGGCGGGGCGAGCCCTGTCTCTACCGGAAAAGATCCGTTTCCGGTTCGTAGTTCTCAGTTCCCGGCTCCAGATTCTCTGAGCGGTGACAAAGTTATCGAAGCTCAACTCGGAACCGAAAGCCGAGAACTAATCTGGAGGAACCATGAGTGATCTTCGTTACCCTATCGGCAAGTTCAACGGGCAGGCGCCGGCGAATCAGGCAGAGCGGGAAAGATTCATTAAGGACATCGAGGGGATGCCAGCCAAATTAAAGGCGGCGACTCACGGTTTATCTGGCAAGCAGCTCGACACACCCTATCGTGACGGGGGCTGGACGGTGCGACAAGTTGTGCACCACCTACCCGACAGCCACCTGAACGCCTATGTCCGTTTCAAGCTGGCGCTGACGGAAAACGAGCCCACAATCAAGCCGTACTCGGAAGACCGTTGGGCGGAGTTGGCGGACGGTAAGCTGACTCCGATAGAAGTCTCCCTTAACCTGCTCGAGTCGCTTCACGAGCGGTGGGTGCTGTTGCTTCGGTCCTTGAAGCCCGGTGATTGGAACAAGACTTTCCGCCATCCCGAACTCGGTGTGGTGACGCTCGACAAGACACTCGCTCTTTACGCCTGGCACGGAAGACATCATGTGGCACATGTCACGGGCTTGCGGGAAACGATGGGGTGGTAGGAAGGCAGTTTCTAGTTTCTAGTTTCTTGTTTGCCGCCCAGGCATACCAAGGGAGGTGAAACTAGAAACCTGAAACCCGAAACTGTTTTTTCAGACGGGAACGTGGAGGCGCCACGCCAAGTAGCTGAAAGCCTCGCGCAGGACTGCCATCATGCGTTGCCAGCGAGAGCGGGGACGGGAATCGCGACGCGGGGCGACGTACACCTGGATGCCTTCATGCTCCAATAACTTCTGAATCCGGAAAACGTGATACTCGTCGCTGACAGCCAGGCAGCTATGCATGCCATTCGTGCGCAGGATCACGGCTACGCGCTGCGCCGATTGGGCCGTGTCTGCACCCTGCGTTTCGGCGATCAAGTTCTGCTCGGGAATGCCACGGCGCATCAGGTAGTCGTGACCGACCCCGCCTTCGCTGAAACGCGGATCTTCGCCCGCTCCCCCCGTCGTGATGATCAAGGTCGCGACGTGCTTCTGAAAGAGGTCAAAGGCGTGATCGAGACGCGCGCGGTAGACAGGCGAAGGACGTCCGTAATACTCAGCCGCGCCGAAGACGACGATGGCGTCGGCGGGGTGAACTTCCTCGAGGTCCGCCTGGTGAACTATGCGGAGGGAAACAACCGCAACAAAAAGCACAACCAGGACGACTATCAGCAAGAGAAGGCGAACCAACCAGTGGCTGTGCCAATGCCGTTTGACGACGTAATCGTTCATCCCTGGGCGAAGAACTCAGAAATCTCCTGGGAAGGAATGGCGCCCTCGCGGATCACTTTCCAGCGGGCTTCCGGATCGGTGAGATCGACGATAGTAGAAGCAATTTCGCGCGGCGAGGCGCCGCCGTCCACGATGATGGAGATGCGCTCCTGCAGCTGATCTCGGACCTCGACCGCCGTCGTACATTCGCTGGCACCGCTGAGATTGGCCGAGGTGGCGGTGATGGGAATCCCGGCGGCTCGGACGACCGCCAGAGGGATCTTCGCGGCCGGCACCCGGAGCGCGACATTCCCGGTGTTGGCGGTGACCTTCAGCGGCACACGCGAGCCGGCCCGGACAATTACGGTCAACGGGCCCGGCCAGAAACGCTTGACCAGCTTGTAGAATTCGTCGGGCAGAGGTTTAGCCAGATCCTCCGCCTGGTCGGTGCTTTCGATCAAAAGAGAAAGCGGTTTGTGGCGCGACCGTGACTTGATCTCGTAGACGCGCTCCACGGCCCGCAGGTTGAGGGGATCAGCTGCCAATCCGTAGAACGTATCGGTGGGCATGCCGAGGACCTGCCCGGCACGGATCTGTTCGGCCGCATAGCGGATCAACGACGGCTCGGGGTTTTCCGTATTGATTTTGACAATTTCGGCGCGAACCACGGTCTGCCTTTCTGAGGGCATCTCTAAAAACCAGCGAAAGCTAACATAACACGGGAGAAGCCGCAAGGTCGCCTTCCCGGCCCCGGCCCCCGGCGTATTATGCTGATGGGCGAACGCATCCCAGGCCAGCAACGGCGGGCCTCATCGTCGATGAAAAGCGCTGTTCAGGAGCGGCTCCGGCGGGTCGAAGGGCGACATAACGCCCTGGTTAGAGAGCTCCGCCGCACTTTTGCCCGGGGCGAACTGACGGAGTCGGGAGCCTGCGCCATTGAGGGTTTGCGGATCGTGGAAGAGGCCATCCGGAGCGGATTGCGGTTCGAGGCGGTGTTCTTCAGCGACGCGGCCCAAACTAAAGCCGAGCGTTTGCTGCCCCAGATCGGCGCCCATGTCGAGACGCTGGTGTTGCCGGAAAAGCTGTTTGGAGGAGTTGTGCCGAGCGAAACGCCGCAAGGCGTAGCCGCCCTGGTCCGCATGAAAGAATTCTCGGTTGACGACGTAATTCGGGCAGGGCAACCAGGCGCCAGTGTCCGCGCCGCACAGGCGGGAATTCTGGTCGGGGTAGCTGGCGTGCAAGATCCCGGAAACCTGGGGACGATTCTGCGTTCGGGGGAGGCCTTTGCGGCCAGTGGCGTGCTGGTGGGAGAAAACACGGTCAGCCCGTTCAACTCGAAGGTGGTGCGGGCGTCGGCGGGATCGATCTTTCGTTTGCCGGTCGTACGGGCAAAATTGGCCGGTGTCATATCCAAATTGCGCGAGAACGAGATTCGATTATTGGCAACGTCTTCCCACAAAGGGACGCCGCTGAATGAGGCGAATCTCACCGGGCGTGTGGCCGTGTTCATCGGAAGCGAAGGCGCCGGATTGCCACGTGAAGTGATGTCAGCGATTTCCGAAGTGGTTGTCATTCCTCATGCGTTTCAGGTGGAGTCACTGAACGCGGGAGTGGCTGCCAGTATCGTGCTGTATGAGGCGTCGAGGCAAAGAAAACAAAGGTGAAAACCTGCCACGGAGGCACGGAGTCCCAGAGACAATGAAGGCTCAAATAAACCGAGGACAAGTTCTTTGGTCTCGACCGTGCCTCCGTGGTGGATTTTGACCCTGAATGAGCTTATTTCGATCCATTCCGAGTGATGATCGCGGCACGGACCGCAGCCGTCCCCTTGCCGACCGCATGCGGCCGCGTACGCTCGAGGAGTTTGTCGGGCAGGAGCATCTGGTCGGGTCGGGGAAGCCGTTGCGTACCCAGATCGAGCGCGACGATCCCGGGTCAGCGATTTTCTGGGGGCCGCCGGGCACCGGGAAGACCACCCTGGCGCAAATCATCGCAGGCATGACCAAGGCCGAGTTCATCGAGTTTTCGGCCGTGCTCTCCGGGATCAAGGAAATCAAGCAGGTCATGGCGGAGGCCGAGCGAGCCCGCCAGTATGGTACGCGCACAATCGTGTTCGTGGATGAGATCCACCGCTTCAACAAGGCCCAGCAGGACGCTTTCCTGCCCCACGTCGAAAAAGGTAACATCCGGCTGATTGGAGCGACCACGGAAAATCCCTCGTTCGAGATCATTTCGGCGCTGCTCTCCCGCTGCCGCGTGTACGTGCTGAAACCCTTAACCGAAGACCAGATTGTTGTTCTATTGCGCCGGGCGCTGGCCGACGAAGAACGTGGCCTGGGCAGGATGAAACTGGGTGCATCAGACGACTGCTTGAAACGAATTGGGGCCTACTCCAGTGGCGACGCACGCAGCGCCTATAACGTGCTGGAGGTCGCAGCCACGCTTGCAAAAGAGCGCTCCGGAAACGAGGTTGGGGCTGAGATCACGGATGAGATCGTTCAGGATGCGGTACAGAAACGCATCCTGCTTTACGACAAGGCTGGCGAAGAGCACTACAACCTGATCTCGGCACTGCACAAATCCGTGCGCAACAGCGATCCGGATGCGGCCCTGTATTGGCTGGGTCGAATGCTCGAGGCCGGTGAAGACCCGCTGTACGTTGCGCGGCGGCTGGTACGGATGGCGGTGGAGGATATTGGCCTCGCTGATCCGCAGGCGCTGGGCTTGTGTGTGGCCGCCAGGGATGCGGTGGATTTCATTGGTATGCCGGAAGGGAACCTGGCGCTGGCCGAAGCCGCGGTGTATCTCTCGATTGCGCCGAAGTCGAATGCGCTGTACACGGCCTACGCCGAAGTGCAGGGCGATGTGGAACGCACGGCGGCTGAGCCTGTTCCCTTGCACATTCGGAATGCACCTACCGGCCTCATGAAGGGATTGGGATACGGCGCCGGCTATCAATACGCCCACGATCTCGACAGCAAAGTCGCGGATATCGAGTGCCTGCCCGATAATCTGCGCGGCCGGATCTATTATCAGCCGAGCAGCGAAGGCCTCGAGAAGCGCATTGGCGAGCGCATGGAAGAGATCAGAAAGCGGCGCCTCGAGAGTTCCAAAAGCGACCCCCCGAGCTCGAAAAAAGAATCCTAGGCTTCCCGGCACACATCTGAATACAACATATTGAGCCGGTAGTTCGTGTGCGTCCAAGGAGGGCTCAGCGATGGCGACCAGCCCAAGAACCAGCGACCCTGCCTTCCTCCGTCCAACCCGGCCTCCGCGGCGGGATCAGGTTGATGAGCTTCTCAAGCTGCAAAAGGCGGCGAGGAAAATCAGCTCGATTCTTGACCTTGATCAGCTCATCGATCAGATCGTCAACGACATTGCTGTTTCCTTCGGCTGCGTGGAAGCCAGCATTTTTCTTAAAGACGATCTTCGCCAGGAGATGGTCCTGGCCGGGGTATGCGGCTGCACGCAACACGGCAAAGGCCACGGTCTGAAAATTGGCAAAGAGGGCTTGGTGGGCTATGTGGCGGCCACCGGCCAGATGCGCTATGCGCCGGACGTGAGCAAAGATGCGTATTACATGGCCTGCGAGCCCGGGACCCAGTCAGAAGTTGCCATTCCGCTGGAAGTCGACGGCGAAGTGATCGGCGTCTTTACCGCCTCGCATCACGCACTCGATGCCTTCCCGGCCGAGCAACTTCGCCTACTACAGGCTCTCTGCAGCCATATTGCGGTCGCCATCCACAACGCGCGCCGCTTCCAGCAGGAGCGCCTTGAAAAAGAGCGCATGAACCGCGAGGTCGAAGAAGCCCGCCTGATCCAGGAAGCTCTGCTCCCCAAGACCCCGCCCTTCATTCCGGGATTTTCCATTGCCGGCTTGTCGAGTCCAGCAGGCGTCGTTGGCGGAGATTGGTACGACTTCATCTCGCTCGATCACGGGCTTTGGGGACTGGTGCTGGCCGATGTCTCGGGTAAGGGCACGGCGGCGGCGCTGCTGATGTCGGCTACGCGAGGCATGTTGCGCTCGCTGGCGGAGGCCTGTTCGACGCCTGCTGAGGTGCTTACCAAACTGAATCGTTTGATGGTAGAGGATTTTCCCAACGGAAAATTTGTCACCATGGTGTACGGGGTGCTGGATCCGGCGACCCGAACCTTCACCTTTGCCAATGCGGGGCATCTCCCGCCGTTGCTGGTGGATGCTTCCGGCGCACGCGGTCTCCGTGGCGAATCCGGGTTGCCGCTGGGTTTGTCGTTCGGAACGTTCCCTGAGAATAGCGTGTCTTTGCCGGGGGGCTCACGCCTGGTCTTGTACAGCGACGGCATAACCGAAGCTTTCAATGGCAACGAAGAAGAGTACGGAAATTTGCGTCTGGAAAATCATTTTGCGCAAGCGGGTGCGTGCGCAGAAAGTATTCTTCGGGATGTAAGAAACTTCTCCGCGCCGGAACCGTTACGCGATGATGCCACGGTGATCGTGATTCAAGCGGAAAGGTAGTTTGTTTCAGCCGAAGCGGGCGCGGTGCTCTTTCAGGATGCACTGGTCCATAATCACGAAGATTCCCGCCTTGCGTGCTTTCTCGGCGGCCTTTTCGTTGATCACCTCTTCCTGCATCCAGATGGCGGGGATCTTGAGCTGGATCGCCTGATCGACGATGTCCTCGACATATTCCGGACGGCGAAAGACGTTTACGATATCAATCTTCTCCGGGACATCGAGCAGCGAGGGATAAGACTTCTCGCCCAGGGCTTCCTCGATCGTGGGATTCACCGGGATAATGCGATAGCCCTGGGTCTGCATGTAGGCAGCCACACCGTGACTGGGGCGCAACGGACTGGAAGACAGTCCCACGACGGCGATGTTCCGGGCGTGTTTTAACAGGTCGGTGATCAGGTTGTTGCGGGTCGGGGACACGCTCCTCTCCTGTCCAATATTGTAATGGTGGAAAGCCATCGGGGGAGCCGCCTTTCTTAGTCTCTCTTCGTGCTGCCTGCCTCAGTTTTCTGTTTAAACATCTTGTGAGCCAGTTTGCGAACGGTTTCGGAGACTTCCTTGTTGGCGGAAAGATTTTTCAGATCCGTGACCAACAGGTTCTTGATCAGGCTCAAGGAAAGATCCAGGGGCGTGCGCGGATTGAATACCAGGTTTCTGATTACCGGATAGTGCTTGGCAAAACGACGCTTCATGGGGATACCGCGCAGCACCGCTTCCAGCACGTTCTTCTGGCTGGCGAAAGCCTCTACCTCGCCATCGGTGATTTTGGGTGAATCCAGTACCGCCAGGGCTACGATTTTGGTGCCATCGCGAATCAGGATCGAACGCTCTTCCTTGTTGCCTTTCATGGCCAGCTGGATGCGTCCTTTGACATCCAGCTTGGAAATCTTCTGCAAGGCCCCGCCGCGTCTGGTCTCTTCGGTTGGGGCGTGCGCTATCTTGTGAGCTGGCACATGCGCAGTGGCAGCACCGGACGCGCTCCCCTCGGCACTGGGAGGGTCGACCTTTGCCGCTTCCCGTTCACCGAAAATGCCGCCGATGGCCTGGAACGGCTTGCCTTGTTCGGCAGCAATCTCTGCCGCGTGCTGGTTGAAAAACGCGCTCACTTCTTCGTCCAGCACTTGCTCAGGTCCGGCGGGTTCAGCCACCCGAGCATCGACGGTCAAGACTTGATCCGGCTCGGCAGGCGCCGGTTCAAAGCTTGCCGCCTCAGGCTCGCTATTCGACGCAGTGGGAGCGGTCTGTTCAGACAAAACGGCAGCCACAGCGGTCTGCGTCATATTGGGATTGGATGCCACCGCGTTTTGCAGAGGAGGCGAGGTATTGACTCGGCGGCTGGCCATCATTGCTTTCACGATCGCGCACGATCCGTTAGCAGCTAGTTCCAGAAGCCACTCCTCGTGCACCGAAGGGTTTTCGAGCAGCGCGGGCAGCAGCGTGGGCCGAAGGTTTTCCGAGGCAACCATGTACTCGAGCACTTCCTGGGGCGTGGCGGGATCGGCGGCCGCCGCCAGCGCAGATTTTTCTTCCCAGCCCGCCAGTGTCATACGAGCCTGCTGGCTGAATATCTTGTTGTGATTGGCGAGGTAGACCAGGATCTCAATCATCTCTGCAGGCGGCAGAGATAATGCGCCTCGGGCGGCCGCCTGCACCAGGGCGGCTGGCACAGCCGAGGAACGAATCAGATCGATCATGCGCGACATACTTGGGCCCTTATGAGCAAATCATCTTCTTACCAGTCACATCCGGAACTTGCTTCGCCTCCACCTAAGCCGACTCTCTACAGCACGTTTTTCCTCTCACCGCCTCGACGCCTTCATGCGCAATCAGCCGAACCATGCCTAAGGCGGCTACCGGATCCGCCCACCACCGGCCGAGGAGCGCGTTCCGTGCCAGCCCGCCAAGCAGGATCGCTGACAAGGAGCCGCAAATGTCGGTCTGGCGGGAATCTGCCTCCATCGCTCCGCTTGCTCAGGCCGCGAGCGACGCCTCGTTTGGCGCGCCAGGATCGGCATGACAAGCAGCGCCAGGAGCGCAAGCCCTATACCAACCAGACTCCTCTCCGGAGATTCGCGCTGGACGAACGCCGAGAGGGCATCATACGTGACACAGGCAGCCAGGGCCAGGAAACTGATACCCACCAACGGCAGGGCCAAACCCTCCGCGTGCTCGCGCGTCTCTCTTTGATCACCGTTTAAGCGCCAGACGAGGAGCGCTCCGCAAGACACTTCAATGACCGAATCCAAACCGAAGCCCAACAGCCGGATGCCGCCCGCCACCAGGCCGGAAATGATTGCGCCCAGCGCCTCCATCGAGTTCCAGGCGATCGTCAAGTATTCCAGGCGGATTCCGCGGCTGACTATGGCTTGGCACGAACTCATGCCTGCTTTTCTCCTCGTCTGGTGAGCAGGTAGGCGCGGATGAATGGCTGTAAGTCGCCGTCGAGGACACGGTCGACATCACCCACCTCGACTTTGGTCCGGTGATCCTTCACCATGCGATAGGGCTGTAGAACGTAAGAGCGAATCTGCGAGCCGAAGTCGATGTCGAGCTTGGATTCTTCAATCTTTCTGCTGGCTTCGCGCTTTTTCTCCAGTTCGAATTCGTAGAGCTTGGAGCGCAACATGGTCATGGCGCGCTCACGATTTTTATGTTGTGAGCGCTCGTTCTGGCAGCTGACCACGATGCCAGTCGGCGTATGAGTGATGCGCACGGCGGAGTCCGTGGTATTCACGTGCTGGCCCCCCTTGCCGCTGGATCGATAGGTGTCTACGCGTAAGTCCTCCGGCTTGATATCAACCTGGATGCTCTCGTCGATCTCAGGTGAGACGAACACGCTGGCAAAGGAAGTGTGGCGGCGTTTGGCCTGATCGAAAGGCGAGATGCGCACCAGGCGGTGGACTCCAATTTCGCTGGTCAGCAGCCCGAACGCATACTCCCCGTTTACGGTGAAGGTGGCCGACTTCATGCCCGCTTCCTCGCCGGGCTGGTAGTCATTGAGAATAGTTTGGAAACCCTGGCGCTCGGCCCAACGCAGATACATGCGGAGCAGCATGTCGGCCCAATCCTGCGATTCAGTTCCGCCCGCACCCGGGTGGATGGTTAGGATCGCATTACGCGCGTCGTTCTCGCCGGAGAGCAAGCTCTCCGTCTCGAGGCGCTCCACCATCTCGCGCAAGGAGCCGATTTCACCGCGCAGCTCCGACTCTACATTCTCTCCTTCGCGCGCCAGATCAAAGTACGTCTTAATATCAGTCTCACGGCGGAGCAGGTCTTCTTCCGTGGACAGCACGTCTTGCAGGCGCTTACGCTCCCGCATGATGGTTTGGGATTTTTCGGGGTTCGACCACAGATTAGGGTCGGCCACCTGCTTTTCGATTTCAGCTAGTTGCTGACGAGGCTTGGCCGCGTCAAAGATACTCCCGCAGGTCGCGGACTTTATCTTTCAGTGCAGTGTATTCCTGTTCTAATTCCTCGACCATCATCGCCCGGTTCTTGTATGGAATAAGAAGCGCAACAGCAGCGCTCCTAAGGAAATTATCGCACACAGGTAAGCGAACCAGTCACCGTGGCGAGTGTAGAACGTGGTTACGTTGGTTAGGGCATACCGAACCGCTAGAGTGGCGCGGATCTTGCGGGCAAGGCTTTCTTCCATTCTTCCATCGGGATCGATAGACGCCGTGACTCCCGTGTTGGCGTCAAGCAGCAGCCAGCGGTCGTTCTCGACGGCGCGCATGCGCGATTGCATCAGGTGTTGGGCATAGGCGCCGCTGTCGCCGTACCAGCCGTCGTTGGAAATGTTGACGAGAACCTGGGCGCCATTCTTTGCGAATTGCCGCACTTCGTCGGGAAAAACCGATTCGTAGCAGATAAACACGCCTAATTTCGTGCCACCAGCATTCAAGGGTGCGCGGGCGGTGCCGCGATAGAAATCTCCGACCTCTTTGGTCAGCCCTCCGGCAAAAGAAAATATTTTGCTAAGCGGCAGATATTCTCCGAAAGGCACGAGGTGGACCTTGTCATAGCGCCCGATCCACTCGCCGTTGGGGTCCACCAACGCGCCTGAATTATAGGCCGCAGTTCCCTCCTCCGGCATCTGTGTGGCATTGCGGACGCCAATGCTGCCGGCGAGAACCCAACTATGGGTTTGGCGGGCAAGATCGCTGACCGCGTGCCGAAATAGAGGGTCGCTGGTGTAAAAAGGGGCGGGTGACTCGGGCCAGACAATGAGGTCCGGTTTTGGCGCTGCTTCGGAAGTTGGTTTTTCGCTGATCCAAAGCAAATCGCGCAGTGTTCCCTCGAAGTAGTCCTTAGTCCATGCCGAACTATCCAGGATAGGAGTGTTCGGCTGGACCAGATAAGCGGTGTGGTCGGCCCGACGACGGGGCGGCGCGATCCAGCGTCCCGCCTGCAGCGCGACTGCGGCACAGAGGCCGGCGATCAGCAGCATCTTGCGTTTATCTCGGCGTACCAGGAAGGCCGTGGCCAAGGCTGTATTCACCAGCATGATTTCGAAGGAGAGGCCATAAACGCCGGTGAATCTCGCAATGCGGGCCAGGGGAATGTTGTCCACCTGTACGGCGCCGACGAGGTCCCAGGGAAAACCTGTGATGCGGGTGCGGGCGAGCTCGACGGCGACCCACAGAAACGGCACCGAGAGCAGAGCGCGGCGGCTGAGGGGAGTAGCCGGATCGGCTACCAGCGTGAGCAGGGCACCAAAAGCGCCATGATAAAGCGCCAAGTACAGGCAGAAGAGAATCAGAACGCCCAAGGCGGCGGCAGCACTGAGGCCGCCGTAGTGGTGCATGGTGTCGTAAACCCAGTAGCAGGTACCAGCGTACCAGATGATGCCATTCAGATATCCCAGCAGAAAGCCCTGTCCGAAATTGGCGGGCACCAGCTTCAAGCCCGGCGAGTCGGAGAGTTGCAGAGTGTCGGCCTCACGCGCGTGCAGCACAGCCACAAGCAAGGGCGCCACCGCGATCCAGCACAGCATGTAGAGGCTCGGCAGCGGAAAGATTACGCTCTCGAGGACGCCGGAAACGATGGCCAGCATCCAGCTCTTGCCGTGGATTCGCCGCACGCTGCAAGAATAGCAAAGTGGTCAGTGGGCGCCAGTTCCGTCGAGACGAGGAGTATGCCACTTCGGACGGGTGCGCCCGGATTCTCCCCCACGCTGACGCTGGGCTCACGATGACGAGATACGAAGACGGCTGCAGCCCCTGACCGCTGGCCCTAGCCACTGAGCACGGGCGACTGGCCGGCTAATAATTTGTTCTTAACAAACGCGACGATTTCCGGGGTGACGTAATCGGGCGGGCGAACGTGAAACGCCGGTTTGCCAGCAACGGACTCGAATGAAACGCGTCGCCAGGCGAGAGGTTCGGCACTCTGGTGGAGAATGACCGCACTGGCCCGATCGAGGAATTCTTGTGCCGACGACTTGAAGTCTTCGGTCGAAGGATCAAGCACAGTCAAATACAGGTCGGGGCGAAGGAACCAGAGAATGCTATTCGACTCCACAATCACGTTGGCGGCAGCGGCGATCTTTTGGCGAAGAGATGGCATAGCCTCCGCGAGCCTACCCTGCTCGGTACGTACCCATAAAGCACGCACCGCACCGGCGGTCAGAAATCGCGAGCTGTCCGACTTCCCGGAGCGGTCCTTCTCTTCCGAAATTGCCCAGGAGTGATCTTCGCTGGCACAGTGGCAGGCTTTGCCGCTGGCGGAACAGATGCCGTGACCGTACTGCGTGATCTTCAGCGCCGTCCACTGGAATTCCGGCAAGGCGGAAATCAGACCAGCAACCACACTGGTCTTGCCAACACTGCGCGAATGCCCGCCAATGACGATGAGGGACATGGAATGGATAAGATGGGCGGTGGCCCGGGTCAGGGGTCAGTGCGTTTTTCTATCTGGGGCACCAGCCACCGACCACTATTTCTTTTTATTCTTTTTACGCCCTTTTTGCCAGCCTGGCTAGGGCTGCCAATTCCTTCAGGTACCCGCGAAGCGGGCGCGCCGGTGTTCCCCAAAAGACGATTCCCTTCCCGCGAATCACCTTCTTGGTCGGCACACCACACTGGCCCCCGAGAATGGCTCCCGATTCAATGCGGACATGGTCGCCGATGCCCACCTGTCCGCCAACGATAACCCCGTCTTCCAGCACGGCACTGCCGGAGAGCCCGGTTTGGGCGGCGATTACCACGTCTTCGCCGATCTCGACGTTGTGCCCGACGTGCACGAGGTTATCTATTTTCGTGCCCCGGCCGATGCGCGTAACGTCGAGCGCTCCACGATCAACGGTGGAATTGGCTCCGATTTCAACATCATCCTCTATTTCCAGCCGTCCAATCTGCGGGAATTTTTCATATCGGCCGGTGGCGGAATCGCGGACATAGCCGAACCCGTCGCTCCCCAGAACCGCTCCTGCATGCACGATGACACGATTACCCAAGCGAGCCCCGGGATAGATGGTCACGTTGGGAGCCAGATCGCAGTTTTCTCCGATTTGGACGTTGGCCCCAAGGTGCGACTGGGCGCCGATCCGGCTGCCCGCTCCGATGGTGACCCCCTCCTCGATGACGGAATAAGCGGCTACGGCTACATCCCCTGCGAGTCGCGCAGATGGGTCAACGATGGCCGTCTTGTCGACTCCCGGCTTAGGTCGTCGCGGAGGGCAAAGGAATTGTGACGCGCGAGCAAAAGCCAAGCGAGGTTGATCGGAGATCAGCAGCGGTTTGGCGCTCGGCGCGCCAGCAAATCGGCCGGCGATCACGGCTGCGGCGCCGGATTCGATCGCCTTACGCAAGTCTTTCTCTTCTTCGACAAAAACCAGATCTCCGGAGGATGCAGATTGAATGCTGGCGATGCCGGTTAGCTCGACCGAGCCGTCGCCCACCAGGCGGGCCCGCACGAATTCGGCAATCTCTTTCATAGAACGCTTCATTGCATCTTTGTATACATTTGAGAGAAGAAAGAAAAGCGGCTCTAGGGAACCGTGGGAACAAATCATGTGGCCTACTACAATCGAGCTATGCAGCGCCGAATGTTCTGGATGCTGGCGATCGTGCTCGGTCTCGTTGCCGATCTTCTGCTGCCGTTCTGGTGGGGTGTCGCGGCCACCGTTCCGATTTTCGTTCTGAGCTGGTGGATTGTTTATCGCAGTGATTGGTTTTGAGGCCGTTTTAAACCGAGATTCCTCGCCGATACAGCCGCTAGGAACACAAGGGTGGTTTTTCGCTGACCGCCGATCGCTGAGAGCCGATAGCTAATAAATCGCCGGTTCCCCCTCTGGACGCGTCTTCCAGCGGCGGTGGACCCAGAGCCACTGGTCGGGGTAGCGGCGGACATAATCCTCAATCACCTTGGTAAACATGGCCGTGTTGGCGACGATGTCAGCCTCGTCGTCGTCGGTACGAATGGGCTTCAGGGCAGGATCAAAGCGGAGGCGATATTTTCCGAGCGCCGGATCCCATAGCGTGAAGCCGGGCACGACGGCAGCATCAGTGCGGAGAGCGATGCGCGCCAGGCCGCTGGCCGTGCAGGCGGGGATGCCGAAGAAATCTACGAAAACCCCCTGGGGCGGGGTCATGTTGGTGTCCATGAGAATGCCGACGGTTTCGCCAGCCTTCATGGCGGAGAGCAGGCCGCGCACGAAGTCATCCTTGTCGACGGCGGAGTTGCCGTGCATGGTGCGGTAACGCTGAACGAGGCGGTCGAGGTAGGGATTGTCCATGCCCCGTATCACAATGTGAAGCGGGTGGCCGTGGAGCGAGTGTGCAAAAGCAGACAACTCCCAGGCACCCAGATGGGCAGTCAGGTATAAGACGCCTTTGCCTCGGTTGTGAGCGCGCTCGTAGTTTTCAAAGCCGTCGTAGACGACCACCTGCCCGACATTCTCTCGGGTATAGCGCGGGAAGAGGCAAACCTCGGCTAATTGGCGGCCGAGGGAAGTGAATGCTCCGCGCAGGATTTTGCGCCGATCACGCCGAGTTTTTTGGGGAAAGGCCAGCTCCAGGTTGCGCATGCCGACCCTGCGCAGCTTGGAATGCAGCAGGTAGACCGCTTGCCCGAGTGCAATTCCCACCGCCCGCGCCAGCGGACGCGGCAAAGCGCCCAGCGTGCGGATCACCAGCCACGCGAGCGCGTACTCTAGACGATAGCGCATTCATTAAGGGGAACCCGTGACGGTAGCATCTGGAAAAAATCGTTGTCAAACGTGGGCAGGGGTACCGCTTGTCGCTCCGGCCAGAAGGCGGGCGCTACGAATCGTGTGCTTACTTTGCCGCTTCCTGGGCCCACTTGGCGAGGGTGGCCAGAAACGGATGGGCGGTATTGGGCGAATCGATCTCCCCGGTCAACGAGGTCTTGAATGGCACCATGCGTCCATAGAAATCGCGGGTGCTGTCCTTGTCCTGTTTGATACGGGCGCCCTCGAGGCTCACGCCTGCAAATACGCCGCGCGCACGCGAATAGGTCAACACCTGGGCGCGCATTTTCCAGTCAGTATCGGCGGCCGCATGACGCCCTACCGGCCCGGCGGCTACCGATGCATCTGCCCCCAACTGAAACTTGCTGGAAAGCAGGTTGTTCATGCCGTCCTTGTTCATGACGAGCATGACCAGATCCACGGCTTGGCCGCCAATCTGAAACCCGACGCTGCCGCCTTCTAGGGTGAAAAATGCCGGCGCGCTCCAGCCTTTTGGGGTCCGGCAGCTGGCTACGCCGCGCCCATAACGAGCAGCGACAATGAATCCGCCCTTCAACATGGTAGGTACGACGGCTACGCAATCGGCGGATCCCAACACCTCCTCCGGGATGCCCTGGTCTGGAGCACCCTGGATTTCATTTAAAACGTCGGCCGCGGCCTGGACGCGGTCCACAGCTTTGTTGTTGGCGGGCGCAGCCAGTGCTCGGATGGTCATGGAGGCGATCACACACAGAATCACGAGTCTCTTCATGGGTCCTCAGTTTTCGAGAAGATATCCTGGCCTGTTTAGTTCGACGCCGGCTCCGGCTACTCTGGTTGGCCGGGGGGGTTCTTTTTGCGCTATTGATAATAAAGGATTTGGTGCTGTGGAATTCCAGGGAAAATAAAAATCGGGGCTGAAACCGGTGACCCTAATCTCCGATCCCAACCCCGTCTCCCAGGTTCTGTGGTAGGTGAAACCAGTATGGGACAGCTCGCCGTTGGCAACAAGATTACTGAGGTCATTGTCCCGAGGTAACCAGTGGGTGCAGGCATCCGACATCGTTCTTTGTCTTGAGCAGACACAAGACGGGGAAGCGTTTAGGTGTATGCCGCGCTGACATAGGCCTGTGCGTTCTGGCCAGGCGCCCTTCGCCAAGCGGACGCTTGGTCCCGGGGATGACGGCAAGGGGTTGGAGGCTATCGATTGCGCCATGGAAGAAAAAGTGATCCTATTCTTCGTGTTCGCGACGCCGCCATCGCGGGCACGTGGTACAACAGGTTAGGATTCCACCCAGTCTCGGTAACACCGTTTTGCCCCTCGTCTGCCGGCGTTTGTAGCCATCGAACGCGGCCCAATGAGGTTGTTCCTTTCCGAGCATCAGGGTGACGCCCGGCCGGATACGCTTCTATATCTTCAGGTGCAGGACGTGTATCCAATCGCCAAAGAATTAGGCGCCACAGTTCGAGAAGCCCCTTGGGGGTATGAGGTTGAGATCCGTGACCCGGATGGTAATCGATTGCGGATTGGAATGCCGAAGAGTTCCCCTAGCGCATAACCCTGGTCATCTTTAAGGCTTCTTACTTTGCCGATACCAGCGAGTGAGTAATGGCATGCACCGACAGGGCAATGCGGTTCTGCACGCCAACTTTGCGCATCAACTTGGCAACGTGCGCCTTTACCGTGCGCTCCTCGATGC